>Ga0335076_10007375_pt1 | contig 11074 bp, 8 predicted proteins | sample Lox_Sample_25_FD_206717 | JGI IMG/M metagenome (GOLD analysis project Ga0335076, IMG submission 206717) | Soil microbial communities from Loxahatchee National Wildlife Refuge, Florida, United States - Lox_Sample_2.5 | ecosystem: Environmental > Terrestrial > Soil > Wetlands | place: USA: Florida...
TGATGAAGGTGTAGGTCGAGTTGGAGGAGTTGTAGGTCAGGCTCCCTGTCACGTTCGGCAGGGCGCAGTAGGTGCCGGAGGCTCCCGAGCCCACGTAGGGGGCGGTGCAGGTGCCACCGCTTGGTGTTTGGAAGTTGACGACGGCCCCGTTTGCCTGGTTGATCGTGACCGTGCCGGAGCTGGCACTGAGCGACATGTTCCAGTTGTCGGTCCAGCCGTAGCCGAGCGGCCCCGGTGTGCCGGCCGTTGACTGGGATTGAGCGAGTGAGGAGTCGTAGGTGCGGTTGAAGGCGAGCGGCGGCCCGTAGGTCGCAGCTTTGACGTCGTTAACGGTCTCGGAGTAGTCGCCGTTTTCGCTGTCTACTGGATCGCCGGCGCCCTGGTTGCAGTTGCAGAGGCCGGGTACGGCGGCGTTGCTGCCGCCGATCCACCAGGAGAGCGGGATCGAGGGGATCCAGTCGGGCCCCCAGATCCAGCGGAACGCGAGGTCGAGCGGGATTGTGTTCGACGTGCAAGGGCCGGAGAAATTGCCTCCGAGACTGATCAGATAGGAGATCGCGGCGCCGGTGAGAGCCCTGTCGGTTACCGGCTGCCACTGGAAGTTCGTGTACACGCCGCCGGATTTGCTGAGCAGGTAGACAGGCCCGCTGTCGCTCGGAATCTGTATCGAGCCCGCTCCGTCGAGCGGGTCGTCCATAACGTTCGTCACTTCGGCCAGGAGCAGGTACCCCTCGTCGAGGTAGAAGCGGGAGTTGTTGACGGTGAAGTTGTCGGGCGTCCACTCGCTCGGCTCCACCGTCTGAGTGCAGTCGCTGAACTCGGTTCCGGAGAATGTCGGCAGCGACACGCTCCCAACTCCGCCCGGGATCGGCGCAGGGTTCTGGTAGCCGCCGCCGCCGACCCTCGCGGCGTAGTGCGCCTGTACCTGGCTTGGCGAAAGGCTGGTGGTATAGACGGCGGCATCGTCGATGGTTCCCTTGAACGGTGCCGCGGTCGTGGTCGATCCGCTCAGGGGCCAGCTGCCGTCGCCGACACTGATCGTGGAGCCGAAGCCACCTGAGATCGAGCCCGTGGAAGTGGGATGATTGGGTACGAGCGTGCCGTCGACGTAGAGCTTCATCGTTTGGCCGTCGTAGACGCCTACAACGTGGTGCCACTGGCCGGGCGCTACAGGTGTCGAGTAGATCTGGGACGAGGCGGAGCAGCCGCCACGCTGGAAGACGATCACGCCGTCCGGGTCGCCCTTCGTTTGCATGTACTCGAGGCCCGTGCCCTGGAGACAATTGGTGCCACCGTCGACCCAGAGGTTGCCGATGATCTGACCTGGGACGCTGGGGGCGCTTGAGGTCTGCGCGGTCGGCTTGATCCACGCTTCAAGCGTGTAGGGGTTCGTGCCGGTCGGATAGCCGCTGGAAAGGGTCGCGTGGAGTGTGGGTGCGAGTGTGAGGCCGTTGGAGTCGGTGTCGAACCAGCTGCCTCCGGAGTAGTTCAGCGACGAGTCGTCGAGGTTGAACTGGTAGCCGCCGTCGTCCGGGCCGAGGTCGCCGCTGGCGTGATAGGTGCCCGCCGCCCCCGATGGCGAGCCGGGCGGGGTCAGCGTGAGCGGATCGTTGTTGCCCGACGCGTCGGCGAACGTGTTTCCGCCCGCCTCCCCCAGGCGCCAGTAGGCAACAGGCGAGTCCTGGCTGACGACGGTCGTGTTGTTCGTCACGGACTGGGCGCTGCTGTCGCTCGGCAGCAGGTCGAGTCCGGCTCGGTCCTTGATCTGGTGTGCCCCGGTCCCGTTCTGCGTGTACTTCACTGTGACCGTGTCACCGATCGCGACCGAGGAAGCAAGGGTCAGCGAGACCTCGGTGCTTGCGTCGGTGGTGGTCGTCACCGAGGACACCGTTCGGGCTGCACCGTTGACCAGGACGGCGAAGTCGCCGAGCTGGGGCGTTTGGCCGCCTTCGAGCGACTCGTTAACTCGAAGCGTCAGCACCGGCCCAACGACGGTCCGGCCGGCCACCGCCAGCGTGATCGTGTTGGTCAGGTTGGTCACTGTCTGACTGCTCAGACTTGCGACCGTGTTGCCCGCCAGATCCTGGACGTTGTTTGTCCCCGGCAGGCTGTAGTTGACGGACACGCTCTGCCCGTCCGTGACCGAGCTGGCCAGCGTCAGAGTTACGGTGTCGCCCGAGATCGAGACGCTGCTCGGCGCCACCGTCGGACCGTTGTCGACCCTGACACCGTACGCGCTCGTCCCCGGCGCAGTGCTGACCAGGTTTTCGTTGTCGCTGTAGGCGAGCGAGAGGGTGTTGCCGTTCACTGTGGCGGTGGAAAGGGTTGGCGTCGAGGTGTCGATCTTGGCGATGCCGCTCGCGGCCGAGGTTGCGGTGTTGCCGACGTTGTCGGCGTCCTGCCATTCGTACTCGTAGCAGGAGCCGGTCGTGACGCCTGTATCGGAGTGGGCGCTGCCGCTCGTCCAGCCGCTGATCGCGCTGAACGAGCCGAAGCTGCCGCAGGTGCCGTTAGCGTTGAGGGTGGCAGTGGCGCGCAGCATCGTGCTCGCGGCGCTGTTTGTGCCTGAGCTGGCATCGCTGGTGTCGGTGCCGGTGACCGAGACCGAGGCGCTGGTGTAGTAGCCGGCCGTCATGGTCGGCGCCGACGGGGTCGGCGGCGCCAGCGTGTCGTGGATGAAGCTGATCGAGCTGTTCACGCTGTTGGAGTTGTTGTCGGTCGCGGTGATGTTCGCGGCCGCGGGGGCGCTTGGACCGGTAGCGATCGTGTACGTCGGCGAGGTGTAGTTGCCGCTCGACTGATAATTGGTGGTGCCGCCGGTGTCGCCCGACCAGCCCGTCGTCCCGGACACGTTCGGGAACGCGACATGGTCGACGCCCGAACCGCTGTCAGTCGGTGCCGCCGTGAACGTGAACGTCGTTGAGGACGGGATCACCCCGAAGTAGTAGGTATTAGTCGCCGCCTTGAAGTACTGCACGCCCGGGTTTGTCCCCTTGCTCACGCTGATCGTGTCCGCCGAGGGGGCGGTGGTGTCTGGCGGCACGTCGAAGTCGTTGCCCAGCTCGCCGGTGGCGTTGCTGCCCGTCGTCGTGATGCTCGTCGCCGACAGGCTGCAGCCGCCGCTCGTCCCGCACAGGTCGCTGTAGGAGCCGATCGAGAGACTCGTGCCGTTCGCCTTACTCGTGATGTTCGACCAGGAACCGCTCGAGGCCGGCCACGTGTTGCCGATCTTGATCGAGCCCAGACACAAGCCCATGTTGTTCTGTGGAAACGCCGAAGAAGAGATCGCCGGGCAGGTCACGACCTTGCTACTCGAGGTACTGCTCGACGAGCCAGCGCTCGAAGCCTGCGGAATCGTGCCCCCAGTCGCCACGCCCTTCTCCACGACTACTTCGGCGGCACCCGCGTTTCCCGTCGGCGACCAGGTAAGCGTCACAGTCGCGCCCGCATCGGTCGACGCCGCCCGCTTCCAAAACGTCTCTTGCGCCAACGCCGTACCAGCGTTGTTCTGCGAATTGAGAACCGTGAACGACCCACCACCACCCGAAATCGAAGGCGAAATCGACGACACGCCGCTGCCTCCAACTACCGCCGCGTGCACCACGAGCAGATCGCCCGTCTCGACAGAGCTCGGCACCGTCAGCGTCATCCCACTCGTCCCGCTGCCCGTCGCACTCGTGCGGGTAGCGATCGGATCGATCGTGTACGGCACAGGGAGACGCGCATCGTTCAACCGCAACTCCAAGAACTGGCGCCGCCCCTCCACGACGACACGCCAGCGGCTGCCAGTCGGCGTCACCTCCCGACCGCGCCGATCGAACACCCGCACGGGCGCAATCTGCAAGCCAGCCAGAAGATGGGTACGCGGATCGAAGAAGCCGACTGATCCGTCACCACTGACCCGCGCCTGCAGCGGTGTCTGGAGCCGCCATCGCCAAGTGTGCGCGCCGAGGCGCCGATCAACCCGTTGCAACACCTCGGCCGACGCGCCCCGAACGACCACTGATACTGGTCCAAACGGCGACCGCGCTACCAGCTTCCCATCGGTACGGCTCAGCACCGGACCAGCCTTCTCGCCCGCGCTCTGAACCGCCAGCGGCCCGGCTGCCTGAGCCTGGTAGACGAAGCCTCCTCGTCGCAGCCACACGCGTACTCCCGGCACCGGCCTCACCGCAAACACACCCGTCTTCGAGGGCCGCCGAGCCGCGGGTGGCGGAGCCACGAACGTCGCAGAGTGCAGTTCGGATACAGCTGGCAATCCAACCGCCAGAAGCACGAGGGCGCCAAGGAGCCCAACGCGCACGAGTCTGCGCGAGGTCGCACCTCTCGAGCCTCTCGCCGTCGCGGCGAGCCGCCGAGAACTATCCAGGCGCCTCAACTGCGGTCGCCGACACCCGCGCAATCGGCGAGCAGCAGGGGCGAGAACTACCACGACCGCCCCCGACCAGAGCCCCTGCCAGACCGGCGACCCACGAACCCGCGACCCCTCTCAAACACCCCTGCCCCCCTCAAATTGTCCCGACACCAGAGGCCGCAGCTGCCGACCTCGACCTAAGCACTCCTCGTCACCGGAGTCAAGCCCTCGCCTAGGCGGTCAAGCTACGGACGTTTTGGCGGCCCAAACCAGGACAATCCACCCCTGCCGGTCACGTTCCGGGCGTTTCGCGGCGCCCGGCCCACCAACCCGCCGGCAAGCTAGCCTGCGCTTCTGGACGCCCCCATCGACTAGCGGTCCAGGTCGCGGCCCTTTCAAGGCCGTAGCACGGGTTCGAATCCCGTTGGGGGCACTCCGGCACGCCGGGCGTCGGAACGACGCTCCAACGCAGCCCTAGACCGAGCGTCGGCGGATACGCTGGTTCAATGCCAAAGATCGAGAAGTCCGAGCAGGACTGGCGCGCCGAGCTGACGCCTGAGCAGTACCGCGTGCTGCGCGAGAAGGGAACGGAGGCGCCGTTCAGCGGCGAATACGACCACGTCTTCGAGCCCGGCACCTACCGCTGCGCGGGGTGCGGTGCTGAGCTCTTCGAGTCCGATGCGAAGTACGACTCCGGCTGCGGCTGGCCCGCGTTCTCCGCGCCGTCGGGTGAAGACGCGGTGGAGGAGGAGACCGACACGAGCCACGGGATGGTGCGCACCGAGGTGCTGTGCGCGAGCTGCGGCGGCCACCTCGGGCACGTCTTCCCCGACGGCCCGCAACCGACCGGGCTCCGCTACTGCATCAACTCCGCGGCCCTGGACCTCGACGAGAAGTAGCGGTACCGTTCGGCGCGCGGGCGGTTAGCTCAGCTGGGAGAGCGCCTGCCTTACAAGCAGGAGGTCGCTGGTTCGAACCCGGCACCGCCCACTCCCCAAAGAGGGCGCGAAGGCGTACTCTTGGCGGGGTATGCGCCGTCGCCGTGGCATCTGGATCGTCGGTCTGGTGGCAGCCGCGCTCGGCGCAACCGCCGTAGGCGTGCACGCCGGTGCAGCGGCTCCGACCCGGGGGACCATGAGCACTTCAACCACCGACGCGACGTTCTCGTGCCGCGTCCGTCCCGGCCAGCACGTGGTTCAGCTCTACGGAAGCGTCACCCTCGCGTCGGTCCAGAGCAAGCCGCAGCCGGGAGTGCTCGTCCTGACCACCGGCGTAAAGACCATCACCCGAAACAACACGACTACGACCGTCTCGCAGGTGGGCCTCCGGGCAGTGAAGAACGGCTTGAAGATCGACAAGTCGTCGTGCCGCCGCGTGAAACAGCAGATCCCGTTGAAGCCGAAAGGGCTCCCCACACCTGGATTCACCGTGACGCCGACCCATCAGGGCTACGACAACGAACAGTGCGTGACGACAGCCCGCGTGCTCGCCCGAATCCGGGTCCAGACGACGAACCAGGTCCCGTCGCACGCGCTGTTCGCGATCCGGAACGAGGGCCCGCACGGGCGGCCGATCGCGTTCTACAACTGGAGTCCGAGCAAGCTCACCGTGTATCCGGGCAACAGCTGCACCTCCTCCTAGCGGGTCTGAGCTCTTCCGCGGGTCGCGGGTCTTTCCCTTCTGCGACCGAAGCAGCATGATGTGAGGAATGACGGGGTTTGTCCTGCGGCGCCTTGTGTTCGGAGTCGTCGTCCTCTTCGTGGTGCTGTCCGGAGCCTTCTTCTTCTTCACCTCGAAGTACTGGCCCGCGACGCCCCTCCTGCACGGGTACTGGGTCTGGCTACGCGGCATCCCCAGCGGCCGGAGCTTCACGCAGGGGCTGCTCTCCGGCCACCTGCTGTCTCAGATCGGCGCAGCGTTCGGACGGACGCTCCTGCTGCTCCTGGTGACGCTCGTGCTCGTGCTGGTCGTCTCGGTCCCGCTGGGCTGCCTCGCAGCGATGAAGCGCGGATCCCCGATCGACTTCGTCCTGCGCTGTGTCTCGTACGCGGTCTGGGCGGTGCCGGCTTTCTTGCTCGCGACCATTGCGCAGGAGGGTTTCGGCCGGGTTCCGGGTGGCTGGGGAGTCGGCTGGTTTCCCTACATCGGCTGGGCGGGCGAGTGCCCGAACGGACAGGGCATCGACCCGCACAACTTCCAGTGCCCCTCGGGGGGCACCGGGCTCAACCACGTCGGCCTGGTCCTCGACCACCTGGCGCTCCCGGCGTTCGCTCTGGCCCTCGGCTTCATCGGCCTGCAGGCGCGTTACCTGCGCAGCGCGCTCCTGGACACCCTTGACGCCCCGTACATCACGGTCGCACGTGCCAAGGGCCTGACCGAACGCGCGATCGTGCTCCGCCACGGCGTGAGGAACGCGCTCGTCACGTTCGTGCCCGCGCTCGTGTCCGACTTCGGGGTGATCTTCGGCGCAGCGCTCGCGGTCGACTTCATCTTCCAGCTCGGCGGGATCGGGACGTACTTCATCAACGGACTGAAGCTCAACGTCGATGCGTTCGTCCCGGTCGACACGTACGCCATGGAGGTCGTCCTCTTGCTCGGCGGCGGCCTCATGCTCACGGCCTCGATACTCGGCGAGGTCGCCCTCTGGTGGCTCGACCCGCGTTCGAGGCCGGACTGAGGTGGCGACCGCCGACACGCATCCGGCCGTGGTGTCCGCGCCTGTCGCGCAACGGAGATCTTCCGGTCGACTGCTGCGCCGACTGACTCGGCAGCCGGCAGCCTTCGTATCCGGGCTCATCCTCATCGTCATCTTCAGCGTCGGCGCGCTCGTCCCCCTGATCACGCCGCGCAGCGGCATCGAGATCCACATCACCGCGGCCGAGCAGAACAAGGCGCCGACGCTGAGCGGCTGGCACCTCTTCGGCACCGACGGGATCGGCCGCGAAGTGCTCGTGCGGACGTTGTGGGGGCTCCACACGAGCGAACAGTCCGCCATCTTCGCGACCCTGCTCGCCACGCTCATCGGCGTCGCAATCGGCGGTATCGCGGGCTACCGCGGCGGCTCGCCCGACGCGCTGCTCATGCGCCTTGCCGACGTGCTGGGCATCCTGCCCGCCCTCCTGCTTCTCCTCGCCGCGTACACCTACTTCGAGCCTGTCACCGTCTCCAAAGCCACGGTCATCCTGGCCTGCATCCTCTGGATTCCGGTGGCGCGAGTCGTTCGAGCCGAGATCTTCTCGCTTCGCACTCGCGAGTTCGTCCAGGCCGCGTACTCCGTCGGCGCCTCGGATCGCCGCATCTTCTTCCGCCACCTGCTTCCGAATGCGAGCAGCACGATCATCGTCGCCGCCACCTCGCTCTTCGGCCAGATGATCATCCTGGAGGCCACCGTCGAGTTCTTCGGGCTCGGCGTCCCCTCGGAGATTCGACCCACGCTCGGGAACCTGATCGGCGACGGCCAGCGCAACGTCCTCGCGCTGGGTTGGGGCTGGTGGACGTGGGCGGGCCCGGCACTGCTCTTCGTCGTGATCCTGGTCTGCGCCAACCTCCTCGGCGACGGTGTCGCCGACGCCCTCCGCCCAGCCCGGCGGCGCTGACCTTCGCGCTTGACTTCGCCGGTGGCCGGTTCTAGCGTCGGGGCGTGGCCTGCCGCGTGGTCTGTGTGTCGCATACGATGGGCTCCGGCGGGGACGAGGTCGGGAAGCTCGTCGCCGAGCAGCTCGGCTACCTCTGCGTGGACGAGGACATCGTGGCCAAGGCCGCCGCGCAGGGTGATCTGGAGCCAGGAGACGTCGCGGACGAGGAACGCCGCAAGTCCTTCGTACGCCGCACGCTGGACGCGTTTGCCGAGGGAGGCGGGGACGCGCTGGTGCTCGGCGCACCGGTCGCAGCGGCCATGGAGGGGTTGCGGCCTGCCGACGTCCGTGCCCTGATCCGGGACACGGTCGTGGAGACGGCGGCACGCGGAGACGTCGTGATCGTCTCGCATGCAGCCTCGTTCGCGCTCGACCCCGGTCCTCGAGCGCTCCGTGTGCTCGTCACGTCGTCACCGGAAACTCGCGCGCAGCGCGTCGGCGCCGCGGAAGGGCTCGAGCAAGCACAGGCGGCGCGCGCGATCAAGGATTCCGACGGCGGCCGGCGCGACTACCTCAAGCGCTTCTACTCGGTCGATCAGGAAGCTCCCACCGACTACGACCTCGTGATCAACACCGATCTCCTCTCGACCGAGCAGGCGGCCGCGATCGTCGTCCACGCTGCCGGGCGGTAGCGCCCGCTCCGGACTGCGACACTCGCACCGTGGAAGCTGCGCAGGTGAGCCTCCTCCGCTGGCTGCGGCGGCAGCTGCGTCAGCCCATTCCGACACGCGAGCATCTCGAGGCCGCGGTGGAGAACGACGACGTCGCGGAGGCGCGACGCCTCCTTGCCGGCTTCGAGTTCAGCGACGAGCAGCGACGGAACGTCGAGCAACTGCTCGACGCCTGGGAGCGCCAGCGCTAGTAGAACCCCTCGCGGCGCCGGTAGCGCTCCGCGCGCTCCTCCTCGTACTCGTCGACGTCGAGCTCGGAGTCGGCGATCGCGCGCAGGATCTCGCCGGATCTCGGCAGCTCCGAGCGGTCGATGTGCCGCTCGGGATTCCAGAGCTCCGAGCGGAGCAGCGCCTTCGGGCACTGGGTGTACGCCTCCTCGACCTCGACGAGGATCCCGAGCGTCGGTGCCTTCCCCTCGACCGTGCTCGCCGCCAGCAGCTCCGGATCGTCGACGATTCGCGCGCGGCCGTTGACCCGGAAGGTGTCGTTGACGCCCGGAATCAGGAAGAGGAGCGCGATCCGGTCGTCCTCGAGCAGGTTCGTGAGCGTGTCGGCGAGCTTGTTCCCCGGCCGGTCGGGCAGGAGCAGCGTCCGCTCGTCGAGGATGCGGACGAAGCCGGCCGGGTCGCCGCGCGGCGAGACGTCGAGCCCGCCGTCCGGGCGGCCGGTTGCGACGACGACGAACGGCGACCGCTCCACGAATTGCCGCGTGAGCGGGTTGAGCCGGTCGGCGATCTTGTTCCGCACGAGCTCGGTCGGCTCGCCGCCGAGCACTGCCCGCAGCTCCGCTTCGTTCACGAGTCGAACCTCGGCGGCCGCTTCTCGCGCACGGCGGCGACGCCCTCGTGTACGTCCGGCCCGGTCATGTCGAGGAACTCCAGCTCGAGGGAGGCGTCGAAGATCGGCCCCGCTCTGACGAGCCACTCGTTGAGCGCGAGCTTCGTGTGCGAGATCGCCGCGCGCGACCCCGACGCGAGCCGCCGCGCGATCTCGAGCGCGCGCTGTTCGAGCTCTTCCTCGGGCACACAGAGCGAGACGAGCCCGATGCGCTCCGCTTCGAGGCCGTCCACCTCCTCGCACAGCAGGAGGTGGTACTTCGCCTTCGCCATCCCACAGAGCAGCGGCCAGACGATCGCCGCGTGATCGCCCGCGGCGACGCCGAGCTTCGTGTGACCGTCGACGATGCGTGCGTTGGGGCTCGCAAGTGAGACGTCGGCGAGGAGACCAACGACGAGCCCGGCGCCGACGGCGGGGCCGGTGATCGCCGAGACGATCGGCCTCGGGCAGGCGAGCATGTTGTAGACGAGGTCACGGGCTTCGTGGAAGACGCGCAGCCGCGTGTCGGAGTCGCCGGCGATCGCGAGCACGAGGTCGAGATCGCCGCCCGAGCTGAAGGCGCCGTCTGCCCCGCGCACGAGGACGGCCCGGGTCTCCTCGTCCTGCCCGATCGTCTGCCAGACGCGCGCAAGCTCCCCGTGCTGCTCCTCGCTCACGGCGTTGAGACGGCCGGGCGCGCGGAGCGTCAGCCGCAGGATCCCGTCTTCGGGCCGGTCGAGGTCGAGCGACGGGAACTCCGTCTCGTAGGGGTAGGCAGCCACGACGGGATCCTACGAGCCAGCGCGCCTAGACCGAGTGCTCCGACAGGTTTAGCCTCACCAGCATGGCCCAGGCGCTCCACCGGCTTGGAATGCTGGCGGCGCGCCGGAAATGGGTCGTCCTCGGGGTGTGGATCGTCCTCGTCGCCGGCCTCATCGCCCTCGCGCACGGTTTCGGCAGCAACACGAGCAACAACCTCGACCTGCCGGGGACCGACAGCCAAGCCGCGACGGACCTGCTCGAGGCGCGATTCCCGCCCCAGCAGAACGGCAGCAACCCCCTCATCTTCTACACGGCCACCGGGAAGGTCACCGACGCGAGCAACAAGCAGGCGATCGAGGCCTCGTACGAGCAGCTGAAAAAGCTCCCTGATGTCGCGACCGTCGTCGACCCCTTCTCCCAGCAGGGCCAGGCGCAGATCAGCAAGGACAAGAAGACGGCGTTCATCCCCGTCCTGCTCGACGTGGGCGGCAGCGAGCTCACCCAGGAGGTCGCCCAGAGCGTCCTCGACTCCGGCGACCCCGGCGTGAAGGCGGGCATGCAAGTAGCTGTCGGCGGCTCGGTGGGCAGCGAGCTCTCCGAGCCCAAGACCGAGAGCAGCGAGGTCGTCGGCCTGGTCGCCGCGATGATCATCCTCGCGTTCACGTTCGGGACGCTCGTGGCGATGGGCCTGCCGATCGTCTCGGCGGTGTTCGGTCTGATCATGGGGCTGTCGCTCATCACGGTGCTCGGCCACGTCGTGACCGTCCCGAGCATCGGTCCGACGATCGCGACGATGATCGGCCTCGGCGTCGGCATCGACTACGCGCTCTTCCTC
>Ga0335076_10007377_pt1 | contig 11074 bp, 13 predicted proteins | sample Lox_Sample_25_FD_206717 | JGI IMG/M metagenome (GOLD analysis project Ga0335076, IMG submission 206717) | Soil microbial communities from Loxahatchee National Wildlife Refuge, Florida, United States - Lox_Sample_2.5 | ecosystem: Environmental > Terrestrial > Soil > Wetlands | place: USA...
ACGGGGTTGACTGGGTGACGATCCCGCCTGGTTGCTCTCATAAGCAGCCGGACGCTAACGGATGGCGCGGGCAGATCGGCCGTAGTCCGATGCACCAAGGTCGCCTTCGTACTTGGCTTCGGGACAAGAGACCGGACACCGCCGAGGTAGGGTCAGCGGACGTAGCTTCCGCGTTGCGGAACAGTGAAGATCAGGTCCTCGTCCCTGAGTACTGCCAACGTGCGGCGCGCGGTTGAGCGTGCCACCTCATACGTCTCGGTGATCTCGGCTTCGGTGATCCGACTGCCGGCAGGCAACTGGCCCGAGCGGATCTGGTTGCGGAGAATCTCCGCAACCTGGAGGTAGGGCGGCACTGGGCCGGTGGGGTCGATCTTCGGCACGTCATGATCGTAATGGCTAGAGACCAACTCCTACATACTTAGACCTGCGAAGATGTCTTCTCTTGTCTCGTGCTGTATCGATATGCTTGAGGCTCGTCATGGTGCATACCTGAGGGAGACAGACCATGATCGAGCGGGAGCCTTCGCGCCTTGAGCGGATCTTGGCCGAATATGGCCGACGCTGGCATATCGAGCACGATGGGTCAGTGTGGACGGCAACCGAGCATCCGAGTCCGACAGCGCTTCATGTCATCGTCGCGCACGACCTGGACACGCTAGAGCAGAGGATCATCGAAGCGGAGCTTGCCAGCTGAGCAACGCCCACCTGACCCTCGACCTCGCTTAGCCTGCGACATGTAGCCTCAGCTCTTGGAATGCCTCTATGAGCTTGGGTGTAGGCCACGACGCGTTGAGGCCGCTGGGATTGGGCAGCACCCATATCCGGGTCTTCCCGATCACCTCGCCCTGCGGGCCGACCGTCGCATCCCGGCGGCCGAACGCCGCCCGGTAGGCGGTGACCCCGACGACCGCGAGCCAGCGCGGCTGCAGCCGGGCGATCTTCTCGTTCAGTATGCGAGCGCCCGCAAGGAACTCCTCGGGGCCGAGCTCGCCCGCCCGGGCGGTGGCGCGCGCGACGATGTTGGTGATCCCGAGCCCGAGGCCAAGCAGCTGCTCCTGCTCATCGGGCCGGAACAGGCGATCGGTGAAGCCGGAGCGGTGCAGGGCCGGCCAGAAACGGTTCCCGGGCCGGGCGAAATGATGTCCGGTGGCGGCGGAATACAGGCCCGGGTTGATGCCGGCGAACACGACCCGCAGACCGGGCGCGATGACATCGGGAATCGTCCGGTCCCTGGCCGCGTTGAGATCGGCTTGCGTCGGACGCGGCGGGCGCGGCGGAACTGTCACGGCCTCGGCCACGGGCCTAACCCTAGGGCACAGTACGAGGTCCCCGGCGATTTGTTAAGCCCAGCCTTATCAGTCTAGCCTTAAGACATGACCCGGGAACCCGATGCCGACGACGTCGCCGGGGCGCTACGTGTGAGCATCGGCCTGCTGCTGCGACGGCTGCGCCAGGTCCAGGCCGGCGACGATCTCACGCTGCCCGAGAGCTCGGCCCTCGCCCGCTTGGACCGCGGCGGCCCGACGACGCCGGGCGCGCTGGCCAAGCTGGAGCAGATCAGCCCGCAGTCGATGGGCGCGACTCTCGCCGCGCTCGAGGCGCGCGGCCTTGTCCAGCGGCGTCCCGACCCCGGAGACGGCAGACGGGCCGTCATCTCGGCGACCGAAGCTGGGCTGCAGACGCTGCGGAACAGGCGCAACGCACGGACGCAGCGGCTGGCGCGGGCCCTGTCGGCCGGGTTCACGCGTCCCGAACTCGAGCAGCTGATGGCGGCCGCGCCGCTGCTCGAGCGGCTGGCCCAGAGCATCTGATGGTGGTGGGGCGGAACCGGAAGGCCGGGCGCGCGGCGGCCGGAGCGGCCGGGACGGGCGAGCGCTACAAGTGGGTGGCGCTGTCGAACACGACCACCGCCGTGTTCATGTCGGCCCTGGACGGCTCCATCGTGATCATCGCCCTGCCGGCCATCTTCCGCGGCATCCAGCTGGACCCGCTGGCCCCGGGCAACATCGTCTACCTGCTGTGGATGATCATGGGGTACCGGCTCGTCCAGGCCGTGCTCGTCGTCACCCTCGGCCGCCTAGGCGACATGTTCGGCCGGGTCAAGATCTACAACGCCGGCTTCGCGGTGTTCACCGCGGCCTCGGTCCTGCTGTCCTTTGACCCGTTCCACGGCACCCGCGGGGCGCTATGGCTGATCGGCTGGCGGGTGCCGCAGGCGGTCGGCGGGGCGATGCTCACCGCCAACTCGGCCGCCATCCTGACCGATGCATTCCCGGCCGACCGGCGCGGCTTCGCGCTGGGCACCAACCAGGTCGCGGCCATCGCGGGCCAGTTCATCGGCCTGGTCGCCGGGGGCGTCCTGGCCAGCCTGGACTGGCGCGCGGTGTTCTGGGTCAACGTGCCGGTCGGGGTCTTCGGCACGCTGTGGGCCTACCGCATGCTCCGCGACAACGGTGAGCGGCACCCCGGCCGGATCGACTGGTGGGGCAACATCACCTTCGCCAGCGGCCTGAGCGCCATCTTGATCGGCATCACTGACGGCCTGCAGCCGTACGCGCATCACACCATGGGCTGGACAAATCCTGAAGTCATCGGGCTGCTGGCAGGCGGCGCCGCGCTGCTCGCGGCGTTCGCCGTGATCGAGAGCAGGGTCACCGACCCGATGTTCCAGCTTGGCCTGTTCCGCATCAGGGCGTTCACCGCCGGGAACATCGCCGGCCTGGCCGTGGCCATTGCCCGGGGCGGACTGCAGTTCATGCTCATCATCTGGCTGCAGGGGATCTGGCTGCCGCTGCACGGCTACAACTACAGCCAGACACCGTTCTGGGCCGGTATCTTCCTGCTGCCGGTGACCATCGGCATCCTCATCTCCGGGCCGCTATCGGGAGTGCTGTCCGACCGCTTCGGAGCCCGCGGCTTCGCCACCGCCGGGATGGCCGTGTTCGGCGCCAGTTTCATCGGCCTGATGCTGCTGCCGGTGGACTTCCCGTACTGGGCTTTTGCCCTGCTCACCGCCGCGAACGGAGTCGGCGGCGGGATGTTCGCCGCGCCAAACTCCTCATCGATCATGGGAAGCGTCCCGGCCAGGTATCGCGGCGTGGCGTCGGGGATGCGCTCCACCTACCAGAACTCCGGCACCGCGCTGTCGATCGGGGTGTTCTTCTCGCTCATGATCGCCGGGCTCGCGGGCAGCCTCCCGGTGACCCTGACCAGCGGCTTGCGGCGGCTCGGTGTGCCGCACGGCATCGCTCACCAAATCGGCGCCCTGCCGCCGGTGTCGTCGCTGTTCGCGGCGGTCCTCGGGGTGAACCCGGTGCAGCACCTGCTGGCGGCGGGCGGCGTGCTGGCCTCGCTGCCGCCCGCAAGCCAGCGGACCCTCACCGGCCGGGAATTCTTCCCGGAGCTGATATCGGGACCGTTCCACCACGGCCTGACCATAGTGTTCGTCGTCGCTACCGTCCTGGCCGTGGTGGCCGCCATCGCATCATTGCTGCGCGGCGGCCGCCACACCGGCCCGGCGGCCGCGGCTGAGCCGCCCAAGCCCGCCGCCGCGCCGCTCCAGCCGACCAGGGCGCGGCCGGGCCAGTAGCGCGGGCCCGGCGGAGACTGGCCGCTGTGCCAGGACCGATCCGGCCGCCCATGCGGAATCCGTGGGCCTCGCCGATGAGGAAGGCGGCGGAAGCGATCTGCACCCCGTGCCGCTCGGCGGCCTGCAGCCGCGACGCCGCCGCTCCCCGCGCCACCGATAGGGTGACGTGCGTCGCGACGGAGCCGGATCAGGCCATGGGCCGTGCAAAAGTGCCCGGGACGTGCGTGTTCACCTGCTGTTCACCCATCGCGGGTGAGGCAACCGTGGCGGGGCAAGGCGACTCTGAGGTGATGGTTGAGGCATGGTGGGTGCGCTGGGGCCAGGCGCCTGCACTGCCGCGGATCCCTGAGCCGGAAGGGTTTAGATGACCAACCAGCCGAGCGCACAAGCCCCATCGTCCGAGCCCGAACGGATGGAGGCGGCCCATCATGCCGCGGTCGCCTTGCGGTCGTTCGGGCAGCCGAACTCGGTCGCCCAGGAGTTCGATTTCTGGAACGACCGCTACGAGGCTCGGCGGCTGTTCTCTGAGCTGCTGGGGACTTTCTTTCTGGTCCTGGTCGCCGTCGGCGGCGGCATGGTCAACGCCCGTTTTGGTGGCAACGCGGTCCCCTACGGCGCGAAGGTAGTGGCGCCGGCGCTGATGGTGGCCGCCATCATCTTGTTCATGGGGACGGTCTCCGGCGCGCATCTCAACCCGGCCGTGAGCATCGCCTTCGCACTGCGGGGCGACTTCCCGTGGAAGCGTGTCCCCGCATACATCGTTACCCAGTTCGTCGGCGCCATCCTCGCCACGTTGCTGCTGTCGGCGCTGATTGGAAAGCAGGGCAGCGCCGGCCTGACCCTGCCCGGCAGCGGCATTTCGACCACCACCGCGATGCTGTGGGAACTGGTGCTGACCACCGGGCTGGTGAGCGTGATCCTGGGCACCGCGTCGGGCGCCCAGCAGATCGGGCCGCTGGCCGCCATCGGGGTGGGCAGCTACATAGCGCTGGCCGGGCTGTGGGGATCGCCGGTCAGCGGTGCGTCGATGAACCCGGCCCGGTCGCTCGGGCCGGCCCTGGTGCTCGGTAACTGGACCTCGTGGTGGGCCTACCTCGTCGGCCCGCTGGCGGGCGGGGCCATCGCGGTGGGCTTCGCCTATATCCTGCGGGGCCGCGGCGGCGGGCGCAGCGGAGTATCGGCAGCCCAGGGCACGATCGGCATCTCCTGGCATCCCGGCTCGAAGCAATCCTGAGCATGGCGGCCTTCGGCCGTCCCCGTTCGCCGCCGGCTTGACGAATCAGATGAACGTTCTTTTAATTCTGTCCATGGGCCGCATCTCGGGTGTCACCGCCGCCGAGACCCGTGAGCGGCTACTGCGGGCGGCCGCCGATGTTTTCGCTGAGCGCGGGTACGACGGCACGCGGGTGGCCGACATCGCCGTTGCCGCCGGCGTCAGCAACGGCGCGCTGTACGCGCACTTCGCCTCGAAGGCGGAACTGCTCGTGGACGCGCTGCGCACGCACGGGCGGCGGCTGCTGGCCAGCCTGCTGGCCGCCGACCCCGGCCGGCCGGTCACGGATCTGCTTCTCGCCATCGGCCGGCGGCTGCCCCGCCGCCGCGACGCCCGCGGATACCTCATCGTCGAAGCGCTCGTGGCGGCCCGCCGCGACCAGGACGTGGCCCGGCCGATGCGCGACTATGTAAGCGAGCGCGCCGACTGGATCGCCGGGCTGGTGCGCGCCGCTCAAGCCAGCGGCGAGATCGACCCCGCGCTGTCGCCGGATGCACTCGCCCACCTCTGCCTCCTGCTCGCGATGGGCAGCGCTCTCGTTACGCCGGACCTGCACGCGGTCGGCGACGAGGAGTGGGCCGCGCTGCTCGGCCGCCTCGTCACCGCCCTGGCTCCGGCCGGCATCACGGCACAGACAGGAACAATGCAGTGAAGGTGCACATCGACTCCGAGCGCTGCCAAGGACATGGCCGCTGCTACGACCTCGCTCCCGGCCTGTTCGGCGCGGACGATGAGGGCTACAGCAAGGTCCTCGGCGACGGCACCGTGCCGCCCGGAAGCGAGCACGAGGCACGCCTGGCCGTCCTCAACTGCCCCGAGCACGCGATCGAGGTCGTCGAGGACGGCCTGACATGACCGCTGCTGATGACCGCTTCATCCGGGACCACCGTGAGGACCGCACGGACCGGCCCGTCGGCACGCGCAGTGAGGTCGTCACCGGCCCGGTGTCCGACTGGGCGACCGACTTCTCCCACGTCGAGCCGGAGTGGGCCGCAGACCCCTACCCGATTCAGAACGACCTGCGGCAGCGCTGCCCGATCGCGCGCACCGAGCGGTTCGGTGGCGGATGGCTGCCGACACGCTACGAGGACGTCGCGGCGATCGCCTACGACACCGAGCGCTTCTCCTCGCGGTCGATCATCATGAGCAACTTCCGGCCACCCAGGGAACTGGCGCCGGTCGGCGGCTCTCCACCGATCTCATCCGATCCCCCGTTCCACCACGATGCGCGCAAGCTGCTGCTCCCCGCGTTCACCAAGAACGCGGTCACCAGGCAGGAGCCGGCGACCAGGGCACTCTGCCACTCCCTCATCGACGCGTTCGGGGAGCAGGCCGTCGTGGAGGCCGCCAGCGATTACGCACAGCACATCCCGATGCGGGTCATTGCCGACATGCTCGGTTTCCCGCCGGAGGACGGGCCGCAGTTCCGAACGTTCGTCGAGAACACGCTCGAAGGCGTCAACCTGCCGCCGGAGGAGCGCGGGGCGCGGATTGCCCCGCTGTTCGACTACCTGGTGGCGCAGGTTCACGACCACCTCGACAACCCGCGCGAGGATCTGACCACCTACCTGATCAACGCGGAACTCTACGGCCGGAAGCTCGACCCGTCCCATGTGGTCGGAACGCTGGTCCTGCTGCTCATCGCCGGCATCGACACGACCTGGAGCGCGATCGGATCGTCGCTGTGGCACCTGGCGAAGACCCCGGCCGACCGAAGGCGCCTCGTCGCCGAGCCCGGGCTGCTGCCGACCGCGATGGAGGAGTTCCTCCGGGCCTACGCGCCGGTCACGATGGCGCGGCTGGTGAAGGAGGACATGCGCTGGCACGGTGTCGACATGAAGGCCGATGACTGGATCCTGCTGTCGTTCCCGGCGGCCAACCGCGACCCCGCGCAGTTCGACCGGGCCGGTGAGGTCGTCATCGACCGCGAGATCAACCGGCACGCCGCGTTCGGCCTCGGAATCCACCGCTGCATCGGTTCGCACCTGGCGCGCATGGAGCTCCGGGTCGCCCTCGAGGTCTGGCTCCAGCGGATCCCGGAGTTCAGCCTCGCCGACCCATCGGCGGTGACCTGGGCACCCGGCCAGATCCGCGGGCCGCGCACGCTCCCGCTCCGCATCGGCTGACCGGGCCATGGGCGAGGAATGCCCGGCCGGACCAGCCTGCAGGGTCAGACGGCGGCGCGGGTGCCAGCTACCGGATGAGCTACCCGCTTGACGTTGATGAGGTGGGTGTAGGTGACGTTGTCGGTGGTGGAGGTGCGGCCGTAGGTCCCGCAGCCCAGGGTCAGTGAGGGCGTCAGTGCGTTGCCGAGGCCGATGCAGCCTTGCGAGCCGGGGCCGTTGACCAGGACCCGGCTGGCCGGCATCTGCCGGGCAAAGGACTGCTGCCGCCGTCGGCTGCGCGTATGGATGATCGCCGTATGGCCGCGGCCGCCGTTGCCGAGGATCCGCAGGCAAAGCTGTGCGCCGTCGTCCTCACCGTCGGCGGTGAACAGCGACAGGAGCGGTGCGAGCTTCTCCCTTCCCCACGGGCCCGGCACGGCATCACGGGGTACAGGGGCGACGAGCAGCCGGGTGCCCGCCGGGACCGCGATGCCCGCCTGGGCTGCCCGTCGACAAAGGCGCGGGAGATCTTGTAGTAAGCGTCGGTGTCATGGTCGAGCATCCAGGCCGCCAGGGCGACGGGCGAGTCCAGCAGGGCGTAGCCGATCGTCTGCGGCCGCGTGTTCTGCTCGATGAGGTAGCCGTTACCGCTGGTCCTGAAGGTGGTGATCGCGTCGAGTGCCGCGCGTTCCTCCGGCGAGGGGTCTGCCGACGGGAAACCGCCGCCCAGCCCCGCCAGCAGCAGGTTCATGTGGATGCCGACCAGCCCCTCGGGTGCCTGGCGGCCTATCGCGTCGGTGACGGCGGCGCCCACGTCTCCGCCCTGGGCGACGTAGCGGGTATAGCCGAGACGGCGCATCAGCTCCGCCCAGGCTCCCGCGACGCGGCCGACGTTCCAGCCGGCCTCGGCCGGCACGCCTGAGAAGCCGTAGCCGGGTATGGACGGCACCACGAGGTCGAACGCATCCTCGGCGGAGCCGCCGTGCGCGGCGGGGTCGGTGAGTGGGCCGACGACCCCCAGCATCTCGAGGATCGAGCCGGGCCAGCCGTGGGTGATGATCAGCGGCAACGCGTTCTGGTGCTGCGACTTCACGTGGTAGAAGTAGACGTTCTGCCCGTCGATCTCGGTGGTGAACTGCGGCAGCGCGTTCAGCGTCGCCTCGCATGCGCGCCAGTCGTACTCGGTCGTCCAGTACCGGGCGAGTTGCTGGATCGTCGCCAGCTGCACACCCTGCGACCGGTCAGAAACGAGCTCCCGGGAGGGCCAGCGCGTCGCGCCAACGCGCCGCCGAAGTTCGGCGATCGCATCGTCGGGCATGTCCACCCGGAAGGGACGGATCTCAGTTTCGCTGGACATAACTCTCCACCTCCCTGGACTGGTTGACGACGGACGGCCGGGCCGGTCAGCTCCGGCCCGACGTTCGAAGGCAACGACGTTCTTCCCGTACCAGCGGCAAGGTTGCTACTGCCCTACGATCGCGAATGGGGCGGGCGCGTCGCACCCATAACATCCCTGGTCTGTACCCCTGGCCCGCGCCGGGCAACCGCATGGCGTGACCGACCGCACGGCCGAATTGGAAGATCTTCACGGGACTCCTTCCACCCAGCCCGGACACGGCGGCCATAGGTCACACGGCCACGGCGCTGACCAGCACGATGACGCTGTCTTCTTCCTCTGATCTTGAACCGGACGGGCCCTCGTTAAGTGTTTCCCTATCCGTCCAGGCGGACCGGTGCGACCGTCGTTCCTGACCCGTCGCTATGCAAAGCGGGAGCCGGCGGCTTGAACCGGCGCTGGCGGGTAGCTGAGGGCCGGATCGCCATCAGTACTCCTGAGGATGTGGTGGATATGCGGCGATACCTGCTGGTGCTGGACACGGACCTGCTCGCCCTGGATGAAGAACTCGGCCTTGAGCCGATCAACTACCTCGTCGAGCAGCAGGTACGCGGGCCATGTGAAGTGGTGGTGTTGTCCTTGGTGGACACCGAGCAGAGCAAGGGGTCGGCGCTGGAGCTTCTGCTTGGCGGTGCCACCAGTCACGCCGTCTACGCCCCGGCGAAGTTCCCGACCGCGCCACGGCCTGACCATGATGTCAATGCCGCCGCCGAGCACCGCATGAACCTGACCATGCGGCACCTAAGGGCCATCGGCTGCCAGGCCAGCGGCCTGATCAGCGATGAGGGCCTGGTGAAGGCGGTGGACGCCGAGACTCGCAGGCACGAATACGACGAAGTGATCTTGGCCACCAGCAACCAAGAGGGCAGCTGGCTGGCCCGCACCCTGCATCTGGGCCCGGTCCATCACCTGCAGCGCCGCTGGGGGAAACAGCTGACTCTCTTTACCACCGGCCCAGACAACAAGCCGGATCACTGACCGGGCGGCTCACAGGCACGTGATCTTGAGGTCTCGACCGCCCCATTGCCACGTATCCGGGCCTGCTCGGTCACCTTGCCGCTGACGTTCAGCGAGGCTTGATCTCGCCCATCGGGCCGAAGCCGTCATGCGGTGTGTCGATGTAGATGATCTGCGGCTGCGCGGACACGAGGTCGGGCGCGGTCTCGAAGAACCTCTTCACGTACGGCTGCTTGACGTGGGTGGCTCCCGCCTCGGCGTCCGTGAAGCCCTCGATGCAGATGAACTCGTTCTCATCGGTGAGGCTACGGGCGAACTGGAAGAACAGGCAGCCATCCTCGGAGTTGACGTCCTTGGCGTAGGAATCGGCCAATACCAGCCACTCGTCCATCTTCTCGGGCCGGATCGGCATCTTGATGTTGATCAGGATCATGCGACCGCTCCTTTGCGATGACTGTCGTCATCATCGTGATGCGATCACCGGCGACCGGTCAACCGCCGTGTCCCACCGGGCAGCGGCAACAGCCGCAACGGCACCACTCCCAAGACCGTGCTCACCGGGGTTGGGGGCGGCGGACCTGGCCGTACAACTGGGATTGTCCGGGTAGCATCGGGCAGCTCGGTCTGGAACCGGCGCAGTAGCGGGGCGCAAAGACGAGGCCTGAAGGACGGACGCGGATGCTGCCAGTCTCCTTGATCTTCACCAGCGGCGTGGCCAGCGGTGTCAACAGCTACGCGGCGGTGCTCGTGCTCGGCCTGCTGGGCAGGTTCGGGCACATCGCCGCGATACCGCCAGTGCTGGAGCGCCCGCCGGTCCTGGCAGCTGCGGCGGTGCTGTACATCGGCCAGTTCGTGGTCGGCAAGATCCCCATACTGGACTCGGCGTGGGACGTCGTTCACACGGCCCTGCGGCCAGTAGTCGGCGGGGCGATCGGCGTCATCATGGCCCAGCATGCGCACGCTAACCCGGCCGCGACAATCGCTGCGGCCGCGCTCGGTGGCGGGTCGGCGCTCGCCTCGCATGCCGTCAAGACCGGAACGCGGGTTGGCGTCAACGCGAGCCCCGAACCGTTCAGCAACATCGTCGCCAGCCTGCTCGAGGACCTGGGCGTGGCCGGCCTCGTGTCGTTCGCCGTGTTCCACCCGACCGCCGCGGCAATCGTCGCAGCCGTGACACTTGCTGCCGGCCTCGCTCTGTTCGCACTAATGGCCTCGCGGATCCGCCGAGGCTGGCACCGCCGCCGTGATGCCCGGCTACGGCGGTCCTCCGGCGGTCGTACGGCCGGAGTTCCATCGCCGCAGCAGTAGAGCGTCACGCTGCCATCAACGGACGACGCATGAAGTATCGCTCTCCCGTGTCACCTCGTGGGTGCTGCCGCGGGGCGTCGTGTTCACCGTCACGGGTGTGCTGATACTGGCGCTATGACGGAGACTGAGTCCCTGATCGCCGAGGTCCGCCAGCTGCGTGCCGACGTCGCCCGGCTGCACGCCGCGCACACGGCGGGGCACATCCGGCACGGCTGGATGAGCATGTTCGTCAAAGACCTGTCCACCAACCCGCACACCCAATACAAGGTCCACCTGTGGGGCGCGATCTACTGGCTGATCAACTTCCCGCTGATCTGCTGCCTGTTTTTCTTCACGCCCGCGCTGTGGCTCAAGCTCGGCATCTTCATCACGCTGATCTACTCGATCTACGCCAACCTGGCGACCGACTACGGCGCCATGTCAGCAGCCGAGGCAGCGTTCGGGGA
>Ga0335076_10007378_pt1 | contig 11073 bp, 8 predicted proteins | sample Lox_Sample_25_FD_206717 | JGI IMG/M metagenome (GOLD analysis project Ga0335076, IMG submission 206717) | Soil microbial communities from Loxahatchee National Wildlife Refuge, Florida, United States - Lox_Sample_2.5 | ecosystem: Environmental > Terrestrial > Soil > Wetlands | place: USA: Florida...
ATTCCGATTCCATGCCCTCTGATGAGTATCATGAATAGTTTTCTAAACACCGTTCATCGCCTTCATTGCCGACGTTATTCCATAACACTCCAATCCCCTTTGGAATTTTCACTGCAGTTTCGATCCACTGTTGCTTTTCCAACATTTCTGAAGGAGCTTTCTCTTACCAGAAGGCCTTTACCAACTCAATCTTTTCTTTGAAATTCACCCAGCCATCTTGGAGGAATGCGAACCCGAGAAACTGTTCCAGCGCATACAAGTTCCAGCGAAATGGAAGATATTGAGATCCATACCAATCCACAATGCCGGTGATGTGACCTTCGTCGCTTGTCAACTGGCTGAGATCGCCATGGACAAGAACAACTGGAAGGTCATTGAGTTTGTCTAAATCGTCAACATGCAAATGTGGAGTTGGAAGATACTTAAATTGTCAAGGAGATTCTACTTTGCCTGTTACATCTGGCAAATTGAGACAATCTTGTAGAAATTATTCGATTTGTCCAATTTGAGGTCCATTTGATCCTGATCGACAGAATGATGACAGCTTTGCACAAAGAATGTTGCCAAATCGATAATTGTGGTTCTCCGAATCGAGGGAGTGATATTTGAAATACCATGTTCCGCAGTGGCTTTTGGGGAAGTGCAGACATAGAAAGGGTCCAATTTTATACATGCGATGGGTGGGATGTATGCGCTTCCATGGATTTCTATTGCCGTGTTGTGGGCACGTAATCGACTTGTGTAGAACTAAATCGAACGACGAGTTCACCTGCACGAACGGTGTTGCTGTCTGCTCCCTGCATTGCTGCCGGTGTAAAATCCTTAGATGATAGAGACCTCGCATGGCATTCTTATTTTGAGATGCCGGATTTACATAGGAAGCGTGATACTTGTTCCCCCGTGGCTGTCATCGGAGCGTTAGGCCCGAGAATTCCGAGGCGTGGGTGCGGCAAAACAAAGAGGAAGGAAAAGTCTGCATCTACCGCATACTAGATAAGGCAACAGGATCAATTTGAAGGAAACCAGATACATGTAATTTCGTGGCATGTGGTAAAATCACCAGATATCTCTAGTCGGGCCTGGGCCCCACATACTGTATTCCGAGACCAAAATAATTCGACCAAAAGGCTCATTGTCCACGCGCAATGCAGATTCCACTATTATTTCGCCAATGCGATCGCTTACATTCACAATCAAGTCGACTTTCTGAGTGATCCCACTTTGATTTCTATGCTCGGCGACTTATTTAAGAAGTACGATGTGCATAAGCACTTTGGACTCCACCTTCTCCACCGTCATTTTGTTCTTCTTAAAAATCACCAGTCTTCAGTCAGTCTGTTAAACATATCTTGACACGTGGTGTCTTGTACCTCTTTAATGACGTTGATACTCTTCAGGCCTATGTGTTCGAACACCGAGATGCTATTCCGACGTGCTTGTTGAAAGAACTCTCAGAAATTTCAGATAAATTTAAGATGGAAAAAGTCATTGCCTTGGACATCGGAGACTCTCAGGTGGACCGCAATGGTTTCTCCAGTTTTAAATATGTCCTTGGAGATATGACCACGGTCACGGTACATTTCGACAAGAAAATCGAGCTTTATCATCGTTAAACCGGATTTACGTTTGTGCATGAGAATGGAAAGCTAAGGTATCAATTTGGTGAAGTTTATGCTGAGATAAAGAACACACGCCAGGTCTTGTACGATAAGAATTGTCGTCTTCCTACGGAACCATATCTTCAGGTGGACCCTTCAGTAGTCCGTAGGGTTTTTGGTTTTAAATGGGATTCTTGCTCATTAGACACCTTAGTGTCCGTTTGGCTTTCTTAAATCTAGCAATTGACCACAGATCTCAGGCCAGCAATAGGCTATTTGAATTTCTTTGTCAATCATTGCATCTGGTCTATGCTTGTTGCCAGCATACTATTGACTGGTAATAGTTAAGTGGTGCCTCCAAATCTCTTGACCGTAGTCCTTTGTCGAGTTCGTCTGATACTGTTTATAACAGCCCGGTGTTACGACCTTGTAATCCGTGCAAGGTAAATAGGGATTTCAGATGGAAGGGCGACGGTCCCATAACCAAAATCTTATTTGCCTGCAAGAATCGGGCTTACACCACCCCGAAAATGCGGTCTCGTGACTAGAAATGGCCAAACCGTAATGCTGCAGGAATAAAGGCAGGACATATCATCATGACCATCATGCCACTCAGACGCATGAACCAGTACTGCCATCCATCTCATGAACACACCCCCAAATCCTTTTATATCTCCACAGAAATTTTCCCACTGCATCCAAATAAGGTACCAGGAACAAGCGCTCCACAGGGACATACCATCAAGATGGCCCTGACATTCAAATTCATGAGCAAGCACTGGATGTAACGGATTGAAGGCTTGCTTAGGTTTAACCACCGCGGTAACTGGCTATAAAAAGGTACAGTGTTTGATCCTTTGAATCAAACACCCAAGCTACGATGCACGTCCCGCGACACTGCAGGATGCATCTCACAAATCCCTCCGCCGACATAAATCATTGAATATCTCTGCAGTGAATAACCTGTTCTCAACGACCAAGCCATCAAAACGAAGCTATTGTTCTTTATAGAAATGCATCATGAGAGCCATGCCATTTAAACTCATGAATCAATATCGCAAAGTCTACCTCAAAAATTCGCCCATCACATGAACGCCTGCATAAATACCTCAAGATCTCCAAGGGGATTTACCAAATCAAAACGAACGAAACGGCAAGTGAGGGATCTCATCGAGATCTACAAACACGTACCGTAATGTCAGTCATCCAACTCAAACCCATTAACCAACTGCTGCAGCGTCCACACTAAAAATTCCGCACACATTCTGTACAGCTGCACAAATCTTTGAATATCTCGGCAGGGCCTGACCATTCACACGAATGAATTACAGGGAGACAGCTCTACCAGCACGTATAAAATGGCTTGAATGCGATTCAAATCCATGAATCAGTACCTCAACGCGAGCCTCAAAAATTCCGCCCACATCGTATATACATCCTTGAATATCTCCATGAATGTTTGGCTAATTGGGACAGACAAGCCACCGGATAAAGCAGTCATCGAGCTCTATAATAACTTATCACTATTATGACCATGCTATTCGCCCCGGTACTCGGCCCCGCTTTCCGCTTCGCTGCTTTGCGTTTTGCACTTTGCGCTTTGCTTTCCGCTTTGCGCTTTTCGGCTTTCCGCTTCGCAGGAGCCTGGGATTGACCAGAATAACTTCCTGGAGGTGGGCAGCGGCTGTATTATAACCCCCAGCCGCCATGTGCCCCATACTCCGCATTGCTTCACTATTTAAATCATGTGATTACCATATATTCCGACACGATACTGGGCATTATGAGTTCGCAGGATGGTGGGGCCATGGACAGCGCCGATCGCTACCGCATGATAAGCGCAGGGTCGAATTAAGTTGTCCGAATCCCTCAGTTACTCAATTTGGAAGAAGCGGAGCCTTTTTATCTAGCCGGAAGGATGGGAACATTCTGCGCACAAATGCGCTCAAGAAAGACCACAAGTTCTGACAGACAGCATGACAAGGACACGACCTTCGCCAGGAAGCTATACGATGCGGTTCTTCTGAAGTTGTAGAAACGGACACAGCACTCTCGCCAAACGGTTGACACAAGCACTGTGGCTTGCAAATCTTTTGCCAGCACAGTTCTCTGATTCACGGGCAATTAGCCTGCCTTCACAGTCTCGTTCTTCTACCAATGGCGTTGAGATTGCCGTATTCAATCCGACTGAAACACCGTCCTCATTTCCGAACATCTCCATCTTTCTAACGGACATGGCCAACAAATTAAACCTCGATCATACCGAATTCGTCGAAGCCGCCGAGTCAGGGTCTGATGTCTTTTCATCAGACGAGCTGTCCAATATCGAAGCGTTCAACGTGGGAAGGACCCTATCCAATGACACAGTGCAAGAAATTCAGTCGGTCCTCGATTCAAACCCCGGTGGCCTGAGTGTCAATGTCCCGGGAATTCCAGCAAACAAGACGTCGCCGCCTATTGCAATCGCCCCTAGCCTTCTCCAGTCCAAGGGGACGGAATACGTACATCGATCATCCGTTTCATGAGCAGATTAAGGGACGGGGCGGGTGCCCAACTCAGTGCATGGGGATTGATGCTGTGGGTTGCATGTGGTGTGTTCCCCTTAATGAGCGCTGTGAATAGACTACGCGGAACAATTATTAAACGTGCAGTCGTTGGTTTGGAATTCTTTGCGCTCGCACTGGCTCTTTTTGGCCTCGTACTAGCTAGTGCATTGGTTGGGGCGTTGATCATTGCCCTCGTATACATGATCGGCCCAGGTGTGTATCATTCTGAATGAAGTTGGACTAATGGGCTGTCGGCGCCAGAGTTCTTGCGTATTTCTTGTTCAAAGACGTTGCAAACACACTTTTGATTATAAACAACACCGATGATTATTTACGCTTCCAGGGGGATGATGTCGCTCACGGCGATCGCGTGCAAATTACTCGCAATATTCCGAAACGGCAACGCGGATATGTCTGGGTCGGGTTCTTCACGTCCCGAAAGTGTAACGTTTTGAACATCACCCCCCTTCGGATTTCTCGGGTCGTTATTCGGGGCAGGGTTTTCTGGCGTGGGGGGAGATTTCTCAATCGGCTCCTAACGACGAAACTCTATGGGTGCAGCCGGCTTGGCAGCAGGGGGGGCCGACGAGCAGGATGTGCTGTTACTGCCGAATAATGTGACGGTTAACGCTAGACGTGCAAGCTCGACGGGGCCTATAAATTGGGGAATATGTATAATCGAGTGACATGCTGTCCATCGTTAGAGCGCTGCTCTAGAGATTACTCCGCTGAATTTCTGTATAGCAGCAGCGATTTTCTGCTGTATGTACGGCAGCCCGAGGGATTCATTGATGTCAGTTATCCCAACGCTGTATTTCTCAATAAAGTGCTCTATGGCCTCAAACCGATTCCGGAATTTCTTGAGTTCAGAAGTCACCATATCTCTTGGATCTCAAGTAGTCGAAGCATCTACAAGCGAAATGACAATCCTAGCAGTCTTTGTTGATAATATACTTGTCGTTGGTCGCTCGATCCAATTGTGCAATGCTGTCAACGCTGAGCCACATCGAAATGGTGAACAAAGGCATAGTCAAGAGCTTCCTTGGCCAACAAGCCGTCACAAATCAACAGCGAGATCTGTCGTTTCACCGAGCGATCTGATCACAGGATCCGAACAGGAGGGGGTTTATGGCTACCTTGCTGTGTGCAGGAGCCTGGGATTGACTAGAATGTCCTCCTTCCGGAGGTGGGAAGTAGTTAGCTGTATTATAACCCCCAGCCGCCCTGTGACCACACTCCGCTATGCTTCACTAATTATTGGCATATATTCCGACATATCCATGTGAAGATCGATCAAGGACTTGCAAAGTACCACATGACGAAAGCCAGATCTGCACACGCTTTGAACATGGCACCAAGCTCAGGATGCCGACCCCAAAATGACAATAACAAACTGTCTCAAGAATTGACAGCCTCTCTATATCATTTCCTGCTTCTTCATAGCCAGGCATCACATTCGCTGTTTCCAAATTGTCAAACTACAATGCCATTCAAACAACCACACAATTCAAGGCTCCCCTCCACGTCCTAACACACCTCGAAGGAACTCGCAATTACAGTATTGCATTGGCGACTACACATCAAGAGACATCCCGATTATTGACGTTCTTAGCTGTTCAGACTCGAATTTCGCAGGTGACGAAGATGACAGAAAGTCATCAACTGGCTATGTTTTTCTGATATGCAGTGGTGCTGTTTTCTTGGTCTGCTGTTCACACAAGCAGTCAACTGTTGCTTTCTACAGCCTCGAATCAGAATATACGGCCCTATCTGAGAGGCGCTTCCACAAGAACAGCTTTTCTGTGAACTTTGCATTTCCTCTGGCCAGCAACCGGTCACTATTCTGTCAGATAGTCAATCTGCACTCAAGATCTCTGAGAATCCGGCTAAATATCGACCGACCAAACATACTGACGTTAGATATCATGCATCTCGTCACTAGATTCATGATTATAAGATCGATGTCTACTACATTCCTTGGGGAGATCTACCAGGCAATGTATTCATGAAGGCACATGCAACTACATATCAAGGGGTCTATAATCTCATTGGCCTGCACAACCGCTGTGCTACATTTGTATAAAGCACTTTGAGGAGGTTGTTTAGTGAGTATGCTGCGATGCATTGCCAGAGTCTCACATAACCATATGCATCAAACGTTGGTATCTATAAAAGATTTCCGTACCTGATTGTTTCTTGCTTTAAACCCAGGGAATATTGGACAGAATAGCGGAATACCAGCCATCTTATATGTACAGAGAGTTAGCACAGCGCCCACACGTGCTAGGTCAATCTATTCTCACGATCCTGCACACACACACACACACACACACACACACTTCCCCTGCGGATCTATAACCTGCTCCACCCTCAACAGTATCCAATGACGAGAGCGATTCATGGCGACGAAGAACAGAGATCCGCTTTTGGCTTTTACATGCAAAGCAATGAAATGGGAGATCTCACGCTTACCAGGGGTTTTCAGGGATGGAGCCGATTCATAGCGATGACAAAAACCATCTCTTGGAGGCAGACATTTACCAGGCGTTTCTGGCCATGACACCGCCGATTCGTAACGACGAAGGCGATCATTATTTCTCGCTTCATATGTGCCCAAATGTTCTCAATTGGATTGAGATCAGGAGAGTTTGGAGGGTGCTGATGACACTTCATTCCAAGCTCTTCTCTGACAGAAATACTCACCTTCTTGTGAGGAGGGGCATTATCTTCCATGACAATGGGCACTTCCAAATCTCCAAATGACTCCTCCCGGAACTCCTGAAGTGATCCTTTCAGGATTTGGTCTCGATAAATGGTAGAGTTCACCTTGTTTCCATCTTCCAGTTCAAAAAACATACTGCGTCCCATCTAAATGCCCCCCAGAACATCATTCCAGTACCGGTTGCACATTTTCTGTAATCGCTACAATCAGGGTGAAACTCCTCATTATCCATTCTCCATACCCAGTCTCTGGTGCTTCGTTGCATCCCTACTTTCACACTCATCTCATCGGTCCAATTAAATGCTTTCCAATCCTCCATAGTGAAATGGGCATGGCGCCTAGCAAATTGGAGACAATGCTTGTGGTCAAACTTCTTGAGAAAGGGTCAGTGTCAAGCTATCCGATGATTATAGCCAATGTCTTTGAGAGCATGTTTGAGTTGAGTAATGCAAATGTCAAGCTGGAGGTCTTGAATAATGGAGATGGTGGATAAGCAGCAGGATTCATGGTTTCTAGTGATGTGGAAGACAATGTGACGTTTATGGTGCGGGGATAGCTTGAGTGGATGGCCAGATTGTACTTTATTTAGGGGGTTGTTGCGCTTTCTGAGGGATCGAAGGGTTTTGTCAGGAATGTTGGTGATCTGGTTGATTTCAGACAAGGAATGTCAGTGGGCCTCAATCAGGCCGAATGCTCTGCGGCTGCATTTTGGTGTCCACTCGAGAGTCTTCATGACTTGATTGAGGAGTTACAAAGAAATTGAGTCTCTACTTATGTTGGTGGTGGTGCTAGCGGCATTTGTAATGATCGTGGTTTCTTGTGGTTTCGAGATCCGGCCGCCGATCATTGTAGATGCTAACCAATTTTCAAAGTCTCACGGCCGAAATTTTCATCGATAGGATTTGAGTCAGCTTCTATTGTTGCAACTTGCTGAATGCTCGCGTGCAGATTCCTTTTCATTTGGCTGAGTCTTGAGTCGGAGGTGCAGATTTCGACACCGTGGGAATTTAAGCTCGACGATGAAATTGTAACATAGCTGATACTGTCCCAGTTTCGGAGAAAATGCGAGGTCTAACGTCTCGCACCATTCCATTGAATGCAAAAGTGTCCTCGAATGGAAGTTGTCTTCGGAGGGTGTAATCAGTCTCTCCAAATCGAATTCGTCCAACCTCATATAATTCCATATTGGCAACCGGCAGAACGTTGTAAATCTGAACCTGGGGCCTGAGTTATGATTCGGCTTAAAAGTCCTCCGGTCAAAGTAAAAATCCTTGCATCTGTTTACTTGCCATGTCACCCCGTTTATAACGCCAATAGTGAAAACCCATGACGAATGAGGCCATCAAAATCTCCTTCATCCAGCCACGTAACGTGTTGTACTCTCCTGCGTAGTGCCCTTCTCCTGTGTGGCAAGTTGCTCATGGCCTTTGTATTCGTCGAAAAATGGCAAGCAATAAAGAAGGATGGCCGGACGAAGACACGGGTGATTTATGGTTGCGCCATAGATGAGAGTAAATTTTGGTATCAGCCTTCTGATGAGGACCGAGCATGCAGAATCCGTAAACGTTCACCTTGCCCAATTCAAAATCGCCCGATCTAGAGACCGCAACGTATTATCCATGCAACGGCGAGAGTCTGATTAGATTAACTGCGAGGAATTATAATCAGACCTAAGCTCTCGCATATTCTCTGCAACGACCTTGAACGGTTCCTGCCGTCCTTGAGAAGGCTTCGGGCCTAGCAATTAATGCATGGCTCTCTGCTATTGGTTTCTAGATATAGTTGGCAGGGGTATCTAGAGACCCATAATGGGAACTGAGATTAGTCGGTAAGTTGGTTTAATACGTACGGTATGGCCACGTCAACGGAGTCACGATTGAGTCCATGCCCGGAGGGAGGACCGCTATAATTACAAGAAATGGAAGATGGATGGATGAAAGATGGCGACTAGGATGGGGAACTCTGAGTCTATTCTAATAGGAACTAAGACCTCATAGCTACCAGAAACGTTTTCGTTGAAAACTCATTGGATTTGTTGCCTCGTGTGTTTCGACATGATTCCATTGACGTGGCGCATACTAAATACCATCCAGTGACATCTACGACATATAGCGCATTTGGGCTTTTCATTTCTACCGACCTGGTTATTGCCCACGGCAACGGGCTTTCCGGAACGTCGAGTACTAGTGGTCAGCCGGCATGTTTTGTACAATTTAGACCCCGGTTTTCGGGGGGCGGATGAGCTTCCCTGTGGGATAACCGGATCCAAGTGCGATCCTGACTTTCCCTTCATTGTGGCCACCTCCGGTCTGGTGGTAGGTTCATGGTCAGACATGGGAGGAGGTTCATCCGAAGCACCGGCAAACCGAGGGAACAAGTAGAGCAACAAACAGAATCGAACGCAACCTAATCTTGCGACGAGAAGCTGTAGGTAATGGCAGCAAGGACTGTCGATAAATTTTCAAGAATGTGCAAACACCAAAGTCGAGTACTGGGCACATCCAAAGGGTGTGGCGATCTATTATATTAGATCCAACGTCCAAAGGAAAATCAGTTTATCTTCTCATATTTTCATGAATTTACACACAGGTGTTGGACGGTGAGGATTCTGGACAAATCTTCAGCTACTGTTTGTCGAGAATATCTCTACTTAATGAAGCAAATCAAGAACGAATCAGATTTAAAGATCAAATATCTCTGTGTGGACGGCGGCCATGAGTATGAAGGTGATTTAACACCTGTTCTTAAAGATCTTGGCGTCAAACATGAGCTCAAAAGTCCTCATTTGCCTCAGTTAAATGGTAAAGCCGAAAGAATCAATGAAACACTCAAAAATTACGCTTTATCAAGCCAATATGCCCAACGCATTCTGGGCTGAAGACGTTACAACTGCCGTCTACCTTCTGAATTGCCTACGAAGCGATTCTGTCTATGGGATTCCCTATGAAATGTGGATCGTAAACAACTGACGCCGAATGATCTCAAGTCAATCAAGCCTTTTGGATGCATAGTTGAGGCAAATGTCCCCAAAAAACGATGGAAGAGGCCCAACAAGATTGATTCACAATCCACAACAGGCTGTTTCCTTGGATATACGGATGGAAATACGATGCACAAAATATGAGACTTTGAACGACAGTGTTATGTTAGCTCTCACGACTTATTCGTTGATGAAACACCATTTTCAGAGCCCTCAGACATCCAGGTGATGCATTCACAGCATACAGATGTCAGAATATGCGCAATCCAATGTATATATCCGCACCGATACCTGGACTATCAAGCGAATCAATCCCTGAATCCCTGCGCTCGCCTACAGCACCGGCCGAAATCATCATCCGCCTCTCTATAATCAAATCATCGTTCACCCTCCACCTGCATTGTAAGCATTCAAAGCGTATACCGAATCTGACCGAGATAACTATCCTCCTTCGCTCGCTGATTCTATGAGAAGGCCATAAGCAAATCTTTGGTGGGATGCATTCAGCAATGAGCTCAAGGCAATAATCAAGTGAATGACCTGCACTCTTGCTGCTCTACCCCCTGGCAAGAAGGCCCTGTCTCTCAGATGGGTATGTCGAGTCAAACACGATGCCATGAATGCATTTGAATGCTACAAACCCAGAATCATCGTCAAAGGGCTTTGCACAAGAAGCAGGCTTCGATTTCGATGAAACATGGTATATGGATTGACTCAGTCTGCCATATCATTCAAGCCAACATCAAAATTACCTGCCTACATAGCGCCAGGGATTTTCAGATCTACAGTATGTTTCACGTGACGGAGTCCACAGTGTTTATTTTCGCGTGCACCCACTGCCACCACAAAACTTCGGACAGCCATTGAGCGGGAATGGCGAATCAACCAAAGCCTCGGTCAGCGTTAACAGATGTCGAGATAACTTACCCTTCACCGTGACGGCCATAGCGAACGGGATATAGCGGCAATTATTCATCGAAGCCGATGGGCCGTTGAACGGACCATTGTAACCTACGACTTTGACACCTTCGTCGGACATAATCCACGGCCTCCTCAACCAAGGAAAACTACTGAACGCAAAGATCGATACCTTCTCCATGCTGCGAAACAATTCGATGATGTTCCGCTCCGTGATATTTCTAAAATTGTCAACGTTCCGGTCTCAAAATCAACAATGTCCCGACGGCTTCATGATGTTGGATATGGACGGTATGTTGCTTGCAAAAA
>Ga0335076_10007379_pt1 | contig 11072 bp, 9 predicted proteins | sample Lox_Sample_25_FD_206717 | JGI IMG/M metagenome (GOLD analysis project Ga0335076, IMG submission 206717) | Soil microbial communities from Loxahatchee National Wildlife Refuge, Florida, United States - Lox_Sample_2.5 | ecosystem: Environmental > Terrestrial > Soil > Wetlands | place: USA: Florida...
TTCGCGGAAGGTTTCGTAGGGAGTGACGAGGATCAGGGTCTGGCCCCGTCCTTGAATGGAGAAGTACGGATCGTAATCGGTATCGAGGCGCAGTCCCGTGTGATCGAACACGTAGTGGTTGATGAAGGACGGTCCCCAGTCAACGATCCACCCCTTGCGGGGGCGAAAACGGTAGTCGACGCTCTGATAGAGCTCGCGAATATCGACGCGATTGACGAACCCAGGCACGCTGACGAAGCCGGGAGAAATGTCGTCGTAAATGCCTTCGTAGGAAAAGTGCAGGCCGTCGCGTCGAAGGTCGATCTTTTCCGCCGGGCCGGCGAAGTGATCGCCGTTGCCGCGATTTCCGGAGCTGAATGTGCCGAGAAAGGCTTCGCAGTTGTCCGCGGAATAATTCGCGGAGTAGTAGTTGCCGGTGAGGTTGCTCGAGCTATCGACGGCCTGGCCGTCGAGCGTCCAGTTCGGCGTGAATTTCAAATGGGTATCAACGCCACCGATGCGATTGGATTCGTGCGTGGTAGGGCACTCCCAGTCGGCGTAGACGGCGCCCACGCTCGACTGCCGGAAGATGTCGCGGCTCACCCGCGCGACCGAGAAATATGAGCGCATGCCGGAGTCGGGATCGTAATCGGGGAGGGCAAGGCCTGGACTGCGGTCATCGGAGGCCATCAAGCCGACCGAGTATGGGCCATCTTTGCCCGTGAGTCGGATTCCGGCCGAGGGATCGCCAATGCTGCGGGTAAAGAAAAGATCCAACGGCGTTCGAAAGAAATCTTCGTTCTCGAGAAAGAATGGGCGCTTCTCGGGGAAATAGACGGCGAAGCGCTGATTGACAGTGATTTGCGGGTCCTCGGATTCGACCTGGCTGAAATCTGGATTGGCGGTGAGGTCAAGCGTGAAGTGGTCATGGAAGACAAATTTCGCGTCCATGCCGGGCTGGCCCTGAGCTGTGGCTTTTTGATAGTAAGGGTTGTCGGGATCGCGTGTGTCGAGAGCGTGGAAACCGCGCATGACGCCGTAGGGGATGAGTTCGATGTCGCGGCCCGGCGAGATTCCTTCAAGGCCGCTAAGAGTTGCGGCCTGACCCAGGCGTCCCTCGATTTTGTAGGAGATATACGGCCAGAAGGAGTCTTCCGTCTTGCGGGTAATGCCGCGGTAGAGAATGATTCCCCATGTCTGACCCTTCGTAGCGGGAAAGCGAAGGCTCTTGAAGGGGATCGCGATCCAGACCACGAAGCCTTGCTCGGTAACCTTGCCGCGTGAATCCCAGACGGTGTCGAACGAAGTATCGAAGTGCGGAGTAGTCTCTTCGTCGCGGGAGGCCTCGGTCCAGATGGCGTCCCATTGAATGCCAAGGGGAGACGTTTGGAATGCGTAAGCGCGGCGGCGGTCGTGAAAGGTGTCGAGCATGACCTCGACCTGATCATCATCAAAGATGTCTTCGCGGCGCGACATCCGGGCGCGGACTTGGCCAGGTTCATCGAAGCAGACGAAGACAACGTAGAGATTTTTCTGGTCGTATCCAAGGTAGGCGTCGGTCGGTTCGGAGACGCTCTCGCCATCGTGCGGATTGCGCTGAGCGAAGCCGGTGACTTTGGCCATCTGCTGCGCACTCTCACCGTGCGGCTGCATGCTGAGGAAGTCTTCGAGGGTGGGAGGACGCTCAAGACGCGGGATGGTCAAACTGGGAGGTTCAGGTCGCGATTGGGGAGCCGGACGCGCGGTGTTTTGCGCGAAGGAAAGAAGAGCCTGTGCAGCCACGATCGAAGCCGCGATTCGGGACAGCAAGAGAACTTGGCCTATGAGTCTGGGACCCGGTGTCGACAGCACGCACCCTCGCTCAGTTTCATCATCGCTAAAAGTGGGATGCAGCAAGATATACCAGACGAACGCGATAACAGAACAGGAAAAGAGTGTTGCACGATTTACCGATGATGGACATCTGGGACCACCTAGAACAGCGAGGCTTGTCGGCGCGTGGGAACGATGCCGAAGTGCTCGTACGCTGCCTGCGTGGCGACGCGGCCGCGAGGAGTGCGATTCAGAAATCCAATCTGCATCAGGAAGGGCTCATAAATTTCCTCGATAGCATCCGGTTCCTCGGCGAGGACGGCGGCCAGAGTATTTACCCCGACGGGTCCGCCTTGATACTTCTCGATGATGGTCAGCAGTAGCCGGCGGTCGACCTCGTCGAAACCGTAGTGATCGACCTCGAGCATTTCCAATGCGGCTTTTGCGGTGGGCTCGTCGATCTTTCCCGCGCTACGCACCTGGGCATAATCGCGAACCCGACGCAGCAACCGGTTGGCAATTCGAGGAGTGCCCCGGGCACGGCTGGCGATCTCCATGGCTCCGGCTTGGTCGATGGCCACACCGAGAATTTCAGCGGAGCGCTCGACGATGATGCGGAGATCTTCGGCAGCGTAGAACTCAAGCCGCAGAACGATCCCAAAGCGTGAACGCAACGGCGACGAAATCAGGCCAGCGCGGGTGGTCGCGCCGACAAACGTGAACGGCTTCACTTCCAGCGTGTGGGTGCGAGCTGAGGGGCCCTGTCCGATGATGATGTCGAGTTTGTAGTCTTCGAGCGCGGAATACAGTAGCTCCTCGAGGACCGGCTGCAGGCGATGGATCTCATCAATAAACAGGACCTGCCGCTCCTGCATATTCGTCAGGATGGCGGTGAGGTCACCCTTGATCTGCAGCAGCGGAGCCGCGGTCGGCTGAAAGTGCACGGCGAGTTCGTTGGCGATGATGTTGGCGAGCGTGGTCTTGCCGAGTCCGGGCGGCCCGTAAAGCAAGACGTGATCCATGGCCTCACCGCGGGAACGAGCGGCCTCGATCGCGATGGCCAGATTGTTTTTCACCTTCTTTTGGCCGATAAACTCAGCAAGCCGCTGCGGCCGCAGTTTCAGCTCAAATGAGGAATCGTCTTCGACCGCGGCGGCAGAAACCAGCCGGTCCCGCACGTTGGGATTCTTGTCAGGAGATGACACCGTAAAGCGATGGTAAAGGGAACAGGGCCGGACTGCAACGCCGAGTCCTCCCATGCGCCCACAGAACCGCCTTGACAGGATGTCAAGCATGCTTTACTCTCAAAATGTCAAGCATGCTTTACTCGGAGAAAACTGCATGGACGCAAATGCGAAACGCTACCTGAAAGAATTTTTGAGCGCGATGGCGGCCTATTCCGTGCTTGTGCCGCTTTCGGTCCGGATTTTGCGAGGGCACGAGCACACCGCGCTTGGCTATGCCATCGCGTTTCTGCCGATCATCCCTTCAGCGTTTGCGCTGTGGGCGTTTATGCGGTTCTTCCGCGGACTCGACGAACTGCAGCGCCGCATACAGCTTGAGGCCGTGGCCTTCAGTTTCCTTGCGACCTGCTTCATCACGCTGACGTGGGCCTTTCAGCAAAATGCCGGTCTGCCGCGATTTGATGTGAGTTGGGTCGCGCCTCTGCTTATCGCGCTGTGGGGAATCGGACTCGGCATCGCCAAGCGGAGGTACGAGTGAAGAACAGCGTGCGCGACATGCGGGCTCAGCTGAACTGGACGCAGGCGGATCTCGCCGAAAAGCTCGGCGTCTCGCGTCAGACGGTGAATGCAATCGAAACGGAGAAGTATGATCCGAGCTTGCCGCTGGCGTTCAAAATCGCGAAGTTGTTCCGCAAGCCTGTGGAGGAAATTTTCAGAGCTTAGAGAGGAAAGGGTACAGACGCTCTCTGTTCGCAGCTGAAACCCCTACTTCTGGCAAAAACAGCCAGAAGTGGGGCACCCGCTTTTCATCCTGCGCCTATTTCGGATACCAGTCGAGCAGGCGCACTTCGATTCCGGTTCCTTCCAGGGCTTTCTGAAAGACGCTCAGATCCGATCCGCGGTAGTGGTAGGGGATCACAACTTTCGGATGAAACGCCTTGACTGCATCGGCAGCCTCTTCGGGCGGCATCGTGTACGGCAGGTTCATGCAGACAAAGGCAACGTCGATGTTCTTGAGAGCGCGCATCTCCGGCACGCCCTCGGTGTCCCCGGAGAAGTAAAAGCGTTTGCCGCCATAAGTGAGGACGTAACCGTTGCCGCGCCCCTTGTCGTGAAAAAGTTTGCCGGGCGAGGGACCTCGCTTCAGGTTGTAAGCAGGGATGGCCTCGATAGTCCATGACTGCCAGGATTTCGTCTCGCCATTCGCGATGGGCTTGGCGCTGGTCACCGTCTGCACGACAGCGGGCGGAGCGAATATTTCGGTGTCGGATTTACCGGCGTCCTTAATTGCATCGGGATCCATGTGGTCGCCATGAATGTCGGTGATGAGAATGAGATCGGCTTTCGGGAGGTCGGCGAACTTCACCGGCTTGGCGGGATCGAGATAGATTGTCTTGCCTCCGGCCTCGATGAGCGTACTCGCGTGATTGAGTGGGGTGATCTTGACCGGCCCGGCGGAGGTGGGAAAGACCTGCGGCTCGGCGGCGGAACTTTGTAGTTTCATTGATAGAACAATCAGGATGGCGAGAGCGCTCAGCGCGAATGGCTTCATATGACCTCGGTGGGATTGAGTCAAACTCAGAGCAATATACGCGACCCCGGTACAATCAGCCTACGATTGAAACCGTACAGTCCATATCATCAACGCACAGCTTCTAACTCATGATCTTGAATGTGACACAATAGTGTGTCACAATGGTTGTATGCCATCCGTAAACATCCGCCAACTCCGGGACACGCGTCGACTAAAAGCATGGCTTCGCGCGGGAAAGACGGTTGAACTGCGCGAGCGCGACAAGTTGATCGCAAAGATCGTCCCGCAGAAAGAGGAGAAACAACTGCCAGCCAAGTGGCCGGACTTCAAGGCGATCGCCAAAGAGATCATCGGCGACCGTGTTCTGCCGAACGTGATTCTGGAAGACCGGGGACGCTATTGAGCGTCTACGTTGACACCAGCTTTCTGGTGTCGTTATACCTCACTGACACGAACTCTGCAGACGCTCGATACCGGATTGTCTCGGCTCCTCGGTTGTGGTTCACGCCTCTCCACGAAGCAGAGTGGATGCACGCTATCTCTCAACACGTCTTCCGCAGTCAACTGTCCTCCTCAGAAGCCGAGCGCATGCATGCCAAATTGAACGAGCACCAGGAGAGCAGCCAGTGGCTCACGGTGCCATTGCCGGAGCGTGGCTTTGTCCTTTGCGCCGATTTGGCGCGGCGGCTGGGGGCAAAACTCGGTATGCGCACTCTTGACAGCCTGCACGTTGCCTGTGCGCTTGAATTCAAGGCCGAACGATTCTGGACCTTTGATGAGCGGCAGGCGAAGCTGGCGAGAGCGATGGGACTGAAGACCACTTGAGGTCAAAGCCAGCTGCATTGCAAGGTTCTTAGCCGCCGCAGCGAATAGTCCCGCGACGTAGGGATCCTTCGACTGCTCCTTCTGTTACCTCGTTTCGGTGGCACGCGAAACGAAATCCTCGCTCAGGACCCAAGGTTGAGTTGTCGCGTCCGGCCCTACTCTTCCTCGTCCTTCACCTCGCCGCGTTCGGCCTTCGATTTCTCGATGATCTTCTCTTGCAATTGGCCGGGCACGACGTCGTAGTGATGCATTTCCATGTTGAAGCTGCCGCGGCCCTGCGTCATCGAGGTGAGGTCGGCACCGTAGGTCAGCATCTCGGCCATGGGAACTTCGGCTTTGACGATGGTATTGCCGGCCTTGTTGTCCATCCCCTGGATGCGGCCGCGACGGCTGTTGAGGTCGCCCATAATCGATCCGGCGAAATCGTCGGGCACCGTGATCTCGACCGACATGACGGGCTCCAGGAGCGTGGGCTTCGCGATTTCCATGGCTTTCTTGAAGGCGATGCGACCCGCCATCTGGAACGAGAGGTCGTTCGAATCCACATCGTGATAAGAACCGTCGTAGAGCACAACCTTGAAATCGACGACGGGATAGCCGGCAAGATATCCGCGGCCAGCCGCGTCTTTAATTCCCTTTTCGACGGCGGGAATAAAGTTTTTCGGAATGGCGCCGCCGAAAATGTCGTTGACGAATTCGAATTCTCCCCCACGCGGCAGAGGCTCCATTTTGATTTTGCAGTCGCCGAACTGGCCGTGGCCGCCGGTCTGCTTTTTGTGGCGTCCCTGAACGTCGGCCTTGCCGCGAATGGTTTCGCGATACGGAACCTTGGGCGCCTTTAAATTGACTTGCGTGTTGTAGCGCTTTTTCAGCTTGGAGACCGTGACTTCAATGTGCTGTTGGCCGGTGCCCGCGATCAGGAATTCTTTGGTCTGCGGATCGCGGAAGAAGCGCAGCATGGCATCTTCTTCCATGAGCTTGTGCAGGCCGGGACCAAGTTTGTCTTCGTCGGCGCGCGACTTGGGCTCGATGGCAAACGTAATGGCCGGTTCGGGCAGCTTGACCCGCGGATATTGAATCGGCGCCGACTTGTCGCCTAGCGTATCGCCGGTGAGAGTCTCTTTCAATTTAGCGACAGCGCCTATGTCCCCGGCATGGAGTTCGTTGATGGGAACGGCAGTTTTGCCTTGCATCACCGAGATGTGCGAGAGCTTTTCCGGGCCGTTGGTGCGGAAGTTCTGGATCGTCGCGTCGTTCTTGAGAACACCTGAGAAAATTTTGAAATAGGAGATGCGGCCAGCGAAGGCGTCCGAAACGGTTTTGAACACGTACAGCGAAACCGGCTCTGCGTCGGTCTCGTGGCGCTTGGGAGCGTCGCCATTACCGCTGGCCTCGCCCTGAACCCACTCGTGCTCGGAGGGTGCAGGCGTGTAGTCAACGATGAAGTCCATGACGCGGTCGGCGCCTATGTTGCCGAGTCCGGAGCTGAAGATGACGGGGAAAATTTTGTCTTCGCGAATCGCGTTGTGCAGAGCCGGGACAAGATCTTCTTCGCCGAGCGTGCCCGCTTCGAAAAACTTCTCCATGAGCTTGTCGTCGCCTTCGGCGACCAGTTCCACCAGGCGCTCGTGTGCTTCCTGCGCCAGATCCTTCAAGTTCGCGGGAATATCCGTCTCTTTTCCTTTACCATCGCCACCCATTTGGTAGGTGTAGGCCTTCATGCGGACCAGATCGATGACGCCAGAGAGACTCTTTTCCGCACCAATGGGCAGTTCGATGGGAACGACGCTGCGGCCGAAGGCTTTCTCGATCGACTCAAGGACGCGGGCGGCATCGGCGCGATCCCGATCCATGCGGTTCACCACGATGAGCCGGGGAGTATTAAATTCTTCGCAATAATTCCAGACACGCTGGGTGACGACCTCAACTCCGGCGACGCCATCAACAACGACGATGGCGGCGTCGACCACGGGGAGGGCCATCTTGGCTTCGTGCACGAACATGTTGAAGCCGGGAGTATCGAAGATGTTGATCTTGGTTTTGCCCCACTCCACGACCGCAAGGCCGGTGGAGATTGACATCTTGCGGGAGACTTCTTCTTCGTCATAATCGGTGGCGGATGAGCCGTCGTCCACTCGACCGAGCCGCTGGGTTGCGCCCGAGGTAAAGAGCATGGCCGAGACCAGCGACGTTTTCCCGGCATGCCCGTGTCCCACCATGGCTACATTACGGATGTTTTCTCCAGAATAGACTTTCAAGTTGGGCTCCTTCGCAGGCAGATCGATGAGCGGATCGAGAAGAGAATAAGGACAGGATCGGGCAAACGCCCGATGAAATCCGTTAGACCACCTGCCAAAACTAAGGATGCTACCACGCGGAAAGCGGAGGGAACAACCGGGCTGGGAAGTCTGCCCGTTGCCTTGCAACCCGTAGTATCATCCCAACGCATGTTGGGCGGACGTACCACGAAGCAGTGGATTGACAAGTATTCGGCTAGCCACCAGCATCCGGTGAACCGGGCGTGCCATACGTTTGGCATCCCGTTGATTCTTTTTTCAGTGGCCTTGTTTACGGGCAGCATTTTCGTGCACCGGTTGTGGCTGGTGGCGCTGGCGTTCTTCATCCTCGGCTGGATTTTCCAGTTCGTCGGTCACGCCTTCGAAGGCAAACCACCCGAGTTCTTTCAGGACTGGCGATTCCTGTTCGTGGGTGTGCGCTGGTGGTGGGCAAAAATCCAAGGCAAGGCTTAGCGGATTGATGCAAGGGTGTTGTCGTGGGCAGGACTTCGATTTACAGCGGCGCGATTTTTTCCGTCCTCGGCTTTATTGCTGGCGTTTATGCCTTGTCGTTCGGCCCTTCTCCTGACCTGCCGGCTTCGGTCTTGCTCGTGCTTTGTCCCGCAGCGCTGCTGGGCGCTCTGACTGCAACGTCGCAGCCTGATTCCGCGTCAATGTGGCTGATCGCTCTGCTCAACGCCCTGCTGTACGGCGGCGTCGGCCTGCTGGTGGGACGATTCTTTCAGGTCGAAAAAAAATCCCAGAGATAAGGCTTCGTTCAATCATCTGACAGACGAAGGTCACATCTCGCAAAGAATGGTGAGACCCTTGGAATCGCTCAGGGCCACGTCGGGCATCCAGGACCAGGATCGGCGCAAGCATTCAGTTCCGGTAACCCGAGCGCTCCAGCGATCACAACCGATAGCCGATGTTATGTCTTGCTCACAGAAGACGGGCTGCTTGCCCTCACTCCGCATTCTGTTCTAAGCTCAGTCCACTTGGGGTTCTGAGTCCGCAAAAAATGCAGCGCCTGATCGCACGATTTTTGTTGCTGTTCGCGCTGGCGGGAAATTTCCTTCCGCTGGCGCTGGCCAATACGTCAGCGGCGCCCCATGCCTGCTGCCGCCGAAATGCGGCGCACCACTGTCACGAATCCAGCGGCACGTCGGACCAGACTTCTGTCGGATCATCGAATTGCTGCAATCGTGACTGCTGCCGGGCCGCTCGCACATCGCAGTGGGCGCAGGCTCAGCCGTTCGTGTCTTCTGCATTCAGTCGAAGCGTTACCATCCACTCGACCCAGGTCTACGTTTCATTTGTCCCCTCCGAGTCGACCTCGTCCGATTCCACGCGTGCCCCTCCGCGGTCCTGCTGAATCTAGCGACCAGTTCCAGACCTTAAAACTGCGGTTCTGCTGAGCTAGGCTTGATTGCGTCCACGCGCGCCGCCTCGAAAGCTCGTGTCCACTGGGGGGACTCATGCGTTCGCTACGAATTTTGCTGTTCACCGCTATTACTTTCGCGGCTGTTGTGGCTGCGGCATCGACCGTCGGGGCAGTGCGTGGGGTGATTCATGACCCCCAGCATCGCCCGGTCCAAAATGCGATGGTGATGATTCATGCCAACGCTTCGGATTGGTCGGCTTCGACAAATTCCGATGCCAACGGAAACTTTGCCTTCAACGCCGTTCCACTGGGCGAGTACTCGGTTACGGTTGCGGCCCCGGGTTTCCAGCAGACACAGCAAGATGTCGCAGTGCTGTCGGGCTCGCAACCTGTGTTGCACTTCGCGCTCAACGTGGCCGGCGCAAACGAGATGGTGAATGTTACAGACACTCCTGAGATCATCTCGACGGAATCTGCGACGCCGACCACAGTCGTCAGCCGGTTGGACGTGGCACAAACTCCCGGCGCGGACCGGTCAAACAGTCTCGCCATGATCACCGACTACGTTCCCGGAAGTTATTTCACTCACGATCAGCTTCATGTTCGCGGCGGACATCAGACATCGTGGCTGATCGACGGAGTTCCGATTCCAAATACGAATATCGCGTCGAACCTCGGTCCGCAGCTCGATCCCAAGGACATGGATTACCTGGAAGTGAGCCGCGGAAGCTATGGCGCGGAGTTCGGGGATCGCACGTACGGAGTGTTCAACATCGTGCCTCGCACGGGATTCGAACGAAACCGCGAAGCGGAACTCGTCGTGAGCGCCGGGAATTTTTATCAGACTAACGATCAGCTCAGTTTTGGGGACCATACAGAGCGCTTCGCCTATTACGCAAGCCTCAACGCGAATCGCAGCAATCTCGGGCTGCAGACACCGGTGCCGCAAGTCGTGCACGACGCGGAGAACGGCTATGGTGGCTTCGGATCGATCATCTTTAATGTGGATCCGTCGAACCAGTTGCGCTTCGTTACCTCATTGCGACGGGATTTCTATCAGATTCCCTACGACCCGTATTTTGGCGATCTGGAAAACGGTGCCTCATCGTGCACAACAACCGACGACAACGCACAGTACCCGACGATCTGCCTTCGCGACACCCAACATGAAGGCGACGCCGTCACCAGTTTCTCCTGGGTTCACACTTTCAATTCGAAGACTCTAATTACGGTCTCGCCTTTCTACCACTACAATCACGCGAACTACGACAGCCCGCCCAGCGATTCCCCGAGTGCATCGACCGATCATCGCGCATCTTCGTATGCGGGAGGCCAGCTGAGCTTCCAGTCTGAGATCGCCAGAAACACGCTTCAGGCCGGGGCGTTCGGGTTCTATCAGCGCAACGACGAGCTGTTTGGCATCAGTCAGGGCGGCACGCAATTGCTCAATGATCACGAAAAGCCCGAAGGAAGCGTGTCAGCGATCTTCATTGATGACAAGTTCAAACCTGTTTCGTGGATGACGCTCTCCGCCGGAATTCGCCCTACGCATTTTTCCGGCGTAAACGTTGAGAACTCGATCAGCCCCCGGTTTGCCGCAACGCTCACCGTGCCCCGGCTCCACTGGACGATGCGCGCGTTCTACGGTCACTATTACCAGGCGCCGCCGCTGGTGACGGTCAGCGGTCCGCTGCAGCAATTCTGCATGGCCACGGATTGCGGTTTTGCCAGCTTGAACGGTGAGCGCGACGAAGAGCACCAGTTCGGTATCACGATTCCCTACCGTGGCTGGACGCTCGACGCTGACAACTTTGTGACCAACGCTCACAATTTCTTTGACCATAATTGCATCGGTTCCGGCACATGCTTTCCGGTCACGCTCGATCGCGCTCGCATCTCAGGCTGGGAAGTTACGTTGCGTTCGCCGCGACTTGCACACCGCGGACAAGTCCATCTTGCCTACTCCAACCAGGTAGCGCTGCAGGGCGGAGCAGTCAACGGCGGGTTGACGGACTTCGTCACCAACATCTGCGATCCCGCGCCAGTCACGAGCCTGTGTCCGCTCGATCACGATCAGC
>Ga0335076_10007381_pt1 | contig 11067 bp, 12 predicted proteins | sample Lox_Sample_25_FD_206717 | JGI IMG/M metagenome (GOLD analysis project Ga0335076, IMG submission 206717) | Soil microbial communities from Loxahatchee National Wildlife Refuge, Florida, United States - Lox_Sample_2.5 | ecosystem: Environmental > Terrestrial > Soil > Wetlands | place: USA...
GATCCGTTCTTCAACGCCAACCGACCCGACGATCTCGCCGAGGCCGAGCGCCTGCTGGCGCGCCTCGCCTGAGACGTCCCGCCGCGCTCGCGTGCGACCCGACGCGGCGCTAGACTGCGGCCCGGTTCGATCGCGGGGACGACACACGCATGCGCATGACGCTATTCCTGGTCGCGCTGGGCCTGCTCTTGTTGGCCAAGCCGGCGCGCGCCGATGACTACGCCACCATCCGCGGACGCATCATGTGCACCACGCAGGAGATGCTGCGCCAGGCCCTGCAGGCGGTCCGCGAGAAGAACCGCGAGATCCTGCGGACGGTACAGGGATGCCGGGAAAGCGTCGAAGGCGTCCCCGCCGAGCTGCTGCAGGACAATGTCAGCATGATCAAGATCAGGCTCGGTTACCCGGACGAGAAGGGCCGGCCCGAGTACTGGACCTTGCCCGACACCATCAAGTCGACCAGCCGGCGCTAAGCGAGCGCGGGCGCCGGGCGCAGGTTGCGCACCGCGCCGAGGGTTTCGGCGAGCGTCGCATCGATGGTCAGCACGACGCAGCCGCGCCGGTGCCCGCCCTCCTCGGCCGAGGGGCCGGGCAGGAAACAGCGCGGCCTGAAGCGCGCCAGCGGCGCCAGATAGTCGAGGCACAGCCGCTTGCCGGGGCCGTAGTCGTCGAAGATGTAGCCGGGGTCGTCGGGCACCTCGAAGTCGTCGACCATGACGACCGAGCGCGGCGCCTGCTCGAACACGATGTGGAGCTCCTCGAGCAGCGGCAGGTCGTCCTGCCAATGGGCGTCGAGATAGAAGAACGACACGCGGTCCGCGCTGTGGAGGACCGGCACGTAGCGCCGCAGGAAGCTGCGCGAGTCCATGTGGAACAGCGAGACGTTGGCGAGCCCGCCGAGGCGGCGTCGCGCGAAATGGAAGTTGTCGATATGGCTCTCCGAGCTGAGCACGTGCGCCGGCGTGGCGCCGGCCATGAAGTGCGTGGTCGCGCCACGATAGGTGCCGGTCTCGAAGATCACGGTCGGCGCCGCAAGGCGCATGATGTCGAGGAAGATGGCGCGGCGCATCGGCTGGCCGTTGAACGGGCCGCCCCAGCTGTTCTGCATCTCGGCGCTGAACAGCGGGTCGCTCAGGAACGCCCCCATGGTCGCGAAATATTCTGGGAAGTCGTTGTTCTTGTTGAGCACCTTGGTGAGCATCGCGTTGGCCTCCCAGCGCCGCCCCTGCTCGAACAGGATCACGCTGAGATTGTGCATCACCACCGTGTCGTCGGGCTGCGCGGCCAGGAGCTTGCGGTAGATCTGCTCGGCCGCGGTGAGGTCGCCGGCATCGCGCAGCGCGCGGGCGCGGCGGAGGATCTGATCGTATCGGCGCATGCTCGATTCGTTGCTCTCGGCCCGTGATGGCCGCGGGCGCAGCCGGCGTCCGGACCCTGGTGCTCTATGCTATACTAGCTCATAGCATGCGCGGACCGGCGCGCGGAGGGGGCATGGCAGGCTGGAACCCGCGATTCGAGGCCGTCCGCCGCTTGATCGGTCGCGACGATTGCACGATCTTCGACGTCGGCGCCAACATCGGCGACATGATCGAACTCTATCGGGTCATGTTCCCGCGCTCGACCGTGCATGCCTTCGAGCCGCAGCCCGAAATCTTCGCCGCGCTCGGGCAGCGCTTCGACGGCGCCGCGGGGATCGTGCTCAACCGCCTCGCGCTGGGCGAGCGAGCCGGCGACGCCGTGCTCTACCAGAACAGCAGGACGGACACCTCGAGCCTGCTGCCGTTGTATCCCGATTCGACGTGGGTCAAGTCGATGGGCCTGCGCCAGAGCGCCGAGATCACGGTACCGGTCGATACGATCGACAATTATTGCGCTCGCCGCGGTGTCGCGACGATCGACTTCCTCAAGCTCGACATCCAGGGCTTCGAGCCCGAGTGCTTGCGCGGCGCGCTCGCCATGCTGGGCCGTCAGGCGATCCGGGTGATCCAGGTGGAGATCATCACGCATCGGAAGTACCGGCGCCGCACCACCTTCCTCGATATCGAGAGCGTCCTGGTGCCCAACGGCTACCGCCTCTACTGCGCGCTGGACCTGGTCGGCGACCCGCACGGCGAGCTCCTGTTCCTGGATGCGGTCTACGTGCGAGAGGCGGAGTTCCCCTGAGGGGTGTCGCGCTCAGCGCACGAAGCCGGCGCTGCGCGGGATCATGAGCGACAGCTCGGGGATGCAGATGATCAGCATCAGGCCGCACAGCAGCGCCAGCACGTAGGGCCAGTAGCGCCGGGCATGCCGTCCGACCGGCACCTCGGCGAAGCGCAGCGCCATCAGGAGGCCCACCCCCATCGGCGGCAGGAACAGCCCGATGCCGACCGCGGCGGTCTGCACGATGTCGAAATGGATCGGGTTGATGCCGAGCTTGACCGCGATCGGGAACACGACCGGGATCAGCACCACCGCGGCGGGCAGCCCCTCGAGCACCATGCCGAACGCCATGGTCATCAGCGCGACGCCGAGCAGGAACAGCCAGTGCGCGCCCTCGAGCGGGCGCAGGATCTCGCCGAGCGCCGCGGGCGCGCCGCTCACCCCCATCAGGTACTGGAACACGCTGGCCACCGCGAGCAGGAACACGACCGCGGCGGTCAGGAGCGCGCTGTCGTAGGCGATCGACGCCATCTCGCGGAACGTCACGTTGCGATAGTAGAAGCGCGCCGCGATCACGGCGTAGAACGCCACCACGGCGCCCGCCTCGGTGGCGGTGAACACGCCGAGATAGAAGCCGCCGAGAATGACGACCGGGATCACCATCGGGACGATCGCGGCGCGCCCCGAGCGCAACAGGAAGCTCAGGCTCGGCCGGGTGTCCTTGGGCCAGCCGAGCAGGTGCGCCTGGATCAGCACCAGCACGCACAGGCACAGGCCGATGATCGCGGCGGGCACGAAGCCGGCGAGGAACAGCGCCACCACCGAGACGTTGGTGACCTCGCCGATCACGATCATGAAGATCGCCGGCGGCACCAGCATGCCCATCGCGGTGCCCGCGGCGATCAGCGAGGCACCGTCCTCGGCGCGATAGCCGGCGCGCCTGAGCGGTGGCATCAGGGTCGAGCCGAGCGCCGAGACCTCGGCCATCTTGGAGCCGCAGATGTCGGAGAAGAAGTACGACACCACGATCACGGACATGCCGAGCCCGCCGCGCAGCCAGCCGACCAGCGCGCGCGCCAGGTCGACCAGCGCGTGCGACATGCCGCAGCGCTCCATCAGGCTGCCGGCGAACACGAAGCACGGGATCGCCAGCAGCACCCAGTTCTGCGAGCCCGAGACCAGGCTCGAGGGCAGCATCTGCATCGGATAGCCGCCGAGCCACAGCCCGGCGACCCCGGCGATCCCGAGCGCGAACACGATCGGCATCGACAGACCGACCAGCAGGATGAAGACGGCGCCGGCGGCCAGCAGCATGATCAGGCGGCCGGTCCGGCGTGCCGGCTCTCGCGCGCGAGCGCCAGGCCGTAGAGCGCGATCAGCACACCGCCGACCACCGAGGCGGCGTAGAGCCAGGCCAGGTTGATCGACAGCGCCGGCGATTCGAGCTCGGTGTTGAGCAGGCTGAGCTTCCAGCCGAACCAGGCGACCAGCGCGCCGAAGCCGGCGATCAGCAGCGCGTTGACGACCGCGATCGCGCGCTGCACCGCCGCCGGCAGCCGGTCGACCCCGACATGCAGGGTGAAGTGCACCCGCTCGACGATGCCGATCGCCGCGCCGATCAGGGTCATCCAGGCGAGCGCGAACTCGCCGACCTCCTCGACCCACGTGAAGCGGATCATGTCCATGTCGAGATAGTCGGTGATCTCGGTCATGACGTAGCGCAGGAACACGCCGATCAGCAGGTTCACGATCGCGACCGCCATCAGGCTCGCGAGCACGAAGCGCGGCAACCGTCTCAGCCAGCTCACCGGAGAGCGACGCAGGAAGGGCGGGAGCGCGCCGACGTCACACCTTGAAGCTGGTGATCTGCTCCCACAGCTCAGGATACTGCTTCTGGTAGGCCGGCCAGATCTTCTCCTGCGCGAGCTTGCGGAAGGCGTCGACGTCGGCGGCGTTCACCGTCATGCCCTTGGGCTCGAGCAGCTCCTTGGCTTTGGCGAGATTGTCGACCGACTCGGTGAGCTGGCGCACCTTGGCCTGGGCCTCGCGCGCGACGTCGAGCACCAGCTTCTGCTGGTCGGGGGTCAGGCCGTGCCACGCCTCGAGGTTCATCACGCTCAAGGTCGGACCGTAATTGTGGAACGTCATCGAGGCGTATTTCGAGACCTCGTAGGCCTTCAGCGCGAGGATGTTGACCACCGGCAGGTCGGCGCCGTCGATCACGCCCTGTTGGGCGGCCGGGATCACCTCGCCCCACGGCATCGGCACCGCGCTGGCGCCCAGGCCGTTGATCGTGTCGGCGAACACCTTGCCCTGCTGGACGCGCATCTTCATGCCGCGCAGGTCCTTGGGCTCGTTGATCGGGTGCTTCGAGTTCCAGAAATGCCGGAAGCCGTAATCGAAGAAGCACAGCACCTTGACCTTGTACTTGTCCTGGAACTGCCGATCGAGCTGGTCGCCGATCTTGCCGTTGAACATCGCGTAGGCCTGGTCGTAGCTCTTGACCAGGTAGGGCACCAGGAACACGCCCATCTCGGGGAACACGGTCGCCGCAGCGCCGGCCGGATCGCCCATCGCGATGTTGCCAGACTTCACGGCATTGATGATGTCGAGCTCCTTGCTCAGCAGCGTGCCGCCGTAGAACTCGACCTGAAGCGCGCCGCCCGAGCGCTTGGTCAGCTCCTCGCACAGGAACTTGAAGGCGACCGCGCCCGACTCGGGCTCGGCGACGATGTGCGCGAACACCAGCTTCTTGGGCTGCGCTTGCGCGAAGGCCGGCGCGCGACCGCCCGCGATGATGCCGGCGAGACCGGCGCCACCGGCCAGGAACTGCCGGCGCCCGAGGCCGGCGATTGCAGAATCCCCACGCTTGGCCATCGACGTCCTCCCCGAGCGATATGATTGGCGGCGAGCGTATCGCAGAACCCGAGGCCGCCGCAACGCGCGCTCAGCCGAAGCCGTAGAGCCGCGCCGGGTTGTCGACCAGGATGGCCCGGCGCAGCGCTGCGTCGGGTGCCCAGTCGGCCAGCAGGTCGATGAGATCGCCGTCGTTGGGCATCGGCAGCTTGGTCGCGACGTGCGGCCAGTCGCTGCCCCACAGCATGCGGTCGGGGCGCGCCGCGATGAGGGCGCGTGCGAACGGCGCGACGTCGTCGTAGGGCACGCGCTGGCGCGCCGTGATGCGGTAGGGCGCGGTCAGCTTGACCCAGCAGCGCCCCTCGGCGACCAGATCGAGGAAAGACCGGAACCCCGGATGATCGAGGCCGGCCGAGGTCGGCATGTAGCCGAGATGGCCGACCACGATGTCGACCGGCAGCGCGCGCATGGTCGGCGCGAAATCGGCATAATCGTGCGCATGCACCAGCAGCTCGAGATGCCAGCCGAGCCGCGCGATGCGCGCCGCCATGGCGGCGACGTCGGCGAACGAGGCGAACGGCATGCCGCCCTTGTCGACCAGATTGACCCGGATGCCGCGCACGCCGGCCTTGTCGAGCCGCGCGAGCTCGGCGTCGGTCACCGCTTGATCGACCGCCGCGACCGCGCGCAGGCGCTTGGGCTGGCGCGCCACCGCGTCGAGCATGCGGCGGTTGTCGACGCCGTAGACGCTCGGCTGGGTCAGCACGCCGCGCGCGATGCCGAGCGCGCGATGCAGGGCGTCATAGGCCTGGTCGGTGGCATCGGGCGGCGTGTAGCCGCGGTTGGCCTGATAGGCATAGCGCTCGGCCGGTCCGAACAGATGGGCGTGCGTATCGCAGGCATCCTCCGGCACCGCGAAACGCGGCGCGCGCGGCTGCGGATCGGGCGCGGCGCAGAACGGAATCTCGGTCATCTCACCTCCCGGCTGCCGCATCATAGCCTATGAAGCGCCGGCGCCGCGGCCTATGCTCGGTCGATCCGCTTCGAGGGTGCCCGATGCTCGACGTCTCGCCGTTGTGGCCCGCCGATCTCGACCACATCCGTATCGATACCAAGGACCCGGCGACACTCGCGGGCTTCTATGCCGTCGCGCTGGGGATGGACGCCGCACCGCTGGGCGACGGCAGCCATCTGGTGCAGGGCCGCCAGCGCCGGCTCGTGATCGGACCCGGCGCGGCGCGCGGCAATCCCTACAACGCCTTCGCGCTCGCCGACCGCGCGCAGCTGGCGCGCTATCGCGACTACGTCACGGCGCGCGGCCTTGCCCTCGAGCCGTCGCCGACTCCGCTGTTCGGCGACGGCGCGTTCGCGGCGCGCGATCCCGACGGGCGGCTCGCGGTGTTCGGCCTCGTCAAGCCGAGCTTCGAGCGGCCGGCGCCGGTCGAGGCGGCCGCCGCGCCGCTGCCCGGTCGGCTGCAGCACGTCGTGGTGGCGACCGCGCAGCTGCCGGCGCTGATCGAATTCTATCGCGACGCGCTCGGCTTCCTGGTTTCCGACACCGTGCATACCGGGCGCGAGGATGGTCCGCCGGGCGACATCAACGTGTGCTTCCTGCGCGCCAACGTCGAGCATCACAGCTTTGCGGCGTTCCGCGCACCGGCGGCGGCGAGCGACCATCACGCCTACGAGACCACCGGCTGGGGCGACCTCAAGCTGTGGGCCGACCATTTCGCTAGCCTGTCGGTGCCGATCTGGTGGGGGCCGGGCCGCCACGGCGCAGGCAACAACCTGTTCTTCATGGTCAAGGATCCCGACGGCAACAATCTCGAGATCTCGGCCGAGCTCGAGCTGCTCGAGCGCGGCCGGCCCGGCAAGGCCTGGCCGGCCGGCGGCCGCGCCATCAACCTGTGGGGCACGGTCTGGAACCGCGACGTCGGGGCTTAGTCGGGCGCGCTCGCCGCCGCCACGCCGACCGTGCTCGCGCGGCGGTGTGGGGGTTGGCTCAACCCGCGGCCGCGCGGTCCTCGATGTTGTTGGCGACCTGCTCACAGGTTGCGGCGAGCTCGAGCAGCTCTTCGCGCGTCTCGGCGTCCGCCGCCGCCTCGGCGAGCCGGCGATACGCGGTGGCTTGGTCTCGCAGATAGGCGATCTCGTCCATGGCGCGTCCCTTTCGCGACGAGGGCTCAGCCGCGCCGCAGGGTGAGGCGGCGGCCGAACCCCTTGAGTTTGCCATAACCGGCGCCCGCGGCGATCGCCTCCGCGGCCTCGTCCGGACGCTCGAGCACGAAGCCCGCCAGGGTCGCGAGGCCGAACCCGAACAGGCACGGCGCCAGCGGCGTGCCCGGGCCGATCAGGCTGACCTCGGCGCGCCGCGCCAGCGCGAGCAGGCGCGGCAGGCTGTGGTTCGTCAGGCTCGACGCCGTGATGATGACCCGCCGCGCGGTCGGCAACAGGGTGTCGGCCGCCGCCTCGGGCAGGTCGTGGGGCCCGGGATGGCGCTCGATCACGAGCGCGCCCGGCAACTTCTCGTCGAGCCCGGGGAAGCGCCCGATCACCACGGTCGGGCCGCCGCCCGCGGGCGCCGCGCCGGCCAGCCCGTCATCGTCGCTGCCGGCGAGATCCGTGCGGTTGTAGTGCGCGTTGATCGCGGCGACGCCGATCGCCGCCGCGGCCTCGTGGCGCCGCAGCGCGAGCAGCGCGAGGTCGCGCAGCATCACGCCGTCGAGCCGCTCGCTGCGTGCCGGGGCCGGCCCGGTCGGCCAGCGTGGCGCGAACGCCATGCCGGCGCCCGCGGCGGTGCGCACCAGGATCCAGGCGCGCCCGATCACGACGCGCAGCACCGGGCGGGCATCGACCCCGTCGAGCAGCGCGCGATAGAGCGGGTGGGGAACCGGCTCGGCCGGATCGGCGGACGCGACCGGCCCGGGCAGCGCGGCGAGCACTCGATCGATCGGCGTCATGGCCCGGCGCGCCGCCGGGTGGCGCGGAAATTCCCAGGGGCGAGGCGGCCGGCATCGACCATCGGGCGGCTGCGGCATGTCGTGGACGGCGGCTCGACTATAGGGCGCCGGGGCGGTCGTGCAACGCCGCGGTCGGGATCCGCCTATTAGCCGATGGACTCGTGTGCCCCGGTCCTTCAAACTTGCAGGAATGGCGACTGCGAACCCTCAGGCTCTGGCGCGCGAGCTGCTGAGCGCCAACTTCGATGCCGACGATCTGCCGAACCTGGCGCGCAAGATCTACGTCAGCTGTCTCTTGAAGGTCCATGCGGTCGGCGGGCGCGCCAATGCCGGCAAGGCGATCGCCTTGAGCGTCACGGGCAGCGTGCTCAAGCAGCTGGTCGGCATGCACTTCACCACGGTCGACGTCCAGAGCCTGCTCGACGAGCAGGCGGCGGCGAAGCAGCAGCCCAAGTCCGAGTCGGGCCGTCCGGCCGCCTCGCTGGATCCGCACGACCTCGGCGCGGGCGACACCAAGACCGAGCAGGGGCGCAAGAAGGTCTCGCTCGACCCCCACGATCTGGGCATGTAGTCCGCGGTCCGAGCGGCCGCGCGCGCTGTCCGGTAACGGGATTTTATCGACTGCGGAGACTAGCCTTGCTGAGGGCGGCCGAGCGGCTGCGCCAGCGGCCCCGGCGCCGGGCTGCCGGGTATGAGGGAGCGCTTGATGGAGGCCTGGCCCGAGCTCGCGGCAACCCAGCTGTTGATGAGTCATCTGTGCCACGAGCTGGTCAGCCCGATCGGCGCCATCAACAACGGCATGGAGATGCTCGAGGACTTCGACGGCAACGAGCTGACGCCGGACGCCGTCGCGCTGATCGGCCAGAGCGGGCGCGCCGCGGCCGCCAAGCTGCGCTTCTATCGGCTGGCCTACGGCAGCGCCGGGACCGCCGCCGACCTCGCGCTCGGTCAATGCGCCGCGGCGGCTGGCGAGCTGCTGGCCGCCGATGCCCGGGTCAGCCTGGCCTGGCGGATCGGCGAAACGGTCCGGCTGGTGCGGGGAGGACCGCAGTTGATCCTCAACCTTGTGGTGCTGGCGGCCGGCGCGTTGCCGCGCGGCGGGCAGCTCGAGGTCGCGCTGGACGAGGGGCCGCGCGCGCCGGTCCGGCTGGTCGCGACCGGGACCGGGGCCAAGCTGTCGGAGCCGATCCAGGCGGTTCTGCGGGGCCACCAGCGGACGCTCGATCACGCCACCATCCATGCCTGGTACTGTCAGCGGCTGGCGGCCGGTCTGGGCGCCCCGCTGGAGCTCGAGACGGTGGCCGACGCGGTGCGCCTGACGGCCGGAATCGAACGGTTGGTTGAGTAGGGAAGAATCGACTAGATTTAAGCCGATTTTAAGCGGCTACCCTGATGATCGCATCGCGGGATCGGATCGCGGCCGGTTCTGTGGAAAATCGGGCTGTTTCGCGCGGGCAGGGACAAGTCGATGGACGATCTCCTCAGCGAATTCCTTACCGAGACGTCGGAAAATCTGTCGGTGCTCGACCAGGAGCTGGTCAAGCTCGAGCAGAACCCGAACGACCCCGCGCTGGTCAGCAGCATTTTCCGCATCGTCCACACCATCAAGGGGACCTGCGGCTTTCTCGGGCTGCCCCGGCTGGAGCATGTCGCGCACGCCGCCGAGAACGTGCTCGGCCGCATCCGCTCGGCCGAACTGGTCGCGACGCCCGGCATCGTCTCGGCGATCCTGCAGTCGCTCGACAGCATCAAGGGCATCCTGGCGGTGCTCGAGGCCACCGAGGCCGAGCCGCCGGGCGATGATTCGGCGCTGATCGCCAAGCTGAACGCGATCGCCGAGGGCACCGATACGGAGGGCGCCGCCCCGGCCCCCGCCACGCCGGCCGAGCCGGCGCCCGCGCCGGTGGCCGAGGCCAAGCCGGCCGAGCCGGCGCCCGAACCCGCAAAGCCCGAGCCGGCGCCCGCGCCGGTTCCGGTGGCCGCCGCCAAGCCGCCCGCCAAGGCGGAGCCGGCGCCCGCGCCGGCCGCCGTCCCGGTGCCCGCGGCAGCGGAGCCCAAGCGCGAGGTCGCGCGGGTCGAGGCGGCGGCGCCGCCGGCGCCCGTCGAGGCGCCCGCGCCGGCGCCCGCGGTGCATGCCGAGGCGGCCGCGGCGCCGGTCGAGGGCAAGGATTCGGCGGTCGCCGCGCAGACCATCCGGGTGAGCGTCGACCTGCTCGAGAACCTGATGACCATGGTCTCGGAGCTGGTGCTGACGCGCAACCAGCTGCTCCAGATCGTGCGGCGTCACAAGGACAGCGAATTCTCGGTGCCGCTGCAGCGGCTGAGCCACGTGACCTCGGAGCTGCAGGAAGGCGTCATGAAGACGCGCATGCAGCCGATCGGCAATGCCTGGGCGAAGCTGCCGCGGCTGGTGCGCGACCTGTCGCTCGAGCTCAAGAAGAAGATCGAGCTGCAGATGATCGGCGCGGACACCGAGCTCGACCGCCAGGTGCTCGAGCTGATCAAGGATCCGCTGACCCATATGGTGCGCAACTCGGCCGACCACGGGGTCGAGAGCCCCGAGGCGCGGTTGGCGGCCGGCAAGTCGGAGACCGGGCGGATCACGCTGAACGCCTATCACGAGGGCGGGCACATCATCATCGAGATCTCGGACGACGGGCGCGGTCTGGACATCGCGCGGATCCGGGCGAAGGTGCTGCAGAACGGTCTGGCGAGCGAGAGCGAGCTGGACCAGATGTCGGACCAGCAGATCCAGCAGTTCATCTTCCGGGCGGGTTTCTCGACGGCGGCGGCGGTGACGTCGGTGTCGGGGCGCGGGGTCGGGATGGACGTGGTGCGGACCAACATCGAGAAGATCGGCGGGACGGTCGAGCTGAAGTCGGTGTTCGGCAAGGGCTCGACGTTCGTGATCAAGATCCCGCTGACCCTGGCGATCGTGTCGGCCCTGATCGTGGAGTCGTGCGGCGAGCGGTTTGCGGTGCCGCAGATCTCGGTGGTCGAGCTGGTGCGGGCGTCCGAGCAGTCGGAGCACCGGATCGAGCGCATCAAGGGGGCGCCGGTGCTGCGCCTGCGCGACCGGCTGCTGCCGCTGATCAGCCTGGAGCGGCTG
>Ga0335076_10007382_pt1 | contig 11067 bp, 12 predicted proteins | sample Lox_Sample_25_FD_206717 | JGI IMG/M metagenome (GOLD analysis project Ga0335076, IMG submission 206717) | Soil microbial communities from Loxahatchee National Wildlife Refuge, Florida, United States - Lox_Sample_2.5 | ecosystem: Environmental > Terrestrial > Soil > Wetlands | place: USA...
GCAACGGGCCCGCAGCGATCGCCCGGTCGAGCGCCGGAATGAGCCGGTTGAGCTCGAGCAGCGCCTGGTTCTTGCGCAGGGAATAGGCCTCGAACTGGGCCGGCCGACCCTGCTCGAGGTCCCGAGTTTCGGCTTCGAGGGTCGCGATGAGGCGGGTGACGATCGGCGCCGCGGCAGCAGCCGCAGGCGATTGGGGTCGCCGCTCGTATTCGCTCATATGTGCTTGCGTCCGGCGAACAGGACGGCGCCGTTGTCAATCCCGGCGCCGGCGGGGGCGGAGAGGATGTTGGCGCTCATCTGCGCGGCGTCGCCGGCGGCGCTCGCCGCTTCGCCAAGATGCTCCGCGGCGTCGCGCGGCGCGAGCTCATGAGTGGCGAAGAGTCGCCTGGCGAGGCCGAGCTTGCCCGATTTGGCGATCTCGAGCGACACTTGCTCGGCGAGCATAGAGCGCCACATGTCGCCCGCCATGCCCTGACCGAAGACGCTGCTCGCGTCCTTCGGCAAGAGTTCGCCGACGAACGAATTGAGCATCATCGCCTCGAACTGGGTCTTGGCCTCACCGAGCTTGTCCGAGCCACCCGAGATTTCGGCCAGGTGGGAACGGGCGTCGGCCGCGTTCGCAAGCGACTCCGGCGTTGCGGGCGCCGAGGTCGCGGCACGCTCGAGGTCGGCGGAAAAGTCGGCGCTTGGCGCGCTTGCGCCGGCGAGGGCGCTGAGCCGGTCCGCGGCGAGGCTGACGCGGGAGGGATCCGCCGCGTTGAGGACCTCCATGACGACATCGGTGCGCGGATTGAAAGCCATGGACGCCATCGTTGGCGGGAGGGACGCGCCAACGTCGCCCCGCAGCCTTATGTCGAGCTTGCGCCCCGGCGGGCGATCGCCCGGTCGACCAGCTCGGCCAGCTCCTTACGCTCCTTGTGGCGCCGATGGTCGAGGACCGCGGTTTCGACCCTGATCGCGGCAAGCTTCGCCCGTTTCGCCTGCGCGAGCGCGCTCAGCCGCGCGGCCTCCTGCTCGCGCAGGAGTTGGTCGAGCTTGCGTTGGAGCGCGCGGATGTGACGCGCGGCCAGTCCCGCCTGGGGTCCATAGGCGAGCTCATCCGATTCCAGCGTCTCGAACACCGTCTTCAGATCGTCGGTCAGCCCCGCCTGCTGGAGGTCCAGCGAACGCAGTTTCGATCGGCCGAGATCATGCATCAGCGCCTGAAACCTGCCGATGCGGGTCAGTGCGTCGAGACGTTTCTTCATTTGCTATCCTGAAATGAGCCAGGCGCCGAAGCCGCTCAGGAAGGCGTCCATCGCCGGTTTGACGGTGAAATAGAGCAGGACGAGGCCGCCCGCGGCGACGAAGGGCATGGCGACGAAGAAGACCTGGACCTGGGGGGTCAGCCGGTTGACCAGCGCCAGCGCCAGATTGACCACCAGCGCATAGATCACATAAGGCGAGGCGATCCTTAAACTCAGCCGGAACGATTCACCGAGCGCGTCGGCGACCTCTTTCAACGCCAGGCGCGCATTGAAGTCCGCCCCGACCGGAATGACGTCGTAGGAAGCGACCAGCCCGCGCAAGAGCTCCCAATGAAGGTCGGCGGCGAACAAGAGCGCGATCGCTGCGAGCGAGATTAGCGTCGCTAAGGGAGCCATCGTCTCGTCTCCTTCGAGCTGGAACCCGAACGGATTGGCGAAGCCGAGCATTGTCGACGCGCCGATCGCCAGGGTTTCGAGCGCGAGATAGAAGATTCGCGCCAGAAATCCGATCATGCCGCCGACGAGCGATTCGACTGCGATCACCTTGAGGGTGAAAATCGGCTCGTCGCCGAAGGCGCCCGAGGGAACGCGCTCGAGCAGGAGCGGCGTCAGCGTGAGCGTCGTCGCAAGGGCGACGAACAGGCGGACCTGCCCCGGAATCTGGGCGCTCGAGAATCCGGGCGCCAGCATCATGCAGGCGCCGATGCGGCAAAAGAGAACGAAGGCGCCGATCGCTGCTTTCGGCGAGAGCGCTTCGTGCGGCCCGAGAAGCGCGGCGGAGACGAGCGCCGTCACGCGACCGTCCCGAGCGACTTGACCTCGAAGCCGCGGGCGATCTCGAGTTGCGACAGGACCGCCAGGGTCGGAAACATGCGCTCGATGATCATGCGCACATAGAGGCGCGTCTCGGCGGCGACGACGAGCGCGAACAGGCGCTGCTCCTCCATCCGCTTGCGAATCGCCGCCGAGGCCTCGGCGGCGAATTGCTCCATCTGCCGCGGATCGATGTCGAATTCGATCACGTCGCCCTTTGCGTCGCGCTTGAGGCTCTGATGGAAGACGAGGTCCCAGCGATTGCCGAGTCTTAGGACCGCGAGTGCGCCATTGTCGGCCAGGTCGCCGCAGATCTGCTGGGAGAGACGGATGCGCACGTGCTCGGCGATCTGCTCGGGCCGCCGTGCGTGCGGAGCGATTTCCGCCACCGCCTCCAGGATCAGGTTCAGATTGCGGATCGAGACCCGCTCGGCGAGCAAAAGCTTGAGCGTCGCGAGCAGGCTCGACTGCGAGATCTGCGACGGCGACATGTCGTCGAGCAGCCGCTTGTATTCGGGCTCGAGCCGGTCGAGCAGCGCGCGCATGTCCTTGAACGACAAGAGCTGGGCGAGATTGTTGTGGATGACTTCGCTCAGGTGGGTGAGCAGGACCGAGACAGGATCGATCGGCTTGAAACCCTGACGCTTGGCGTCCTTGACGAAGGCTTCTGAAATCGCGATCGCGCGCATGCCAAAGGCCGGCTCGCGCGTTTCATCGCCCGGGAGATTGGGCCGGGCGCCGTCGCCGATGATGACGAGCCATTCTTTGACCCTGAGCTCTTGAGTCGCCACCGTGGTCCCGTGAACCTTGATCAGATACGTCCTCAGCGGGGCTTTGATGTCATCGGCGAGCCGGATCTCCGGAACGACGAAGCCATATTGGCGGGCGAACTTGCGCCGCATCTTGGCGATGCGGGACGCGATCTCCTCGCGCGAGGGGAGAAGCGCGGCGTTGAGCTCCTTGCTCAACACAAGCTCGATCTCGAACGACTTGAGCTGCTCCTTGATCGAGGCGCGCGCCTCGGCTTTGGTCCGCTCCTCCCTGGCCGCGGCCTTCGCCGCCTCGGCCGCGCGTTCCTTCTCGATCCGGCGGGGAATGGCGACGCCGACGAAGGCCATGAGTCCGCCGAGCAGCGCGAAAGGCAGAAACGGCAGGCCGGGAACGACGCCCAACACCGCCATCGTCAGCGCGGCGAGAAAGAGCGCGTTCGGATAGCCGCTCAGTTGATCGATGATCGCCTTGTCGGCTGAACCGCGGGTGCCGCCCTTGGCGACCAGCAAACCCGCTGCGAGCGAAATGATCAGGGCTGGAATCTGGGTGACAAGGCCGTCGCCGACCGAGAGCTTGGTGAAGACATCGGCGGCGGCGGAGAGCGAAAGGCCGTGGCGGGTGACGCCGATGACGATGCCGCCGAAAATGTTGACGGCAAGGATGATAAGGCCGGCGATCGCGTCGCCGCGGACGAATTTCGACGCGCCGTCCATCGAGCCGAAAAAGGCGCTCTCCTCCTCGAGCTCGCGCCTGCGCGCCTGCGCCACCTTCTCGTCAATGAGGCCGGCCGAGAGATCGGCGTCGATCGCCATCTGCTTGCCCGGAATTGCGTCGAGGGTGAAGCGCGCGCCGACCTCCGCGATCCGGGTCGCGCCCTTGGTGATGACAAGGAAGTTGATCGTTACCAGGATGAGGAAAACAATGATGCCGATGACGAAATCGCCGCCCATGACGAGGCGGGCGAAACCGCCGATGATATAGCCGGCCGAGGTCGGCCCCTGCTCGCCGCGGGAGAGAATGAGCCTGGTGGTCGAGATGTTGAGCGCAAGCCTCAGGATCGTAGCGACCAGGAGCACGGTCGGGAAGGCCGAGAACTCGAGCGGCTTATGGATCCAGAGCGCGACCATCAGGATGAGCACAGCGAGCGCGATCGAGAGCGCAAGGCCGAAGTCGATCATGAACGCCGGGACGGGCAGGAAGAAGAGGCAGAGAATGAGGACGATGCCGACGGCGAAGGCGATGTCTTTGCCGCCGCGGCTCGAGGGCGACGCGGGCGGGGCGGGAGCGGATGGCGCCCCGGCGATCACCGCCGTCGCCGTCGTCGATGCAACCGTCATGACACGCTCTTGCCGCTCGGTGCGGCCGCCGGATGCGGCTTAGGCAGAGAGACTGGGCGGCGAAGCTTGCGCGAGGATCGACGACGTCCGCCTCTTCATCCGAGCCAGTAGCGCGGCCCAGGCCCGCGCTTTCCCGCCCGATCGGCCGGATTGGCGTATTCGCATTTGTCGATCGACAAACACCCGCAGCCGATGCATTGCGTCAAGCCGGCCCTCAGACGCTCAAGCTCGGCAATCCGCTCATCGATTCGCTTCGTCCATGCGCCGGACATCCGCGCCCAGTCGGCGCGCGTCGGCGTATGGTCGGCGGGCAATTTGGCGAGCTCGGCGCCGATCTCCTCGAGCGAAAGCCCGATCCTCTGCGCGAAGACGATGAAGGCTATCCGGCGCAGCACGGCGCGAGGATAGCGACGATGCCCGGAGCGAGCTCGCGCCGATGCGATGAGCCGCTTTTCCTCGTAGTAGCGCAGGGCGGAGGCGGCGACGCCCGAGCGGCGGGCGACCGCCTGGATGGAAAGCTCGGGGTCCATGGCGGCCCATCCTGCCTCAAAGATCGCTTGACTTCAAGTTAACTTGAACTTGTAGCCAGAAATCCGGCGGCGCGCCGGGTCTCCTCTGCCTTGCGAGCGAAGGCTTCGGCCGATGACCGACGAATGAGGGCGTCGCTGCCCAGCGAGGAGAGTCACGGAAAAATGTCTCACGACTTCAGTCTGAAAGGCCGCCGCGTCGCCGTCACCGGCGGCACGTCCGGACTCGGGCTTGCGCTTGTCCGCCTGCTCAGCCGCCGCGGCGCCGCGGTCGCTTTCGTCGCCCGAACTGCCGCGGCGGTCGAGCGGGTCGCCCGCGAAACCGGCGCGTGCGGCGTCGTCGGCGACATAGGGCGCAAGGAGGACATCCACCCGATCGCGATCGAGATCATGTGGAATCTTGGCCGGCTCGACGCACTGATCAACAACGCTTCGAGCCTGGGTCCGACCCCGCTCGCCTTGCTTGGCGACACGGAATGCGAGGACCTCGAGGAAGCGCTGGCCGTCAATCTTGTCGGCCCTTTCCGGCTGACAAAGGCTCTATACGGAGCGCTGGCTGCTTCCGCGCGCGAGGGCCGAGGCGCCGCGGTCGTCAACGTCTCGAGCGACGCGGCGATCAATGCTTATCCTGGCTGGGGCGCCTATGGCGCAAGCAAGGCGGCGCTCCGGCACATGACCGCGATCTGGGCCGAGGAGGCAAAGGCCGAAAGGGTCGCCTTCCTGTCCGTCGACCCGGGGGATATGGATACGCCGCTGCACGCATTGGCCATTCCGGACGCCGATCCGGCGGAACTGAAGCAGCCGGACGACGCGGCGCGCGAAATCGTTGCGTCGCTTGTCGACGCGCTACCGATCGCGACGCCCGCGCTTTCCTCGCGCCCATGACCGCTGCTTTCAGCGAAAGGCCGTTCGCGAAGCTCCTCGTCGCCGATGCGGAGGGGCGCGTCCGGCATCTGCCGCGCGCAGCGTTGGGCTCGCTGTTCGAGCCGGGGGACCTAGTCGTCGCAAACGACGCAGCGACGCTTCCCGCGAGCCACAGAGGGATCCATGAGCCGAGCGGCGGCGACATCGAGCTCAGGCTCGCGGGCTGGGTCAGCCTTCACGACCCGGCGCGATTCATCGCGCTCGCGTTCGGCGCAGGCGATCATCGTCTCAGGACCGAGGATCGGCTGCCACCGCCGCTGATTTCGCCAGGCGACCGGCTGGTGCTCGGACCGCTCGTCGCTGTAGTCGAACACACACTCGACCACCCGCGACTCGTCCGCATCCATTTCACCGGCGCCCCGGCAGACGTAGTGCGCGGCCTGGCGCGGCATGGACGTCCGATCCAGTACGCGCACGCGTCCGAGCCGCTGGCGATCTGGGACACGTGGACCCGGTTCGCCGCCGCGCCGATCGCGTTCGAACCGCCGTCAGCGGGATTTGCGCTCGACTGGCGGACGCTTGCCGCGTGGGGAGGGCGCGGCGTCCGGTTTGCAACGCTTTCTCATGCGGCGGGCCTCTCCTCGACCGGCGACGCCGAACTCGATCGGCGGCTTCCGCTCGACGAATTCTACGACATCCAGGAATGTTGCGCCTCGGCGGTTTTCGAGGCGAAACGGGAAGGACGCCGCGTTGTGGCAATCGGGACGACCGTGGTGCGCGCGCTCGAAGCCGCCGCAAGCGCTGACGGAGCCGTTCGCCCGGGCGTTGCGATCGCGCGCGGCCGCATAGAGTCCGGCGCGCGGCTTCGTGTCGTCGATGCACTGCTCACGGGCGTGCATCAACCAGGCGAGAGCCACTTCGAGCTGATGAAGGCCTTCGCCAACGACGACCGGCTCGCCCGCATCGACGCGGCGGCCGAAGAGCGCGGCTACCGCGGTCACGAGTTTGGCGATTCAGTCCTGATCGAGCGCGGAGGCGAGGCGATGTAGCCAGCGGCCGAGACAGGTAGGCGCAGGCGGGCGGCCTGTAGTACCCAATGGTCTCGCAAACGACGCGCATCATCAGGTGAAGGAATTGGCTAAAAAATTCTCCGGCCGCTGTCCTTGAGTTCACCTATCTCGTGGAGCGTCTCAAACCTCGCGATGGGGTTCGCTCCACGCCGGGCACGGTCCTGGCCAATCGAAGCGAAGTGAAACGGACGCTTGACTTGGCTACTCTCGCCGTCAAAATCCGGTTCGAACCTCAAGGAGAAAAACATTGAGGGTTTGCAGTAATTTTTGGGGAGGATCTCATGACGGAACGTGTGAATCTTGCCGAATTGCAGGGCGCTGTTGAAAAGGCGGCCGCCGAAGTTCTTAAGAGTCGCGTTATAGGGAAGGAGCCGATCGTTCTCGGTTTTGTCGCGCCGGAAGCGATAGACAGAAAGGACGCCCGTGCCATCGCAGAGAAAGTCTCCGCGGCATCCGGTTTAGGGGGCCGCCCAACCGTAATCGAGGTTGACGCAACCGGCGCTCCGGAGCGCCAAGCGGCGCTCCCGAATCCAATCCGCATTATCATTGGATTGATACTGAGTTAGAAGCGACGCGCCAGCTAACGCGGCGCGAGGTGCCTGCTCTTCGGTTCCGGAGTCGCGGCGCGTTCCAGAAGCTCCGACGGATTGAGGGTTTCAGTGACGACTTGCGGACAGCGACGGCATGCCGGCGCGCCTTCTTGCCGAAACCATCGGCAGCTCGCCCGAATGGTGCATGGGGGTAAAGCAGCCACGACGGGATCGAGCAATTCCACAATCCGCGACGCCAAGCGACAGTCGCGCCCGTCGAAGTGGCTGCACGCGTTTTCCTGACACCGCGCAGCAAAGCGCATCACCTGGGTAGGAGCGACGGGCTGGCTCATCGACAGAAGCTGCGGCGTAACCGGAACGGGCCGCTCGATCCAGGTCACTCGCCGGGCGCCGGAAACGGCCCCCACCACGCCAAAGGCGTGCGCGCCCTCCGTCTCCGGCTGAACACTCGGACATAGGATGGCCCCTGAGGAGATCATATCCGCGAAATTCATAAGTTTTACAACGTAATCAGTCTCGGACATGGCGCAAGCCAAGTCAATCGTTCATCCAAGTCGCGCTGGGCTTTCCGTGTCACGCCGAAGGCCGCATGGCGCATGTCGCTTTGGAGACCCGCATGAGCTTCCCCATCCTCGAGAACGTCGCCAAGAGCGCACGCCACACGACGTTCTACCTCTCCTGCGGCGCAGCAGGCGCGACGCCAATCATCTTCGTGCACGGCTGGCCTGAGCTGTCGATCTCCTGGCGCGCGCAATTGCCGGAGTTCGCGGGGCTCGGGTTTCGCGCCATCGCGCCCGACATGCGCGGCTACGGACGGTCGAGCGTCCATCCGCGGCACGAGGACTATGCGCTCGAGGAGATCGTCGCCGACATGGTCGAGCTTCTTGGCGCGCTCGGGGCGGAGAAAGCGATCTGGGTCGGCCACGACTGGGGAGCGCCGGTCGTGTGGTCGATCGCGCAGGAACATCCCGAGCTTTGCCACGGCGTCGCGTACCTTTGTGTGCCTTACCAGCCCGAGGGCTTTGCCGTCGAAACCGTAGTTCCTCTCGCCGACCGCGCCGTCTACCCGCCCGACAAGTTTCCGGCCGCGCAATGGGACTATCAGCTGTTCTACCGCGAGAGTTTCGATGCGGCGGTCGCCGGCTTCGAGCGCAACGTCGGAAAGACCGTCCGCGCGCTGTTCCGCGCGGGCGATCCGGCGGGTCGAGGCAAGCCGGCGCGCACCTCCTACATGCGCGCCAACGGCGGCTACTTTGGCCCGGGCGGCAGGCCGGCGCCCGATCTGCCGCGCGACCCAGCCATCCTCGACGAGGAGGAGGAGCGCCGCTACGCCTCGGCGCTGGAGCGCAACGGATTTTTCGGACCCTGCAGCTGGTACATGAACTGGGAGGCCAACATCGCCTACGCCGGGCGCTCGAAAGCCAACTGGCGGCTGCACATGCCAGTGCTGTTCCTGCACGCCGCCTATGATTACATCTGCGAGACCCTCGTCTCGCGCCTCGCCGATCCGATGCGCGCCAATTGCGACAACCTGACCGAGGCCACCATCGCCTCCGGCCACTGGATGGCGCAGGAGAAGCCGGTCGAGGTCAACGCCGCGCTGGCGAAGTGGCTCGGGGCGCAGTTCCCCGCGCTGTGGGCGGCGTAGACGAGACGCCTAAGAGGGGTTCCGCGGCGCCGGCTTTTGCGTGATCATCGAACGTGAAGGATCGATCGTGTAGATCGGCCGCTGCTTCGTCTCCAGGAAGATACGGGCGATATACTCGCCAATGATCCCGAGCGATATGAGCTGAATGCCACCCATGAACAGGATGGCGGTGATCAGCGACGCGTATCCGGGAACGTCGAGGCCGAGGATCAGGGTGGTGGCGACGATCCACAGCGCATAGAGGAAGCTGACGCCGGCGATCAGCGCGCCGACGTAGGTCCAAACCCGGATCGGCGCCGTCGAGAAGCTGAAGATTCCATCCAGCGCGAAGTTCCACAATCGCCAATAATTCCACTTGGTCGCGCCCACCCGGCGGGCCGGCACCTCGTAGGCGACCGGCGCAGTCTTGAATCCGACCGCCGAGAACAGGCCCTTCATGAACCGGGTCCGTTCGCGGTAGCTCGACAGAGCAGCGACGACGGAACGGTCCATGAGGCGAAAGTCGCCGGCGTCGGGCGGAATGTCCGACTTCGACAGTGCGTTGAAGACGCGGTAGAAAACGCGCGAGGTCAGGCGTTTCAGCCATGTTTCCGCGTCACGGTCGAGGCGTTTGCCGTAAACGACCTTCGCTCCCCGGCGCCATTCCTCGATGAACTGAGGGATGACTTCCGGCGGGTGCTGCAGATCAACGTCGATCGGGATCACCGCATCGCCGGCGGCTGCATCCATTCCGGCGGTGATAGCGGCTTCCTTGCCGAAATTCCGCGAGAGCGCCAAGAGCTGGATCGGAATGGAGTGCGACTTCGCCGACGCGACGATCTCGTCGCAAGTGGCGTCGCGTGATCCGTCATCGACAAAAATGATGTCCAGCTCCGCGTTCAGGGTGTTGGCAACGGCCTCGACCGCGCTCACGAATGGTTCGATTGCGCCCGCCTCATTATAAACGGGTACGATCAGCGACACCTTGCGTTGCACGTTGTCTTCCCAGGGGCTTTGTCTCCGAACGACGTTCCCTGCGGCCGTCAAGCTATCACGCTCGCTCAGCGGTTCCTCACTATCGCCGTTCGAAGGAAGGCGCCCGACAGTATGGCGTTGCGTCGAGAGGCGTCCTGCGGGTGGATCGGCCCGATCGGATAGCGAGAAATGCCCTGAAAGTATTCGCCAACTTATTGGGAAACACGATGGGCTCCCCCCGTCCTTTGGTCCCGCTGCATTATCTCGCCGCGCCGCTTTCCTCTTCTGGCGGAACGGGATGCCACCAATCGCGACGGACAGCAACCCGCCTGTGTCCATTCCGCTGGAGCTCTTTTCGCCGTCCTTGCCTTGCCGGTTTCAGTTCGAGGGGTTGTAGCTGCCCATCTCGGTATTTCTCTCGTGCGACCTTCGCTTCCGGGCTGCTCCTGGGCTCGTCAGGTCAAAATGGCCTGGGCCCAAGAGTTCCATACAAATCCCGGCGCAGCCGCGACCCCCCCCCAACTCGGCGCTATCTATACCCCTGCTCGATCCGCGCGTAGACCCCTTCGGTGAAGATCGAGAACTTGGCGCCGACGAACGAGGCCGTGAGGCTGGCCGCGACGAAGACGGCGATCATCTTCGGTACGAAAGTCAGCGTCATCTCCTGGATTTGAGTGAGCGCCTGGAGGAGCGCGATGACCACGCCCACCGCCATCGCCGCTCCGACGCATGGGCCAGCGCCGACCACGACCATCCAGATCGCTGACTGGACCAGATCAATCGCGTCCCCCTCGTTCACTGCACGCTCGCCCCGTTAGTGAGCGAGACTGTCGCGCCGCTGGTGAGGGTCGCGACCGCGCCCGTATTGGTCACGCTGACCGAGGCGACCTGCCCCGAAGTCGAGCCGTCGGAGGAGGCGATGGTCTGGCCGATGAGCTGCTCGGCTTGGGTCAGCGACGTCGCCGTCAACAGCGAGGAGAGCGTGGTGTTGGTCTGCACCGACTGGCCGACCTCGGAGACGGTCGCGAGTTGCGACACCATCTGCGACGGGTCCATCGGCTGGGTCGGGTCCTGATTCTTCATCTCCGCCATAAGCAGCGTGAGGAAGTCGTTGTAGCTGAGGCTTTGGGTCGCGGTTGAAGCCGCAGACGCGGCAGACGAAGTCGACGCGGCAGGTGTCGCAACCGGGGAAGCAGCGCTGACAGTCATGGCGTTCTCCTTTTTCAGGCCGCACTAGGCGTCTCGGTGAGCGGCTGAAGCTCTTTGTCTTCGAGGACGAAAAGGC
>Ga0335076_10007383_pt1 | contig 11067 bp, 6 predicted proteins | sample Lox_Sample_25_FD_206717 | JGI IMG/M metagenome (GOLD analysis project Ga0335076, IMG submission 206717) | Soil microbial communities from Loxahatchee National Wildlife Refuge, Florida, United States - Lox_Sample_2.5 | ecosystem: Environmental > Terrestrial > Soil > Wetlands | place: USA: Florida...
ATCCATGCCGGGCAGGCTGGCAGTCTGCGGCCGATTGGCAGCCGGCGCATGACCATCTGCCGGTTGCCGAATTCACTGTCGCCGACATCCGGGTCGCCGTCGTCTTCCTCGGCGATGGCTGGGTTCCGGGTCCGGATAGCCCGCCTCCCAATGCCGCCCGGGTCAGCGCGCCAACCGGCAGCCTCGTCTTGATTTCCAAAGATGCCTCCGGCGCCGTGCGCATGCAAGCCGAGCCCCAGCAGCAGCCTTTCTTCGACGCCATACCCGCCGGCCAGTTGTACGCTCAAGTCAACGCCTGGCTCACACCCGGCTAGGATGGCGTTCCAATTCCGCAGCGGGCGCCGGCGCTCCGTCCGTGCTGCGCATCAGCTCGCGATACAGCAGGCTTTGCCGGCGCGCGATCTCGTCCCAATTGTATTCGCGCTCCACCCGCCGCCGCGCCGCCGCTCCCATTCGCGCGCACTCCGCCGGATCGTCCATCAATCGCTCGATCGCCCGCGCCATTTCCTCCGCCGTCTCGACCCGCACGAAATCCCCGCCCGGATCGAGGTCCAGTCCGTTCACTCCCGCCGGAGTGCTCACCACAGGCTTCTCCAGCGCCATGGCCTCCAGGATCTTCAGGTTCGTTCCCGCCGAAACCTCCAGCGGCGCGATCACCACCGCCGCCCGCTCGTACGCCGGCCGGACATCGGCCACGAAATCGTCCACCTCCACGCCCGGCAGGTCCAAGTCCACGTGCACCCGATGACGGTAGTGCGAGAGGAAATACCGGTGCCTGGCCCCCGCGATGACATGCAGGCGGACGTTACTCAGCTTTGGCCAGACCTCGCGCAGGAAGAAGTCCACCGCCAGCAGATTCGGCAGGTGCGCGAACGATCCGACAAACAGCATGCGCCGGCCATCGGGTTTGCCCGAGGATTTCTGAAACCGTTCCAGATCCACGCCATTCGCCAGCACCGCCGCGCGGCCCGCTCCGGCCATCGCCCGGTCCCGATCCGACATCGTCACCACGGAGTCCACCTCGGCCCAGGCGCGTTTCTCGAATCGGCTCCACAGCGTGTACTGCCGCCGCGAGTCCCAGTCGCCGTTTTGTCCGGCCATCTGGCGATACAGGTCGAGCGTGATGTCGTGCTCCACCAGAATCGTCCGCGCCGGGGCGCACTCCCGGTGATACTGCGCCATCTGCGTGAATTCCAGCTGCACGATGGGGGCTTGCCACTTCGCAACCGTGTGCCGCAGCGCCGCGCGAAACGCGGCTGAATCGAACTCCTGAACGGCGTCGGGAATCGATGCTTTGGGATGGGCGTGCGTTCCCACCCGCCTCACCAGGATGATCTCCACGAACAGGTCGAGGATCTCCGCCGCGGGCGGCTCCCACGTATCGCGGAATGCCACCAGAATCTGGTCGAAGTCCGCCGCGGCGCGCCGTGTCAGGTTGTACATTCGCACCGCGCCGCCATGTGACAGCGGAAACGGCAGGTACGGGCTTGCGATCACCACCCGTGGCTTCCCGGTTGCCGCCCGCCCGGTGAATACCGACACTCCGCCGTCCGTCAAAGCGAGGCAGGAATCGTCCTCGAACTTCCCCGGAAGCGCCGTGCAGCGGCCGCGGCCAATTCTCGAGATCTGCCCCAGCAGCCGCAACGCAGCCGGTTGGCCCATGGCGGCGCCGGCCAACCGCCTGGTGGCGTCTCCCCACAACCGCCGGAACACGGCGCGCCCCGAAACCGACCGTACCAGAAAACCAAGATACTCCGTGTAGCGCTGGAGGGAAATGAGTTTTCCCGGCGTGCTCACGTCATGCGGCGCGGGATTCCCGCCTTCCGCTGCCGCCGGCACGAACACTGTAGGCCACATCTGCCGCCAGGCTCGATAGCACAATTCCAGAATGGCGATGTCGGCAAAGCAGCCATCAGTGACCGCTTCCCCCACTGCTCGCAATTTGGCGGTGTCGTAGAGTGAACAATCGCCGCCGTAAAGCGCATATACCGCGCCGTTGCCATCCTGCGCGATGTCGCCCGGACCGTCGGGTTCCACCGCGTGGCTCAAGTTCCGAAACTCCAGCGACGCGCAAAAAAGATCGGGCAGGGTCTCGAATGCGCTGTGTAACGAGCGCATAGTTTCCGGGTTGGGCGGCGTCGGGCGGTTCCACAGCAACACCCGCGAGTACCGCGCGCGGCCGATCCCGCGGCGTAGTGCGGCCGCTGCGGACGGCGGCTCGGCGGATTCCTCCCCCCGCACAATCTCGACCGGTCCGGAAAGGGCCTCCGACAGCTTGTCCGCCCAGTCCGCCGTCGGGGTGAACGGCAAGATCACCGAAGTCCCGTTTTCGAGCGTTCCCGGCGCAGTCCGCGGCGGCCGGTTATGCGTCCGAAGCCACCCGGACAGGCGCGCCTTCGCGGACAGCCAACCGATCCGCCAACGCCGGGTTGGATGTCTTCCGAAGTGGAAAAATAGAGAATTCCTGGTCCGCCACACCACGTGCCACAGCATCGCCGGCACACTCCGCGGACGCAGCATGAAGTCGTCGAGGTTCTCGTTCACCGCCAGGAAATACAGCGGTGCGAGCAGCAACGCGAGCAGCCGCATCCCGGGCGCGGGCGAGTTCGCGACCAGCATGACTCCCGCCAGCCGCACCGATTTGCCGCGCAGTTCCGACCGGCAGCGGCCCAGGTTGTCGTAGCCCCGGCCAAGTTCGTATCGAATCCAACGCAGATCGCCGTCGTCCGGCGGGAATTCGGAGACGACATAGAGCGGCAGTTCGGGGAAAACCGCGCGCATCCGTTCGATCAGCCGCGCGTTCAGTTCGTCCGAACCCGCGGCGAACGCGACTTTGACGCGAGGCTTCGACCCTTTCATCGGCGGCCTCCCGCACGTCGTGTTCCGCCGGGCAGAAATTCACCCTTGGTGTTCCTTAGCCGAAGAACATTGGCGCGCGACGGCATCGCGGCGGAGCCGTCGCACAAGGCTTCACGCCTTGAGCCTTGCACCGAATTCCATCCCCAGTTACGAGCGAACTGTGACCGAGTTACGACAACGGCGAGCGCCTCATCCCAGGCCTCACCATTGGGCACTATCGTAGCGTAAAGTCGACGGTGTTTGTGAAATTCTTTCCGGCGCTCCTATTTGCGGGTTTTCTTCCGCCCCGTTTGCAATCGACGATACGCCCGGACATCCCCGCGGCACGCCCCCTTGGCTTCCGGGCGTGATCGCGCCTGCTCACAGATGGTTTCTCGGAGCGGTTGCGTAGGTTCCAAAAAGAAGGTCCGGACTACCGTGTGTGACGCCCGTTCGGGTGATCGGCATCACCTTTGCCTCACAAAGACGGACGCCGTGTGTGCCAGTCCGTTGCCTGCTGACAGGCGTGCGCCAGCGCCAGCACTTTCGATTCTCCGAAAGGCGGACCGGCGATCTGCAGGCCGATCGGCATGCCGTCCCGTGTGAAGCCGCACGGAATCGAAATCGCAGGTATCCCGAACACGTCGAACGGTTGCGTATTGCGCAAGAGCCGCGGCACGCCGCCCGGCGGCGGCACTTCCGGCACAGCGCCTTCGTCAATCGTCACCGGATTCAGCGGGCTCGTCGGAGTGATCAGCACATCGAATCGCGCAAATGACCCTGCCACCGACCGGCGCAGCCGGTCGAGCTCCCGTCGCGCTTCGATATACGCCGTGGTGCTGACTCCGGCCCCGCTTTCGATACGCTGCCGCGTCATCGGCTGGTATAGTTCCGGAGTCTTGCTGTAATACGGCAGGTGGAAGGTATAAGCTTCCGCCGGCGCGATCGGCAGGCGCGCGAACGCCGGCAATTCGGCCTCTTCGACTCCCGCCGTCAATTTCGCGATCACCCCGATCGCCGCGTTCACTGCCGCTTCGATCTCCGGATCCAGTTGCTCGAAGAACGGCTTGCGGACCACGCCGGCTCGCAGCGCCGCCGTTTTGCCGCGCGCGGCCAACGAATAGCCATCCACCGCGCGATCCAGGCTCGCCGGATCGAGCGCGTCATAGCCCGCGATCGCCTCCAGCACCAGCGCCGCGTCCACCGCGCTGCGGCACAGCGGGCCGGCATGGTCCAGCGACCACGAGAGCGGCACCATTCCGCGCGTGCTCACCCGGCCGTAAGTCGGCTTCAGTCCCGTGATGCCGCAGAACGCCGCCGGCTGGCGGATCGAGCCGCCGGTGTCCGACCCCATCGCAGCGAAGCACATCCCCGCCGCCACCGCCGCCGCCGAACCTCCCGACGATCCACCCGCGATCCGTCCGCCGTTCCACGGGTTGTGAACCGCGCCGTAGTGGCTCGGCACCGATGTGCTGCCGTAGGCGAATTCGTGCATGTTCTGCTTGCCTACCAGCACCGCGCCCGCCTGCTTCAAGCGGCCCACCACTTCCGCGTCTTCCGCCGGAACCCGGTCCGCGAAGATCGCGCTTGCGCACGTGGTCTTAATTCCTGCCGTATCGTACAGGTCTTTAAGACCAACTGGAATTCCGTGTAGCGGTCCGCGCCACTTGCCGCCCGCAATCTCCGCCTCCAGCGCCCGCGCCTGAGCCATCGCCTGCTCCGCCGTCACCGTGATAAAGGCGTTAAGCCTTGCGTTGAGTCTTTCCACCCGTTCGAGGCACGCCCGGGTCAATTCCACCGGCGAAATCTTCTTCCGGCGAATTTGCTGCGCCGCCTCATACAGGTTCCACTCGGTGGGTGTCGAACTCAGACCCGCGGCCGGAGCCGCCAGAAACGCAGCCAAGGCCTCCCGGCGAGTAGGCTTTGAAAATGGCATGGCGCCATTGTCTCACGCGTCGGATTTGGGGGGTTGATATCCGGGGACCCCGGCGGACCCCGGGGTGTAACGCCCAGACGTGCGGTGGCCGGCATGGCGGGATGAAAACCCGCCCACAAGATACGCCTACGGCCTGCGAGCGGGAAAAGCTAAACGCCGTTGGGCTTCAGCCCGCCGGGACGCTTTAGCGTCCCCTTTCAAGCCGGAATTCCCAGCGTAGCCCCTTCATCCTCAAGACGCTCCAGACTGCGCTTCCGCTGCGCGCGGATCAGGATCTCCCGGTCGCGCTTCGGTATCGTAGCCAGAACGCAGGCAGCCGACATCAATTCGCTTTGCCTGAGGATCAGTTTGCGCACCGCCATCCGCCTCACCTGCTCGCGCAAGGACTGGCTCGTATCCAGCAGCCCGAACGCGATGCATTCCGTGGCCTCGTCGATGAGTTGGTTGAATGCCGCATCCGGATCCGGGAACACGTGCCGCGTGAAGTAACGCCTGATATCCGGAAGCTTCTCGCGGAGGTACTCCCGTATGCGTGCCGGCTCGCGGAGCGTCACCGGATTTTGCTGGCTGGCTTCCTGCTGCGAAGATCTACAGGTTTTGTTATGAGAGCTTTTGAGTCTGGTTGCGGATCGGGGGAGGATGATCACAGGGCGTTCTCCAAAACGGTCTGATCGCGTGAACCTGCAAACAACTTTAGAATCTGACGACGAGCGGCCGGGTCCAGCAAAGCAGCCGGCTGGGTAAGTTCGCCGCCGCGGACAAGGGAGTATTCCTCTCTCAAAACGTAATCATAATAGTAATAGGAGTTCCAGACAGGAAAATCTTCGGAAAAAATGCGGGTGCGAGTACCCTCAAGAATGGGGTTAACAAACCCGGTTCGACCTGTGGAAATCTGGCCGAATTCGCCCGATTTCTGTCCGCCGTCGACCTCTCTCTGCATCAAACTGATTCACGCGCTCAGCGTCCAACAACCCACGAGTGTGGAGGGTTCCTTGAACGCTTTCTGGCAAGACCTGCGCTTCGGGTTGTGGACGCTGGCGCGAAAGCCGCTATTTACTGTGGTGGCGTCGCTGTCCCTGGCATTGGGAATCGGCCTCAACACCGCCATCTTCACCTTGATGAACACCATCCTTCTGGGGTCGCTGCCGTTCCACGACGTCGACCGGCTGGTGATCCTCTCGAGCATCGCCCCCGAACACCACGATCAACTGAACGGCGCCTCCATCCCCGACCTGTTCGCCTGGAAGGAGCGTGCGCGCTCCTTCGACGCCGTCGGCGGGCTTTCCAACAATGCCGTCGATTTCGGCGCCGAACAGAACGGGATGGCCGCCGAACGTCTCCAGGGCGAGAACGTCACGCCCGGCCTGCTCCAGGCTCTCGGCGTTCAGCCTCTCATGGGCCGCCTCTTCACCGAATCCGAAGACGAGGTGGATCATCCCGCGCCCGTCATCCTGATCAGCTATCGTCTCTGGATGCGCCGCTTCGGCGGAGACAAGGACATTCTCAATCGCAAGATCCTCGTCAATGGGGAAAACACTACGGTCATCGGTGTCATGCCGCCCGATTTTCGCTTCACCGATGAGACCGGCGAATACCTCGCGCCCATCCCGCTGAACCATTTTCAGCTTCGCGGCTCCGCGCGCTTTCTCACCGTCGCTGCCAAACTCAAACCCGGCGTCTCCATCCAACAGGCCCAAACTGAAATGGACTCCATCGCACTCCAACTCGCCCGGGAATTCCCGCGCGACATGGAGCACGGAAAGCCCTGGGGCATCCGCCTCCAACCGATCCGCGAAGCGCTGTTCGGCGTCCTCAGCCGGCCGCTTTTACTCCTCCAGGGCGCCGTAGGATTCGTCCTCCTCATCGCCTGCGCCAACGTGGCCGCGCTCCTTCTGGCCCGCGCCGCTTCGCGCCAGACCGAAATTGCCATCCGAGCCGCCCTTGGCGCAGGTCGCGGCCGCATTTTCCGCCAGTTCCTCACCGAAAGTCTGGTGCTGTCCGTCTTCAGCGGACTTCTCGGCGCCGCCATCGCCGCGGGTCTTGTCCGCGTGCTGGTTGTTATGGCGCCGGTATGGCTGCCGAGACTGCACGCTATCCAGATGGATTCGCGCGTTCTGGCCTTCAACACGGCGATTTCCATATTCACCGGCCTCGTTTTCGGTGTGATCCCGGCCGTTCGGGGTTCGCGCCTGAATTTCGCGGAATCGCTGAAAACCGCCACTCGTGGCGGCACTGCCGGCGGACGAAACCGCCTCCGCGCCGTCCTGGTCACCGGTCAGCTCGCGCTCGCGCTCATGCTCCTGATCGGTTCCGGCCTGCTCATCCGCAGCTTCCTCAAGCTGCAGGGCGCCGACCTCGGCTGCGACCCCAAAGGTCTCCTCACGTTCCGCTATCGTTTCGCCGAGCGCCGCTTCGGCAAGCCCGTCGGAACCTATCATGGCCTGCCTCTGTGGGAGATCAATTCGATCCCCTTGCAGTCCATCACCCAGGTCTTCGACCGCCTGAAGTCCGTCCCCGAAGTTCGCTCCGTAGCCGGAACCACTTTCCCGCCGCTCACCGGCAACAACCCGATGAATTTCGCCATCGAAGGCCGTTCCGCCGCCAACCCCGACGATCTCTCCGCCGATTTCTTTGCCGTCACTCCCAACTTCTTCGCCACCCTCAAAATCCCAATGCTCCGCGGCCGCGATTTCAACGATCGCGATACCTCCAACTCCCCGTGGGTGGCCATCATCGACGAAACCATGGCCCGCCGCTATTTCCCCGAAGAAGACCCCATCGGCAAGCACCTCCGCCTCGATCTCTCGCCCGAGGACCAGCCTCGCGAGATCGTCGCGGTCGTGAAGGACATCCCCGCCAGCAATCCGCAGACCCGCCAGGAACCGGCCATGTTCGTACCCTATAACCAGACCGCCGCCCACATCGGCGGACCCTATACCTTCCTCCACCTCCAAATGACCTTCCTGATGCGGACTCAGGGCGACCCCATGAAGGCGCTTCCTGCCGTCAGCCGCGCCGTCGCCGAAATCGATCGCAACCAGCCCATTATCGACCCACGCACCGAAGAGTCGTATCTCGCCGCGCAGGCACAGTACCCGCGCTACTATTCGATTCTGTTAGGCCTCTTCGCCATCGTCGCGACCGGTCTCGCCGCCATTGGTATCTACGGCGTCATGGCCTATGCCGTCGAGCAGCGCACCCGCGAAATCGGCATCCGCATGGCGCTCGGCGCCGGCGGCCGCGACGTCCTGAAATTGATCGGCGGCCAGGCAGCCGTCGTCATCGTGGCGGGAACCGTACTCGGCATCGCCGGCGCCATGGCCCTGACGCGATTTCTCTCCTCCGAGATCTGGGAAGTCAACGCCCGCGACGCGGGCACCTTCGCCGCCTTCACCATCATCCTGCTGGCCATCGCCGTGATCGCCTCAGTGATCCCGACCCGCCGCGCCGTCAAGATCGACCCCCTCGTCGCCCTCCGCTACGAATGAAGGTCTCTAAACCGCCCCTCTCGCATCCGGCCGCGCATACTTCCAATAGGCGTCTTCGCCTTCGCGCCAAACAAACCGCGCGACGAAGCAGGCATGGTGCGGCCATCCTCCCGTCGGCGGATCGCCACCCGCCTCCACTGTCCCGACCTCCTCGATCAACTCCCCGACCCTCGCGTCCAACTCCCGATACGGCCCGAGCAGACGCCGCGCCTCTTGGCCGCCCGCGATCCGCCAGATTGCCCGCGCCGCCAGTTGCTCGTTATACGCAAAGCCGTCCCGTCCGCACTGCGCGATCACGTCCACCAGGGCAGGAATCGCCTCCCGCGCCCCGTCGCCCAGGTGCCCCAGCGCTTCGGCCGCCTCGCCAGTTCCTCTGAGGCCAAAGCACCACTGCACGCGGGCCGACGGCATCCAGTCACCTTTCATCGCTTCCAACAGCACCGCTGTCAGTCCCTCGGTCGCCGGTGCGGTGCGGCTCAAGTGAATCGCCGCCCACCAGCGCACTCGCGGGTGCGAATCGCGCAACAGGTCGCGATAAACCGGCGCCGCGACGTCGTCCGGGGCATACTTCGCCAGCCATTTCGCCGCCATCGTGCGTTTGTATTCGCCGCCTTCCGCCAGCGCCGCCTGGATCAAATCCGGCAGTTTCTGGTCGCAATACTCCAGCGCTTCCATCAGACAACTGGAGTCGTCTTCCCACGGCCGCTTCTCATAATCCTGGGCATCCAGAAAACTCATCACCGTCGCCAACACGTCGATGGGACCGGGCGTCCGCCGTGGCGGCAAACTGTCGAGGAAATTCTCGAGTTGCCACTGCCGCCGCCTCCACATACGCCGTTCGTAGTCCGGCTGAAACATCTCGACGATGTTATTCCGCAGGTGCCGCAGGCTTTGCGCCGGCGGATTCCGCCTGGTCTCCTCCAGCGCCACCGCCACCCGCCGCACCCATTCGCGGAATCTCTCCGGCGTGGCCGAAATCAGCTCGAGATACTTGGCTTCCCCCGCGGCCGCGATTTCCCGAGCCCGCTCGTCGTCGTGGTATTCCGCCAATTCGTCGCCGAACGCATCCTCCTCCGACCGCTCCCGCCTCCCCTTATCCTCTGACACGGCGCCACCCTCATCTCGCCCCTGCCACAAACTCCATCAGCACCAGGCACTCCGTCATCACCACCGCCGCCCCCAGTGTATCTCCAGTGATTCCGCCGATCCGCCGCCGGCACCGCCATCCCCAACCCGCTGCGACCAAGCCCGCCGTCGCCAGCGCCGCTCCGCCACGCCACGGCTCCGTCAACCCCACCACCACCGCCGCTACGATCGCCACCGCGGATACCGACGCCACCGCCATCTCCACGCGCCCCACGAATCGCGCCGGCGACGCGCCTTCCCGCGCGTACGGCTGCGTCGCCATCAGTAATACAGCCGACCATCGCCCGATGGCCGGCGCCGCCAACAGCGCTCCCGCCGCCCTCCCTGCCTCGATCAACGCGCCGATCGCCGCCACCTTGAGCACCAGGGCCAGCGCCAGCGCCGCCCCGCCATACGACCCGATGGCATGGTCGCGCATGATCCGCAGCGTATCCTCTCGCGTGCGTCCGGCGCCAAACCCGTCCGCGGTATCAGCCAGGCCGTCCAGGTGCAGCACCCCCGTGAACAGCGTCTCCAACGCCACCAGCAAAGCAGCCACGACGAGCGGTGGAAACACCGGACCGGCCAGCCGCAGCAAACCCACCGAAAACGCGCCCAGCATCGCCCCGACCAGCGGAAACCACCGCGCCGCCCGCGCCACCCGCTTCTCGTCGAATTCGATTCGCCGGCCTATCGGCAGCCGCGTCAAAAAGGCTACCGCCGCGGCAAAGTCGCCAATCAAGCTTCTCCGGCCGTCGCCGGCTCCGCTGCTTCCGAGACGCCCGCCGCGGCGAACGTCGCCATGTGTGTAAACGCCTCCACCGCCGCGCGCACCACCGGCACGGCCAGCGCCGCACCCGTCCCTTCGCCCAGCCGCATCTCCAGATCGAGCAGCGGCCGTTGCCCCAAAATTTCCAATAGCGGCCCATGCCCCGGCTCCGTCGACCGGTGCGCCGCGATCAGATAATCGCGGACCTGCCCACAGAACCGAACCGCCAGCGCCGCCGCGGCGGTGGCGATGAAGCCGTCCACCAGCACCGCACAGCTATTCGCCGCCGCTCCCAGACACAGCCCGCACATCGCGCCGATTTCGAATCCGCCCACGCGCTCCAGTATGCCCATCGGCTCGCCAAAACTGTCGCGATGCCGCTCCATGGCCCGCTCCACCGCCGACCGCTTCTTCGCCATGCAGCCCTCGTCCGCGCCGGTCCCGCGTCCGATCACCGCGGCCGCCGGCAGCCCGGTCAGTGCCGCGGTCACCGCGCTGGCCGCGGTCGTGTTGCCGATTCCCATTTCACCCATTCCCAGCAACGTGCAGCCGCCAGCACAGGCCGCCTCCGCCATTTCCGCGCCCAGCGTGATCGCCGTCACCGCCTGTTCGCGCGTCATGGCCGGCCCGTCACAGAAATTCCGCGTTCCCCGACCAACCGGCCGCGACACCAGCCCCATCCGATACGGAATCTCGCTGGCGACTCCCGCATCCACGATGTCCAGTTCCACACCCGCCGTCCGCGCCAGCGCGTTGATCGCCGCCCCGCCGCGCAGAAAATTCATCACCATCTGCGCCGTCACCGCCTGCGGATATGGATTCACGCCCTCCGCGCAAACCCCATGATCGGCGGCGAACACCACGATCCTGGGCTTTTCCACCTTGGGCTTCAACGTCCGCTGGATCGCCGC
>Ga0335076_10007384_pt1 | contig 11066 bp, 8 predicted proteins | sample Lox_Sample_25_FD_206717 | JGI IMG/M metagenome (GOLD analysis project Ga0335076, IMG submission 206717) | Soil microbial communities from Loxahatchee National Wildlife Refuge, Florida, United States - Lox_Sample_2.5 | ecosystem: Environmental > Terrestrial > Soil > Wetlands | place: USA: Florida...
GCGCGGCGCGCCGTCGACGCGGCCGGAAAACCGCGTGGCGAAACTGTGGATGTTGGGATCGGTATTCGCTGCCGCCGACAGCATCGGCGTCTCGACTTCGAGCACGTTGCGCTGGGCGAAGAAGCGGCGGATCTGTGCGAACAGACGCGCACGCAGCTCGAGCGCATCGCGCAATGCCTCAGGCGTGGGCACGCAGGAAATCCTTCAGCCGGTCTTCGTCCCAGATCTCGACGCCGAGTTCCCGCGCCTTGTCGAGCTTCGATCCGGCTTCCGCCCCGGCGACGACGAAGCTCGTCTTCTTCGACACGCTGCCGGCGACCTTGGCGCCCAACGCCTCGAGCCTGTCTTTCGCCTCGTCGCGCGTGAGCGCCGACAGCGTGCCAGTCAGCACGACCGTCTTGCCTGCGAGCGGACCTTCGCTGCGGCGCTGCGGCTCCGATTCCTTCCAGGTCACGCCGGCCGCGCGCAACTCCGCGATGGCCTCGCGGTTGTGGCGCTCGGCGAAGAACACGGCGATGTGCGCTGCCATGATCGGTCCCACGTCCGGCACTTCCGTCAGTTCCGCCTCGCTCGCCCGCATCAGCGCGTCGAGTCCGCCGAAGTGGCGCGCCAGCGCCTTCGCCGTGGCTTCGCCCACGTCGGGAATGCCGAGCGCGTAGAGAAACCGGTCGAGCGTCGTCTGTCTGCTGTGTGCGATCGCAGCGATGAGGTTCTCCGCCCACTTCGTCGCCACCTTGCCCGCCTTGACTGTCTCGGGCGTGGTGCCGTCGCGTTCATCCGCGCGGCGCTTCATTTCCAGAAGGTCGTCGAGCGTCAGCCGGTACAGGTCGGCAACCGAATGCACGTAGCCGAGATCGCACAGGTCCTCGATGTAGCGCTCTCCCAGGCCGTCGATGTCCATGGCGCGCCGCGCCGCAAAGTGGAAGATCGTCTGCACGCGCTGCGCGGCGCAACTCAGGCCGCCCGTGCAGCGCGCGACCGCCTCGTCCTCTTCGCGCACGATCGCCGAGCCACACACCGGGCACTTCGCCGGCATGTGCCACTTGTGCGTGCGTGCCGGACGCCTGTCGAGCACCACGCTCACGACTTCCGGAATCACGTCGCCGGCGCGGCGCACGATCACCGTGTCGCCGATGCGGACGTCCAGGCGCGCCACCTGATCGGCGTTGTGCAGCGTCGCGTTGGTCACGGTCACGCCGCCGACGAACACCGGCTTGAGTTTGGCCGCCGGCGTCGCGGCGCCGGTGCGGCCGATGTTGACGATGATGTCCTCGACGACCGTCGTCTGCTCCTGGGCCGGGAACTTGTGCGCGATCGCCCAGCGCGGCGTGCGCCCGACGAACCCGAGTTCGCGCTGCAGCGACAGGTCATTGAGCTTGTAGACGACGCCGTCGATGTCGAACGGCAAGGTGTCGCGCTGCCTGCCGATCTTGCGGTAGTAGCCGAGGCAGCCGTCGACACCCTCCGCGGTGGACACCAGCGGGCTGACCGGAAAACCCCAGTCGCGCAGCCTGGCGAGCACGGCCGAATGCTTCACCGGCAAGTCGCCGCCCTCGACGGCGCCCAGCGCGTAGGCAAAGAACGCAAGCGGCCGCGACGCGGTGATGCGCGGATCGAGCTGGCGCAGCGAACCCGCGGCGCCGTTGCGCGGATTCACCAGGGCTTTGATCTTTCCCCCGGAAGCGCGTGCCCTGGCGTTGTACCTTTCGAAATCCGCACGCGGCATGTACACCTCGCCACGCACCTCCAGCACGCGCGGCCAGCCCTTGCCGCGCAGGTGCAGCGGCACGCTCCTCACCGTGCGCAGGTTCGGCGTGACGTCCTCGCCGCGCTCGCCGTCGCCGCGCGTCGCACCGCGCACGAACACGCCGTTTTCATAGCGCAGGCTGATGGCAAGGCCGTCGAACTTGGGTTCGACCGAGAATTCGAGGTCATGCGCCGTGGCATTCCGCCCCAGCCGCTCGACGATGCGCCGGGCGAAATCCGCCACCTCCCCCTCGGTAAACGCGTTCGCCAGCGACAGCATCGGCGTCTCGTGGCGCACTTCGGCGAACTCGCGTGACGGCACCGAGCCGACACGCTGGGTCGGCGAATCCGCTGTTTTCAGTTCGGGGTGTTCCGCCTCGAGCGCCTCCAGCTCGCGCATCAGCCGGTCGTACTCGGCGTCCGTGATCGTCGGTTCGTCGAGCACGTGGTAACGGTAGTTCGCTTCCTCGATCTGCGCGTGCAGGGCAGCGACTCGGTCCTTGGCGGCGGAAGACTTCATCGGCGAATTTTACCCGCAGTCGCGGGTGCGCTGCGCTATGCTTGCATGATTCGAGGAGCTTTCCATGGCCAAATCCAGCTGGGCACCCTTCCCGCATCCCGACAAGGCCTTCGACTACGCCGGCGACAAGCTCGCCAAGTCGTGGGCGAAGCTGCACGCGGGCGACCAGGAGCCGTACCCGGACGAAAAGCATGTGGCGAAGCTGCTCAAGGCCAACCCGAAGCTGGGCAAGGACGCCGGGAAGCTGGCGGCGCAGCTGCAGGACGCCTGGCGGGCGTTTCACCGCGGCGATTTTCACGACGCCTTCGACAGTGGAACAGCACTGAAGGCGCTCGGTGCGTCGGTCGCCGTCAAGGCCGGCGGAATCCACGCGACGTACCTCGTCAAGAGCGACAAGGAAAAGACCGCGCGCTTCGAAGCGCTGGCCAGACTCGCCGACGAGGCAATCGCGCAGTTGCCCGGCGAGGCGAACAGCCACTACCGGCGCGCGTTCGCGCTCGGCCGCTACAGCCAGAGCATCTCCATCGCCCAGGCGCTCGCGCAGGGGATCGCCGGCAAGGTACGCGCCTCGCTCGACGAGACGCTGCGCCTGGCGCCGAAGCACGCCGAGGCGCGAACGGCCCTGGCGCTCTATCACGCGGAAATCGTCGCGAAGGTCGGCAGCATGCTCGCGAAGCTGACCTATGGCGCCAGCGCGAACGAGTCCGAGAAGCACATCAAGGAAGCGCTGAAGCTGACGCCCGACTCGCCGATCGCCTGGATCGAGCAAGGCAATGTGCTGCTGCTCCTGTACGGAGACAGGCGCGAGGATGACGTCGCCGCGGCCTACGACAAGGCAGGGAGACTGAAGCCGCGTGACGCCATGGAAGCACTGGACGCCGCCTGGGCCCGCGCACAACTGGCCTGACTGATGCGCTGATGCAGGACCAAGCGCGAGAGGGCCCCGCGGTCGCCACCAGCGATCCCAGTGCGTCGCTCGATCCGCGCGCCAAGCGCACGCTGCTGTGGCTCGTCGCCGCATCGTTCTTCATGCAGATGCTGGACTCGACCATCGTCAACACGGCGACGCCGAGCATCGCGGTCAGCATGGCGGTCGCACCGCTGGCCCTGAAGACCGCACTCACCAGCTACACGCTGAGTCTCGCCGTCTTCATCCCGGTCAGTGCCTGGCTGGCCGACCGCTTCGGCACGCGCCGCGTGTTCTGGAACGCCATCCTGATCTTCACCCTCGGTTCGCTGGCCTGCGGCCTGGCGCAGAACCTGTGGATGCTCGTGCTCGCGCGCGTGGCCCAGGGTTTCGGCGGCGCGCTGATGATGCCGGTCGGGCGACTGGCGCTCGTACGCGCGTTCGACAAGTCGGAGTTCGTCAACGCGATCAGCCTTGCGTCGATTCCCGGGCTGATCGGACCGGCGATCGGACCGCTGCTCGGCGGTTTCTTCTCCGACTACATGACCTGGCGCATGATCTTCCTGGTCAACATTCCCATCGGCGTCGCCGGGCTGCTGCTCACCCGTAGGCACATGCCCGACTACCGCGGCGCGCCGCGCGTGCCATTCGATCTGGGCGGATTTCTCCTGTTCGCGCTCGGCATCGGACTGCTGTCGGCCGCGCTGGACCAGGTGACGGACGGAGCCTACGCGTTCGCCGCGGTGGCCGGACTGGTCGCCGCCGCGGGGCTCGTCGCCTACGTGATCCGCAGCAGGCGGATCGAGGCGCCGGTCGTCGACCTGCGCTACCTGCGCATCCGCAGTTTCCGTGTCGCCTTCGACGGCGGCTTCGCCACGCGTCTGGGCGTCGGCGGCATCTACTTCCTGCTGACGCTGCTGTTCCAGGTCGGCTTCGGCTACTCGGCGGTGACCGCGGGCCTGCTGCAGATGCCGCAGGCGCTCGCAATGATTCTCATGCGTTTCTTCGCCGGCGCGATCATCAGGCACCAGGGTTACCGGCGCGTGCTGATCACGAACACGCTGCTCGCCGGCGCGCTCATCATGCTGTTCGCCACGTTCTCCGCGGCAACGCCCACGTGGCTGGTCTGCACGCAGGTGTTCGTCTATGGCTTCGTCATGTCGTTGCAGTACACGGCGATGAACACGCTCGGCTTCGTCGATCTCGCACCCGCGCAGGCGAGCATGGGCGCGAGCATGACCAGCATTGTGCAGAACCTGTCGATGAGCTTTGGCATCGCCTTCGCGTCGCTGCTGATGGCCATGTTCCTGAACGGCACGCACGCGGGTCCGGCGTACATCGCCGCCTTCCGCGCGACGGTGCTCGTGCTGGGAGCGATCACCGTCCTGTCCACCTGGATCTTCCGGCGCCTGCCGCGAACGCAAACGCAAGGCTCTTAAAGTTTGGCAGGGACCGAGAACAAATTCATGAGCACCATTGTCCAGTTATACACGACGTGAATCGACACGGATGCCCAGATATTGTTGCTTCGCAGATAACTCCAGCACAACACCAGGGAAAGCGAGAATATCAGCAGCAGTTGGGTCGTTCTCGAGCCGAGGTCCAAGCCGCTGTCGAGATGCAGCACTGCGAATGTCGCACTCACCAGGAGAATACCGAGGACCTTCTTGTTGTTCCTCACGAAATCCTGCAGGAGCCAGTATCGAAAAAGGAGTTCTTCACTGAGGGGCCCAACCAGAACTACGAGCAAGAACACCATCACACTCTTGCCAGCGCCCTCCACGAGAAGTAGCGATTGTGATGCTGACATGTCTTGACCTAATCTCCGCGCGACAAAGAACACGCAGAACACTACCGCCGCAGCGCACAGTCCCCATCGACCCCATCCGACTGCAAACCGCCATTTGATCGCCTCGCCAGCTGTTTTGAGCAGTGCAATTCGCCGCTCCGACGACGAAAAAACCAGCCCGATGATGGCCAGGTACCAGGCGAAAAGCCACGTGGTGCCGAATTCAGGCCATTGCGGCTTGCCAAACGTGAATGCTCGCGCGTCGCAGAAGGCACGAAGCGCAGGGGGCACGGGATGATCATCATCCGGCCATAGCCAAACTACGCTCAAATCACTTGGCTTTAGTGCGCGATATTCGATGACAAAAGTGCGATCCGTCTCATGACTGACCTGCGTATCGACATGCGGGTCCGCAATGCGGACATGCCTTCCTTCCAGTTCTTCCTGCCTCGCCCAGGCTTCAAGCGCATCATCAACACCCGGCAGACAGCGGTTGACGAGCGCAGTGACAGATAGATCCGGCCGCAGCGCCGGAATGGTCGCCAACATCAGGCCCAAGAGGACACAACCGACAGCCAGGGACAAGAAAAGACGCGCCTCCGCCTTGCATGCCAGTACGAGCGCTGGCAGAAATTGGCCGGAGCGCTTGGCTCCGGCTGGCTTCGTTTCCATTGTTGCAGCCCGCCTACCGCCGGAGCCATCCCTGACCAAGCACGCCAGTTCCAAGGCCGGAGTCGGTCACGTAGTCTACTTCGTCGCACTGCCCGGGTGTGTTCAAACCCAAAGAGCACGGATCGAGTTCGTACCCATTAAAAAATGGACCCGTTCCATTTGGACCGCCTGGGTACGGCCCGGGAGTGGGGCGGGGTTTAATATTTGGGTTGCAAACGCAGCCCGCCGTAGATGTGGAAGCCCCGCAGGTGAAACTGGTCGATTGAACGCCATTTGGGCCGCACGCGCGAACACAATTGTTGGTCGCGACCCAATTCATGTACGCGCACGTACCACCGATCACAACAATCACGACGCCAATCCCAATCAAATTGTCTGGTTGTGCTCCCAGTTGTTTCACATGCTCTCGCGCATAATCAATCGCATCAAACTCGCCCTGAAGGCCTGATCCAGTAACTGTCCACTTGACGCTACCAAAACCCGCGTTGTATTCCACGGCGTACCCGTTGACGTCAATCGTTCCCTGATACGTTGCGGGTTCGGAATAGGATCCTTCTAAGATCTTTTGAGCGAATCTGGCCTGCTCCTGGGTGTCCATCAACACCTTCTCAAAGATTGCCATGTTGAAATCGTCGACTTGCGGCAACGTTACGTTCCTAACGAAGTCTAATCCGATGGCCTGAACGCTGGACACGCCGACACAGAAAAAAAGAAGGATAAATCGCAATCCTCTCAGCATTTTGAAACTCCCTTAGTAGTCACGCGCCCCTAACGGGGCCTGACTGAAGCTAGCCACTTCACACGAAAATGTATGTAGGATTTTGTTGACAACGCGAGTAGGAAGATTCTTACAAGCTGACACCCCATCTAGTTAGTACGGCACGGGAAGCGTCCGTGCAGCGGGTGTCGTCCGTCGTGCGCAAGTCTGCCGGGGCGCAGGAAGAGTGAACTGATTGCCCGAGGTCTCAGCCGAAGCGCGTCAGCGTCGCCTCGGCGTCGGACGCACGCACGTCGCCGCTCCAGTCTTCCATCAGCGTGATGAGAGTGAGTTTCTCCACCTCGCGCACGAAGCGCTGGACGATCTCGTCCGGATCAGGCACGCGCCGCGTGTCGGCGATGATGCCGAAGTGAACCTGACCGTGATAGGAGAGGATCGACAGACCCATGCCGATCGTGCCGTTCTGCGGCACCCAGAACATCAGTTCCTTGACTTCGCAGCCGGCGAGGTACAGCGGCATCTGCGGACCCGGCACGTTGGTGGCGACGGTCGTCGCCTTGCGGCTGAACAGCTCGAGGGCCATGCGCTGGATACCCGGCGGCGCCATGCCCACCGCGGCGAGCAGGCCGAAAGTGAGCATCGCCTGGCGTGAGCGCTTGAGTTCGCGCATCGATGCGGCGACGCGCTCGAGCCGCCGCAGCGGATTGGATTCGCCCACCGGCAGGTCGAGGAACACCAGGCCGAAGTGGTTGCCGAGTTTCTTCGCGTGCTCGAGTGGACGCAGGTTGACCGGCACCGTGGCACGGATGGTGACGCCATCCACGTTCTCGCCGACCGCGCGCAGGTAGCTGCGCAGTGCTCCAGCGGCACACGCCAGCAGGACGTCGTTGACCGTGCAGTGCATCACCCGGCCGATCGCCTTGATCTCGGCGAGCGGCAGCGGCTCGGCCCAGGCGCAGCGCTTCTTCGTGCCGAGCGGGCCTTTCAGCGCCGTCGCCGGATCGTCCGGAAGACTCAGCGCAAGCGCCAGCTCGCGCGTGATCTCGCTGCTCTCGCGCGCGAGCGTGGCCATGAACAGCGGATCCTTCAACCAGTGCATGCTCAAGTCCACGGCCTTCTCGCCGAGTCTGGCCGCGGCCGCGATGCCGGCGCGCGCCGGCTGCAGCAGCCGTTCGAGCACACCCCCCTTGTCGCGCGGCAGCCACACCTTGGCGAGCTCGGCGCGACGCCTTGGCGTCGGTGCGGCGTCGGTCAGGGAGAGCATGACCTGCACGAGGGCGAGCCCATCCGCATAGCAATGATGGATGCGCGACAGCAGCACGCTGCCGCCCTGGTAGTTTTCGATCAGCTGGAACTGCCACAGCGGCCGCGAGTGGTCGAGCGGCGTCGATGCCAGTTCGCTGACGAACTTCTCGAGCGCCTGCTTGTTCGCACGCGCCGGCAGTTTCGCGCGGCGCACGTGCCAGTCCAGGTCCAGGTCCGGGACGGTTACCCAGAAGGCGCTGCCGCCATCGTCGACCGCTTTCTGGCGGAAACGCGGAAACGCGAGGAAGCGCTCGGCGATCAGGCGCTTGAGGCGACCGAACGGCAGGCGCTCGGCAAAAGTCAGCACGCCCGTGATCATCATCAGGTTGGTCGGGCTTTCCATGCGCAGCCAGGCGGTGTCCACCTTGGACATCGGTTCTGGCGGCTGCGTCGCCGGCCGCACGCGTCTGGACTTGGCCATGCCTACCCACTCCCCTGGCGGACTCGTGTAGCATCCGGGGAACGGCGCAAAAAGGCAACGGCGGTCCCCCATGGGCCACGAAAGCGACATTCTCCTCAGCCTGTTCGTCGTCTTCGTCGCAGCGCAGGTCGGCGCCGAAATCGCCCAGCGGCTGAAAATGCCCGGCGTCGTCGGCGAAATCGCCGCGGGCTGCCTGATCGGACCATCGGTTCTCGGCTGGGTGCGCCCGGAACAGGCGCTGGACGTGCTGGCCGAGATCGGCGTCGTGCTGCTGCTGTTCTCGGTCGGCCTGGAAACCCGGCTCGGCGACATGAAACGCGTCGGCCGCAGCGCCTTGCTGGTCGGCGTGCTCGGCGTCGCCGTGCCGTTCGCGCTCGGCGCGGTGTGGGCGCACGGCTCCGGTTACGAATGGTCGCCATCGCTGTTCGTGGCCGCCGCGTTCGTGGCGACGTCCGCCGGCATCACGGCGCGCGTCCTGCAGGAACTCGGCGCGCTGCGCCGCGAGGAGAGCCGCGTGATCCTCGGCGCTGCGGTCATCGACGACATCCTGGCCATGCTCCTGCTCGGCGTGACGACGGCCCTGCAGTCCGACGCGCAGCCGCAACTCGGCCACCTGGCGATTGTGCTCGCCGAGGCGATCGGCTTCGTCGTCGTGATCGCGCTGGTCGGCACGCTGGTGATGCGCCGGTCCTCACGCCTCCTGGAAGCGCCGATCAATCCGCGCTCGCCGCTCACCATCGTGCTCGCCTTGTGTCTGGGGCTCGCCTTCCTGTCCACGCGCTTCGGCCTGGCCGCAATCATCGGCGCCTTTCTCGCCGGGATGATCGCCTCGGAGACGGCGCAGCGCGAAGCACTCGAACACCAGGTGCAACCGCTGCTCGCCCTGATGACGCCGTTCTTTTTCGTGATGACCGGCACCAAGGTCGAGTTGACCCAGCTTGGCGACGTCGACGCGCTGCTCGCGCTCGGCGTCGTCACCGCGATTGCAGTCGTCTCGAAGCTTGTCGGGGGCTTTCTGGGTGCGCTCTCGCTCGGCCGTCGCGGCGCGCTGATCGTCGGTGTCGGCATGATTCCGCGCGGCGAGGTCGGTGTCGTCATCGCCAGCCTCGGCCTCGGCGCCGGCGTGTTCTCGCCACGGGTTTACGCGCTGATCGTTGCGATGTCGCTGCTGACCGCCATGATCACGCCGCCGGCGCTGGCGGCCCTCCTGCGCCGTCCGTCCGCGACCGCGCCCCGCGCCTAGCAAAGCCCCCTGGCGCGCCGCACACGGTTCAGCGTGATCAGCGCCGCCCCCACAGCCAGGAATCCCAGGAGCAGGCCGCACGCGTTGGCAAGGACATGCGCGTAGCCGAAACGGGCAACATTGATGAACGGATACGGATAGAAACCGGTCAACGCGCCGCGGGCCATCGCATACACAAAGTAGAAGATCGGATAAAAGCACCAGGCGGCCAGATTGCGCCAGTGCAGCGACTGCCGCGGCACCGCCATCCACCAGTAAATCAGGTACAGGCCCGGAATCACATCATGCAGAAGAATGTCGGCGAGCAGCTGCCAGCCGCGGGGATTCCACAGGCCGCGCAACAGCAGATTGTAGGCAGCGGCGACGACCACGATGTAGGCCGCGACGGCTGAGATCACGCCGGGGCGTGCGAACACGCGCTCCAGTCGTGCATCCAGCAGTGGCATGGTCAGAGTCAGCGCGACGACCAGGTTGGTGAGAATCGTGAAAAACGCGAGGTACATCCAGACGCCGTTCGCAACGCCGGCACCGCGGTCGAGCGACATGCGGATCGACAGCCAGAGCTGCAGGCCCAGGGCGAACCAGCCCAGCAGGCCCAGCGCGATCGCGAACGTTCGCTTCATGCGCACACTCTAGCGCCACGAAGGTAAATGCTAGCCAAAATCTCCGCGCATGCTGCGGTAGGCGGCAAGCGCGGCGTCGCGCGTGGCGCGCAGATCGAGCATCGGTTCGGGATAGTTGCCGCCGTGCGCCGAGGGATCCTTCCACGGCTGCTGGATGATCGACGTCGGCGTCGCCGCGAGTTCCGGAACCCAGCGCCGGACGTAGGCACCCTCGGGATCGAAGCGCTCAGCCTGCGTCACCGGATTGAAAATCCGGAAATACGGCGCCGCGTCCGCACCCGAACCCGCCGTCCACTGCCAGCCCTGGGTGTTGTTGGCGAGGTCGGCATCGACGAGCGTGTCCCAGAACCAGCGCGCGCCGTGCAGCCAGTGCTGGCGCAGATTCTTGGTGAGGAAGCTCGCGACCAGCATGCGCACGCGATTGTGCATCCAGCCGGTGGACCACAACTGGCGCATGCCCGCGTCGATGATCGGGATTCCGGTCTCGCCCAGTTGCCAGCGGCGCACCGCCAGCGGCTCATCGCCCGCCCAGGGAAACGCGTCGAACCGGGGATTGAGGTTGCGCTCCGTGGTGTGCGGAAAATGGTAGAGCAGATGATGGGAGAACTCGCGCCAGCCGAGTTCGCGGATGTAGGCGTCGGCGGCGCTGCGCACGCGCTCGGACGCCGTGGACTCGCGCAAAAGCGGCCAGATGATCTGCCGCGGCCCGATCTCGCCGAAGTGCAGGTGCGGCGACAGGGCCGAGGTGCCGGCAAGGTCCGGGCGGTCCCGGTCATCGCGATAGCCGGCAAGCGCGTCGTCCCGAAACCGGCAGAGGGCCTCAAGGGCGCCGGCTTCGCCGGGTTGCCAGGCGGATTCCAGCCCGCGTTCCCAACGCTCCCGCGGCAGCAGCCGCAGCGCGTCCAGTGCGACGCCACGATCCGTCGCATGCGCAGGAATCCGCCGCGGCGCCGGGATGGGCGGACTCGGTTGCAGGCTCGCCCTCACGCTGCGCCAGAAAGGCGTGAACACCTTGTAGGGCCCGCCCTCCCGCGTGCGCACGTCCCACGGTTCCACCATCAGGTTTGCGTTGAAGCTTTGCGCCTCGACGCCGCGCTCACGCAGCCGCTGCTTGATGCGGGC
>Ga0335076_10007385_pt1 | contig 11066 bp, 9 predicted proteins | sample Lox_Sample_25_FD_206717 | JGI IMG/M metagenome (GOLD analysis project Ga0335076, IMG submission 206717) | Soil microbial communities from Loxahatchee National Wildlife Refuge, Florida, United States - Lox_Sample_2.5 | ecosystem: Environmental > Terrestrial > Soil > Wetlands | place: USA: Florida...
TGCTGTTCGGCGGCGCCGGCTCGCTCGGGCCGGCCCTGCAGTCGGTCGGCGTGACCTCGGGCTATTACCTCTTCAATGCCGCGCCCTACGTCCTCACGCTGGGCATCATGATCGCGACCTGCTCGAGGCGGCGCACGCTGGCAGGCGCACCCGGTGAACTGAGCATCGTCAAATGAAAAAGCTGACAGTAAAAGCGGATCCCTATCCCTGGCCCTTCGACGGCGACCTGCGCCCGCAGAACACGGCGCTCATCGTCATCGACATGCAGACGGACTTCTGCGGCAAGGGCGGCTACGTCGACGTGATGGGCTACGACCTGTCGCTCACGCAGGCGCCGATCAGGCCGATCAAGGCGCTGCTCGCGGCCATGCGCAAAAAGGGCTTCCACGTCATCCACACGCGCGAGGGCCACCGCCCGGACCTTTCCGACCTGCCCGACAACAAGCGCTGGCGCTCGCGCCAGATAGGCGCCAACGGCATCGGCATCGGCGACCCCGGGCCTTGCGGCAAGATCCTGGTGCGCGGCGAGCCCGGCTGGGAAATCATTCCCGAACTCGCGCCGAAAAAGGGCGAGATCGTGATCGACAAGCCGGGCAAGGGTTCGTTCTGCGCCACCGACCTCGAACTGATCCTGCGCACCAGCGGCATCCGCAACCTGGTGCTCACCGGGATCACCACCGATGTCTGCGTGCACACCACCATGCGCGAAGGCAATGACCGCGGCTTCGAATGCCTCCTGCTGTCGGATTGCACCGCCGCCACGGACAAGGGCAATCACCTCGCCGCGCTCAAGATGGTGAAGATGCAGGGCGGCGTGTTCGGCGCGGTGGCGGATTCGCGCGCGCTGATCAAGGCGATCGGAGCCGCCTGATGGAAGAGGGCATGATGCGCGTCAAGCCGGCGCACCCGGCAATTCCGGCGCGCGGGCTGGCAATCGATGTCAAGGGCATGAGCAAGCGCTTCGGCGACTTTGCCGCGCTCGAGGACGTGTCGATCAGGGTGCCGGCCGGTTCGTTCCATGCTCTGCTGGGCGAGAACGGCGCCGGCAAGAGCACGCTGGTCAAGTGCCTGGTCGGCTTCTACGAGCCGGACGGCGGCGAGATCCAGGTCGACGGGCGGGAAGTCGCGATCCGCTCCCCGCAGGATTCGCACGCGCTCGGCATCGGCATGGTGTACCAGCACTTCACGCTGGTACCCAGCATGACGGTCGCGGAAAACCTGGTGATGTCGCGCTCCGACGTGCCGGCGGTGGTGAACTGGAAGGCGGAGCGTGCGCGGCTGGCCGAATTCATGAAGACGGTGCCCTTCGAGCTGAAGCTCGACACGCCGGTGTCGCGCCTCGCCGCGGGCGACAAGCAGAAGACCGAGATCCTGAAGCAACTCTACCTTGAGCGGCGCTTCATGATCCTCGACGAGCCGACCTCGGTGCTCACGCCGAACGAGGCCGACGAGGTGCTCGGCATGCTGAAGGACATGACGCGCGCGAACAGGGTGACCGTGCTGATCATCACGCACAAGTTCCGCGAGGTGACTCATTTCGCCGACGCCGTGACGGTGCTGCGGCGCGGCCGCTTTGCGGGCGCGGGTCCGGTGGCCGAACTCGACACCACCAGGATGGCCGAGATGATGGTCGGCGACCGGGAGATCCCGCAGGCCAAGGGCGAGAAAGCCGGCACCACCGGCAGCGACGGCCGGCCTCGGCTCGGCATCAAGGACCTCGTGGTGCACGACGACACCGGCCTGCCGGCGGTGCGGGACTTGTCGCTCGAGGTGCGGCCCGGGGAAATCGTCGGCATCGCCGGCGTTTCCGGCAACGGCCAGAAGGAACTGGTCGAGGCGCTGGTGGGCCAGCGCGCACCGGAGTCGGGTGAAATCAGCGTCGGCGGCAAGCCCTATGCCGCTTCGCGCGGCGAGATCCGCTACTGGAAAGCTTTCAGCCTGCCCGAGGAACCGCTGCGCAACGCCTGCGTGCCCGGCATGAGCGTGGCCGAGAACATGGCGCTGCGCAATTTCGACCGCGCGCCGCTTTCCGCCGGCTTCTGGCTGAAGAGCGGCGCGATGCGCGAGCAGGCGCTGCGCTGGATCGAGGATTTCGGCGTCAAGACGCGCGGCCCCGAAACGCCGATCGCCGCGCTTTCGGGCGGCAACGTGCAGCGCGCGGTGCTGGCGCGCGAACTTTCGGGCGAGGCGGCGGTGCTGATCGCGGCCAACCCGGTGTTCGGGCTGGATTTCGCGGCGGTGGCGGAGATCCACGACCGCATTCTCGCCGCGCGCAACCAGGGCGCGGCAGTGCTGCTGGTCAGCGCGGATCTGGACGAGCTGCTGGAGCTCTCGGACCGCATCGTGGTGATGTTCGAGGGCGGCATCGTGCACGAGACGCCGATCGCCAGCGCCGACATCTCGGTGATCGGCCCGGCGATGGCCGGGCACGGGCACGGCTGAGGCGGGCGTGGCCAGCGTCGCGGCAAACCCTTTTCCTTTTCGCTTCGAGCCGGCGCGCAGCGCGCTGGTGGTGATCGACATGCAGCGTGATTTCGTCGAGGCCGGCGGCTTCGGCGAAACGCTCGGCAACGACGTGCGCCGCCTGCAGGCGATCATTCCAACGACGCAGAAGCTGCTGGCGGTCTGCCGCAAGGCGGGCATCGCGGTGGTGCACACGCGGGAATCGCACCGACCGGACCTGTCCGACTGCCCGCCCGCCAAGCGCTTGCGCGGCAACCCGAAGCTGCGCATCGGCGACGCCGGCGCGATGGGGCGCATCCTGGTGCGCGGCGAGCCCGGCAATGACATCGTGCCCGCGCTCGCGCCCGCACCGGGCGAAATCGTCATCGACAAGCCGGGCAAGGGCGCCTTCTATGCGACCGACCTGGGCGAGATCCTGCGGCTGAAGAACATCACGCACCTGCTGTTCGCCGGCGTCACGACCGAGGTTTGCGTGCAGACGACCATGCGAGAGGCGAACGACCGCGGCTACGACTGCCTGTTGATCGAGGACGCGACCGAAAGCTATTTCCCGCAATTCAAGCAGGCCGCGCTCGACATGATCCGCGCCCAGGGCGCGATCGTCGGCTGGACCGCGACCTGCGCCCAGCTGGCCGAGGCGCTCGCCTAGGCCGCGAGCGGACGCTGCGGCGGCGACGTCAGCGTCATCAGGATATCCGCGTACCAGGCGAAATTGAGGTCCAGGCTCTCGTCCTGGCTGCTGTCGCGGTTGGTGACGTCGAGCTTGGCCGAGTGCACGCCGAGCAGCATCCACGGGAAATCGCTGCGGCCGTTGCGCCCGCCTTTGACATACCCGGGCTTGCGCGCCACCACCGGCGCGCCGCTGGTGCCCCGGTGCAGGCGCGCATCCGTCAGGAAGCAGCCCTTGCCCTGGAAGCGGATGCCGAAGGAGGAGGCGACCACCGCGTGCCGCGCCACCGGCAGGCGGTGCAGCGTGTCGTGCACGCCGAGCGGAAAGCCGACGATCAGCACCGAGGCGCCCATCTCGACCAGTTCCAGCCGGCGGTACAGGTGTTCCGGCGTGAAGGCCCGGTGGTAAAACTTGCCGGGCAGCATCGCGCGCTCGAGCAGGATCGCCACCACGTCGATGGCGCCCGCGGAATCCAGCCCCTCGCGCCAGACCGACTTGCCGTCGCGGTAGAGCGGAATGGAGAACTGCACGGTTTCCCCCAGGTTCTGCTGGTTGACGTGCAGCTCGATCTCGATGCGGTCCGGGTGGTGCTCGCTCGCTTCGTCCAGCACCACGTGCCGGCTGGTCACCACGTAGAGGCTGCCGTCGCGCTCGAAGAAAAAGCCGGTCGCGTTGGTGAGGATCCGCGCTCCCAGCATCGTCGTGACGCCGGTCACGGCGAGCGGAAGCGATTCGATCACCGCTAGTTCCTTCGGAGGTCGAGCGTGAAGGGGAAGTTCGGGTTGCGCTCTTCGGCGCGCACTTCGATGTGGCCGGGGGTGTGGCCCATCTTCACGAAGCGCGCGAGGCGCCGGCCCTCCGCGGCATAGGCATTCACCGGGAAGTCCTCGTGCGCGCGGCCGCCGGGATGCGCGACGTGGTACTGGCAGCCGCCCATCGAGCGGTTCATCCAGGTGTCGACCAGGTCGAATACCAGGGGCGCGTGCACGCCGATGGTCGGGTGCAGCGCCGAGGGCGGCGCCCAGGCCTTGTAGCGCACGCCGGCGACGAACTCGCCGACCTTGCCGGTCGGCGCGAGCGGCACCGGGCGGCCGTTGCAGGAAAGCACGTGGCGCTCGCCGACCAGGCCGGTCGCGCGCAGCTGCAGCCGCTCGACCGAGGAATCGACGTAGCGCACCGTGCCGCCGGCCGAGCCTTCCTCGCCCAGCACGTTCCAGGGTTCGAGCGCGCTGCGCAGCTCGATGTGCGCGCCGAGCGACGCGAACTCGCCGACGCGCGGGAAGCGGAATTCGAAATGCGGCGCGAACCAGGCGGCCTCCAAGGCGTAGCCGGCTTCGCGCGTCTCCGCGATCACGTCCTCGAAGTCCTGCCAGACGAAGTGCGGCAGCATGAAGCGGTCGTGCAATCCGGTGCCCCAGCGCACGAGGCGCGCCGGCCGGTAGGGCCGCTGCCAGAAGCGCGCGACCAGGGCGCGCATCAGCAGCTGCTGCGTAAGCGACATGCGCGCATGCGGCGGCATCTCGAAGGCGCGCAACTCGAGCAGGCCGAGGCGCCCGGTCGGGCCGTCGGGCGAGTAGAGCTTGTCGATGCAGAATTCGGCGCGGTGCGTGTTGCCGGTGGCGTCGATCAGCAGGTTGCGGAACAGGCGGTCGGCGATCCAGGGCGGGATGCGCGAAAGCTTCTCGGTCTCGCGCAGAGCGATTTCCATCTCGTAGACCGAATCGTTCCTCGCCTCGTCGATGCGCGGATGCTGGCTGGTCGGGCCGATGAACGTGCCGGAAAACAGGTAGGAGAGCGACGGGTGGTTGTGCCAGTAGGCGACCAGGCTCGCGAGCAGGTCGGGACGGCGAAGGAACGGCGAGTCCGCCGGCGTCGCGCCGCCCAGCACGAAGTGGTTGCCGCCGCCGGTGCCGGTATGGCGGCCGTCGACCATGAACTTTTCCGTGGTGAGGCGCGTCAGGTGCGCCTGCTCGTAGAGGAAGCCGATGTTGTCGACCAGTTCCCGCCAGTTGCTCGCCGGCTGGATGTTCGCTTCCAGCACGCCCGGGTCGGGCGTGATGCGCACGACCTCGATGCGCGGGTCGCGCGGCGGCTCGTAGCCTTCCAGCACCACCGGGATGGCGAGCTCGGCGGCGGTCGCCTCGATCGCCGCCGCCAGTTCCAGGTAGACCTCCAGCGAATCCGCTGGCGGCATGAAGAGGTAGAGCGTGCCCTTCCTCGGCTCGGCGCAGATCGCGGTGCGCGTGATCCAGGCGGCGGACTCGAACGGGCCGGGTACCTTTCCCGCGGGATCGCCGGCGCTCGATGCCCCGTCCTTGCTCCGTTCCTTGTTTTCGGCAAACTGGAACTTGAGGGAGATCTCCCTGCGCGGCGGCAAGGGCCTGAATACCTGCGTCGGGTCCGGCGCATGCACCCAGGGGAAATCCGCCTTCGAAGCCCAGGGCAGGGAATCGAGCGGCAGCCGGAAGCCAAGCGGCGAATCACCCGGGATCAGGTAGCAGCGCTCGTCGCGCAGGAACCAACGCCCGGTGGCCCACCGGCCGCTGCTCTTCGATACCGGGAACACGTACCCGGCGACCTTGTCCAGGCCCTGCTTGAACACGCGGCGCAGGCGTTCTCGTTCCTGCGGGTCGTCCAGCCGCGCATCGAAGGGGTCGACGTTGCCCGGCAGCCGGCGCTCGCGCCAGAGGTAGTACCAGGTGTCCTCGTAGGCCGGGAACACGTATTGCGGATCGAGCGCGAGCTTCTGCGCGAGCGTGCGCAGGAACAGCGCTGCCTGTGCGTCGGTCGCGCGGTTGTCGATGTTTTCGTCCGCGAACAGCGCCGCGTCCGGGCTCTCCGTCCTTGCGCCAGTAGCAGGACAGCGACCAGCGCGGCAGCTGCTCGCCCGGGTACCACTTGCCCTGGCCGAGGTGCAGCAAGCCGGTTTTTGCGTACTTTTCCTTCAATTTCTTGAGCAAGGAATAACCCAATTTCCGCTTGTTCGGTCCCATCGCCTCCGTGTTCCACTCCGCGCCCTGGCGGTCGTCGACCGAAACGAAGGTCGGCTCGCCGCCCATGGTGAGGCGCACGTCGCGCGCCGCAAGGTCGGCATCGACACGCCCGCCGAGCGCATCGATGGCCGCCCACTGCTCGTCGGTGTAGGGCTTGGTGACGCGCGGCGCCTCCCAGACGCGGTCGACGCGCATCGCATGCGAGAACTCGACCTCGGACTTCTCGGTAGCGCCACTGATCGGCGCAGCGCTGCCCGGCTCGGGCGAGCAGGCGAGCGGAATATGGCCTTCGCCTGCGAAGAGGCCCGAGGTCGGGTCGAGGCCGACCCAGCCGGCGCCCGGCAGGTAGGCCTCGCACCAGGCGTGCAGGTCGGTGAAATCGACTTCGGTGCCCGAAGGACCGTCGAGCGACTTTACGTCGGGCTTGAGCTGGATCAGATAGCCCGAAACGAAGCGCGCGGCGACGCCGAGGTGGCGCAGCAGCTGCACCAGCAGCCAGCCCGAATCACGGCAGGAGCCGCTCGCCAGCGCGAGCGTTTCCTCCGGCGTCTGCACGCCGGGCTCCATGCGCACGATGTAGCGGATCGCCTTGGAGAGATTCAGGTTCAGGTCGACGAGGAAATCCACGGTCGGCTTCGCGGCGCGCGGCACGGCATCCAGGTAGCGCTTGAAGCGCGGCGACAGCGCGCCGCGCACGAGGTAGGGCGCGAGTTCGTGCAGCTGCGATTCCTCGTAGCGGAACGGGAACTTGTCGGCGCGCGGCTCGAGGAAGAAGTCGAAGGGGTTGATGACCGACATCTCGGCCACGAGGTCCACCTCGATCTTCAGTTCCCGCACCGGCTCCGGGAACACCAGGCGCGCGAGCCAGTTCGATTGCGGGTCCTGCTGCCAGTTGACGAAGTGCTTGGCCGGCGTGACGCGTTGCGAGTAGGCAAGTACGGGCGTGCGCGCGTGCGGCGCCGGTCTCAGGCGCACCACCTGCGGCCCGATCATGATCGGGCGGTCGTAGCGGTAGTGCGTAACGTGGTTGAGCGCGACGTGTATCGACATCAACTGGTTCCGAGGTAGGCGCGCTGGATGCGGTTGCTGAGTTCGTGCATGTCGGCGATGCACTCGGTCAGGTACTCGTGCAGGCCGTCCTGGAAGATTTCTTCGATGTCGGCATTGGTGAGGCGCGCGTGCAATTCACTGGCCAGCCGCTTGGCGGCGCGATCCTGGCCGACGATGCGGTCCATCGCCTGGGTGATCTGGTCGAAGCAGGCGGCCAGCGACCTCGGCATGCGCTGCTCGAGGATCAGCAACTGGGCCACCCTGATCGGCAGGATCTGGTCACGGTAGAGGCCGCGGTAGGTTTCATAGGCCGACACCGAGCGCAGCAGCGCGGTCCACTGGTAGTAGTCGAGCGCGCCGCCGACGTCCTTCACCGAAGGCAGCAGCACGTGGTATTTCACGTCGAGGATGCGCGCGGTATTGTCGGCGCGTTCGAGGAAGGTGCCGAGGCGAGAGAAGTTGAAGGCTTCGCCGCGCATGATGGTGCCGTAGGTGACGCCGCGGTAGAGGTGGCTGCGATCCTTCACCCAGTCGAAGAAGCGCCCGGCGCCCGCGCCGGCCAGGTCGCCGCGCCGCACGCGCTTCATCTCGATCCAGGTCGTGTTCAGCGTCTCCCACATTTCCGAGGTTATCTGCCAGCGCACCGCGTGCGCGTTTTCGCGCGCCCACTTCAGGCAGCTGTAGATGGAGGAGGGGTTCTGCGAGTCGAGGGCGAGGTAGTCCACCAGCGCCTCGAAGGTCACGATCTTGCGGGTCTTGAAGTAATGCTCCGCGCTGTCGGTGATGGTCAGCGGCGCGAGCAGGTTCTGTTCGCGCGTTTCCTTGGCGCCGAACAGCACCATGTTGGAGGTCACGCCGAGGATGCGCGCCATGTTCTCGGCGCGCTCCATCTGGCGGCTCATCCAGTAAATCCTGTCGGCAACTCTCGATAGCATGAAAAAAAGGGGGTCAGAGCAACATTTCCGCTACGACCTCGGTCCGCCTCCCGTGTCGGTGGAAATGTTGCTCTGACCCCCTTTTTTCATTCGACTACCCAGGTGTCCTTGGTGCCGCCGCCCTGCGAGGAATTTACGACGAGCGAGCCTTCCTTCAACGCGACGCGCGTCAGGCCGCCGGGCACGAGCTTCACCTCCCTGCCGGACAGCACGTACGGCCGCAGGTCGACGTGGCGAGGCGCGAAGCCGCGCTTGACGAAGGTAGGACAGGTGGACAGCGACAGCGTTGGCTGCGCGATGTAGTTCGCAGGATTTGCCTTTAGGCGCTTGCGGAACGCCGCAATCTCTTTAGGGGAGGCGGAAGGCCCCACCAGCATGCCGTAGCCGCCTGAGCCCTGCACTTCCTTCACCACCAGGTCGGCCAGGTTTTCCAGCACGTGCGCGAGATCCTTCGCGTCGCGGCACATCCAGGTCGGCACGTTGGCGAGGATCGGCTCTTCCTTCAGGTAGAACTTGACCATCTCCGGCACGTAGGGGTAGGTGGACTTGTCGTCGGCGACCCCTGTGCCGACCGCGTTGGCGAGCGCGACGTTGCCCGCGCGGTAGGCCGCGAACAGGCCGGGCACGCCGAGCATCGAATCCTTGCGGAACGCGAGCGGATCCAGATAGGCGTCGTCCAGGCGGCGGTAGATCACGTCCACGCGCTGGCGGCCGCTGGTGGTGCGCATGTAGACCGAGTTGTCCTTGACGAAGAGGTCCGCGCCCTCGACCAGTTCGACGCCCATTTGCTGCGCGAGGAAGGCATGTTCGAAGTAGGCGCTGTTGTACTGCCCGGGCGTGAGCACGGCGACCACCGGATCGCGCGCGCGTGGCGGGGCGGAGGCGCGCAGCGTTTCCAGCAGCAGCGAAGGATAGTGCTCGACCGGGAGCACCGTCTGGAGTTCGAACAGCTCCGGAAAGAGCCGCATCATCATCTTGCGGTTCTCGATCATGTACGACACGCCGGAGGGCGTGCGCAGGTTGTCCTCCAGCACGTAGTACTTGCCGTCGGAGTGCCGCACCAGGTCGATGCCCGCGATGCTCGAATAAACGTGGTTCGGCAAGTCGACGCCGCGCATCTCCTTCTGGAAGCCGGGGTTCTTCAGCACCTGTTCCGGCGGGATTACGCCTGCCTTGAGGATCTCCTGGCCGTGGTAGACGTCGTGCAGGAAGCGGTTGAGCGCGTCCGCGCGCTGCTGCAGGCCCTTGGCGAGCTCGTCCCACTCCGATTTCGGCAGGATGCGCGGGATGGTGTCGAAGGGGATCAACCGCTCGGCGCCCTCTTCATCGCCGTACACGGCAAAGGTGATGCCGACGCGGTGGAACAGCAGGTCGGCCTCGCGGCGCTTCTCGGCAACGCGCTTGGCGGGGGTCTTCGCGAGCCAATCGGCGATCGGGCCGAAATGCGGCCGCACCTTGCCGTCGGCAGAGCGCATTTCGTCGTATTGTTGGCGACGTTCCATGCGGAGTTCCCCCTCAGGAACGAGCAAAACACATGCCAGGCAGGCCCCCGCCGGAGACGGGCGGGACCCCGTTCAGCTTCAGCCCTCGGGCTCTCCCTGCGGTTCCGTGCTCGGCCTGACCGCCGCGCGCCGGTACTCGGAGGGCGGGATGCCGACCTGCTGCTGGAAAAAACGGGTGAAGTTGGATTGCGCGGAGAAGCCGAGCTCGGCCGAGACCTCGGCGATCTTGGCGCTGCCGGTCGAGAGCTTGGAGATCGCAGATTCGACGCACAGCATGTCGAGATAGGCGCGCGGCGAGCGGCCGGTGGAAAGCTGGAACAGGTCGTAGAAGCGCGAGCGCGACAGGCCGACCTGGCTCGCCAGGTCGTTCATATTGACGTCCTTGTTCGGGTGCGCGCGCAGCAGCGCGAGCGCGCGCCGGATGCGCGTGTCCGCGAAGGGCGAGCCGCGCCACAGCCGCCCGCCCGCCTGGCGGCGCGCGAGATAGGTTTCCACGATCGAGAGCATCAGCTCCTGCAGCATGAACTCCAGCCGCTCGTGAGACAGGAACTGGTCGTTCAGCACTTCGATCGCCAGCGTGTCGGCGAGCTGGCGGATGCGCACAGTAATCGGCTCGCCCGCCGCGCTGAACGGCCGGTTGCCCAGGTCGAACACCGCGGGGAAGCTGCCGCGCAGCCAGTCGCCGGAAGCCTGGAACCAGAGCAACTGGGCCGAAGCCGCGGGCCCGGAAGGGTCCGGCGTCACTAGGCAAGTGACGCCAGGATTGAGGAACAGCAGGTTTTCGCGCGTAAGGCGGTGGCTTTCGTCGTCCACCCGCATGTCCAGGTCGGCGCCGTCCTGCTTGATGACGATCTGCGGCACACCGCCGGCCTGCGGCGCCTCTCCAGCGGCGGCCTCCAGCAGCTGCAGCCGGCCGAAACTTCCGTCAAAGACGCGTATGGGGCGTGCCATGCTGCAAGCTTAATGTCAGCCTGCGAATATAGCTAGTAGGCAAGCCAGCGGGGTCTTTTGGCCGAGATCACCCGGGTATTCACCCCCACCCAGTTGAGGCCGCCGAACAGGCGTCCGTGCTCGATTTTCACGCAGCGGTCCATGACGGTTTCCAGGCCGGCGGCGCGCGCCCTGGCATCGGCTGCCTCGTTGACCACCCCGAGCTGCTGCCAGAGGACCCTCGCGCCGACGGCGATGGCGTCCTCTGCGACCGGCATCACGTCGGCGGTCTTGCGGAATACGTCCACCATGTCGACCTTTTCCGGGATGTCGCGCAGCGACGCGTAGCATTTCCGGCCGAGCACTTCCCTGTACTGCGGGTTCACCGGGATCACGCGGTAGCCGTGCTCGATCATGTATTTCGCGGCGAAGTAGCTCGGCCGGTGCCATTGCGCTGACAGGCCCACCACCGCGATGACGCGGCACTCTTTCAATATGCGGCGCAGCGTGTTGATATCGTCGT
>Ga0335076_10007386_pt1 | contig 11065 bp, 12 predicted proteins | sample Lox_Sample_25_FD_206717 | JGI IMG/M metagenome (GOLD analysis project Ga0335076, IMG submission 206717) | Soil microbial communities from Loxahatchee National Wildlife Refuge, Florida, United States - Lox_Sample_2.5 | ecosystem: Environmental > Terrestrial > Soil > Wetlands | place: USA...
GCGACTTCCGCTCGGCCGACGTCAGGGCCGGCGGCGAGGGAGCGCCGCTCGCGCCCCTCTATCACGCGGCGATGGCGGCGAGCCTCGAGCGTCCGCTGATGATCCTGAACTGGGGCGGGGTCGGCAACGTCACCTACCTCGGCGACAAGGGCGAGATCATCGCCTTCGACACTGGCCCGGCCAACGCGCTGATCGACGATTTTCTCACCTCAAGGCGAGGGTTGGCGTTCGACGAGAACGGCGCGCTCGCAGCGAGCGGGCTTATCGACCCGGAGGCGCTGGCGACCCTCATGGGCGACCCTTACTTCGATCGGCCGGCACCCAAATCGCTCGACCGCAACCATTTCAGCGCCCGGGCGGCCTGCGTCAGCCGCCTGAGCGACGCGGACGGCGCCGCCACTTTAAGCGCGTTCACGGTCGAGTCGACCGCAGCCGCGCTCAAGCACGTCCCGCAGGCGCCGCGGCGCTGGCTGGTCGGCGGCGGGGGGCGGCGAAACCCCGACCTCATGCGCCGGCTGAGCGAACGGCTTCAGGCTCGGGTCGAGCCGGTCGAGGCGGTCGGCTTCGACGGCGACAGCATCGAGGCGCAATGCTTCGCCTTTCTGGCGTTGCGCTCGCGGCGCGGCCTGCCGCTCTCGCTGCCGACCACGACCGGGGTTCCGCAGCCGATGACCGGGGGCGTCTTCTGGCCGAGGCCGAACATGAAAAGGGCCCCGCTTGCGCGAGGCCCCGGTTGAATGCGCGAGGTCTGCGCCTTCAGCAGAGATTGACCCAGCTCTGGCCGAGCGGGTTGCCGTAGGCGTCGAAGGTCGGCCGGTATTGCCAGCAGCCTCCGTAGCCGCCGTAGCCATAGCCGCCGTAGCCCCAGGCGGGGTAGGTGGCGAGCGCGGCGCCGGCAAGGACGCCAGCGGCGACCGCCGGGCCCCACCAGCCGTTGTACCAGGAGCCGCCGCGCCAATAGCCGGGATGCCAGATGCCGCGGCCATAGCCACCGGCCCAGCCGCCGCGCCAGCCAGCGCCGCCCCAGCCGCCATGCCAGCCGCCGCCCCAGCCTCCTCCGCCGTGCCAGCCGCCGCCAAAGCCTCCGCCGCCCATCCTGAAGCCCCCGGCCTCGGCCGGGGCCGCCGGAAGGATGATCGCCGCCGACAACGACAACGCCGCGAGGCCGGCGACGATTGTCTTCGAAATCGAATTGCGCATGTTCCACCTCCGAAATCCGGCCTGCGCCCTTAAGGCGGGGCCGGACCCAACTGCGTCGCCAATCGCAAAAGCGTCTGACGTTCCCCTATATAGTTCATCCGCACTTCGGTCACAGTTTGATTAAATAGCGGCGGCCCGGCGCCAAACCACGTTTTCCTTCACATTTGCTTTACGAATCCGGCAGTTCGGTGAATAGACGTTCATTCTCCTAAGTAGAACTGCCTACGCCCCGCAGGAAGTTGATCACGCCGGAGAAGTCGTCGCCGCCGTGGCCGGCGGCGACATAGAGGGCGTAAAGCTGCGCCGCCTCCGCGCCGAGCGGGGTTGCGGCGCCCACGCTCGCGGCGGCCTCCTGGGCGAGCTTGAGATCCTTGAGCATGAGGCTCGCGGCGAAGCCGGGCTTATAGCCGCGATTGGCGGGCGAAGCCGGCACCGGCCCCGGGACCGGACAATAGCTGGTGAGCGACCACGACTGCCCCGAGGCGGTCGAGGCGACGTCGAACAAAGCCTGCGCCTCGAGGCCGAGCTTCTCGGCCAGCGCGAAGGCTTCCGAGGTCACAATCATGGTCGCCCCGAGGATCATGTTGTTGCAGATCTTGGCGGCTTGCCCCGCGCCCGCGCCGCCGCAATGGACGATGCGCTTGCCCATATGTTCGAGGATCGGCTTCGCCTTGGCGAACGCCTCGGGCGAGCCGCCGCACATGAAGGTGAGGCTTCCGGCGGTCGCGCCGCCGACCCCGCCGGAAACGGGCGCGTCAAGCGTGAACGCGCCCGCCGCCGCGCCGGCCTCGTGCGCTTTTCTTGCGCTCTCGACGTCGATCGTCGAGCAGTCGATGATGAGCGCGCCCTTCGGCGCGACCGGGAGGAAATCCGACCAGCTCATGAGGACGTGCTTGCCGGCCGGCAGCATGGTGACGATCACGTCGGCTTTGCTGACGGCGGCGCGCGCGGAAGGCGCGATGGCGACGCCTGATGCAGCTGCGGTCGTTTTTGCGGCGTCGACGAGGTCGAAGCCCTGGACCGCATGCCCGGCCTTGACGAGGTTCACGGCCATCGGCGCGCCCATGTTGCCGAGGCCGAGGAAGGCGATTTTGGTCATGACGTCTCCACGAGGCCGCTGGCGCGGGACGATTGTAGTGCGAGGTTGACGGCCGCGCCAAGCCGCGCAGACCCCCATACGATTATGAAGAACTCCCTGAACCTCCGCAAAGCCGCCAAAAGCCTCTCGTAGCGGGCTCGGCCTGCCCACCGTCTCCATGGGCTTGGTCACCCTCGTCATGCCGCCCGCAAAAGCCGCCTCGCTCCTCATCGTGCCCTCCTTCGTCACCAATGTCTGGCAATTGGCGGCCGGCCCGAATTTTGGCCGCCTCGCGCAGCGGCTCGGGCCGATGCTGGCGGGCATCGCCCTCGGCACGCTCGCGGGGACGGGATTGCTGACCGGAAGCCACGCTGGGCAAGCTGAGGTCGCGCTTGGACTTCTGCTGATCCTCTACGCGGGCCTCGGCCTCGCGTCCGCGCGCTTCTTGGTAGCCACCGCGGCGGAGCGGCGGCTCGGGCCGCTCGTCGGCGCGATCACCGGCCTCGTCACAGCCGCGACAGGCGTGTTTGTCATTCCTGGGTGCCCTATCTCGGCGGATTGGGCCTCGACAAGGACGACTTGATCCAGGCGCTTGGCCTCTCCTTCACCGTCTCGACCCTTGCGCTCGCGGCGAGCGGCGCGTTTGCGCTCGGCGACGCCGGCGCCTCAACCGCAGCGCTCGCGCCCGCGCTCCTCGGCATGGCGGCTGGCGGGGCGGTGCGCGGCCGGTTCAGCGAGCAGGCGTTCCGGCGGATATTCTTCATCGGATCGCTCGTGCTCGGCGCGAACCTCGCCTCGCGCGCGCTCATGTGAGGAACTCAATCGCCAACGAGCGTCTCTTGGGCGGCGAGACGAAACTGCCCTCAGCGCCAGTCGGGCAGCGAGGGGACGCGCATGGTCTCGATCTCCGGGCAGTCGAAGCCGCAATGTTCGCGCACGAGGTTGCGAAGGGCGGCGCGGTCCTCGAGCTCGAACCGCTCGGCCGCGCCATTGGCGCGGAGGATCGCATCGCGGTTCATCACTGTGAGCCGCCCGCCCGGGACCATCGCCCGCAGCATCGCGCGGTTGACCATCGGCGAGGCCGGATGGGTCGAGTACCAATGGTTGGCGACCTCGAAGTCGACCCAGTTGTCGTCGTCGAACCCGGCGATCCATGCGTCGAGGCGGCGCTCGGGACTTTCGACCTGAAGCACCCGTCTGCGGTCTTCGGTCCGGATAGACCAGAATTCGTCGCCTTCCCGCGCCGGCGTTCCGTCGAGCGGAATCGGCGCGCGGCAACCCGTGCCGCCGAGGCCGGGATCGGCGACGAACTCGCCCTCCTGGAGTCGCACCGCGACATACATGTGGCCGCGAGGGGCTTCCTCCGGCTTGAGGATGAGGACGACCCGCCCGATTCGGGGCGTGGCCTCGAAGCCGAGCGCGCGAAGCGCGGCGAGGAAAAGCGCGCCCTGCTCGAAACAATAGCCGCCGCGCCCGTTCGCCACGATCTTGTTCTGCAGGCTCTCGAGGTCGAGGCGGATCGGGCGGCCGAGAATGACGTCGATATTCTCGAACGGAATGGCGTTCATATGCGCCGCGAGCAGGCCGCGGAGTGTCGCAAGATCAGGCTTCGTCGGGCCGGAGTAGCCGATCCGGCCGAGGTAGGCGGGGAGGTCGAAGGATGGTTGCATGCGTGTCGGGCCTCGCTACGACGTCGCACCCGAAACTGTCCCGACGGATGAGTTTCCCTCCGGCGTGAGCGCAGTTCTAGCGACCGAACGTTTCACTAGCAACGCGACGGCCGCGCCATCACCAGCGTCACCACGGCGGACACGAGAAATACTGTTCCGCCGGGAGAGACGCCGCTCCCGACGAAGCCGTTCATTGCGGCAACTCTTTGCCGGAATGCTCAGCCACCATGTAGGCGGCGTACCAGTCTGGCCAGTTCGCGTCGGGTTGCCCAAGACGCTTCTCGTGCACGCCGTGAGCCGCCTCCGCGCGCCGTAGGGCGCTCGCCAGGTCGCTTGCGGAGCCGAAGGAAGTCACGCCACGCTCGACACGCAACGGGTCCGGGGTCGTGATCTCCTGCAGCTGCCAGACGTTGCCGTCGGGATCACTGAATAACGCGCGCGAGCGGCGCGAAAGGCGCTGGGGATGTAGGCCACTGCCCCGACCTTCCGGGCCGTCGTGGAAGAACTCGCCGACCTCGACGCCGGCGGCGACCAGATGGTCCCGAGCAGCCACGATGTCGCTAACGACGAGGAATGCCTTGCCCGAACCGGGAGCGGCCGACGTGACGTTTTTGCCGAAATGGACCGAGCAACACGAGCCCGGCGGCGTGAACTGGACCAAGCGGAAATCTTCGCCGGCGGATCGGTCGATCTCGAGCCGCCATCCGATCCTCCTATAAAACTCCTTCGAGCGCTCGACGTCCGAAACGGGGATGACGACAACCTCAAGCTTCATGTCAGATCCCGCGACGCCCGCGGTTCTTGCCGCCTCGTCACCACGGACTTCATTGGTGCTCACGTGCGCCTCCTCTGTTCTGCTGCTCTGTGCCGGATCGCCCTCACGATTCAATCCACGAAAGGATGAGGCGAGGGAGCTATTTCTCGACGAGTTGAATCTGCGATGAGCGGACTCCGCGCCTAGCCGCGAAGAATGGACGCCCCGAAAGGAGCACCCGTTAATCCGCCGTCCACTAGGAGCTCGACCGCATTGACGTACGACGAATCATCGGAAGCCAGGAACAGGACGGCCTTCGCGAGTTCTTCCGGTTCGCCCCAACGGCCCAAAGGAACCGCCGAAGAGAAGAAATCAACCAGCTTGGCGGACTGTTCAGCCGACATCGAGGCGCGAGACCCGCGATTCCAGATGGGTGTTTTGGTCGCTCCGGGCGCCACGACATTGACGCGAATCTTGCGCGGCGCAAAGTCGGCAGCAATCGCACGCGCCATGGAGACCACCCCGCCCTTCGTGGCCGCATAGGCGGCTACGCCCGCCTGGCCTATGTAGTTGTGCACCGATCCGTTGAAGATGATGCTGGCGTTGTCGCTCAACAGAGGAGCGGCCGAGTTGACGGTGAAGAATGCGCCATTCAAGTTAGTATGGACGATATTCTCAAACACGGCTTCGTCCGTAGCACCGGTCGGGGTTCTGCCGCTAATTCCGGCGTTGGCGAACACGATGTCCAGCTTGCCGAAATCCTTGGCAAGTTCCGCGAAGAGCCGCTTGCGGTCGTTCGCCACGGTAACGTCAGCGCGGTAGCCGTGCGCGTTGGGCCCTAATTCGGCGACGGCTTCATCCAGCGTCTTCTGGTCCCGGCCGGTAATTGCGACTTCAGCGCCCTCTGCGACGAAAAGGCGCGCGGTGGCCAAGCCGATGCCGCTGTTTCCGCCGGTGATAAGAGCCTTCTTACCCGCGAGTTTCATGACTCCTCCTTTAGGCCCCATTCACCAACGGGGTTGGGCCGCAAGTAGTGACCGAGTCTGCGGCCTTATTGAAAGGCATCCGGGGTCGTCGCAGACTGACTGCGACCTACGGCGCGGGGCGCTTGCACTCGCTAATTCTCGATCAGTCCCCGCGCCACGATCACCCGCATGATCTCGTTCGTGCCTTCGAGAATCTGGTGCACGCGCAGATCGCGCACCAGCTTCTCGACGCCGTAGTCGGCGAGATAGCCATAGCCGCCGAAGAGTTGCAGCGCGTCGTTGGCGGCGTTGAAACCCGCGTCGGTCGCGACGAGCTTCGCCTGAGCGCATAGGCGCGTCGCTTCGGGCGCGTGCGCGTCGAGCGCGCTCGCGGCGCGCCAGAGCATCGAGCGCGCGGTCTCGAGCGAAGTCGCGATGTCGGCGACGCGGAACTGCAGCGCCTGGAAGTCGGCGATGCGGCGGCCGAACGCCTTGCGCTCGCGCATGTAGGCGATCGCCTTGTCGAGCGCCGCCTGTCCGCCGCCGATCGAGCAGGCGCCGATGTTGAGCCGCCCGCCGTCGAGCCCGGCCATCGCGATCTTGAACCCGCCTCCCTCGACGCCGACCAGATTGGCGGCCGGAACCCGGACGCCCTCGATGATCACCTGCCGGGTCGGCTGCGCCCGCCAGCCCATCTTCTTCTCTTTCGCGCCGAAGCTTAGGCCCGGCGCATCTTTCTCGATGAGAAACGCGGAGACGCCGGCCGCGCCGCCCTCGCCGGTGCGCGCCATCACCAGATAAAGATCGCTAGCGCCTGCGCCGGAGATGAACTGCTTGACGCCGTCGAGCACGTAATGGTCGCCGTCGCGCCGGGCGCGCGCGGTCAGCGCCGCTGCGTCGGACCCGGCGCCCGGCTCGGTCAGGCAATAGCTGGCGATCAGCTCCATGCTGGCCAGGCGCCGGAGGTAGCGGCCTTTCAGATCCTCCGAGCCGAAGCGGTCGACGACCCAGGCGACCATGTTGTGGATCGAGAGGAAGGAAGCGACCGAGGGGCAGCCAGTCGAAAGCGCCTCGAAGATCAGCGCCGCGTCGAGGCGAGTCATCCCGCTGCCGCCGTGCTTGTCGCCGACGTAGATCGCCGCCATGCCGAGCCCCGCCGCCTCGCGCAGAACGTCGACCGGAAAATGCTCGGTCTCGTCCCAGGTGAGGGCATTCGGCGCCATGCGCTCGTCGGCGAAGCTCTTCGCCATGTCGCGAACGGCGAGCTGGTCTGCGGTCAGCGCGAACACGATGCCTACCCTTCCTGCGTCCACCCCTCGCCAAACAGTGCCCGACCTGACGGACCGCGGCAAATCGGCTCAACGATCAAAAAGGGGGCGACCCCGTTCGCGGCCGGCATTGATTTTCCACCTCGGGCAGGGCAAACACGGCGCCGATCGTTCAAGGCGGCCCCGAACCATCGGCATGGACCTCGCTCTTTCGCATTCAGCGCGCCGCCCTATATCGAGCTGACTGCGTCGGGCGAAAGGAAGGGATCATGGTTCGTTTCGTTCGGCTTTTGGCGGCTGCCGCCTTCGTGGCGGGGCTCGCGGGAGTCTCGACCGCCAACGCCCAGTCAGGGCCGCTGGAAGAGGGGCCGCTCGAGACGGGACCTCTGCAGACCGGGCCCTCGCCGGCGACGCCGCAGAGGGCGAAGATGCGCCAGACGGCGCTCAAGAAGCGGGCGGCGAAGAAGCCAGTTCCCGCCGGAAGGGATATCACCGTTCACGCCCGGCCGTCGTACTTGACCGCCGGCACCCAGGCTCCGGTCGGCACGGTCGGCAACGGCTACGTCTACGACACGTTCAACCAGCCGACCCCGATCGAGGGCACCTTCTCCGGCATGCGCGGCCGCGAGCGGCTGACCGACCAGTTCGGCAACGCCGCGCCGGGGCTGACGCTGTTCAGGTTCTGACGACGACGTCGGCGACCGCGGTCAGCGCGGGGAAGAGCGCCTCGATGGCGACATCGAACCCGGGCGGATCGAGCTTTGCGACGCCCTCGGAGAGCACCCGCGTCTCGATCGCGTCGCCTGATCCGCGCTTGTGGTGAATGACGACCCGCCGGTCGGGGTCGAGGATGAGATAATGCTCGACGCTCGGCAGCGAGAAATAGCCGCTGAGCTTGCGACCATGGTCGATCGCCGCGGTGGAGGGCGACAGGACTTCGACGACGACGATCAGATTGACGAGAAGGATTGCATTGTCGGGGAGCTTAGGGCCACAGCGATCGCGCCGTCCGGGCGTAGACCGTTCGTTGGTCGATCTGGACCCCGGCGCCGCCGCCGAAGACCTCGCAATCGCACCGGCGTGGCGAGAAGCGAAGCGTAAGACGACGAAGCCTCTCCCTTCGTCCTCGCGTGATCGAGGCGCTCGGGCGCGATCCGCTTGGTCACACCGTCGTGCAATTCCCACCGCCCCACCTGCGCCTCAGCCCAGACAAGGAGCTCGTCGACCGTCATCTGTGTCAGCGCGGTGGTCATTGCGACGCCTTGGGCACTCCGGAGGGCGAGGGCGGAGCGTCACAGTTCTGCCCCACTTCTCCAAGCCTCAGTTCATGGTCGGGATCGAGAACTGCGCTCCGTCCTTGATGCCGGACGGCCAGCGGGCGGTGACCGTCTTGGTGCGGGTATAGAAGCGGATCGAATCGGGCCCGTGCTGGTTCAGGTCGCCGAAGCCCGAGCGCTTCCAGCCGCCGAACGTATAGTAGGCGACCGGCACCGGGATCGGCACGTTGACGCCGACCATGCCGACCTTGACCTTGGCGGCGAAGTCGCGCGCGGCGTCGCCGTCGCGGGTGAAGATCGCGACGCCGTTGCCGTATTCGTGGTCGTTGCACAATCCAAGCGCCTCGCTGTAGTCGTGCGCGCGCACGACCGAGAGCACCGGGCCGAAAATCTCCTCCTTATAGATGCGCATGTCCTTGGTCACATCGTCGAACAGGCAGCCGCCCAAATAAAAGCCGTTCTCGTAGCCCTGCATCCTGAAGTCGCGCCCGTCGACGACCAGCTTCGCGCCCTCTTTCACGCCGAGATCGACATAGCCCCGCACCTTGTCGAGCGCCGCCTTGGTGACCAGCGGCCCAAAGTCGGCTCCGGCGTCGGTGGAAGGGCCGATTTTGAGCGACTCGACGCGGGGAATGAGGCGCTTTACGAGCTCGTCCGCCGTCCCCTTGCCGACCGGAACGGCGACCGAGACCGCCATGCAGCGCTCGCCCGCCGAGCCATAGCCCGCGCCGATGAGCGCATCGATCGTCTGGTCCATGTCCGCATCCGGCATCACCACCATGTGGTTCTTGGCGCCGCCAAAGCATTGCACCCGCTTTCCGGTCGCCGTTCCGCGCGAATAAATGTATTCGGCGATCGGCGTCGAGCCGACGAAGCCGATCGCCTGGATGTCGGTATCATCAAGGATCGCGTCGACCGCCTCCTTGTCGCCGTTGACGACATTGAGGATGCCCGCAGGGCCGCCCGCCTCGACGAAAAGTTCGCCGAGCCGCATCGGGACGCCCGGATCGCGCTCCGAGGGCTTGAGAATGAAGGCGTTGCCGCAGGCGATCGCCGGGGCGAGCTTCCACAACGGGATCATCGCGGGAAAGTTGAACGGGGTAATGCCGGCGACGACGCCGAGCGGCTGGCGCATCGAATAGAGGTCGATGCCGGGGCCGGCCCCGTCGGTATATTCGCCCTTCATGAGATGCGGGACGCCGAGCGCGAACTCGACCACTTCGACCCCGCGCTGGATGTCGCCCTTGGCGTCGGCGATCGTCTTGCCATGCTCGCGGGCGAGGATATCGGCCAATTCGTCATTGTGCCTGGCGATCAGGTCGAGGAACTTCATCAGGACGCGGGCGCGGCGCTGCGGGTTGACCGCGGCCCAGCCCGGCTGCGCGGCTTTGGCGTTCTCGACGAAAGCCCGAACCTCGGCCTTCGAGGCCAGAGCCACATGGGCGCGCACCGTGCCGTCCATCGGCTGAAAGACGTCGGCGACCCGTCCCGACTTGCCGGCGATCTGCTTGCCGCCGACGAAATGCCCATACTCGATCATGTTCCGCTCCCTAATGTCGTCCTGTCTTTTATGCGCCATGATTTTGCGCACAGCAATTCGAGAGATCGCGCATCGGCTGTGCGAAAATGTGCTAGAGCGCGATGTCATGCCGGCGCGCGGCGCCTTGTCAGCGCACCCCCAGGGCCCTAAGCGTCGGGCCGGCATTCCTCCCTGCGATCCGCCCCGATGATCTCTGCCCCTGAGCCCCCTTCGACGTCGGCGGCGCTCTATCTCGATCTCATCGAGCGGTGTCTGACCAACACTATCTACGGCGACAGCTATACCGACTGGCGCGCGCCCGGCGTGGAGCGACCCTACGACCCCTCGCTGCGCGAGACCGGCCGCGACTGGCCGCGGCAAGCCCACACGATGATCGGCCGGGCCAGGCTCAGGAACCTGCGCGATCTGGTCGCGACGGTGATCCGCGAAAGGGTGCAAGGCGACCTCATTGAAACCGGCGCCTGGCGCGGCGGCGCCTGCATTCTGATGCGCGCCGCGCTCGAGGCCTTCGGCGACCTCGAGCGGCGAGTGTTCGTCTCAGATTCGTTCGAAGGTCTTCCCGCTCCCGACGCGGAAGCCTTTCCTTCCGATCACGGGGACAGGCACCACACGTTCGACGAGCTATCGGTCTCACTCGAAGAGGTGAAAGCGAATTTCGCCAAATATGGGCTGCTCGACGACCGCGTCGTGTTCCTTAAGGGCTGGTTCAAGGACACGCTTCCCTCGGCGCCGATCGATCGGCTCGCCGTGTTGCGCCTCGATGGCGACATGTACGAATCGACCATGCAGGCGCTAAGCGCCCTCTATGACAAGGTGTCCGCAGGCGGCTTCGTCATCATCGACGACTATGGCTGTATCGAGGGATGCCGGAAGGCGGTCCACGATTTCCGCGACGCGCGCGGGATCGCGGATCCTATCGTCGATATCGACGGCTGGGGCGTCTACTGGCGCAAGAGCGTCGAGACGCCGGTTGCGAAGCTCGCGCCGGTCGGGAGCGGCGAGGCGCGGCCGTTCTGGTCCGTGATCGTGCCGCTCTACGAACGCCGGACCTATCTCAAGCAGTGCCTCGACTCCATTCTCGGCCAGGATCCGGGACCGGCGGAAATGGAGATCCTGGTCGTCGACGACGCCAGTCCGAGCGATCTTTCCGGGTTTGTCGGCGAGTTGGGCCGCAGCCGGGTCCGCTATGTCCGCAACGCCTCGCGCCTCGGCCTCTATCCAAGCACGAATGCGGCGAGTGAGAGGGCGAGCGGCCGTTTCATCCATATTCTGCACGACGACGACTGGGTCGCCAACGGCTTCTACGGAAAGAT
>Ga0335076_10007387_pt1 | contig 11064 bp, 7 predicted proteins | sample Lox_Sample_25_FD_206717 | JGI IMG/M metagenome (GOLD analysis project Ga0335076, IMG submission 206717) | Soil microbial communities from Loxahatchee National Wildlife Refuge, Florida, United States - Lox_Sample_2.5 | ecosystem: Environmental > Terrestrial > Soil > Wetlands | place: USA: Florida...
GGAAACGATCTATCCGGTGTTGGGGACCATCTCAGGCCTGTCGATTGTGTGGATCGGCGGAACGCTCTTCTACAAACGGCTGCGCAAGGCTTTCGGACACGATCACGGGCATCATCACCACCATCATCATCACGGGCATGATCACGCGCACGATCACGGCGGCCTGGTTCACGACCACGGCGATGGCCACGTACACAGCCACATGCCCGAAGGCGATATCACCATGGGCAGCCTGATCGCGCTCGGAGCGAGCGGCGGCCTGGTTCCATGTCCCTCGGCCCTGGTGCTGTTGTTGAGTTCGGTAGCGCTGGGACGCGTTGGTGTCGGCCTGGTGTTGCTGGTGGCCTTCAGCGCGGGACTCGCGGCGGTTCTGACGGCCATCGGGATGACCGTGCTGTTCGCCAAGAACCTGCTGCCGGACAGCCAGAAGACCGCTCGCAGCGCGGCCTTTCGATACCTGCCGGTGGCGTCGGCGGCGATCATCACCTGCGCCGGCGTGCTGATGACGGCGGTCGCGCTAGGTGTAATCCGCCCGTTCGCCGGAATCTGACGGGGCATTTGTGGCGCAAGCACTCCTGCTTGTCGCGCCGGGACTCATCCCTACGCCTGGAGCTGATTGCCAGAGATCGGTGCGCATCGAGAGAGTCTCGATGCGGCAGGAGGAGTGCCTGCGCCACACCGTAAGTCAGTCCCGCGACAAACTCGGCCGCCGAAAGGCACACACCGCCAGTAGAAAGAAGACCAGCGCACAGTCCAGGCCATAGCCGATCGTTGCCGCGCAGCCGGCACAAAGAACATCGCCATCGCGCTGTCTACGGCAAAACGGCAGTGCGGGTAGGAGCGGCCTGCTCACTGCAGATTCTTGGCGGCGTCGACTCGTGTAGCCCGCCACAACGGCAGACTCGCCGCCAGCGCGGCGATGGCGATCACACCGGCCCCGGCTGCGGCCAGCATCGCCGGATTCCGCGCGGAGACGCCGAACACCAAGCTCCGCAGCCATCCCGATGCCGCCCACGATCCAATCGCGCCAGCGACAATTCCGAGCGCCACCAGCCGCGCGGCGTGCGCGCCGGCCCATCGCAGAATCGAGCTTCTCTGCGCGCCCACCGCCAGTCGAATGGCGATCTCGCGCTGCCGCAGATTCACCCAATAGTTCAGCACGCCATAAATCCCCACCGACGCCAGCACCACGGCCAGTGAAGCGAAGATGGCCAGCAGCAGCGTGGTGAACCGCCGCCTCGCCAGCGGCTCGGCCATCCACTGCTCGAACGGACGCAGCGAAATCACCGGCACATTGGAATCGACGGCGGCCACCGCGCGCCGCAGGCTGGTCATGGACGGAGCCGCCCCGGGCACAGTCCGAATCATCACCACCATCTGGCCCGCGTTCTGCCCGAATGCGAAATACATCTCCGGGTCGGCGGGACGATCGAGCCCTTCCTGTTTGACGTCGCGCGCCACACCGACGATGCGGCATACGTCGCCGGCATTGTACGGACCACCCACCTTGATCCGCTGTCCGATGGCGAGTTGCGGCGTCTTCCACCACCGCCGCGCGATCGTCTCGTTGATCACGGTCACGAGTTCGGCGCCCGGCCGGTCGCTGTTGTCGAATTCGCGCCCGGCCAGCAGCGGGATGCCCATGGTGCGGAAGTACCCGGCGTCGGCGGTGTTCATCAGGCTCAATGGCACATCGGCGCGCGCCGGCGCCGGCCGGTCCAGGACTGAATACCAGTTGTCGCCGTTGTCGCCCGCCGAGGGCGGAGAATAGACCGCGCTCACAGTTTGCACGCCGGGCACGGCGCGTAATCCGGCCATCAAACGCGCATAATAGTCGCGCCGTTGATCGGCGGTTCGGTAGCGGCCCGGTGGCAGGCGCAATTCGAGGGCCAGCAGCCGGCGCGAGTCGAACCCGGGGTCGGCCGTTTGCGCGGCAAACAGGCTGCGCAACAACAATCCGGCGCCGAAAAGCAGCGTCAGCGTGATGGCGATTTCGCCCACCACCAGCGAATTGCGCAGCGCCTGGCCGCGGCGGCTGCCACCCGACCCCGCGCTTCCTTCTTTCAACGCGGCGATGAGATCGGCGCGGCGCGCGCCCATTGAAGGAGCCACGCCGGCAAGCAACCCAACCGCCAGCGTCAAGAGGAGCGCGAACCCGAGGACCGGGAGATCCAGCGTGGCTTCGGAAAGCCGCGGAATGCCGCCGGGAGCCATCGCCACCAGCGTCCTCAAACACGCGAACGCAATTCCCAGGCCGATCGCGCCGCCGGCCACGGATATCACCAGATTCTCGGTCAGCAATTGCCGCGCCAGCCGCGATTGCCCGGCGCCGATCGCGGTTCGCACGGCTATTTCCCGCGCCCGCTCGGAATTGCGGACCAGAAGCAGCGACGCCACGTTGGCGGAGGCCAGGAGCAGCACCAGACCGACCGCGCCCATCATGACCAGCAGCGTCCGGCGCACGTCGCCGATGGTCTCTTCCGTCAGGTATTCGGCGTAGACGCGATGGCCAGTCTCGGGCCCGGGATCGGCAACTTCCAGCCGCGTCATGATCTCGTCGATGCCGGCCCGCGCCCGCGCCAATGTGACGCCGGGTTTCAGCAATCCGAGAACGCGCATCGACCCATGCTGCGCGCGATTGGTCGCGCGGCCGGCGGAACGGCCGAGCGGAAAATAGATGTCGACCGCACCGAGAAACGTTTTGGCCGGCCGCAGCACGCCGACGACTTGATATCCGTTGCCGTTAAGCGTGAGCGTCTGTCCCACGATCGACGGGTCGGCCCCGAGGCGGTGGGCCCAGAGGTCGTAGGTGAGCAGGACCGTGGGCGGGGACCCCGGCTGGTCGTCGGACACGCCGAGCAAACGGCCCAACACCGGGCGCGCGCCGGTCAATTGCAAGAAACTGCTGGTGACAAGGGCGGCGCGCAGAACCCTGGCTTCGCCGCGCCCGGTCAGTGTGGAATCCCCGCCCGAGAACGCCGCCATTTCCTCGAATGCGCGGTTTTCATTGCGCCAATGCTGAAAATTGATCCAGGTGACGCTGATTCCGGTGGCGCTGCCCGTCGATTCGCCCATCCAGACCAGGCGATCGCCCGCAGGGTAGGGAAGCGGCCGCAGCAACACCGAATAGACCACGCTGAAAATTGCGGTATTGGCGCCGATGCCGAGCGCCAGCGTAAGGATGGTGACTGCGGCGAAACCGGGCGATCGCCGGATGCCCCGGAGGGCATATCGGATGTCTTGAAGGACGGTTTCCAGCATGAAGAATTATACGCATCCGCATGGAAGCGGGTTGGCAATATCTGATCCGTATTGACGGGCTATACTGCAAGAGGTCCGATCGGGGGAAGGAATCCGCGATGACCGAAACCATACTGTGGCGGCGGATCGATGTCCCCGGCCATGAGATTGCGACCCTCGAGGTTCTCGACAACGGTTGGAAACTGGCGGGAACTGCAATCTTCTTTTGCCCGAACGCTCCAACCAGGCTTGACTATGTCGTGATCTGCGATGAATTGTGGAGGACGAGGTCGGCTCAGGTCACGGGCATAATCGGCTCCCGGACAATCGAATTGGCCATCTCCGTGGACGCGGAGCTGCGTTGGTATCGGAACGGATCTGAGTTCGTTGCCGTTGAAGGATGTATGGACGTCGATCTGGGTTTCAGCCCTTCCACAAACCTGCTTCCAATCCGCCGCCTCGCACTCCCCGTGGGCGGCCAAGCCGAGGTGAGAGCGGCATGGCTGCCTTTTCCATCGCTGGAACTGGAGCCCCTTCAACAGGCGTACGGGCGATTGGGAGAAACCACGTATCGCTACGAGTCGGGCGGCTCTTTCGCCCGCACTCTGGAACTGAACTCTACCGGATTCGTGGTGTGTTACCCCGGTTTTTGGCGAGTCGAGCCCGGCGAAGACGCCATCCACCCACTAACCTAAAATTGAAACACCCGGAGGACGTTTTGCCCGCAACCAGGAAAAGTCGGTGGAATCGAGTCAAGGGGCGGTTGCTGCCCGTCCTTTCGCATTCCACGCGGACCGCGGTGGCGGCGGTCGCTTCGCTGCTCGTCGCGAGATTATTCACTCTGCCGGAAGCCTATTGGGCGCCGCTCACGACACTCGTCATTACCCAGTCCTCTTTAGGCGCGGCGCTCACCGTTTCCTGGCAGCGTTCCGTCGGAACGGTGCTGGGAGGCGCCGTCGGCGTGATCGCGGCAACTTTTTTCGGGCGCGGTGTGCTGGTATTCGCCGTGGGTGTGTTCCTCCTGGGATTGCTGTGCGCCCTCATCCGCTCCGACCGGAGCGCGTACCGGTTCAGCGGCATCACCCTGGCGATTGTATTGTTGGTGCCTCGCACCGGGCCTCCCTCGCAGATCGCCTGGCATCGGTGCGCCGAGGTATTCATCGGAATCGGGGTGGCGCTGCTCTTGACGATGGTGTGGCGGGACCGGGAGGCGTCCTAGCGCCCCGTCTTCGATATGGCGGCCTCCAGAATGTACTGCGGAACCAGTTCGAATTCCCAGCGGTACCATTTGCCGAATTCGCCGTAGCTGCCGCCGTTGATACCGACCACCAGGTCCAGTTCCGGCACGACTATCACGAATTGTCCTCCATTGCCTTCCGCGGCAAAGTCGCGGAACTCACGGCCACCGGCGCTCAATTGGTGAATGTGCCATCCATACCCGTACTCGTGCCGCCCTTCGTTGGGAAGCGACGCGGTGAACGTTGAATGGTGCGCGGTCGAATCCTCCACCCATTTTTGACTGACGACGCGGCGGCCGTTCCACATGCCCTGCGAGAGATAGAGCTGGCCAAGTTTCAACTCGTCGCGCGGCCGCAAATAGGCCCCTCCGCCCATGTACGCCTCACCGGTCGGCATCAGGTTCAGGTAGTACGGACCAAACTGCAGCGGCCGGGCGAGGTATTCATCCAAAAAATCCGGGAGCCAGCGGCCTGTCGCGCTGGCGACGGCTCCGCCCACCAGGTTGAGGTCAGCAGAACAGTAGATGGCGTGGTCGTCGCCAGGATCGCGTAGCATCGGAAGATCCAGCGCGTATTTGTACCAGTCAAGCTGCTCCTTTTGATTTTGCATGCGGTCTTCGTTGCCTGGAGACGAATCCTGGTTATCGTCGCATGCATTCCCGGCCGTCATCGACATAATGTCGCGGAGCCGGACACGTTTCTTGCGATCGTCCCAGTTCGCAAAAGCGTTCTGATATCGGCGGAACAGCGGATAGGCCGGAGTGTCCGGCGTGAGGCCGGCCCCGTGATCCATGGCAATTCCCGCCAGAATGGTGGCTAATGTTTTGCTCGCGGACCGCATGTCATGAGTTCGCGATTCGGAATAGCCATAGAAATATTCTTCCAGCACCAGCTTGCCGTGGCGGGCGATCAACAGGCTGTGGATGTACGCTGGGTTGTCCGCCGGGTCGGCGGAGCGGATCTTGTCCACGAGCGCGGCGATTCGGCGCCCTTCCAGCCCCGCATCCTGGAGCGACGCGGTGGCCCACCCGTCTCCATCGGCAACCGGCGTCCGGTATTCGTATGGCCCGTCTTGAGGCGACACGCGCGGATAGAAGCCGACGGCGTCCCGCTGCACGCGGCGCGTGAATGGAAAGGCCGGCATGAAGTCGACGACGCGGAGCGAAAGGGAATCGGAATCGCTGTCGTATGTTCCGGTGATTTTCTGTCCGCCGTCGGAAAGCGCGACCGCGGCGCCGGTAAGTTCCACCCGGAACTTGCGGCGGCGGAAGAAGTTCATCTCCGGGTTGCTGATGAAAGCCGTCAGCGCGCCGCCGGCGTTGCGTTGAACGGAGACATAGAGCGAAATCGCGTGCTCCAGCGGCGTCAAGGTCCCGCTCCACACCGCCTGATCGACGGTCGCCAGCTTTACCGGGCTGGCGTAGCGATTGTTGAGGACCACGTCCGCGGGCTGAATCCACTGCCCCAGGATCGCGCCGGAATCGGCAGTCAGTTCCCCGCGAAATTCGCCCTCGCCTCCCGGCAGCGCAAACGTCACGGCGCGGCCGTTGCGCTGCACGGACGCTTCGAAGCCGGCGATGAACGCCCGCCAAGTCTGGCCGCGCCCATCGATCGTCAGTTTACCCCGGACCAACGGACCGAAGTTCGATTCGCAACCCCAGACACCAAGCAATTTATCCGCGGCCTGGCTTGTCTTCTGTGCGCCCACAGGCAATGAGGCCAGGATCGTAAGGCAAAGCAGGCGTCCAACGTTCTTGCGGCTGTTCATTCGACGAGATGACTCCCCGCCGCCACTATCCCGCAATCGCCGCCCCAATTCTTGTACCGGTTTAACACGGGTCGCAGCCGCGGGCCGCTTTGTAGTGGGGACGGATGATCCGCCGATATGCATTGGGCGACAGGCCGAAATGCAGCCGGAATGCCCTGGTGAGGTGGCTCTGGTCGAAGAATCCCGCCTGCAACGCCGTGTCGGCCAGCGGCAGGTTCGTGCTTCGCAGAATGGTCACGGCCCTTTCCATGCGGCAGCGCATGAGGTATTCGCCGGGGGTGCATCCGAGGAATTGGCGGAAGCCGCGCGCCAGATGAACCGGATGCACGCCGATCGAGCGCGCAATATCAATAAGCCGGAGGTGGTCGGCACAACGGTCGCGCATCAGTTCTTTTGCGGAGTGAATCCACGCCGCTGATTTTCCGCGCCGCCCCGTCGACTGGATCGCCACCTGTCCAAGCAACTCCAGGCACGCCCCCTCCATCAGCAGCGCGGAATCCTGGTAGCATCGGCCGCATTCGCGAGCCAGGCGCGACGCCGTGGCGACCACCGGACCACGCCGGTAAGTCTGCGCCGCCGCGGGGAACGACGCGCACTCCGCGGCCTGCCGGAAGCTCTCGCGCGAGACAGAAATGGCAAGGAAGCAGCCGTCGAGCGTCTTGAAGCGGTCGCGGTGGGTTGTGCGCGGAGGATTGTAAATCACCGTGGAACGCCCGCATTCCGCGCCGGCGCCGTCGGCGGACGAGAGGTACGCGCCGTCCAGAATCAGGACAAAGGAAGCTTCCTCGTGGGTGTGCATGGGGACGTCTTCAGGCCGCAGAACGGGGGTCATCACGGTCAAGGAGAACCCAGGAATCTCCCGGAATGAACGGTCCGTCCCGAAGAATTTGCCATAGGGCAAAGATCGAACATCCGGCATCATTACGATGGTAAGACGCAGGCGAGGCGGGCGGAGTTCATTCGTCTTGAATTTTCGAGGCGCCAGGCGAACTTTCCTTACCCGCATGCTCGGTTTGTTCTACGATTCAGGTTGCGGGCCTACTCACAGGGGGACAATGCTATGACACGTCTCGGACGCCGGAGATTCCTGGAGTATTCGGGCGCCGCTGCGGTGTCGCATATGGCGCGCGGAGACGCCTTCGCGTGGGCTCGGGACACGACGGAAGTGATGACCACGGCGGGAAGGGTCAGTGGAATCGAGGAGGATGGCGTCCACGCATTCAAGGGGATTCCGTATGGCGCGGACACCGCCAGGACGCGCTTCCGGGCGCCGGTCGCACCCAAAGCCTGGACCGGCATTTTGCAGTGCGCCCGTTTCGCGCCGATGGCTCCGCAATTGACCGTCGCCAGGCCGGGCGGCGGCGCGCAAAGCGAGGATTGTCTGCATTTGAATGTGTGGTCCGCGGGCCTCGGCGACCGCAAGAACCGCCCGGTGCTGGTCTACTTCCACGGCGGAGCCTATAACAACGGGACCGTCAACAGCGATTTGTACGATGGCAAACGCCTGGTCCATCGCGGCGACGTGGTCGTGGTGACAGTCAATCACCGGTTGAACGCCTTCGGCTACCTTTATCTTGGCGATCTCGCGCCGGAATACCGCGATTCCGGCAATGCCGGACAGCTCGATCTGGTGCTGGCGCTGAAATGGGTGCGGGACAATATCGCGGCGTTCGGCGGCGATCCGTCGCGGGTCCTAATCTTCGGACAGTCCGGTGGAGGCGCCAAGTGCGCCACGCTGATGGCGACGCCCGCGGCCAAAGGGCTCTTCCACCGCGTGATGACGATGAGCGGCCAGCAGATCAAGGGCGCCTCCATCGAGATCGCGTCCACCCGGGCCAGGACAGTCCTGGAGAAGATGGGCGTAAAACCGGGGAAGAATCTGGCTGCGCAACTGGATGCGCTCACCATGGAGCAAATTCAGGAAGGTGCGCGCGTGGTGAGCGCGGACTGGCTTCCCGTGGTCGATCACGTGGTTCTCTCCCGGAACCCGTTCGACCCGGATGCGCCCGCGCTATCGGAAATGGTGCCGATGATCCTCGGAAATACTCATGACGAGACGAATGTGCCGAGCCGCGAGCCAATCACCTGGGAAACCGCCGCGGCGGCGTTGAAGAATGCGGTGAGCGAGTATCTGGGTCCGGTGCCGGCCGAAGAGGTGGTGGCGAAATATCGGCAGATTTATCCCGACTACACGCCCGAGCAAGCCGTGACCGCGGCGGCGACGGCGTTTCGCGCCTGGCCCGGACAGCGCTGGGAGGCTGAGCGGCGAGCCGCGAATCCCAGGAGCCAGCCGCGAACGTGGGTCTATCAAATGAATTTCCAGGGCGCCAACCACAAAGCCTCGCACACCATCGACATTCCCTTCATGTTCGACAATATTGCGATGGCGCAGGCGCAGATCGGGACGGCGCCGGAGCAGCTTGCAGCGGCAAACGCCCTGGCGGCGGCCATGTCGGAGATGTTGATCACGTATGCGCGGACCGGGAATCCGAACTTCGCCGGCTTGCCGCACTGGCCCGCTTACGATCTCAAGACGCGCGCCACGATGATGTGGGAACGAACGCCTCGCATTGAGAACGATCCTCGCGGCGCGGAGAGAGTATTTGCCGACCGGTCCCCCTACCATCAGCCGGGGACGGAGAGATAAGGCTCGGCCCTGACGCTGTCGGGTTCTTCCTGCATTAGAATCAAGTGATGCTGTCGCGGCGGACCCTTCTCATGGGGCCGATCGCCCTGCTGGTGCGGCCCCAGGAGGCGACGAAGATGTTCGGAGATGCCGAGGCGTACGAGCGCTTCATGGGCCGGTGGAGCCGGCTGGCGGCGCCGTTGCTCGTGGAGTTCGCCGCTCCGCCCGAACAGGGCTCGGTGCTGGACATTGGGTCGGGGACGGGGTGCCTGGCGTTTGCCATCGCCGAACGAAAGGGCGGAGTACGCGTCCTGGGGATTGATCCGGCGAAGGAATACATCGCGTACGCTGCCGGCAGGAATTCCTTTCCCGGCCGCGCGAGCTTCGAAGTAGGCGACGCGCAGCAGCTCCGTTTTCCCGATGGCAGTTTCGATGCCGCTCTGTCGTTGCTGGTCTTCAATTTCATCCCGGACGCGAAAAAGGCCCTGTTGGAAGCCCGTCGTGTGACCAGGCCCGGGGGCGCAATCTCGGCGGCGGTTTGGGATTATTCCGGAGAAATGCACATGCTGAGGACCTTCTGGGATGCCGCCGCCCACCTGGATCCGCAAGCCGAGAAGCTGGACGAGAAGCACATGCCGCTTTGCCGCGCCGGCGAGTTGTCCCAGTTGTGGAAGCAGGGCGGGTTGGAAAATGTCCGCGAGCAGGCACTCGACATCACCATGAGGTTCTCGTCGTTCGCCGATTTTTGGGAGCCATTCCTGCTCGGACAGGGACCGGCTGGCGCATACGTCAAGCGCCTGGATCGCGATCAGGTGCAAGCTTTGCGGGGCGAGATCAAACGGCGCCTGTCCTTGCAGCGGGAAGACGCATCTTTCGATCTTCGCGCGCGGGTGTGGGCGGTACGGGGCGTGGTTCCGCGGCACTAATTGAGCGGCGCGGCAACGACGTCGGCCCTTACGCGGAGCTGTGTTCGGCTCGTTCAAAATCACTGCATCTTTTCGCGTCATCGCTTCGCCTACGACTCCGCGGCCCTCTACGGCTCTTTCAGCCCCTTGATCCTATCTCTTAACTGCGCGGCCTTCTCGAACTCGAACTTCCGCGCCGCCTCGCGCATCTTCTCTTCTAACTCGCCGATATAACGTATCCGCTGTTCCGGCGTCAGATTGTCCACTTCCTCATCCTCTTCGATCGGCACCGTCACGTAATCGCCTTCGGCCACCGCCACCAGGCTCATATCGATCGGCTTCACGATCGATTGCGGCACGATTCCGTTGAGCTCGTTGTATTCCATCTGCGTCTTCCGCCGGCGATCGGTCTCGCTGAGCGCTTTGCGCATGCTGTCGGTCATCACGTCGGCGTACAGAATCGCGTGGCCTTCCACGTGCCGCGCGGCGCGTCCGATGGTCTGCAATAGCGATCCCTGCGATCGCAGGAAGCCTTCCTTATCGGCGTCCAGAATCGCCACCAGCGACACTTCCGGCAGATCCAGACCTTCGCGCAGCAGGTTGATGCCCACCAGCACGTCGAACTCGCCGCGCCGCAGATCGCGCAGGATCTTGATGCGGTCGAACGTGGTCACTTCCGAATGCAGATAGTTGCAGCGCACGCCGACCTCGCAGTAATACTCGGAAAGATCTTCGGCCATGCGCTTGGTCAGCGTGGTCACCAGCACGCGCTGGTCGGCAGCCACGCGTTTGCGGATCTCGCCCAGCAGATCGTCCACCTGCCCTTTGACCGGGCGGATTTCCACGCTCGGGTCCACCAGCCCGGTCGGCCGGATGATCTGCTCCACCACTACGCCGTTGGATTTCGTCAGCTCGTACGGCCCCGGCGTCGCCGAAACGTAGACCAGTTGGTTCACGCGATGTTCGAACTCTTCAAACGTCAGCGGACGGTTGTCGAGCGCGCTCGGCAGACGGAATCCGTGCGCCACCAGGACTTCCTTGCGCGACCGGTCGCCGTGATACATCCCGTGCAGTTGCGGCACCGTCTGGTGGCTTTCGTCGAGGAACATCAGCGCGTCGTGCGGCAGGTAGTCGAGCAGCGTCGGCGGCGCTTCCCCCGGCAGCCGGCCGGAAAAATGGCGCGAATAATTCTCGATGCCATGGCAGTAGCCGATCTCCCGCATCATCTCCAGGTCGAACATGGTGCGCTGGTAGAGCCGCTGCGCCTCGATCATCTTCCCCTGTTTT
>Ga0335076_10007389_pt1 | contig 11063 bp, 8 predicted proteins | sample Lox_Sample_25_FD_206717 | JGI IMG/M metagenome (GOLD analysis project Ga0335076, IMG submission 206717) | Soil microbial communities from Loxahatchee National Wildlife Refuge, Florida, United States - Lox_Sample_2.5 | ecosystem: Environmental > Terrestrial > Soil > Wetlands | place: USA: Florida...
ACCCTGTCTGCGTTCGACCTCCGCCGTGCCACGGCACGGCGCGCGGAGTCAACCCGTGAACCCGTACAGCCGGTGCGGATTGTCGACGAGCACCTTGCGCTGCAGCGCCGCGTCCGGCATGAACAGTGGAATCAGATCGACGAGGTCGCCGTCGTTCGGCATGTGCTTCTTGATGTTCGGATGCGGCCAGTCCGTTCCCCAGAGGATCCTGTCCGGCGCGACCTCGAGCAGCGCCTGAGCGAACGGCACGGCGTCGGTGAACGGCGGGCCCATCGACGAGATACGCTCGGCGCCGCAGATCTTGACCCAGCAGTTGTGCATCCGCGCGCAGTTCAACAGGATTTTGAACGGCTCTTGCTCGAGTCCGTCCTTCGTCGGGACACGGCCCATGTGGTCGATGATGAACGGCACCGGCAGCGTGCGGAGCATCTCGTCGAACTCGAGCAGGTCGGCCGCGTCGAAATGCAGCACGACGTGCCAGTCGAACTCGGCCGCGCGCGCCACGAGCCGCTGGAACTCGTCGAGATCCGGCGTGCCGCCGAGATGCTGCACGAAGTTGAAGCGGATCCCGCGGATCCCGCCCGCGTGCAGGTCCGCGAAGTCGTCGTCGCTGAACGACTCGTCGACATTGGCGACGCCGCGATAGCGTCCGCCGCTCTGCTCGATCGCGTCGAGGATCACGGTGTTGTCGACGCCGTGGCAGCTCGCGTTCACGAGGACCGCGCGCGACAGCCCCAGCTTCTTCTGTAGCGCCTGGAACTTCTCGAGCGGCGCGTCGGGAGGCGTGTAGCTCCTGTCCGGCGCGTACGGATACTTGTCGCCGGGTCCGAAGATATGACAGTGCGCGTCGCAAGCACCGGGTGGCGGCTTGTACTTCGGCGTCCGCGTGTTCGGGTCGGGCGCCATGCAGGCCGGGATGCTAGGCATCGAGCGACCTTTCGAGCCGGTCGAGCACCTCCATCGCCGGCATCACTTGCGCGACGCTGGAGCGCGGCTCGCGCTTCTCGCGGATCGCCGCGACGAATTCGCGGTCCTGCAGCTCGATGCCGTTCATCGACACGTCGACCTTCGAGAGATCGATCTTGTTCTCTTTGCCGTCGAAGAGATCGTCGTAGCGAGCGATGTACGTGCCGTTGTCGCAGATGTAGCGGAAGAACGTGCCCTGCGGCCCGTCGTTGTTGAATGAGAGCGCGAGCGTGCAGAGCACGCCCGACGGAGTGCGCAGCTGGATGCTCATGTCCATCGCGATCTTGAGCTCGGGATGGTGCGGCCCTTCGAACGCGTGCACCTTCTCCGCAACCTCGCCGGTCTGATGATGGAGCAGGTCCACCGTGTGGCACGCGTGATGCCACAGCAGGTGATCGGTCCAGCTCCGCGGCTTGCCCTCGAGATTCATGTTCTTGCGGCGAAAGAAGAACGTCTGCACGACGAGGTGCTGGAGCTTGAGCTCGCCGGCCTCGATCCGCTTGTGCACCCATTGGTGCGACGGATTGAAGCGGCGCGTGTGGCCAGCCATCGCGATCCTGCCGGTCGCCTTCTGCGTCGCCGCGATCTTCCGCGCGTCCGCGAGCGAATCCGCGATCGGAATTTCGACCTCGACGTGCTTGCCGGCGCGCATCACCTGCTCCGCCTGCGACGCGTGCACCTGCGTCGGCGACGTGAGGATCGCGGCGTCGATGCCGGGGCGCGCGAGCGCCTCGGCGAGATCGCTCGTGCAATGCGGGATCCCGTACTTCTTCGCGACCGCCGCGGTCGACTCTTGATTGCCGCCGACGAGGCTCGCGACTTCGACGTCCGGAATGTTCTTCAAACCGTCCAGGTGCTTCTGGCCGAAGGCGCCCTGGCCAACCATCACGATCTTCATGGAAATCGTTTCGTGTAGTATTTTCGTAGGGGCGGCCAGGTTAGCACAGGGAATCGAGCGCGCGAACCCGCGCGAGACCGCCGCGCCGCCTTCACCGACGTCGATCTCCGGAGAAAAAACCATGGCCGAGCTCGCGACAAGCATCGCGCTACGAACCGACTTCGGGCTGCTGATCGACGGCAAGCTCGAGCCAAGCGCCGAGCACCTCGACGTGATCAATCCGGCGCTCGGTGAGGTGTTCGCGCGCTGCCCCGCCGCGACGCGCGCGCATCTCGAGCGCGCCGTCGCCGCCGCGCGTGCCGCGTTCCCCGCCTGGAGGGACAAGTCGTTTTCCGACCGCGCGGCGCTGATCAAGAAGATGTCGCAGCGCCTGCGCGAGAAGCAGCAAGAGCTCGCGGAACTACTCACGCGCGAGCAGGGCAAGCCGCTCGCGCAGTCGGTCGCGGAGATCGACCGCGGCGCCGCGCAATCCGACGGGATGGTCGGGATCGCGATCCCGGTCGAGGTGCTCGCGGACGACGAGGACAAGCACATCGAGCTACGCTACCGGCCGCTCGGCGTCGTCGGGATCATCACGCCGTGGAACGCGCCCGTGAACCTTGCGCTCGGTCCGCTGGTGTCGGCGCTCTACACCGGCAACACCGTGATCCTGAAGCCGTCGCCGTACACGCCGCTCGCGACGCTCAAGCTCGGTGAGCTGCTGCGCGAGATCTTCCCGGCGGGCGTCGTCAACGTGCTCGCGGGCGGCGACGCGCTGGGCGCTTGGATCACGGAGCACCCGAAGATCGACAAGATCTCGTTCACGGGCTCGGTCGCCACGGGCAAGAAAGTGCTCGCGAGTGCCGCCGCGACGCTCAAGCGCGTGACGTTGGAGCTCGGCGGCAACGACCCCGCGATCGTGATGGACGACGTCGACCCGAAGGCCGTCGCGAAGAAGATCTTCTTCGCATCGTTCGTGAACAGCGGCCAGGTCTGCATGGCGATCAAGCGCATCTACGCGCACGAGAAGATTTACCCGGCGCTGTGCGACGCGCTCGTCGCCGAGGCGAAGAAGGCGAAGGTCGGCAACGGCCTCGATCCCGCGACAGAGCTCGGCCCGATGCAGAACAAGATGCAGTACGACAAGGTCGTCGGCATCATCGAGGACACGAAGAAACGCGGCGCGAAGTTCCTCGCGGGCGGAGACGTTCCGAAAGGACCTGGCTACTTCCTACCGCCGACGCTCGTGACCGACGTGCCCGAGGACAGCCGGCTCGTGCAAGAGGAGCAGTTCGGACCCATCGTCCCGATCATGAAGTTCTCGAGCGTCGACGACGCTCTCCGGCGCGCGAACGACACGCGCTACGGGCTCAGCGGCTCGGTTTGGACCAGCGACGTGACGCGCGGCGCGGAGATCGCCGCAAAGCTCGAGGTCGGCACGGCATGGGTGAACCAGCACCGCGCAACCTCGGCCTTCGTCCCGTTCGGCGGCGCAAAGGAGTCCGGTCTCGGTCGCCAGTATTCGGCGCTCGGATTGAAGAGCTACATGGAGCCCGAGGTCGTCAGCGTCGCGAAGTAGCACGCGACGCGAGCGCCGCAACGGCGCCGCGGCACCACGACTCGACATTCTGGAATCGCGAGGAGCTCAGCGGCGCGAAGCCGTGGAGGCCGTGGTCGCTTCGCCGGCGGACGTCGACAGCGGTCGGTCGCCCTCTCGCCGCAGCTTGCGCAAGTCGACGACCTCGTCGTAAGCGCTCGGCGACGGGGGCGGCGTCGGACCGGTGATGATGGAGAGGGACGAGCCGGACGGCAGATGGTCGGGGAAGCGCTCGCGCAGCGCATCCTTGAACATCTCGCGCGACGCCCAGTCCGCATCGGACGACAGCGAGCCGAACTCATCGTCGAACACTTGCTCCGTCGAGCGGTCGTCGATATCGGGCCGAATGATATAGACGTCGGTGTCGGCGTCGAACCGCAGTTTCTTCGCGGCGTCCTGGATGAGACCCCACTCGCGCGCCTGAGGCTCGGCGATCAGCTGGTAGGCGTTGTGATGCGCGGACAACGCGGCGACGACGAACAGCGACGCGAACGCCGACACTTCGAACGCGGGTCGCAGCTTGCGAGTCGCGATGACGCTACGCAACGCGAACACGACGAGCACGAGAACGAGCCCGGACAAGCCGAGAACGGTGCGGTAGCCGACCGCTTGCGAGCTCGCGGCGAGACTCACCGCGTGCGCGACGAACGGCAAGAAGAGCACGCAAAACAGCCAGCGCAGCTTCTGCGAGCGGGTTTTCGCGCCGTAGAAGTAGCCGAGCGACAGCAACGCGCCGATGGCCGCGGCCACGACCCAGAAGAAGGCCGTCGTGTTGAAACGATCGCGCAGCTCGAACAGCGCGAGCGCGTTCACGAGCGGCTGGCGGACGAACCAGAGCAACTTCGTGAACGGCTCCGGCTCGAGCCGCATCCGCGCGGCCTCCATCACGATGCCTTCGTCGAAGAAGAGCTGAATCAGCAGGAATGCAGCGAACAGGCTCGCGAGCAGGGTGCCGAGATGCAGCGCGATCCAGCGCAGGTGACTCAAGCGCTCGCGGTCGCTGCGCAACAGCAAGACCGCCGCCAGCGGCACGGTCGCGAACATAGCGCTCGATTGATACGTGAGCCCCGCGAGAAAGTAGAACGTCCCACCGAGCAGGAGCGACGGCACGTGCACGCTGCCTGCACGTCGCAGGCCCGCTTCGGCGACCGAGAAGCCGACGACGGCGAACAGCAGCGCGAGCGCGATCGGCCACGCGATGGCCCATCCGACCGTGATCTGAGCGCCCGGAAGCAGCGCGACTCCGAGCGCGACCGCGCCGGCTTCGAGGTCCGACCAACCCGCGCGGCGCAGCTGCCGCCAGAGCACGGCCGCGACCGCCGCCAGTAGCCCGACGGCGAGCAACCGTAGCCACGGCAAGTCGCCGATGAAACGCAGCGGACGCAGCGAGGCCTCTAGCACCGCGCCGTAGATCGGACGGCCGTTCGCGGTGGTGATGCGGAAAAGCTTGAACGGCTCCTCGTGCGCCTCTCGCAGCAGCGAGTAGTCGTCACGAAAGCCATAGTCTTGGAACACGGTCTGCCAGTACACCGCGAGCGGCGTAATGCATAGCACAGCTATCCAAAGCCACAGCCCTTTGCGGGTTATAGCGCGGGTCATAGCGAGATTGGCCGGCCGCCCCTTTAGTTTGCGCCCCAGACTTCGTCCGCTATCTCGACGATCCGATCGAGCTTCGCCCATTGCTGGTCCTCAGTCAACGCGTTGCCTTCCTCGGTCGACGCGAAGCCGCATTGAGCCGAGAGGCAGAGTTGATCGAGGGGGGCAAACCGCGCCGCTTCGTCAACGCGCCGTTTGATAGCATCCTTGCTCTCGAGGTTCCCGGACTTCGTGGTAACGATACCGAGAACGACTCTCTTTCCGTGTGACAGACTGCGCAGAGGCTCGAACCCGCCCGAGCGCTCATCGTCATATTCCATAAAGTAACCATCGACATCCGTCGACCCGAATAGCACCTCTTGGATGGCCCAATATCCCCCGGAGCCCATGAACGTAGACTGAAAATTGCCGCGGCAGAGGTGCATCGCGACCGTCATATCGGCGGGAGCGCCGGATATAGCGGTATTGATCAGCCCGGCATAGAGCTCGGCGAGCTTCGCGGGGTCGTCGCCTCGGGCGACCATCTTTTCGCGGTACTTGGGATCGCAAAGCATCGCGAGGAAGACCTCGTCGAGCTGCAGATACCGGCAACCGGCATCGGCGAACGCGCACACGGCCGCGCGGTACGCCGCCCCAAGGTCGGCGAACATCGCGTCGCGATCGGGATAGACACTGGGATCTATCGGCGGCAGCGCGGGCCGACCGTAGAGCGCGGACGGAGCCGGGATCGTCACCTTCGCCGTGCGCCGCGTCCGCGAGCGCAAGAACTCGAAGTGCTCGAGCATCGGGTGCCCCGAGAATCCAATCTTGCCGTCGATTCGCACGCCCTCGCGTCGCGGCGTGGCGCCGACGAACGGCACCGCCTCCTCGAGAACGTGCTTCCCAATCCCTTCGAGTCCCCAGAGAAAGTCGAGGTGCCACCAAGAACGCCGGAATTCCCCGTCGGTGATTCCCTGTAAGCCGATCGATTCTTGCTTACGGATCACGCGTTCGATCTCGCGATCCTCGACCGCCGCGAGCCCGGCCGCGTCGAGCGTGCCCGCGGCAAACTGCCGCCGTGCGTCCTTGAGCGCCGCCGGGCGCAAGAGGCTGCCGACGTGCTCGGCACGGAAGGGCGCGCGCTCGGGGCCCTCGGCGCCGCGCTCGCGGGTACCGGCGGGGCGCCGCTCGCTCAACGCCCGTCCCAGACGTCGGCGGGAACGAGCACCTCGCCCCGCATGATCAGGCGCGCCGTGCGCAACAGTCCCGCCTTGAGCACGGTCGGCTGCTCGCGCGTGCCGCCGACCTCGAGCGTGACCGAGAACTCGCCCGTCGGGTGCTCGACGGACATTCGCTTCACGCGGCCTTCGGGCACGCTTGCGATGCCCTCGGCGGCCGATCCCGGCAAGATGCACGCGGTCGCAACCGAGACCGCGCCGAGCACGCCGATCGCCGCGTGCACGTCGTGCGGGATGAACGTGCGCGTGCAGACGTGTCCGCCCGCGCGCGCCGGCGCGATCAAGCTCATCTTCGGCACCACCTTCTTCGTCACGTCGCCGAGATTCATCTTCGGTCCGATCTGCAAGCGGATCGACTCGATGCGTGCCTTGAGCTCCTTGTTATTCTCGAGCTCTTGCGGCGTCTCGTACCCGGTGACGCCGAGATCGCGCGCGCGCAGAACGACGACCGGCATGCCGTTGTCGATACAGGTCACTTCCACGCCGTCGACGACGTCGAGCGCGCGCCCCGTAGGGAGCAGGCTGCCGGTCGCCGAGCCCGCGACGTCGAGGTAGTTGCAGACGATCGGCGCGGACGTTCCCGGCACGCCGTCGATGTGCGCGTCGCCGTCGTAGCGCACGCGCCCGCCCGGCGTCTGCACGAGCAGCTCGCAGAGGTTGTCGCTATTCAACATCCGCACGCGGACCGCCGTCTCGCCCTCGTGCGCGGGCACGATGCCCTGCTCGATCGCGAACGGCCCGACGCCGGCGAGCATGTTGCCGCAGTTCGGCGTGGTGTCGACGCGGCCCTCGCCGACCACGACTTGCACGAACAGATAGTCGACGTCGGCATCCTCCGACTCGGAGCGGCTCACGATCGCCACCTTGCTCGTGAGCGGATGCGCGCCGCCGGCGCCGTCGATCTGTCTCGAGTCCGAGCCCATCGCGGCGACCAGCACGCGATCACGCAGAGCTTCGTCGGACGGCAGGTCCTCGCGGCGAAAGTAGAGCCCTTTCGAGCTGCCGCCGCGCATCAGGGAGCAACGGATGGGTGTTTGCATGGGCGCGTAGTTTAAGTCGCGGGCCCGGGCGCACAAAGCCGTGGGGCGGCGCGCCGCCGCGCGCCGGTCAGCGCGGCGGACGGTCCGCGTCGCGCAGCGTCTCGGCGACGAGCACGCCCATCACGACGGCGCCCGCGATGCCGATACCGGCGACCGCGATGCTCGCTACGGCGAGGCTCGCGGCGTCGACGAGCACTCCGGCGAGCAGCGGCGCAAGGCTGATGCCGAGATCGCCGATCAGCCGCCAGAGGCCGAGGAACTGGCCTTGCTGCATGCTCATGCGCGCGAGATCCGCGCCGATGATCATCACGACGCCGGTGCCGATCCCGTTCGCGAAGCCGAGGAGCACTGCGACCGCAACGAGCGAGTAGAAGCCGCTCGCGAGCGGCAGCAGCGCGAGGCCTAGCGCGTAGAGCATCATGCTCGGGACCGCGCTCCACTTGCGGCCCCAGCGATCCGCGAGCACGCCGGACGGGTAGAACATCGCGATGTCGACGACGGTGCCGAGCGAGTACGCGAGGCCGATCGCGCTCACGCTCAAGCCGGCGGCCTGGCCGAACAGTGGCACGAGCAACTGACGTGTCGCGCGCATCAGCTGCAGCACGAGCGCGCTCGAGCCGGCCGTCGCGAACTCGCGCCATTGGGTGCGGAGCACGCGCGCCGTGCCCGCGATGCCGACGTCGCCGTGCGGCACATGTGAATCGACGTCGCGCGCGAACGCGAGCACGAGCACGGCCGCGACGACCGCGCTCACGGCGCCGGCGATGAACGCGGTCGGATAGCCCGCCACCCCCGCGATCGCGCCGCCCGCCACCGGCCCGAGCAGCGCACCGCCGCGCTGCAGCCCTGCCATCGCGGCGATCGCGCGGCCGAGCTCGTGGCGCGCGCAAATGTCCGCGAGGTACGACTGACGCCCTAGCATCCACGCCGCGTGTCCAGAGCCGAGAGCGACGGCCGCAGCGCCCAGCGCCCAATGATTCGCGGTAACGCCGAGCGTGAGCAACCCCGCGAGCAACAGCGCGAGACCTCCGATCAGAACCGGCTTGTCGCCGAAGCGCGCGACGAGCATCCCGGCCGGTACGTCGAACAGCAGGATGCCGACGCCGCGCAGGAACGCGATCCACGCGGCGAACGCCGCGCTCTCGCCGAGCGACAGCACATACAGCGGCAACAAGATCGTGAGCGCCTCTTGGCTCACCGCCATCAGCAGCGACGGCACGTAGACGGGCACGAGCAGGCGATCGTAAGGCGATGGAAGCCGCATCGTCGTCGCAACCAGAAAGCGGACGCGGCCGCGAATTCTACAGCGGTTGAAATCGCGCGCTCGGGTCGGCGATCCTTTGAATCCCCGCCGGACGAGGCTTCACTTCGGATGGATCCCCACAGCGAGCGCGAAGACGGCTCACCGGCAACCGGCCCGTCGTCCGCGCCTGCTCCCGAGGAGCGCGTCGAGGCGCGGCCGACCGCCGAGCCGGAGGGCGCCCCTGCCTCGGCCGGAACCGTGCCCTCGCCCGCTTGGCAAGACGCGCACCGAGGCGGCGGCGACGCAACGCCCGCGGCCGATCCACCCGCGAGCGAGCCCGACCCTGCGGAGACGCTGAGCCCCGCGGTGCGCCGCCTCGTGCGTCAATACGATCTCGACATCACGGGGGTCTATGGGACAGGACCCGCGGGGAAGATCCGGGTCGGCGACATCATCGGGATGCTCGACGGCCGGGCGGAGCCGAAGGCTCGAACGGGCGATGCGCCGAGCCGCGCGTCGCTAGGTGCGGGCGACGCGGACACCCGGTCCGCAGCGGCGGACACGCCACACGACGATCGCATCGCTCCCGGCGAGCCCGATCGGGCTCCGCTGGAGGACGCCGAGACCGAGGCCGCGCACGCGATGCCGACGACGACCGTGTTCGAGTGCGACGTGAGCCGCGTCCTGAGCCACCGCAAGCGCGAACGCCGCGGCGACGTCGAGCTCCTGCTCGCGAGCTATTTCATCGCGGCATGCCTCGATGCGCTCGGCTCTGTTCCCGAGCTCGCAGCCGGCGTTCCCGACTCGGCTCAGCCAAAGAGCGACGAGCTCGCGCCGCGCCTCGGCGTCCTGCTCGCGACGACGGACGGCAGCGTGCGCCGAGCGCTCATCGTTACGGCAGCTACGGCGCTGGACGAACGGCTGCGCGCCGTCGACGCGCGACTCCGCACGTCGGTCGACGACGACTTGCGACCCGCGCAGGTGCTGATCCATCACTACGGGGCGAGCGGCAGTCTGCTCGCGACGCCGACGCCGATCGGCGCCGGGCATGTCGGCAGCATCGGCATCGGCCGCGTGCGTCGAGCGATCGTCGTGAAGACGGTCGACGGTCAAGAGGCGCCGCGCGTAACGGCCCTGTGCTATCTGACGCTCTCGTTCCGGCCGGAGCGTATCGCACTCGAGCGCGCGAACCGCTTCGCCGGCGAGCTGGTGCGCGTGATCGAGCAGTGGCCGGCTGAACCGGCAACCTCCCGATAGGCGACCGGACCTATCGAAAGCCAATGAGATAGTCCCGGCGAGAGCGATGCGAGCAATCGGCAATGCCCTGTGGCTTTCGTTCTCGCGAGTGCTGGCGGACATCCTGAGCTTCGTGCTGTTCGTCGCCATCGCACGCGAGTTCGGGCCGACGGGCACGGGACAGTACTCGTACGCCTTCGCCGTCGGCAGTCTCGTCGCGTTGGCTGCGGGTGCCGGATTCGAAGAATTCGGGATTCGGGAGTACGTGCACTCGGCGCCGAGCGCGCGCGCGACCGTCTGGAGCAACATCCTTACTACTCAATGCGCGCAGCTTGCCATCGCGCTGTGCGCTTTCGTCGTCTTCCTATCGATCGACCGCGGCCGTTCCGCGTCCCTCATCGTGCTTCTCGAGTTGAGTCTGTTCCAACTCGCCAGCGTCGTGGCCGGGACGTTGTTCGTTCCTGCCAAGGCCGCGCAAGCGATGGCCGCGCCCGCGCTGCTCGAGCTCGCCTGCCGCGTCGCCGCGATCGTCGTCACTCTCGTGCTCGTGTTGCGTGCGGTCCCGTTGCCGATCGCCTTGGTATCTTTTCCGATCGCCGCGGCGCTGCTGCTCGCGCTCGCGTACCGAAATAGCGTGCGTCACGGCGCGATCTGGCGTCTCGATCCGCGCTGGAGCGTCCTGCGCCAGACCTGGAGCCGCACCGCCCACTTCGCCGGCTCCGAGGCGCTCAATCAGTTCTACGCGCGCACGGACCTGCTGTTGATCGCGTACTTTCTCGGCCAAGAGCAAGTCGGTCTCTACGCGACCGACATCAAGTTCGTCGAAGTCGGGCTCATTCCGCTGGTGCTTCTCGGCACGGCCGTCTATCCGGTGCTCACGGCAATGGCGGCGGGGCCGGAGGCGAAGTTCGTTCCGGCCGCTCGGGATCTCTGCCGCGTCCAGCTCGCGCTGAGCGGTTGGCTCGCGGCCGGGATCTACCTGCTCATTCCGATGCTCGTCGTGCCGCTGTTCGGCGCCGAATTCGCGCCGGCCGCGAAGCTGCTGCCGTGGTTCTCGCTGCTCGCGGTCGTCAAGGGCTGCGAAGTCGCGCTCTACCGTCTGTTGTACTCGGTGCATTGGCAGTCCGTGTATTTCCGCAGCCTGGCCATCGGGACCGTCGTGATCGCCGCGCTCAACGTGCTGCTGGTGCCCACGCTCGGCGTCGTCGGCGCGATCACGGCCACCGTGCTGAGCACGGTCTGTGTCGTGTCCGTCAACGCGGCCGGTTTAGCGAGACGCGTGGGTTGGCGG
>Ga0335076_10007390_pt1 | contig 11062 bp, 9 predicted proteins | sample Lox_Sample_25_FD_206717 | JGI IMG/M metagenome (GOLD analysis project Ga0335076, IMG submission 206717) | Soil microbial communities from Loxahatchee National Wildlife Refuge, Florida, United States - Lox_Sample_2.5 | ecosystem: Environmental > Terrestrial > Soil > Wetlands | place: USA: Florida...
GGACCCGATGACCACAGCACTCGACCTGTCGACCCCACTCCAACTTCCATGCGGCGTCGTGCTCCCGAATCGGATCGCCAAGGCCGCGATGAGCGAAGGCCTCGCGGACGTGAACAACCACGCGACCCCGAGACTCGAGCGCCTATACGGACGTTGGGCGACGTCCGGCGCGGGTCTGTTGCTGTCGGGCAACATCCAGGTCGACCGTCGGCACCTCGAGCGCGCGGGCAACGTCGTGCTCGATGATGACTCGGGACTTCCGGCGCTCGTGCGAGTCGCAGCGGCTGGACGTGCTGGCGGTGCGCACTTCTGGGCGCAGTTGAGCCATACCGGACGCCAGGTCGTCGCCGAGATCAACCCGGCGCCGCTCGCACCGTCCGCCGTCGAAGTGGACGTGCTGCGCGGTGCCGGTTATTCGTTCGCGAAGCCGCGGCCGATGTCCGAGGCCGACATCGAGCACGCGATTGCCCAGTTCGCCAACGCCGCCACGAAGGCGCGCGCCGCCGGCTTCGACGGCGTCGAATTGCACGGCGCGCACGGCTACTTGATCTCGCAGTTCCTGAGCCCGCACACGAACCTGCGAACCGATCGCTGGGGCGGCAGCCTCGCCAACCGCGCGCGCTTCCTGTTGAGCGTCGTGCGCGCCGTTCGCGCCGCGGTCGGACCGCACTACCCGATCGGACTCAAACTGAACGCATCCGACTTCCAGAAAGGCGCGTTCACGCACGCCGATTGCTTGGCCGTGATTCGAATGTTGAACGACGCCAGTCTCGATTTGCTCGAGCTCTCCGGCGGTTCGCTCGAACAGCCGAAGGTCGTCGGCGTGGCGTTGAAGGACGAGGGCATCGACGGCGCGCGCACGTCGACCAGCACGCGCGAGGCGTACTTCATCGAATTCGCCGCGGCGGCGCGCTCCGTCGCGTTGATGCCCGTCATGGTCACCGGTGGGTTCCGCACGCGCGCGTTCATGCGACGTGCGCTCGCCGACGGCGAACTCGACATGATCGGCATCGGGCGACCGCTGATCGCGGCGCCCGACGCACCGGCCCGTCTGCTCGCCGGCGACATCGAATACGCACCAACGCCGGAGAAGCACTTGCAACTGTTGCACCAGCTGAGTTGGTTCAACGTGCAGCTCGATCGACTCGGCGACGGCCTCGAACCGCTGCTCCACCTCGACGGAGCAGCCGCCGTCGCGCAGTTCGTGCCGCGCGAAGAACGCGCGATCGCCGCATTGCTGGAACATCGTCGCGCGCGGCGTTCCGCCTGAGTCGCCAACGGCTGTGCCATGGCGATCGAGAAGCTCGCTCACTATTCGATCCGAACGCACGACCTCGACGCGTCGCGACGTTTCTATGTCGATTTACTCGGACTGCGGCCCGGCTATCGCCCGCCGTTTCCGTTCCCTGGCGTCTGGTTGTACGCCGGCGAGGGCGACGACGACCACGGCGTCGTCCACCTGATCGGAATCACGGCACCAGACGAATTGGCCGCGTATCTCGGCAATCGCCCTTTGGCACGCGGGACCGGCGCGTTGGATCACATCGCATTCGTCGCGGACGACTGGCCGCGCATGAAAGCGAATTGCGACGAATGCGGCGTGCCGTACGTCGAGCGAACCGTGCCGCTGCTCGGCCTGCATCAAGTCTTCGTGACGGACCCGTCCGGGGTCGTGATCGAGTTGAACTTTCTAAGCCCTTCTTCGCCAAGCCGTCGATGACGTATCTTTCAAACGAGCGCAGGCAGACGGATGGTGCGATGTCGCCGTGGTTTTTGGTTCTGATCCTATCGATGCCGGGCGACGAGACAGCGGAAACGCACGTCGCGATCAACATGCCCGACGAGCAGACCTGCGACGCGATGAGAGAGAACTTCGCGTACGCGCTACATCTCGAAGATGCCGGCGATCAGGGCACGCCGCTGAAAATTCGCCAAGAACTCTGCGTCAAAGGCAACGCAGCCGTCCCGCAGGACCAGTGAGTCCACCGACGATCTGCGCGACGTCATTGAATTCGCGCCGGCCGCGCCGCGAAGCCTTGTAGAACGTTGTTCGTCGACAACTCGGGTTCGCCGACGTGCAGCATATTCGTGTGACGCGACAACGCCGCGGCGAGCTGTTCCATTTCCAGCCGCGCCAGGTGCTTGCCGGCACACGAATGCCTCCGAGCATCAGTGGAGTGCGTCGACGCCGCAGCAGCGCGCGCCGAACGTTTCGAACAGCGGTATCGCGTTGCGGTGGCGAACCATGATCTGTTCTTGCGCCGTCAGGCCGAGCGCTTCGAACGCCGCGTCCGCGCCGCGCAATCGATCTTCGTTCGCAAACGGAAAATCGGTGCCGTACAACACGCGCGACATCGGCACCAACGCGCGCAACGCCGCGAACTGCTGCGGCGTCACCGACAGCGCCGTGTCGTAGTAGAAGCGCGCCAATGCTTGCATCGCGTTCGGCGGCGTCATCGCGCGGTCGCCGAGCACCGGCGTCAGCGAACCGACGGCTGCGATGCGCGGCGCCAGAAACGGCAGCGTGCCGCCGGCGTGCGGCAGGATGAACTCGATGCCCGGATGACGCGCGAGCGCGCCGCTGTACAACAAGCTTGCTGCGGTGCGCGTGGTGTCGAACGGAAACTCGATCATCGGCGCTGGCAGCTCGAGCCCGAATGCCTCGAAGCACGGCGGCGACGTGGGGTGCACGAACACGGTCGTCTTGCGCGCATCGAGCGCCGCGAGCAACGGCGCAAGCACCGCATCGCCGAGATAGCGCCCCTCTGTATGGGTCGGCAGCGCGACACCGTCCAGCCCGAGTTGGTCGAGCGCGTGGTCGAGCTCCGCCAGACTCGCCGCGACATCCGGCAACGGCAAGATCGCATAGGCGCCGAAACGATCGGGATGCCGGCGCTTCACCTCAGCGGCATAGTCGTTGATCGCGCGAGCGAGCGCGACGGCACGCGCGGGCGCGACGAAATTCAAATGCGGCGACGACACCGACAGCACCGCGCCCGTGATGCCGACCTCGTCCATGATCGCGAGCGCGCGCTCGGGCGACCACGTGGGTGTCGGGATGCCGCCGTCCAGGGTTTTCAGCCCTGCGTCTCGCAACGCCTCTTGATAGAGGGGCGGCAAGAAGTGCGCGTGGACGTCGATCGTCTTGAGTCTGCTCATCGTGTGCCCGTTTTGTTGGAACCGAACGCTCGCGCTGACTCGACCTCTCGCGGAATCAGATTACGGCCGTTCGGAACGTCAGGGAATCAGCTTGTGTGCGCCAACAAGCCTTCTATGTAGCGGCCGCGCCAGCTTCGACGCCGGCAGGCCAGTTGCACATCCGTGTGACGCCGGTTGCATCGGTGGCACACGCCCACCGGCTGCCGCCATTCGGCTGCTTCGCTGCAATGCGTTCTCCTGACGATCGAACGCAGCCGCTCCCGCGCGTTTCGCGACTCACTCTTGTGAATGCCCCTCGACCTTTTTGTCGCAAACGATGGTGAACGAATAGCGGTCTGCAAGCTGAAACAGTCCCGAATAGATATCGACGCGTGTGCAATCGAGTTCAGGGTTTTCTACGCCCACGGACACTTCGTTCAAATCGACCTCGGCGTTTTTCACCTTTCGATTCGCTTCCACCTTTGCAGTCAAATCTTCGGGCGGAAAGCGCGTGAGCGTATTGAATTGAGCAGCCGCTTTCGTCTCCTCGACATCGGCAACGGTGTCGGACGCACTGTCGGCCGTGAATGTGAGATTGAAGCGCTCCGTCAGACGAAGGTTGCCCGTCGGCGTGGGCTCGCTATGTGCGTTGGGGCCGAGGATCACGGCGACGGATAGCCCCGGACTCAGAACGTGACCGTTGGGAAGTGAAAGCAAATCGCCGTGCGTGCGCGACACGGTGAATATCACGGCCGAGAAAAATAGGACTTTGAGTACTTTCATCGATGGCGAGACGTGCTGGCTGCCCGACATGGTTCCTTCATCGGACGGCGCTTTGGAAGGCGGCCGAGTGTCGCGCTGGTCATTGGGCAACGCGAATGAGGACCTACGCAGCTCGGATTTCGTCGGGTGCGTGGCGGAGAGGGAGGGATTCGAACCCTCGATGGACTTTTTAGGCCCATACTCCCTTAGCAGGGGAGCGCCTTCGACCTGCTCGGCCACCTCTCCGAAGAGCGGCGAATACTACCAGGCTAACGCGCAGTGTTGGACTGCGGCAGGTCGTGCAACGCCGCGACGTCGTGTTCGCGTTGGATTCGGTCGTAGATTTCTTCGCGGTGCACCGAGACGTTGCGCGGCGCATTGACGCCGATACGCACCTGGTTGCCCTTCACCCCTAATACGGTGACGCTCACCTGGTCGCCGATCATCAGTGTTTCGCCGACACGTCGGGTCAGAATCAGCATAGCCGCAGTCCCCCACAATTCCCTTTCAGACGGTCCTAAAAAAAGAGGCGATCGTTGTGTCGCCTTCCCTCGTAGTACTTCCCCAGCCGCCCGAGTGTGCCCGCGGCGCCGAAAAAGAACAATCGAATCTGACGGGGACGTCCAACGTCGTGGCCGCCCATCCAACACATTCGCGAAGGTGATCCGCCGGCCGCTTAGCCCGCCCGGCGGCTCCGCTTCGGGCGGGCGGCGAAGAATTCCCGGTACAACGTTCGGACCGTCGCGGCGATGTCGTCGGCCTTGATGCCGAACATCATGCTCACCTCGCTCGAGCCCTGGTTGATCAACTCGAGGTTGACCTTCGCGTGCGCGATCGCCGTGCACGCGCGCCCGGCCACACCGATCGTGTGGCGCATACCCTCACCGACCACCATCACGAGCGCGATGTCGCGTTCGACCGACAGCTCGTCGACGCCGAGTTCCTGTCGGATCCGCCGCAGCACGCGGTCTTCGGTCGCCGGCGTGAATCGCGACTCGCGCATGACGACGCTCATGTTGTCGATCCCGGTCGGCATGTGCTCGAACGGCACGCCCTCGTCCTCGAGCAAGTTCAGCAACCGCCGGCCGAACCCGATCTCACGGTTCATCAGGTATTTGCTGACATAGAGGTTGCAGAAGCCGGCAGTCGCGGCGATGCCGACGATCGGCAGCCGCATCGACTCGCGCGACGGCACGATGAACGTGCCCGGCGCCGACGGATTGTTCGTGTTGCGCACGTTGACCGGTATACCCGCGTGAAAGACCGGTTCGAGCGCTTCGTCATGGAACACCGAGAAGCCGGCGTAGGACAGCTCGCGCATTTCGCGATACGTGATCTCCTGCACCTCGACCGGCCGTTTGACGAGACGCGGATCGACCACGAATACGCCGTCGACGTCGGTGAAGTTCTCGTACACCTGTGCATCCATCGCCGCAGCGAGGATTGCGCCGGTGATATCGGACCCACCGCGCGGGAACGTGACGACGCGTCCAGTTTCCGAATAGCCGAAGAATCCGGGAAACACGCAAATACCGGTGTGGCGGCCGAGGTGCGCGCGCAACCGGCCATACGACGACTGCAGCACCCTTGCATTGCCCGGCTCGTCGGATAGCAGCAGCCCTGCCTCGCGCGGATTGATGTAGTGCGCTTCGTGCCCGAGCTTGAGCAAATACGCCGCGAATACGTGCGCGCAGTGGTCCTCGCCCGCAGCCTTCAGATTGTCGACGTACGCGTCTTCGTCGGTCGCGTCCGATCCGACCCGCGCCATCAGGTCATCGACGATCGCCGTGACCAGATCGATCGGCAATTTCAACGCCTCGACGATCACCCGGAAGCGCTCGACGACCGCTTCGAGCGCCGTATCGACGCCGCTCTGCGTGAGCCCCGCCCGCGCGAGTGCGATCAATAGATCGGTGACCTTCGTGTCGCGGGCGCTGCGCTTGCCCGGCGCCGACACGACGACGACGCGCCGCGACGGATCCGCGAGCACGATTTTCGCGACCTTGCGCATCTGCGCGGCCGACGCGACGGAACTCCCCCCGAATTTGACGACCTTCATTGCGACACGGCGCGCAGCGGGCGCTGACGTCCTTCATCCACCGTCATCGTCAGAGCCGCTCCGCCACCCAGGCTTCGACCGATTGCAGCGCCGCCGCCAACGCGTCGGGCCGATCGCCACCGCCGGCTCGCGCCATGTCGGGCCGACCGCCGCCGCGCGCACCGACTTGCGCGCCGACCATGCCGATCAAGTCGCCCGCTTTGACGCGGTCGGTGACGTCCTTCGTGACGCCGACGATCAAGTTCACTTTGCCGTCGGTGATTTGACCGAGCACGATCACTGCGCTGCCGAGTTTGCTCTTGAGCGCGTCGAGCGCGCCGAGCAGCGCCTTCGGATCGTCGCCCGCCACTTCGGCCGCGAGCACGTTCACGCCGCGGATCTCGCGCGCGGAATCGGCGAGATCGGCGCCGCGCGACGCCGCAGCGCGTTGCTTCAACGTGTCGAGCTCGCGCTGCAGGTCGCGGTTTTGCGCGACCAACGTTTTCACCTTGTCGACGACGTCGCGACGCGAAGCGCGCAGCAAAGCAGCAACTTGCTTCAGGTCGCCCTCGCCCGCTTCGGTGTACGCGAGCGCCGTCGGACCGGTGAGCGCATCGATCCGCCGCACGCCGGCTGCGATCCCGCTCTCGGCAACGATGCGCAACAGTCCGATGTCGCCGGTGCGATGCACGTGCGTTCCGCCGCACAGCTCCACCGAAAAGCCATCGCCCATCGTCAGCACGCGAACGCGGTCGCCGTATTTCTCGCCGAAGAGCGCCATCGCGCCCTTGTCGATCGCTTGCTCGTATGCGAGCACGTCGGTCTGCACGGCGGTATTCCGCTGAATCTCGCGGTTCACGATCGATTCGATCTCTCGCAATTCGATCTCGGTGACCGGCAGCGCATGCGAGAAGTCGAAGCGCAGGTGTTCCGCGGACACCAACGAGCCCTTCTGTTGTACGTGTGTGCCGAGCACGCGCCGCAACGCCGCGTGCAGCAGGTGCGTCGCGGAATGGTTCAGCGCGGTCAATCTGCGCCGTTCGCTCTCGACGGTCGCCGTGACGGTCGCGCCGATACGCAGCTGGCCTTTTCGCAGCGCCCCTCGGTGCAAATGTTGGCGCCCGCTCAACGTGGTATCGGTCACGACGAATTCCGCGTCCGCGACCTTCAGCGTGCCGGTATCGCCCACTTGTCCGCCGGCCTCGGCGTAGAAGGGCGTGCGATCGAGCACGACCACGCCGTCCTGCCCCGCAGCGAGAATGTCGACCGCCCTCACGTCGCCGGCCGCGAGTGCGAACAGACCGATCACCTTGGCCGTCGCCTCGGTGCCGTCGTAGCCCAAGAACTCGACCGCGCGATCGACGCGAATCCGCTGGCCGATGTCGGCGTCGAAGCGGCTTGCCGCACGCGCACGTTCGCGCTGCTTCTCCATTTCGATGTCGAAGCCCGTGGTGTCCACCGTGAGGCCGCGTTCGCGCGCGACGTCGGCCGTCAGATCGGTCGGGAAGCCGTACGTGTCGTACAGGCGGAACACGACATCGCCCGGAATTTCCTTGCCTTTGAGATTGCGAATGCTCTTCTCGAGCAACTCCATCCCTTGCGCGAGCGTCTCGGCGAAGCGCTCTTCCTCGGCGAGCAATACCTTCGCGACGTGTTCACGCTGATCCGCGAGGATCGGGTAGGCCTCACCCATCTCGTTGGCGAGCGGCTCGACCAGCCGATTGAAGAACGTGCCGCGAATGTCCAGCTTGTGACCGTGGCGCAGAGCCCGACGAATGATCCGGCGCAACACGTAGCCACGATCTTCGTTCGACGGCACGACGCCGTCGGCCACGAGAAACGCGCACGAGCGGATATGGTCGGCGATCACGCGCAGCGACGGATTGCCCATCAAATCGTTGCGCCCGACGCCGGCGATCTCACCCACCGCGCGCATCAAGTTCTTGAAGAGGTCGATTTCGTAGTTCGAATGCACCCCTTGCGTGATCGCGGCGACGCGTTCGAGCCCCATGCCCGTGTCGACGCCGGGCTTCGGCAACGGCGTCAGCGTGCCGTCCGGCGAGCGGTCGTACTGCGGGAACACCAAGTTCCAAAATTCGACGAAACGATCGCCGTCTTGATCCGCCGAACCCGGCGGACCGCCCGCCACCGTCGGCCCATGGTCATAGAAGATCTCGGAGCACGGACCGCACGGGCCGGTATCGCCCATCGCCCAGAAGTTGTCCGCGATCGAGACGACGCGCTGCGGATCGATGCCGATCGCCTTTTCCCACAACGCGCGTGCTTGATCGTCGTCAGGATGCACGGTCACCCAAAGGCGATCACGTGGAATCGTCAGCACGCGCGTCACGAACTCCCACGCCCAACGGATCGTCTCTTCCTTGAAGTAATCGGCAAAGCTGAAGTTGCCCATCATTTCGAAGAACGTGTGGTGACGCGCCGTGTAGCCGACGTTCTCGAGGTCGTTGTGTTTGCCGCCCGCGCGCACGCAGCGTTGCGCCGACGTCGCGCGCTTGAAGCCGAGATCCTGGATGCCGATCAACGCATCCTTGAACTGCACCATGCCCGCATTGGTGAACAGCAACGTGTTGTCGCCGGCCGGAACCAACGAGCTCGACGGAACGATGCGATGGTCGCGTTCCGCGAAGAACTGCAGGTAACTCGAACGAATGTCGGACGTCTTCATGACCGCGCGTGTGCATACGGGACAAAAAAGGGGCGCAAGTATACACGATTCAGCGCAACGCACTGATTTGCAGAAGGATTCGGGACGTCGATCGGGACCGTTAGCCGCGCAGTGCGCCGAGCGTGCGGTAAATCAAATCCGATGGATAACCACGTTGGGCGAGAAACCGCGCTTGTCGATTCCACGTGTCGCGATCAGCCGGCGGTTCGACGCCGAATCGCTTCGTGCGCGCCCTCTGCGCGTGCTCGAGCCAGAAGTCCGACGTCGCCGTCATCGCCGCATCGACGATGCCGTCGTCGACGCCGCGTTCGCGTAGCTCCGCCCGAATCTTCAGGGGACCCTGTCCGCGCTCCGAACGCACGCGCACGAAGCTCTCGGCGAAACGCTCGTCGGAGACCGAATGCGTCGCGTCGAGCGACGCGACGACGGTTGCAATCGTCGTGACCGAATAACCGCGTTTCTTCAGCTTGCGCCGTAGTTCGTCAGTCGAGTGTTCGCGCTGCGCGAGCAACCGGAACGCGCTGTCGCGTGCTGCTGCGACGTCGTCGCTATCATCGACGTCGAGCAGCAGGTCGATGTGGTCAGACCTCGACTTCGATGCCGTCATCGATCGACGTCGACAACGTGACGCCGTCAGCGGCGCTGCGACCGTTCGGCAGGAGGCGATTGCGAATCGCCGTCTCGATCTCTCGAGACATCTCCGGATTCGCCTCGAGGAAGTCGCACGCGTTCTTCTTACCTTGGCCGATGCGATCGGATTTGTAGCTGTACCACGCACCGGACTTCTCGATGACATTCAGCTTCACGCCGATGTCGACGATTTCCCCCAGCAAGTTGATGCCCTTGCCGTACATGATTTGGAATTCGGCTTGCTTGAACGGCGGCGCGACTTTGTTCTTCACGACCTTGACGCGCGTTTCGTTGCCGACGACTTCCTCGCCTTCCTTCACCGCGCCGATCCGGCGGATGTCGAGCCGCACCGACGAGTAGAACTTCAGCGCGTTGCCGCCGGTCGTCGTTTCCGGCGAACCGAACATCACGCCGATCTTCATGCGGATTTGGTTGATGAAGATCACGAGCGTCTTCGAATGCTTGATGTTCGCCGTCATCTTGCGCAGCGCCTGGCTCATCAAACGCGCTTGCAGACCGACGTGCGCGTCGCCCATTTCGCCTTCGATTTCGGCCTTCGGCGTCAGCGCCGCGACCGAGTCGATGACGACGACGTCGACGGCACCGGAGCGCACGATCATGTCGCAGATCTCGAGCGCTTGTTCGCCGGTATCCGGCTGCGACACGAGGAGCTCGTCCGTGTCGACGCCGAGCGACGCTGCGTAGATCGGATCGAGCGCGTGTTCCGCATCGATGAACGCGCACGTGCCGCCCTGCTTCTGCGCTTCCGCGATCACCTGCAACGTCAGCGTCGTCTTCCCGGACGATTCCGGGCCGTAGATTTCGACGATGCGGCCACGCGGCAGACCGCCGACGCCGAGCGCGACGTCGAGGCCGAGCGAACCGGTCGAAATCGACGGCACGACTTCGGCTTCCTGATCGCCCAAGCGCATCATCGAGCCTTTGCCGAACTGCCGTTCGATCTGGGTCAATGCAGCAGCGAGCGCGCGCTCTTTGTTGGCATCCTTGTTCGAATCCTTGCTCGAGTCCTTGTTGAACTCTTTGTTGAGCTCCTTGCTGAGCTTGGCGTCGTTCGTCGGCATGTCGGCTCCGTCTGTGAAAACACGCGATGTGGACGGTACTGTATATTTAATCAGTACGCCTTGGCAACCCTGACGACGCGTCCGGTTCACACGAAAGGTCGATCTCGCACACGCACTGCGGCGATCGGCGCGTTTGGTTGACGCTCGTCGCAACGCTCTGCTTCACTCGCTGCCCCATGCCAGACCCCTCGTCGCATACCCCCGTGATGCAGCAGTACCTCCGCATCAAAGCGGAGCATCCGCACACGCTGCTCTTCTACCGGATGGGCGACTTCTACGAACTCTTCTACGACGACGCGAAGCGCGCCGCGCAACTGCTCGACATCACGTTGACGACGCGCGGGCATTCGGCCGGTCAGCCGATTCCCATGGCCGGCGTGCCGTATCACGCGGCGACGAACTATCTCGCGCGACTGGTACGGCTGGGCGAGTCGGTGGCGATCTGCGAGCAGATCGGCGATCCGGCGACGTCGAAGGGTCCGGTCGAACGGCGCGTCGAACGCGTGGTGACGCCGGGTACGCTGACCGAGGAGGCACTGCTCGACGCCGCCGGCGACAGTCGCCTCGCCGGCGTGTGTCGCTTCGACTCGCACTACGGATTGGCGTGGATCGAGCTCGCGGCCGGACGTTTCTACGTCGAAGAGGTTGTCGGCGAGGCTGCACTTGCGGCCGAGCTCGCTCGATTGCAGCCGACGGAAATCCTGTTACCGGACGACGCGGCATTGA
>Ga0335076_10007392_pt1 | contig 11061 bp, 7 predicted proteins | sample Lox_Sample_25_FD_206717 | JGI IMG/M metagenome (GOLD analysis project Ga0335076, IMG submission 206717) | Soil microbial communities from Loxahatchee National Wildlife Refuge, Florida, United States - Lox_Sample_2.5 | ecosystem: Environmental > Terrestrial > Soil > Wetlands | place: USA: Florida...
CGACACGGTCGGCTGCTTCCAGATCGAGAGCCGCGCCCAGATGCAGGTCATCCTGCGCACCCGGCCGGAGACGATCGACGACATCACGGTGCAGGTCGCGCTCGTGCGGCCGGGGCCGATCCAGGGGAAGGCTGTGCACCCGTACGTCGAGCGACGCCAGCTGCTGCGCGACGACCCGGGCTACCGCGCGCCGGCCGACCATCCGCTGCTCGAGGAGCCGCTGCGCGAGACGCTCGGCGTCGTCGTCTTCCAGGACCAGGTGCTCGACGTCGCCGTCCATCTCGCCGGTTTCAGCGTCGGCGAGGCAGAGGGGCTGCGGCGGGCGATGAGCCGCAAGCGGTCACACGCGTCGCCGGCGCGCTCGAGAAAGGGGTGGAGGAGACGCAGGCGCACGAGCTCTACGACAAGCTCGTCGCCTTCTCGGGCTTCGGTTTCCCGAAATCGCATGCGGCGGCGTTCGGTCTGCTCGCGTACCAGTCGGCGTGGCTGCGGCACCACTACGCGCCGGAGTTCCTCGCCGCGCTCCTCAACGCGCAGCCGATGGGCTTCTATCCGCCGGCGACGCTCGTGCGCGACGGCCAGCGGCGCGGGGTGGAGACGCGTCCGCCCGACGTGAACCGCAGCGAGGCCGGCTGCACCATCGAGGAGGACGGTGCGGTCCGTGTGGGGCTGAAGTACGTGACCGGGCTGGGGGAGGACGACGCCGAGGTCGTCGCCGCGAAACGGCCCTACTCCTCGATCCGCGAGCTCGCCCAGCGGACGGGGCTGTCGGAGGACGAGCTGCGCGCGCTCGCCGAGTCGGGCGCCTGCGACTGCCTGGGGCTGCGAAGGCGCGAGCTCCTCTGGCAGCTCGGGCTCGTGCCGCGTCCCGCGAGCGTGCCGGGAACCGGGGGCGAGGCAAAGCAGCTCGCGCTGCCGCTCGAGCCGACGGTCGAGACGCCGGACCTTCCCGAGCCGACGGTCTGGGAGCGAATGCTCACCGACTACCGGACGACGAGCCTGTCGGTCGGCGTCCACCCGCTCGAGCTCCTGCGGCCTCATCTGCCGCCTGGAACGCTCTCGAGCGAGGAGCTGCGTGAGCAGCCGCACAGGGCGAACGTGCAGTTCGCCGGTCTCGTCGTCGCGCGGCAAAGGCCCGCGACCGCAAACGGCGTCGTCTTCATGCTGCTCGAGGACGAGCACGCACAGGTCAACCTCGTGATCGCGCCGCAGGTGTACGAGCGGTTCCGCGCGGTCGTGCGCAGCGAGCCGCTGCTGCTCGTCCGTGGCCGCTACGAGCACTCGGACCGCAACCGGAACATCCTCGTGCGCGAGCTCGTGTCGCTTGCGCCGCTCGCGCGATCGCTGACCGACGATGCCGACGTCCACGCCGCTCTCCCGCGAGCCCACCACTTCGGGCACCGCTAGCGCCTCCGCGTCTCCGTAAAACCGTTTACCCGCAGCCAACCTATGCGTTGACATCCCGTCTTACTTCTGCGATAGGTCGTGTGCAATTGGGGCCGCACGGAGGGGGCGGCAGCCGCCGTGCAACTAGGAGGATCTAGATGAAGTTGGTTTTGCGTTTGCGAGCGCTCGCGGCGGCTGCGCTGCTGGCCTCCGTGTGCTTGACAATCTCGGCTGCAGGAGCCGGCGCTGCCGGACCCACGGGCACGAGGGTCGTCGCGCCCAAGCCGTTGCTCCCCCACGGGGCGAAGCAGCTCGGGCCGGTATCGCCCTCGACCGCCGTGTCGGGTGCGGTCGTGCTCCAGCCGCGCGACGAGAGCGCGCTCACGCACTTCATCTCGCAGGTGACCGACAAGAACTCTCCGCTGTTCCACCAGTACCTCACACCCGAGACGTTCGCGGCGAAGTTCGGTCCCACAGCCTCGAGCATCGCGGCCGTCAAGTCGCAGCTCCAGGGCGCAGGGCTGACGGTCACGAACGTCGCGCGGGACGGCATGCTCATCGATTTCACAGCCCCCGCGAACCAGGTCGAGAGTGAGTTCCAGACAGGCTTGGAGCGCTACAAGCTCGCCAACGGCTCGACCGCACGGACGCGGACTGCTCCGCTCAAGGTGCCGGCGACGATCGCGAAGTACGTGACGTCGGTCGTCGGGCTCGACAACACCGTGAAGCTGAAGCCGTCCGGCCTCGTTCAGGCTCCCAGGTCGGCTCAGGGCACGTACCCGGCCGCCAAGGCCGCGACCTTCACCCATCCCGCGGGCTCGCCGACGGCTTGCTCCGATGCGACGGATGCCGCCGAGGAGTTCGGCGGCTTGACCGACGACCAGATCGCGAATGCGTACGGCGCCTTCGGCCTCTACGGCCTGGGCGACACCGGCGTCGGCCAGCACATCGCCGTGTTCGAGCTCGAGCCGTTCGCCACCAGCGACCTGCAGACGTTCGACACGTGCTACTTCGGCGCCACCCGGGCGGCCGCGATGCTCAGCCGCGTGCACACGATCAACGTCGACGGCGGGCCGGCGGAAGGCCCGGGGTCCGGCGAGTCGATTCTCGACATCCAGAACGTGTCCGCGTTCGCGCCCGGCGCGAACATCGACGTCTACCAGGCCCCGAACACCACGTTCGCCTCGCTCGACACGTACGCGAAGATCGTCAACGACGACGTCGACAAGGTCGTGACCACGAGCTGGGGCTTCTGCGCACAGGCCCTGCAGGAGGCGGAGCCCGGCGTCCAGCAGGCCGAGAACGTGATCTTCGAGCAGGCGGCCGCCCAGGGGCAGACGGTCTTCTCGTCCGCCGGAGACGAGGGCAGCAACGACTGCAACACCTTCGAGACCACCTCGCCCGTCAGCCCGATCTTGTCCGTCGACGACCCGTCGAGCCAGCCCTACGTCGTGGCTGCCGGCGGAACGACGATGGACAACGCCACCCAGCCCGCGTCCGAGCACGTCTGGAACGACGGCGCAGCGTGGGGCGCGGCCGGCGGCGGCATCTCCGAGTCCTGGCCGATGCCGGCCTGGCAGCTCAACGCGAAGGTGCCCGGCGTGAACAACCCGAGCGTGATCAGCGCCGCCGACACCTTCGCCGCGGCCGATCAGGGCGATCCGGGCTATGCCTTCTGCAAGACGCAAAGCGCTGCCGGCCCGGACGAGACCAGCTGCCGCGAGGTTCCGGACGTCAGCGCCGACGCCGACGAGTTCACCGGAGGGATCACCATCTACATCGGCGCGTTCGGCGGCTGGAACACGATCGGAGGGACTTCCTCGGCGGCCCCGATGTGGGCGGCCATGCTGGCGGACGTCAATGCGTCTCCGACGTGCAAGAACAATCCGGCGACGGCGAACGGAGTCGGCTTCGTCGATCCGCTCCTCTACTCGGTGGCGTCGAACCCGACGGCCTACGCCGCGTCCTTCAACGACATCAAGGTCGGCAACAACGACCCGTACGGGGACTCCAACCTCTTCCAGGCCACGACCGGGTACGACATGGCGTCGGGCCTCGGCACACCGCAGCTGACCCAGCCGAACGGCGGCTCCGGGCTCGCGTTCTACCTCTGCAGCCAGGCGCCGGCGGCCACACGGCCGACCGTCGCGAGTGTTGCGCCCGCCGTCGGCTTCACGTCGGCCTCCAGCACGAGCGTGACGATCACCGGCACGCACTTCCAGGACAGCACGAACCCCGTGGTCGGCGTCCAGGTGGGGAGCTACCAGGTGCCGACGGCGGACTTCAACGCGACGGGCCCGACGACGATCACCGCCACGTTCCCGCCGGCCGCCGATGTGATCCCGCCGAACGACCAGACCGACGGCGCGGGCCGCATCCAGGTGACCGTGACGCTCAAGGACGGTGAGACGAGCGCGGTCAACGCGAACAGCGGGTTCACGTACGTCGACGACAACGGCTCCTCGCAGCCGCTCCCGACCGTGACCAGCGTCGAGAGCTTCACCGGTCTCGAGACGGGCGGGAACACGGTCGACATCTACGGTGCCGGCTTCACGGGAGCAACCGGCGTCACCTTCGGCGGGGTCGCCGCGACGAACGTCGACGTCGTCCACGACTGGCTGATCACCGCCACCGTCCCGGCATTCCAGAGCGGGACGACGACCTGCGACCAGGACGGCTCGAGCTTCGATGCGAGCGAGAACGCCACGAACGACATCTGCCAGACGCAGGTCGAGGTGACCACGCCGAACGGCACGAGCACCACGGCCGCGATCAAGCCCCTGTACGAGGGGGCGATCTCCTTCGACGAGCACGGTGTGCTGCCGGTGCCGCCGAGTGACGAAGCGGCGCCTGTGAGGACAGAGTACGACTACGTGCCGACGCCGACGATCACGTCGATCTCGACCGCCCCGAGCGACCCGAACTCGCTCGCGAGCGAGCTCGGAGACTCGGTGGTCACGATCGAGGGCAAGGGCTTCAACTTCGCAGCCCTCGACTGGGTCAACTTCGGCGACCCGACGCAGGCAGCCTCACAGCAGTTCTTCAACATCGTCAGCGACACGGGCACGGAGATCCAGATCCAGGCGCCTGCCCTGCCGTCGACGACGGTCGACCCGACGACCCTCCCCGTCAGCGTCAAGGCGACCGGGATGGCAGCGGGTCTGTCGAACCAGGTGAACGCGATCTACGCCGGCGTTCCGACGGTCACCAGCGTGCTGGCGACCGCGGGGGCGACGGCCGGCCAGCCCGCCGGACCCGACACGGGCGGCACACCGATCGACATCAAGGGCACGGGATTCGCGAACCAGGCGACCTTCGTGCAGTTCAACGACATCGCGACGCCGTTCTCGCTCGGCACGCAGTACACCTTCACGGCCAACAGCAACACCGACCTCACGACGAAGACGGTCTCGCAGAATCCGGCAGTCGTCGACACCCAGGTCTGCACGGTCACCGACTGCTCGGCGCCAACCTCGTCCGTCAGCGACTCGTCGGACCTGTTCTTCCTCTTCCCGCCGGGGAATCCGAAGATCGACTCGATCACACCGGACTCGGGCCCGGCGAACGGCGGCACCCAGGTGACGATCACAGGCGAGAACCTCGGCTGTGTGACGAACATCTCCTTCGGCAACGTCGACGCGGAGACGTTCTCGAACGCCGAGGCGCTGCTCGATTGCGGCACGACGGACACCGTCACCGTGACCGCTCCGGCAGTCGGCACCGTCGGCACGGCGCCCGTCACGCTCGAGACGGTCGAGAGCGACGCGACCAACGCAGCGCCGGCGACCGGGTCGTTCACGTACACCCAGCCGCCCGCTCAGACGGTGACCGCTCACAAGTCGGGGAACGGCTCCGGCAAGATCACGAGCTCTCCCTCCGGGATCAGCTGCCCCAAGACGTGCACGCACAACTTCAAGTACGGGAGCTCGGTGACCCTGAAGGCGAAGGCCTCGACGGGCTCGTCGCTCACCGGCTGGACCGGCGCGTGCAGCGGCCGCAAGGCCACCTGCAAGGTGACGGTGAATGAGGCCCTATCGGTCACGGCGAAGTTCACGCTCAAGAGCTGCGTCGTGCCGAACGTCAAGGGGAAGACGCTCTCCGCCGCGAAGCGCGCGCTCAAGGGGCACTTCTGCCGGGCCGGCAAGATCAAGCACGCCTTCTCCGGCAAGGTGAAGACGGGTCGCGTGATCTCGCAGAGCCCGAACGCGGGCAAACACCTCAAGCACAACAGCAAGGTCGGCCTCACGGTCAGCAAGGGGCACAAGTAACGGCCGTCGACAGCCCGCATCGAGATGCGAGGGGCTCGCTCACGCGGGCCCTTCGCTAGTGATGGGTCGCGTGCCGACGGTGCATCGGCGAAGGCAGGTGCGGCGCGAGGTTGAAAGCCGTGTTCACCAGCGCGAGGTGGGTGAACGCCTGGGGGAAGTTCCCGAGCAGCCGGTCGGCCTTCGGGTCGTACTCCTCGGCGTAGAGTCCGAGGTCGTTCCCGAGGTCGACGAGCCGTCCGAAGAGCTCGTGCGCGTCGTCGTGGCGGCCGAGCAGCTCGTAGCAGTCGCAGAGCCAGAACGAGCACGGTAGGAATACGCCTTCGCCGGGCGGCAGCCCGTCGGCCGCGGACTCGCTCGTCCGGTAGCGGAGCACGAAGCCCTCGTGCATGAGCTCCCGCTCGACCGCCTCGACCGTGCCCCGGATCCGCGGGTCGGCGGCGGGGAGAAAGCCGACGAGCGGCAACAGCAGGAGGCTGGCGTCGAGCTCCTTCGAGCCGTATGACTGCGTGAAGGAGCCGAGCTCGGAGTCGAAGCCGCGTTCGCAGACGTCGCGGTGGATCTGGTCGCGGACAGTGCGCCAGCGATCGACCGGCCCGTCGAACCCGTGGTCCTCGACCGTCCGCACGGCGCGGTCGAACGCGACCCACGCCATCGCCTTCGAATGGACGAAGTGTCGGCGCTCGCCTCGGATCTCCCAGATGCCGTCATCCGGCTCGCGCCATGCCTCCTCGAGATGCTCGAGCAGCCCGAGCTGGATGGCCCACCCCTGCGAATCCAGCGGCAGGCCGTGCTGGCGGGCCTGGTAGAAGCAGTCGAGCACCTCCCCGTAGACGTCGAGCTGGAGCTGCTCGCTCGCTGCGTTGCCGACCCGCACCGGCTTCGATCCTTCGTAGCCGTCGAGCCAGGGCAGCTCGTACTCGCTCAGCCGCCGCTCACCGGCGACGCCGTACATGATCTGGACGTCCGCGGGGTCGCCGGCGAGCGCCCGGATCAGCCAGCGCCGCCACTGTCCGGCCTCGTCGGCGTGGTTGCAGTGGAGGAGAGCCAGCAGCGTGAGCGTCGCGTCGCGCAGCCAGCAGTAGCGGTAGTCCCAGTTGCGAACGCTCCCGATCCACTCCGGCAGCGAGGTCGTGGGTGCGGCGACGATCCCGCCCGTCGGGTCGTACGTGAGTGCCTTGAGGACGATGAGCGAGCGCCGTACGAGCGACGCCCAGTCGCCCTGGAGGTCGAGCGGGCACGCGTCGCTCCACTCCCGCCAGTAGGCCTCCGTGTCGGCCAGGGCCTGCTCCGGGTCGATCGCCTCGGGAACCTCCTCGTGCGACCGGAACCACGTGAGGACGAACGGCATCCGCTCGCCTTCGTCGACCGAGAGCTCCGAGATCGTGCGCATGTCCTCGCCGCGCGTCGGCGCGTGCGTGCGGAAGCAGAGAGCATCCGGGCCTGCGAGCGCGACGCGGGTGTCATCCTCGTGCGTGCGCTTGCGCACCCAGGGGACGATGCGTCCGTAGTCGAACCGGATCGTGAGCTCCGAGCGGAAGTGGACTCGCCCCTTCACGCCCTCGACGATGCGGACGATGTCGGGCGCGTCGCCGCGCGGCGGCATGAAGTCGAGGACGCGAGCGACCGAGCCGTCGTTCGTCTCCCAGGTCGTCTCGAGGACGAGCGTGTCGTGGAGGTAGCGACGTGTGCTCGTCGCCGGCGTCGACGGCTCGAGGAGCCAGCGGCCGCAATCGGGGCCGCCGAGGAGTGCGGCGAAGCACGCTCCGGAGTCGAAGCGCGGAAAGCAGAGCCAGTCGATCGAGCCTCCGCGTTCGACGAGCGCCGCCGTCTGCAGGTCGCCCAGCAGGGCGTACTCCTCGATCCTGGCCATCAGCGGTTCTCGATCTCCAGCCCGAGCTCGGGCCAGCGCTTCCGGACGGCGTGGTTGAAGGAGTCGCCGTACACCTCGGCTGCATCCTCGTCGAGCGTGCGGGCGAATCGGTCGCGCATGTCGGCGAGCGCCTCCGTCGCGGTCTCGACAGCGTCCACGAAATCTCCGTACGCCTCTTCGGCGTCCTCGCGCGCAGCCTCCTCGTAGAGGCGGTACTTCTCCCGGCACTCCTCGAGCACGTCCGCCTCGTCGTCGACGAACAGATCGAGCTGGCGTGTGATCACGTCACGGAAGGGATCGCGGCGCAGCCTCACGTGATCTCCGCATACACCGCGAGATGCGCCTGCGCCGACGCGTCCCAGGTGAGCTCCGCACGTGCGCGCCGGGCACCCTCGCGCGCGCGTTCGAGCGCCTCCTGGTTCGAGAGGAGCTCGTGGACGGCCGCCGTGAGTCCGGCGACGTCGCCTGCCGGCACGACGCGGCCGGCGTCGAAGCGCCGCACCGGCTCCGCGATGCCGCCGACGTCGTAGGCGACGGCGGGGACGCCGGCGCCGAGCGCGCGCAGGAGGGCGCCGCTCTGGTCGAGCTCTGGCCGGTAGGGGAAGACCGCGACCGTGGCGTCCCCGAAGGCACGGTCGATCTCCGCGCGCGGGAGGTAGCCGAGCCGCCACTCCACTTCGAGCCCGTTCGCGGCGGCGCGATACGGCTCGACCGGCTCGAGCGGATCCCCGGCAACGAGCAGGCGGGCGTCGCCGGCGCGGCGCACCGCCTCGATCGCGTCACCGAGCCCCTTGTACGGCCGGATCATCCCGAAGGCGAGCACCGTTCGGCCGTCGTCGTGCCGCTCCGGCTCGCTCGGGAAGACGGGGTGGGGGATGACCCGGAGGCGGTCCGCGTCCACGCCCAGCCCGGCGAGCGTCTCCCGGCCGCTCTCGCTGTGCACGACGATCCGGTCGAAGCGCGCGAAGATCCGCTGCCACAGCTCCGTGCGGTGCGCGGTACGGCGCGGCAGGAGGTCGTGCGCCGTGAAGACCGACGGCAGATGGGGACGAAAGAGGTACGCGTCGAGCTCGGGCGCCGGCAGCCACTGCACGTGGAGGACGTCCGCGTGGACGCGCCGAAGGGAGGCGAGCCCGAGTGGGTGCTCCACCACCTTGAGCGGCAGACGCAGCGCCGACCTGCCGAAGAGCCGCGACGAGAGGGGATAGAACAGCTCCCGGCGCTCATACCCGTCGGGCTCCGGCGCGGTGCCGAAGCGAAAGCGAGACGTGACGAGCTCGACCTCTGCGCCCGCGCGCGCCAGTGCCGCCGCGAGCTCGTGGTCGTACGGCGGCGTGAAGGCCGGCGGATCGGCGAGCAGGACGCGCACGGCCTCGTACGCTACGTCGTTGCCATGCTCGTGCGGACTTGGAACCTCTTCCACGGCAGACCGTCTCCGCCAAGGCGCAGGGCGTTCCTCCGCCAGATGATCGAGCTGGTGACCCGCGACCACCCGGACGTGGTCTGCCTGCAGGAGCTGCCGGTGTGGGCTCTCCCGCAGCTCGGGCGGTGGAGCGGTATGCATGCGACCACCGCCGTCGCCCGCCGGCCGCTGCTCCCGGTCGGCGCGCGGCCCGTCACCGCGCTCCACCATGGACTCCTGCGCTCGGCCGTGACGGGGGAGGGCGACGCGATCCTGACGCGCGGGCCGGTCCGGGACCTCGGCGAGCACGTCGTCGGGCACTCCAAGCTGCGGCGCATCGCGCACGCCGTCGAGCTCGAGGGCATCACGATCGTGAACTTCCACATCGACGGCGAGCGGGAGCAGTTCGACCGCGTCGTCGCGCTCGCGCCGGATCGCTCGATCGTGGCAGGGGATGCGAACCTCGTCGCGCCGGAGGCGGAGGGGTTCTCGCCGCCGCTGGCCGGCAGCATCGACCAGATCCTCGTTCGTGGGCTCACGCTCAGCGACGGGCCGTCCGCGTGGCCGGTCGAGCGGCGCACCATTGCGGGCCGAGTGCTCTCGGATCACGCTCCCATCGAGGCGGTGGTGGAGTGACGTTCGAGGAAGCCCGGGCGCAGTTTCCGGTGCTGGAGCGGTTCGCCTACCTCAATGCGGGATCGACCGGACCGCTGCCGCGCGCCGCCACCGACGCCGCGAGAGCGAGGCTCGAGCGCGACCTCGTGGAGGGGCGCAGCGGGAGCGCGTACATCGAGGAGCTCATGGACATGCGCGAGAGTGTCCGCGGCGGAATCGCAGCCGTCCTCGGCACCTCGGCGGACCTCGTCGCGCTCAACGACTCGACGACGCGCGGCTGCCAGACCGTCGTCGCCGGACTGGGGCTCGGCCCCGACGACGAGATCGTCACGACGGCGGACGAGCACTTCGGCCTCACCGGCCAGCTCCGAGCGAGCGGCGCCCGGGTCGTGGTCGTGGGCGCCGACGAGGATGCGCTTCTCGCCGCCGTCACGCCGCGGACTCGGCTCATCGCCGTCTCCCACGTGCTCTGGACGACCGGACGCAGGCTCGATCTCGACCGTCTGCGGCAACCGGACGGGCCGCTGCTCCTCGTGGACGGGGCCCAGTCGGCGGGCGCGATCTCGGTCGACCTCTCCGGGGCCGACTTCTACACCGTGTCGGCACAGAAGTGGCTGTGCGGGCCCGACCCGTCGGGAGCGCTCTTCGTGCGCGATCCCGGCCGGTTGGGCGTGGCGCTGCCGACGATGTTCTCGCAACAGAGCCATGAGGCCGACGGGACCTTCGTCCCGAAGGACGGAGCGCGGCGGTTCGACTCCGGCTGGATCGGCGCGCCGGCTCTCGCCGGCCTGCAGGCGGCGCTCGACGTGCACCCGGAGTGGCGTTACGAAGCGGCGGCAGAGGCGGCGGGCCGGTGTCGCGAGCTCCTCGCCGCGCTTGGGGAGGTCGTCACGCCGGCCGGCCACTCGACGCTCGTCTCCTTCCATCCGCCGGGCGATCCGACGGCGCTCGTGGCGGCGCTCGCCGAACAGGGCGTGCTCGTTCGCGAGCTGCCGGGCCGCGGCCTCGTGCGCGTCTCGTGCGGGTGGTGGACGAGCGAGGACGACCTCCGCCGCCTCGCCGACGGCATCACCGCGGCCTAGGAGGGCAGGCCCAGCTCGGCAGCGATGGGCTGCAGGGCCTCGACGATCGTGCGGATGTGGTCGTCGAGCTCGACACCGAGCACCTCGGCGCCCTTGTAGACGTCCTCGCGGTGAACGCCCGCGGCGAACGACGGCTGCTTGAGCTTCTTCTTGACCGACTTCGGCTCGAGGCCCTCGAGCCCGGACGGACGCACGAGCGCGCACGCGTGAACGAAGCCGGAAAGCTCGTCGCAGGCGAAGAGCGTCCTCTTCAACGGCGTGTCGCGCGGCAGGCCGAGGTGCTCGGCGTGCGAGAGCACGGTCTCGACGATGTCTTCGGGATACCCCTCCTCGCGCAGGATCGGGGCGCCGTCCTGGGGGTGCTTGTCGAGGGTCGGGTGCATCTCGTAGTCGAAGTCGTGGAGGAGCGCCGCGACGCGCCAGAGCTCCTCGTCCTCG
>Ga0335076_10007393_pt1 | contig 11059 bp, 11 predicted proteins | sample Lox_Sample_25_FD_206717 | JGI IMG/M metagenome (GOLD analysis project Ga0335076, IMG submission 206717) | Soil microbial communities from Loxahatchee National Wildlife Refuge, Florida, United States - Lox_Sample_2.5 | ecosystem: Environmental > Terrestrial > Soil > Wetlands | place: USA...
GTGCGCTTGGAAATGCGCGCCGCCTTGGCGACCGCCTCAATGCTGGTGTGGCCGTAGCCGTCGGCCAGGAAGCGGACGGTCGCGGCGTCGAGGATGCGCTCGGTGAGCTCCGCCGCGCTGGCGCGCGAGGGGCGACCGACCCGGCCAGCGGCTCCCGACGGATCCGGCATACGTGCACGGTAATTGAGGAGGGATGTAAACGCAACGGTTGCGTACTATTTTGCGCGCGACAATCAACCCGACCGGAGATAGCGCACCGCGGCGTCGCGCTCGAACAGGTAGAGGAGCACCCGCAGCGCCTCCGCGCGGGGCGACGACAGGGTGGGGTCCTGGTCGAGCAGCAGCCGCGCATCGGCGCGCGCCGTCTGCAGCAGCGCCTCGTGGACCGCGAGGTCGGCCAGCTTGAAGGTCGGCATGCCGCTTTGACGGGTGCCAAGCACCTCGCCGGCGCCGCGCAGCCGCAGGTCCTCCTCGGCGATCCGGAAGCCGTCCTCGGTCTCGCGCATGATCTCGAGCCGGGCCCGCGCGGTTTCGCCGAGCGGGCCCTGATAGACCAGCAGGCAGGTCGACGGGCGGTCGCCGCGGCCGATCCGGCCGCGCAACTGGTGCAGCTGCGCCAGGCCAAAACGCTCGGCATGCTCGATCACCATGACGGTGGCGGCCGGCACGTCGACCCCGACCTCGATCACGGTGGTCGCCACCAGCAGACCGAGCCCGCCCCGGGCGAACGCCTCCATCACCTTGTCCTTTTCGGCGGCCTTCATCTTGCCGTGCACCAGCCCGACCGGATGGCCGAGCGTCGCCTCCAGCTGCCGCTGGCGCTCGACCGCCGCGGCGACGTCGAGCTGCTCGGACTCCTCGACCAGCGGGCACACCCAGTAGACCTTGGCGTCGTTCCGAAGCGCGCGCATGACCCCGGCGATCACGTCGTCGAGCCGGTCGAGCGGCAGCACGCGGGTGTCGACCGGCTTGCGCCCCGCGGGCTTCTCGGTGAGCCGCGAGACGTCGAGATCGCCATAGGCGGTCAGCATCAAGGTGCGCGGAATCGGCGTCGCGGTCATGACCAGGACGTCGACGCCCTTGCCCTTGGCCGCCAACGTCAGGCGCTGGTGCACGCCGAAGCGGTGCTGCTCGTCGATGACGGCGACGGCGAGATCGCGAAAGGCGACCTCGTCCTGGAACAGCGCGTGCGTGCCGACCACCAGGTCGAGCGCGCCGTCGACCAGCGCGCCGAGCACGCGCTCGCGCGCCTTGCCCTTGTCGCGCCCGGTGAGCGAACCGAGCCGCACGCCGGCGGCTGCCGCCAACGGCTCGATGGTCGCATAGTGCTGGCGCGCCAGGATCTCGGTCGGGGCCATCAGGGCGGCCTGCGCGCCGCATTCGACCGCGGTCAGCATGGCGAGCAACGCGACCACTGTCTTGCCGCTGCCGACGTCGCCCTGGAGCAGCCGCAACATGCGGCGATCGGCGGCGAGATCGCCGGCAATTTCGGCGAATGCCGCCTGCTGCGAGGCGGTCAGCGCGAAGGGCAGGGCGGCGGTCGCCGCCGCGGTCAGCCGGCCGTCGCCGCACAGGCTGCGGCCGGGCAGCCGGCGCTGGTTCAGCCGCACCAGACCGAGCGCCAGCTGGTTTGCCAGCAGCTCGTCATAGGCGAGCCGGCGGCGCGCCGCGGTGGTCGGCTCGAGATCGGCCGGCCCGGCGGGTGCGTGGGCGGCCGCCAGGCTGGCGCGCCAGCCTGCCCAGCGCTCGCGCGCAACCAGCGACGGATCGAGCCATTCCGGTAGCTCGGGGGCGCGCGCCAGCGCCGACGCCATCGCCTTGGCGAGCAAGCGCGGGCTCAGGCCCGCCGTCAAACCATAGACGGGCTCGATGCCGCTGACCTTGTCGAGCTCCTCGGGCGGCACGACGTGATCGGGATGGGTGATCTGGCGCTCGTCGTTGAACAGCTCGACGCGACCCGAGACGATCCGCCGCGCCCCCACGGGCAGGCTGCGCTGGAGATAGTCGGGCCGGGCGTTGAAATAGACGAGATGGAGGAAGCCGGTGTCGTCCGAGCAGCGCACCTTGTAGGGATGGCGGGGCGTTCGCCCGGGCACGTGTGCGTCGATCCTGAGGGCCAGGGTGGCGACCGCGCCCGGCACCGCGTCCGCCAGCTTGGGCATGTGGCGGCGGTCGATGATGCCGGTCGGCAGATGCCACAGCAGGTCGGCCACGCTCGGTCCCGCGAGCCGCTCGAGCAGCCGGGCAGCGTGCCGGCCGACACCGGGCAACGCCGTGGTCGGCGCGAACAGGGGAAACAGGATCTGCGGACGCACCGTGGGCTGACGAATCTGGTGGGCGCTTCTATTTCTATACCGGTATGGCGTGTGCGCATGCCGGCATTCGCCGGACGCGCTCCCCAAGGCTGGCCCGGACAGACACAATAGCCGACCATGAGCCCCTGCCTCGATCCGCGCCGCAAGCGCCTGCTGTTCCGCAGCCTGCACCGCGGCACCAAGGAGACCGACCTGATGCTGGGCGGCTTCGCCGAGCACCATCTCGCCGCGATGGACGACGGGCAGCTCGACCGCTTCGAGCGGCTGCTCGAGGCGCCCGACACCGACCTGTTCGACTGGATCACTGGCCGGCTGCCGGCGCCGGCGCCCTACAACGACGACGTGATGGATCTCCTGATTGCCTTCACCGCCCGACACCGCCCGTGAGCCGCTCGGCATGAGCGACAGCTGGTACGGCCGGCCCGGCCGGGTCGTCGTCCACGGCGTGCCGGAGGGCTACGACGCGCTGGTGCTGCAGCGCACGGCGCGCGCGCTCGCCGCCGCGCAGCGGCCGCTGCTCCATGTCGCGCGCGACGACGCGCGGCTGGCGCAGCTGGCCGAGGCGGTCGGTTTCTTCGCGCCCGAGATCGATCTGCTCGGCTTCCCGGCCTGGGACTGCCTGCCCTATGACCGCGTGTCGCCCAACAGCCAGCTGGTCAGCCGGCGGCTCGACACGCTGGTCCGCTTGGCCTCGCCGGTGGTCGAGGTCGGCCGGCCGCGCCTGGTGATCACCACGGTCGCCGCCGTGCTGCAGCGCGTGCCGACCCGCAAGCTGCTGGCGCCCGCAGTCAAGCGCCTGCGGGTCGGCGAGCAGGTCGACGGCGACGAGCTGGTCGGCTTTTTCCAGCGCAACGGTTATACGCGCGCCGACACGGTGCGCGAGCCCGGCGAGTACGCGATCCGCGGCGGCATCATCGACGTGTATCCGGCCGGGCTCGCCGAGCCGCTGCGCCTCGATCTGTTCGGCGACACGCTCGAGGCGATCCGCGAGTTCGACCCGATGTCCCAGCGCTCGACCGGCGCGCGCGACGCGGTCGATCTCAAGCCGGCCTCCGAGATCCTGCTCGACGACGCCGCGATCGCGCGCTTCCGCACCGGCTATCGCGCGCTGTTCGGCGCCGAGACCGCCGACGATCCGCTCTACGAGGCGATCAGCGCCGGACGCAAGCACATCGGCATGGAGCATTGGCTGCCGTTGTTCCACGAGCAGCTCGAGACCTTGTTCGATTACCTGCCCGGTGCCGCGGTGACGTTCGACGCCCAGGTCGAGGCGGCGATCGACGCGCGCTTCGAGCAGATCAACGAGTATTACGAGGCGCGCCGCGCGCTGATGACGGCCAGCGCGCGCGACGGCACGCCCTACAAGCCGCTGCCGCCCGACCGGCTCTACCTCACCGAGCGCGACTGGCGAGCGGCGCTGAAGCCGTCGTCGCTCGGCGCCTTCGACGCGTCGCCGGCGCCCCCCATCGGCGAGGCGGGGTCGGACCGGGTCGAGGCGGGCGGTCGGCCGGGCCACGGCTTCGCCGAGGCGCGCGTGCGCCCCGACGTCAACCTGTTCGATGCCGTGCGCGAGCATTTCGACGCCCTGATAGCCGGCGGCTCGCGCGTCGTCGTGACCACCTACAGCACCGGCTCGCGCGACCGCCTGAAGGGGCTGCTGCGCGACCACGGTGTCGCCGATGTCGCGCAACCCGAGACCTGGGCCGAGGTCGCGGCGCTCCCGGCGGGCACGGTCGCGCTCGTCGTGCTCGGGCTCGAGCGCGGCTTCGTCGCCGGGCCGCTGGCCGTGGTGTCGGAGGGCGACATCCTGGGCGACCGGCTGGTTCGCCAGATCAAGCGCCGGCGCGCCAGCGACTTCATCAGCGAGGTCGCCAGCCTCAACGACGGCGACCTGGTGGTCCACGTCGATCACGGCATCGGCCGCTATGACGGGCTGGTCACGCTCGCGGTCGCCGGCGCGCCGCATGACTGCCTGCGCGTGCTCTATGCGGGCGGCGACAAGCTGTTCGTGCCGGTCGAGAACATCGACGTGCTGTCGCGGTTCGGCTCGGAGGAGGCCGGCGTCCAGCTCGATAAGCTCGGCGGCGTCGGCTGGCAGGCGCGCAAGGCGCGCGTGCGCGAACGCATCCGCGACATCGCCGACAAGCTGATCCGCATCGCCGCCGAGCGCGAGATCAAGCAGGGCCTGGCGCTCGCCGCGCCCGAGGGCAGCTACGACGAGTTCTGCGCGCGCTTCCCCTACGCCGAGACCGACGACCAGCAGCGCGCCATCCAGGACACCATCACGGATCTCGGCTCCGGCAAGCCGATGGACCGGCTGATCTGCGGCGACGTCGGCTTCGGCAAGACCGAGGTGGCGCTGCGCGCCGCCTTCGTGACCACGATGGCGGGCAGCCAGGTCGCCGTGGTGGTGCCGACCACCTTGCTGGCGCGCCAGCATTTCCGCCTGTTCCAGGAGCGCTTCAAGGGCCTGCCGACGCGCATCGAGCAGCTCTCGCGCCTGGTCCCGCCCAAGCGCGCCGCCGAGATCAAGAAGGCGCTCGCCGAGGGCGCGGTCGACATCGTCGTCGGCACCCACGCGCTGCTGTCGAAGTCGATCCGCTTCAGAGACCTCGGCCTCCTGGTGGTCGACGAGGAGCAGCATTTCGGCGTCGGCCAGAAGGAGCGCCTGAAGGAGCTCAAGGCCAACGTCCACGTGCTGACCCTGACCGCGACGCCGATCCCGCGCACGCTCCAATTGGCGCTCTCGGGGGTGCGCGACATGAGCATGATCGCGACCCCGCCGATCGACCGGCTGGCGGTGCGCACCTTCGTGCTGCCGTACGATCCGGTGGTCGTGCGCGAGGCGATCCTGCGCGAGCATTTCCGCGGCGGCCAGGTGTTCTACGTCTGCCCGCGCATCGAGGACCTCGCGTCGGTCAGCGAGCGCATCCGCAAGCTGGTGCCCGAGATCAAGATCGCGACCGCGCACGGCCGCATGGCGCCGACCCAGCTCGAGGACGTCATGACGGCGTTCTGCGACGGCAAGTACGACATGCTGCTGTCGACCAACATCGTCGAGTCGGGGCTCGACATTCCGAGCGCCAACACGATGCTGATCCACCGCGCCGACATGTTCGGCTTGGCCCAGCTCTACCAGCTGCGCGGCCGGATCGGGCGCTCGAAGACGCGCGCGTACGCCTATCTCACGCTGCCGCCCGGCCGCGTACCCTCGCTCGCCGCGCAGAAGCGCCTCGAGGTCATGCAGACGCTCGACCAGCTGGGCGCCGGCTTCCAGCTGGCGAGCCACGACCTCGACATTCGCGGCGCCGGCAATCTGCTCGGCGAGGAGCAATCGGGCCATATCAAGGAGGTCGGCATCGAGCTCTACCAGCACATGCTGGAGGAGGCCGTGCAACTGGCCAAGAGCGGCGCCGCCGCCGAGAGCACGCCGGCGGCCGACCAGTGGACGCCGCAGATCACCATCGGGACGCCGGTGCTGATCCCGGAGAGCTATGTCGGCGACCTGAGCGTACGGCTCGGCCTCTATCGCCGCATCGCGACGCTGATCGACCGCACCGAGATCGATGCATTCGCGGCCGAGATGATCGACCGCTTCGGGCCGCTGCCGGCCGAGGTCGACAACCTGCTGCGCATCATCCAGATCAAGCGGCTGTGCATCGATGCCGGGGTCGAGAAGGTGGACGCCGGACCCAAGGGCGCCGTGCTCGCCTTCCGGCAGAACCATTTCGCCAACCCGCCCGGGCTGGTCGACTTCATCCACCGCCAGTCCGGCATGGTGAAGCTGCGCCCCGACCACCGCCTGGTCGTCATGACGGCGTGGGAGCGGCCCGAGGAGCGCATCCAGGGCGTCCAGCACGTCATTCAACAGCTCGCCCAGCTCGCCGCCGCGTGAGCGGCGGGCTCAGCGTGCAGTCAGGTGGTGGAATCCCAACACGTGGTAGGCCGCCGGCTCGACGCGCGCCAGGGGCTCGACCTTCACCTTGGCGACACCGCGGCGCTTGAGGCCGATCTCCTCGGCCGCCTTTTGCGACAGATCGATCACGCGGTGGCCGCGGAACGGCCCGCGGTCGTTGACCCGGACCTCGACCGAGCGACCGTTGCTCAGGTTGGTCACCCGCACGCTCGAGTGCAGCGGCAACGAGGGATGTGCCGCCGTCAGGGACTGCGGGTCGTACGGCTCGCCGCTGGCGGTCGCGTGACCGCGGTGTGGCGTGCCGTACCACGACGCCAAGCCGACCTGAACGGCGTGGCCGTTGGTGGTCGCGTGCGCGGGCTCCTGTGTAGTATTCGTCGGCTTGGCTGAGCAAACCGCCGCGCTGCCGAGGAGCCCCAGCAACATCGCGCCAGCAATGGCGGACTTGCCAAATCTCCTAAGATAAATCACGGCGCGATTATCCTCACTGTCTTGAACCATCACTGGATCTAACATCGGCGCGCTGGCGAGGTTCTGAAACAATAGTGTGTCCGACCCGCAGACAATAGTATGACACTACGGGCTAAGCCGGCGAATTAAAACAGATTTTCAGTGAATCGGCGGCATCCGCCGAAGGCGCAGAAAGCCCCGGGGGCGTCGCCCCCGGGGCTGCCGCTCTCTGCTCTGAAGCGGTGCTGTGGCGCTAACGATCCTTGAGGGCGTCGCGCGCGGCGTCTTTGAGATTGCCGAAGGCGCCTTGGGCCTTGCCCGCTGCCTGGTCGGCCTTGCCCTCGGCTTCGCGCTCCTTGTCGCCCGTAACCTTGCCAGCGGCTTCCTTCAGCTTGCCCTTGAGTTCCTTGGCGCCGCCTTTGATACGGTCCTTGTCCATGATGGCTCCCTTGGCCAGTCTGTCTTGGGGGAACGCGAGGGGCTGCGGCTTTGTCCCCTGCGCCGGGCTCGCGCGCGGTCCGCAAAAAAGTCGCAATCACCCCATAAAACCGTCGCGGTTCACGGGTTAAGACTTTAATCGCCGGACCGCGCAGGCCCGGCGGTCATTGATGCGGGCGCGGTAACTTATTGATAGCGCGGGGATGGTTGGAGCTATGGACGGCGTATTGAGCCTTAACGAGGACCACGGACATCAAGGGGACCAGCCGATGGACGACTTGCATCCCGAGCTGGTAGCGTTGCTCGACGACCCGATCACGCGGCGCGTGATGGCGAGCGACCAGGTCTCGATGGCGAGCCTGCTGGCCTTGCTGCGCAGCGCCCGCGGTCGCCTGCGGGCCGCCCCCGAGCGGCGGCGCGCCGAGCCGCCCGCGGCCGCGGCGAGACCGACGGCCAATTAAAAAACGCACCCACGTGTGCGCCGGCTCACACGGTGATCCGGCGACTCTGCCTTAGCGTAGACATCGGACGGCAATCGCTGATGCGTGCGGGGCAACCATGGATGGCAACCGCTTCAACCCGGCCCTCGAGGACCTGCTGCGCGACCCGCTGACGCGGCGCATGATGGCCAGCGACAATGTCGAGATGGCCGCGCTCGTCGCGCTCCTGACGGCGGTGCGCCGCCGGCTCGCCGATCCGCCGGAAGGGCCGGCACGCGGCTGAACCCGCAACCAAAAAGGCCGGCGCTCGGCCGGCCTCTTCGCGTAGCTCGCTGAAACTCGGTTTAAGCCGCGCGGCGCCGGACTTGGCGGATGCCGCCGGTGCTCTGCAGATAGCCGAGCAGGGGCAGGCCGAGCGCCACCTGGGCGTTCGGCATCTGGCGCAGCAGCCAGTGCAGAAACATCGAGACCGCGCCATGTCCGGTGGCTCGGATCTCCTCGATCCACTGGACCAGGGCGCCGAAGCCGATGTGGTCCGAGCCGCCGCGACCGGGCTTGGCGGCCAGCAACGCGGGGTCGACGCCCATCGCCTCGAAGACGCTGACGACGTCGTCGAGCATCAGGGCGCATGACGACCCGCCTTTGCCCGGCTCGACGAAGCGCACCGCATGTCCCTGGAAGAGCGCGGTATAAGCCATTTCTTAGTTCCTCCCGTCCAACCGGCGCGCGGCACGATGCGCCCGTGGAGTCCTGCGTTCAAGTGGGATTTTTAGGTAGATCAATCACTTATTGGCCGACAGCCACACCGTGTCGCAGACGCGACAGGCGGCAAACCGCGTCGTGTATATCATTCTCCAACAACCCCGGCAAGACGTTGAAATGGTTGTGAATCAAGGCGTGCGAACCGGTGGAGACTCGGCCCGTCCAGGGGTGGCCGCCCTGGCCCGCGGACGGTAATCTCGGCATCGGCGAACAGCGGAGGCGGCCATGCGGATCGGATTTTGCGGCACCGGACGGATGGGCGCGCCGATGGTCCAGCGGCTGCTCGACCTCGACCACACGCTGATCGTGTGGAACCGCAGCGCCGACAAGCTGGCGCCGCTCACCGCGCGCGGCGCGGCCGCGGCGCCCACCCCAGCGGCCGCTTCCGCCGGCACCGACCTCGTCATCACGATGCTGACCGACGCCGCAGCGGTCGCCGCCGTCTATGACGGCCCGCACGGTCTCTTGTCCGGCAAGGTCGACGGCCAACTGTTCGTCGACATGAGCACGGTCAGGCCGGAGGTCGTGCGCGCGCTCGCCGGACGCGTCACCGCGCGCGGCGCCGCGCTCGTCGAATGTCCGGTCGGCGGCACGGTCGGACCGGCACGCGAGGGCAAGCTGCTCGGTTTCGCCGGGGGGAGCGCGGCCGATTTCGCACGCGCCCGGCCGGTGCTCGCGCAGCTGTGCCGGCGGGTCGAGCATGTCGGCCCGAACGGTGCAGGGGCCAGCATGAAGCTGGCGATCAACCTGCCCCTGGCGGTCTACTGGGAGGCGCTCGGCGAAGCGCTGTCGCTGTGCGTCGACGCCGGCATCGACACCGCGCTGATGCTCGAGCTGTTCAACGAGAGCTCGGGCGGCGCCAACGCGCTCAAGAACCGCGCTGCCAAGGTGCAGGCGGCGATCGACGGCGGGCGCCCCGATGTCGGCTTCGACATTGACGGCATGCGCAAGGACCTCCGCTCGATGATCGACGAGGCGGCGGCGCTCGGCGTCGAGCTGCCGCTCGCGAGTTACGCGATCGAGAGCTACGACGCCGCCGCGCGCGCCGGCTGGGGCGGCCAGGACGCCTCGTCCTTGGCGGCGTGGCGCTTCGGCCAGGCGAAGGCGCGCCGCGCCTGATCCAAGTCCCGCCGCACGTCCTGCCCGACCTGCTGGCGCCCGGTCTCGACCTCGTGCTGTGCGGCACCGCGCCCAGTCGGATCTCCCGGCAGGTGGGCGCCTACTACGCGAGCCCCGGCAATCTGTTCTGGCCGACCTTGCACGCCGTCGGCCTGACGCCGCGGCGGCTGGCGCCGAGCGAGTATCGCGACGTGCTCGGCTATCGCATCGGCCTGACCGACCTCAACAAGACGGAGTGGGGCAGCGACGCCGAGCTCAGCGTCGACGGCTTCGACGTCGCGGGGCTGCGCGCCAAGCTCGCGCGCTTCAAGCCCCAGGCGGTGGCGTTCACGAGCAAGACCGCGGGCCGCCACTTCTTCGGCACGCCGGTCGGCTACGGGCGCCAGCCGGCGCTCGCCGATCTGCCCTCCATCGCCTGGTTCGTGCTCGCCTCGCCGTCGGGCCGCGCGCGCGGCCACTGGACGCCGGAGCCCTGGCAGGAGCTCGGGCGCTTCGTCGCCGCCCTCAGGGCCGAACCGTCTCGACGATCAGGCGCACGCCGAGTGCGCCCATGACGGCGCCCGCGATCCGGTCGAGCCAGCGCTTCGAGCGCGCATAGGCGGCGCGCGGCCGCGCCGCCGAGAACGCGAGCGCGACGACGGCGTACCAGCCGGTCTCGAGCACGAAGATCGCCGGCAGCAGGGCCGCCAGCAGCCAACTCGGCGGCGTCGGCGGCAGCAGCGCAGCGAACACGCTGCCGTAGACGATCGCGGTCTTGGGATTGCTGAGCTGGGTCGCCAGCCCGACGACGAACGACTGGCGCAGGCCGCCGCCGCGCGGCCGCCGCGCCTCGGTCATGACCAGCGCCACGTGCGCAGCCCGCCACAGCTTGGCGCCCAGCCGGATCAGGTAGAGCGCGCCGGCGAGCTTGAGACCGGCATAGACCCAGCCGACTTGGGCGAGCAGCGCGTGCAGGCCGAGCAGCGCCAGTGCCGCGAACGCGACGCCGCCCACCCCCATGCCGAATGCGGCGGCGATCGCATCGCCGCGCGACAGCGCGACCGCGGTGCGCACGACCAGCACGAAGCTGGGGCCCGGGCTGACGGTGCCGATCGCCAACGTGCCCATGATGGCGAGACCAGCGAGCTCGGCGTCCATGGCGCCACCATGGCGCGACCGGCCGCGTGTCCGCAACCCGTCACGGCGTCGCCCGGTGGCGGCCGCGCACTGGACGCGCACGCGCGGACGTGGTTTGAAGGGGCGCCGGTCGCCCGGCCCAACAACGTCAAGACGCTCGGAGGAAATCCACGATGGTTGGCATCACCCGCAGACATTTCGTCGGCGCCGCCGGCGCGACGGCGATCGCGGGCCTCGGGACTATCGGCCGGCGCGCCCGCGCCGCCGAATTCACCCTGAAGTACGCGCACAACTCGCAGGTGACCCATCCGCTGCACGTGCGCACCAGCGAGGCCGCCGAGCGCATCAAGCAGGAGACCGGCGGCAAGGTCGAGATCCAGATCTTTCCGAACAACCAGCTCGGCGGCGACACCGACATGCTCTCGCAGGTGCGCTCGGGCGCCATCGACTTCTTCACGCTGTCGGGCCTGATCCTCGCCACGCTGGTGCCGGTGGCGTCGATC
>Ga0335076_10007394_pt1 | contig 11059 bp, 7 predicted proteins | sample Lox_Sample_25_FD_206717 | JGI IMG/M metagenome (GOLD analysis project Ga0335076, IMG submission 206717) | Soil microbial communities from Loxahatchee National Wildlife Refuge, Florida, United States - Lox_Sample_2.5 | ecosystem: Environmental > Terrestrial > Soil > Wetlands | place: USA: Florida...
GACAGTTTCAGCCAGCGCACGCAACGCGCTGTCTTGCGCGCCTCCGTCCGATTGCCGGGAATATTGACTGCTCAGTAATGCCGCCGCGAACGACAGTCCCTCAGTGTCCTGCGCAAGGTCCTGAAGTTTGAGGTGATCGACGATCTCGCGGAATAACTGACTACCGGCTTGCGGGTCATAGCGCTCAACCTGCTCGAGCAAGTCCACCATCGATCGGGGAGGCGCGCCGCTCTCTTTCAATTGTTGCTCGGCAAGCCGAAGGGCGCGCCGCGGGTCGTGAAGCGCGATTTGCGCCGCTAGTTCGGTGATGAGCGCGCGATCCTCGGTATCGTCGTCCAAGTAGGGCTGCGTCGTTGATACAAAAAGCAGAGCCAGTTCCGCATCACTGCCTGCAATTTCGCGTGCGATCCCGTTGCGTTGGCCACGAAGATCATTCAGTATGTACTGCGGGTTCTGGTCAGGATTTTCCTTTCGCGCCCTTGCCGCTTGCGCGAATTCACCAGCCATCTGCTGGATGAGTGCACGAGCGCGCGGTTCGCTTCGCGACCACAGGATCGGGAATGCGCGAACTTCGATTGCCAGCCGATTCGCGGGGACGGTGAGTGAACCCGTTCCGGCTAAAGCTTCTTCGATGAGATTGATTGCCGACTGGCGAATCGCAGGAGACTGCTCAGATAACTTTGCTGCGGGCTGGGACTCGGGCTGTTGCGCCAGAGCGCTCGCAGTCAAAAAACAGAGGCACAAGAACTCGGATCGACGAAGGACGCGGCTGGGCATCAGTCCTCCTGATATGACTCAAGTAGAGGCTGCCTGAAAATAGACTCCCGCGATCACACGGAAGTTCCAGGCTGTTGAGATGGGTTGATTGCGAGTGGAGTTGCCCGCAGGAGCTAGCTGCCTTCACCGACTTTGAGTACGGCCAGGAAAGCTTCCTGGGGAATGTCGACGCGCCCGATGCGCTTCATGCGCTTTTTGCCTTCCTTCTGTTTTTCGAGGAGCTTGCGTTTGCGGGTGATGTCGCCGCCGTAGCACTTGGCAAGAACGTTTTTGCGGATGGCCGAGACGGTCTCGCGGGCGATGATTTTCGCGCCGATCGAGGCCTGGATGGCGACCTCGAACATCTGGCGAGGAATGAGTTCGCGCATCTTGCTCACAAGCGCCCGCCCGCGCTCGTACGCGAAGTCGCGGTGCACGATGATCGAGAGAGCATCGACAGGTTCTCCAGCGACCAGGATGTCGAGCTTGACCATGGGCGAATCCCAGTGGCCGGCGAGGTGGTAATCGAGAGAAGCGTAGCCGCGAGAGACCGACTTCAAGCGGTCGTAGAAGTCGAGCACGATTTCATTGAGCGGCAATTCGTAATGCAGCATCACGCGGGTGGCGCCGACGTATTCGAAGGTTTTCTGCTTGCCGCGTTTTTCTTCGACCAGCTTTAGAATTCCTCCGACGTATTCTTCCGCGGTAAGTATGGTTGCGAGAATGACCGGTTCCTCAACTTTGGCGATTTCGCTGGGGTCAGGCCAGCGCGAAGGATTGTCGACCTCGACTTTATTGCCGTCGGTCAGCGTGATGTCGTAGCGCACGCCGGGAGCCGTGGTGATCAGGTCGAGGCCGAACTCGCGCTCCAGGCGTTCCTGGATGATTTCCATGTGCAGCAGGCCGAGGAAGCCGCAGCGAAAGCCAAAGCCCAGCGCGACCGAGCTTTCGGGCTCGAAGAAGAAAGAAGAATCATTCAGGCGTAGCTTCTCGAGCGCCTCGCGCAGCTGCGTGTGTTCGTGCGCATCAACTGTGTAGAGCCCGGCGAAAACCATGGGCTTGATTTCTTCGAAGCCGGGCAAAGGTTCGATCGCGGGGTTCGCCTCTTCGGTGATGGTGTCGCCGATTTTCGTGTCGGCGACGTTCTTGATATTCGCGATAAGAAATCCGGCTTCACCGGCCTTGAGTTCGTCGATATCGACGGGCTTGGGCGTAAGCACACCCAGCGCTTCCACATCGAACACGCGGCTATTAGACCAGAGGCGAATTTTCTGACCTTTGCGCAGCGTGCCCTGGAAAATACGCGTGAGAACGATGACACCGCGGTACGCATCGAACCACGAGTCAAAAATTAACGCCTGTAGACGATTGTCAGGGCTGCCCTTTGGCGGCGGAACCCGCTTGACGATCGCTTCGAGAACGTCGGGCACGCCTTGCCCTGTCTTCGCGCTGATGAGCACGGCGTCGGAAGCGTCGAGGCCGACCGCGCTCTCGATCATTTCCTTGGTGCGGGGAATGTCGGCGCTCTGCAGGTCGATCTTGTTGATGACGGGAATAATTTCGAGGCCGTGATTGATGGCGAGATAAGAATTGGCCAGGGTCTGAGCCTCGACGCCCTGCGAGGCGTCAACGATCAGCAGCGCCCCTTCGCAGGAGGCGAGCGAGCGCGAAACTTCGTAGGAGAAATCGACGTGCCCGGGAGTGTCGATGAGGTTGAGCTGATAGGTTTCGCCATCCTGCGCGGTGTACATCATGCGCACGGCGTGGGCCTTGATGGTGATGCCGCGCTCGCGCTCCAGGTCCATGGAATCGAGCACCTGGGCCTGCATCTCGCGCGCGGTCAATGATCCCGTTAGTTCCAGCAGGCGGTCGGCCAGCGTGGATTTGCCGTGATCGATATGCGCAATAATCGCGAAGTTGCGGATGTGCTGGGAGTCCATGATGGAAGCGGCTATTCAATGATTCTAGCAGGCGTAGTCGTGGGACCGGATTGAGGACAAGAGCAAACTGAAGAAGCAGGTGAGATCGAAACTAAAATCCCCACTTCTGGCAACTGCGGCCAGAAGTGGGGCACCCTTGGCTCGAATTGGGCAACGTACGGTATGTCGACGCTACTCGTAGCGTAGCGCGGTCACGGGATCAATACGCGTCGCTCGCCGCGCCGGGATGTAGCATGCCACCATTGCTACAAAGCCTAAGCCGATGGCAACAGCCACGAACGTGAGTAGATCAGTGGGCTTCACTCCGAATAACAATTTCGTCATCAGGCGCGAAAGCACTAGAGCTCCGGCAAGCCCGGCGACCAGGCCCGCAAGCGTCAGCCACATTCCCTGTTTCACAACGAGCAGCAAAACGTCTTTCCGTGTCGCTCCCAACGACATCCGCACGCCGATCTCGTGCGTCCGCCGCGATGCGGAATAGCCGATCACTCCATAGATGCCCACCGTCGCCAGAACGAGCGCAATGGACGCGAAGATGGTAAGCAACAACATTTCAAATCGCGATTCTGCGGTCGCCTCCGCCACAACGCCGTCCATGGTGACAACCTGGAAGATCGCGAGATTGCGGTCGAAAGACCATGCCGCCTGTTTCATTGCCGAAATCACTGCGGCAGGATCGCTGGCCGTGCGCGCAACCAAAGTGATGTAGGAAATATGCGGATCCGAATCTTTCGAATTACCCAGAAATTCGTGATTCTGAAAGGCTGCAAGGTAAACCTCGGGATCAGGGTCAGCTGTCCAATCACCTTGCTTCGCGTTCTTAGCAATGCCAATGATCGTCAGCCAGGTGGGCGGGTTTGCTTTGTGTTCGTCAAAAGAGATCCGTTTCCCGATCGGGTCCTCACCCGGCCAGTATCGGTTCGCGGCGCACTCATTGATGATGACCACACCAGGCGCAGCGGCAGTGTCTGCGTCAGAAACATCTCGCCCTCGGATGATCGGCAGCTGCATGGCGGCAAAATATCCGGGCATAACCATGCGGTAAACGCCGCTGGGTGACTCGCCAGGACGCGGCTTCGGACGTCCTTCGATGGCGAAGGGCCATCCCCATAAATCTCCCGCCAGAGGGAGATGATTGATGCCGCCTGCGCCCTCCACGCCCGGCAGTGCGCGAACGCGCTCGATCAACTGGTGATAGAAGATCGCTCGCCGTCCGGGCTCGGCTTCTCTGGATCCAGCGACCGACACAATCATTGAAACCGCATGATGGGGATTGAAACCAGCGTCGACCGCTTCGAGCGCGGCAAAGGTGCGAATCATGAGGCCAGCGCCTACCAGAAGCATGAGGGCCAGAGCGAACTCTGAAACTACGAGTGCGGCGCGCAACCGGTTATGACGGATCCCAGAGCCGGCGCCGCGGCCGCCTTCTTTGAGAGTGTCATTCATGTTGACCGACGAAGCCTGCAGCGCCGGCGCGAGCCCAAAACCGACGCTGGTCAGAATGGTCGCCGAAAACAGGAACAGAGCGGCGCGCAAGTCGATCGAAACCGTCTGCACTCGCGGAATCGTCGAAGGACTCAGGGCAATCAAAGCATGCATCGCCACGACCGCCAATACAAAACCCACCGCGCCGCCGAGACTGCCGAGCAAGAGGCTTTCGGTAAGGAATTGGCGAATGAGACGTCCGCGCCTCGCGCCGAGCGCGGACCGGACGGCAACTTCCTTCTGCCGCGTTGCGGCTCGAGCCAGCAACATGTGGGCTATGTTTGCGCAGGTGATCAGGAGCACGAAAGCTACCGCTCCAAGCAACACGAGCAGCGGAGTCTGGATTGAACCCACAACTTTTTCTTTCAGCGGCGTGACCACGACGTCACGATTGGTTCCCGGATACTGTTGTTCGAGCCGCGCGGTAATCGAGGCGATTTCCGCGCGAGCCTGGGTTAATGACGCGCCATCCCTCAGCCGGGCAAAGATGCGCAGACTGTTGCCGCCACGGTCATGAATTCTTGCGCCGAACGCATTGGGCACCCATAACTCGGCTTTGGTGGCCCAAAAGGGCGCGAACTGGAATCCCGGAGGCATGACTCCAACGACCATGTAAGCGTTGCCATCGAGCACGATCGGCTTGCCCAGCACGTTGCGGTCGCTCGAAAATCTTCTTTGCCATAGGCGGTAGCTGAGAATCACCTCGCGATCCGCGCCGTCCTTATCCTCTCCCTCAACGAACAAGCGACCCAACATCGGCTCGACGCCAAGCATGGGGAAAAGACTCTGCGTTACCTTCAGGCCTCTGACGTTTTCGGGAGAGTCGATGCCAGTCAGATTCGGGGACCAGTAGTCTGCCGCGCCCATGGATTCGAAAGAGCGGCTCTGATCGCGCCAATCGATGTAGTTCGCAACCGAAACCGGGAATCTTCCGTCCATCAAAATTGTCACCAGACGCCCAGAGTCGCGGTAGGCGAGCGGCCGCAGGAGCACGGCATCCACCACGCTGAAGATCGCCGTATTGGCACCAATGCCCAACGCAAGCACGATTACTGCGATTGCGGTGAATGCCGGGGTTCGCAACATGCCTCGCACGCCGTGCCTGACATCTTGAAGGAGTGTTTCCAGGAAGCTGACGCCAACGGCGTCGCGGCATTCATGTTTTGTGGTTTCGACGCCGCCGAACTCCAGCCGCGCCTGTCGTAACGCTTCTGGTTGAGGCGCACCGGCGCGAATCAAGTCAGCCGTGCGGGCCTCGATGTGGAAACGCATTTCCTCATCCATCTCACGTTCCATGCGGGTGCGGCGGAGCATGGCGGCTGTCCAGGAGCGAAACCGGGACCACAAATTCATAGTTCCTCCGGCGTAGCCCGCAGGATGCCGGCGATGACCGCACTCATCTGATTCCAGCGTTCAGCCTCTGACTGCAACCGGCGCTTTCCGGATGCGGTGAGCCGGTAATAGCGGGCTCGCCGCTTGTTCTCCGATTCTCCCCATTCGCTCTTGATCCAGCCATGATGCTCGAGGCGGTACAGGGCGGGATACAAAGAGCCTTGCTGGATCTCCAGCCGCTCTTTGGAAATCTGCTGGATCCGCAACAGGATCCCGTAGCCGTGTAACGGGCTCAGGGAGATTGCTTTGAGGATCAGCATGTCGAGGGTGCCTTGCAGAAGATCGAGTTGCTTGTCCATGGGCGCACAGCTTCCTAGATTGTGTAGGAATACGCCTTGCTCTCCTAGATTGTCAAGGAGAAGGAGGGAAGGCGGGCCGGTGAGTCAGTTCCTTTTCAGAACTGACTCTTAACAAAAGTGAATTGATGTGACCGGGACCACGACGTGACAAAGCAACGGCCATTACCGTTTTGTTGGGCCCGTGGTGTAACGGAAACACAGCACCTCGCGACGGTAGCAGATGCGGGTTCGAATCCCGTCGGATCCACGCTCGGTTCTGTGGAGCGCTGGTTCTGCGGGAGCGAACCGCGAGGATAATCTCCCTAGAAAAGTAACTTGACTGTATTGGATTGCGGGCTGACACTAATCTCGTCGCGAGGTGTTGTGTTAAGGAATCGAAGGCCCCATTGCTCGGGGCCTTTCGTCTTTTCGGGCCGTTTATGGTGATTTTGGCGGTGTGATTCGGTCGTGGGGCCAAACTCTGACCCCGTGATGGGAGCGAGCACCGTGTTGAATGGAGTGGTATAAACTCGGTACCTTCGTTCCCTTCCTGAAACTGCCCTCGTAACTCACTGACACTCTTCCCGTTACTGCACTGATGTGATTCGCATCACTCCGGGATGTGCTCCCAATGCTAGTGAACTTTGCCGCCCAGCCGATAGATTGAAAATAACCAGCTCCCGAAAGGACGGCGAATGTCTACCGTTGCGGCAGTCAAAGACAACCGCGAAAAGATGCTCGACCGCGCGATGTCGCGTCATCAGTATTCGGGCGACGCGCTGATCGAGGTGCTGCACACCGCGCAAGAGCTCTATGGGTTTCTTTCGCGGCCGTTGTTGAAGACGATCGCTCACAAGCTGCGCCTTCCGCCCAGCAGGGTGCTCGGCGTGGCAACGTTTTATCACTTCTTTTCGCTGAAGCCGAAAGGTGAGCACACGTTTGTCGTCTGCCTGGGAACAGCCTGCTACGTCGCCGGCGGCCTCGGCCTGATCGGCAAGCTGGAACGACGGTGCGCCAAAGCTGGGCAGACAACTCCCGACGGGAAGGTGAGCGTTGAGACCGCCCGCTGCATCGGGTCGTGCGGACTTGCTCCCGCCGTGATTTACGACGGCACGGTGATGGCCCGGGTCACTCCCGAAACCCTGGATGCGGAACTGAACAAAATCGGAGTGAAATGACAACCGAGGAACTAGCTGCAAAACAGGAAGAAGAGGTTGCCCGGCAAGCCAAGCTGAAGAATCGCATCTTGTGCTGCACGGCGGCGGGATGCATTTCCTGCGGTGCCGACAACGTTCGTCAGGCTCTCACGGCGGAGATTGCGAAGCAGGGTAAGGCTTCGGAAGTGGAAGTGTGCGGCACGGGCTGCATGGGAATGTGCGGCCGTGGTCCGCTGGTCTTGAGTTCCGCCGATCGGCAACTGTACGGCAACCTCACGGCTGCGGATGCCGCGCCACTGCTTAGCCAGGACCCCGCAGAAAAGAAGACTCTCGACGCAAAAGCGATTGACCTCAACGCTCCTTTCTTCGCGCGCCAGGTCAAGGTCGTGCTCGCCAACAGCGGCCGCGTTGATCCGGAAAAGCTGAATGACTACATCGCCGTGGGCGGCTATGGATCTCTCGCCAAGGCGCTAGAGGACATGACGGCAAAGGATGTAGTGGAGCAGGTGAAGAAGAGCGGCTTGCGTGGGCGTGGAGGCGCCGGCTATCCGACGGGTTTGAAATGGGAACTTGTCGCAAGGCAAGTGCCGACCACCAAATACGTCGTATGCAACGCCGACGAGGGCGATCCAGGGGCTTTCATGGACCGCAGTGTTCTCGAAGGCGATCCGCACCGCGTGCTCGAAGGCATGGCGATCGCGGGTTACGCGGTCGGTGCCAAGCAGGGATACATCTACGTTCGCGGCGAGTATGGCCTGGCCATTCAACGGCTGCAAACCGCGATCAAGCAGGCGGAACGCGAGCACCTGTTGGGCAGCCGCATCTTCGAGCAAGGCAACTTCCAGTTCCGGATCGATCTCCGCATCGGTGCGGGCGCCTTTGTTTGCGGGGAAGAGACGGCACTGATTGCTTCGATCGAGGGCAAGCGCGGGCAGCCAAGGCAGCGGCCGCCGTATCCACCGGCTTCAGGGCTGTGGGGGGCGCCAACCCTTATCAATAATGTCGAAACCTACGCCAACATTCCGACCATCATCGAACGCGGGGGCGACTGGTTTGCGGGCATCGGCACGCCGACCAGCAAGGGCACGAAAGTCTTCGCTCTGGCCGGGAAGATCGCGAATCCGGGGCTGATCGAAGTTCCGATGGGCATGACGCTACGCGAAATTCTTGAGATGGGCGGCGAAATTCCGAATCGCAAACTGAAAGCCGCGCAGACCGGGGGGCCTTCAGGCGGATGCATTCCCCAGCAACTTCTCGATACGCCGGTCGACTACGAGTCGCTGGCCAAAATCGGATCCATCATGGGTTCCGGCGGCCTGATCGTGATGGACGAAACTTCGTGCATGGTCGATGTAGCGCGGTTCTTCATGGAATTCTGCATGGACGAGTCCTGCGGGAAGTGCATCCCGTGCCGCGCCGGCACGATTCAGATGCATGACATTCTGGAGCGCATCACTGCCGGAGACGCGACGGAAGAAGATCTCGAGACTCTGAAAGGGCTGGCACAGTTACTGCGTGAAACCAGCCTTTGCGGCCTGGGGCAAACAGCGCCCAATCCGGTGGTCAGCACGCTGAAGTATTTTCCCGAGGAGTACGAAGCGCACATCCGTGAGAAACGGTGCCCGGCCGGACATTGCCAGATGACTCATGAGCCAGAGGAGGTCACGGCATGAGCGTCAAGACCCTACGCATCGACGACAAGACTGTGACCGGGATGGAAGGTCAAACCATTTTCTCTGTCGCCTGGGATCATGGCATTCACATTCCGCGTCTCTGCCACATCGGCGGCTTGAGTGACATCGGTGCCTGCCGGCTTTGCCTGGTGGAAGTTGAGGGCCAGAGGAATCTGCAAGCCGCGTGCCTCACGCCGATCGCGGAAGACATGGTGGTCCGCACAGATACTCCCCGCTTGCGTTCGCACCGCAAGCTGATTGTCGAGTTGCTTCTGGCCGAGCGCAACCACCTCTGTGCCGTCTGCGTCGCAAATGGAGCCTGCGAACTGCAGAATCTGGCTGCCGATCTCGGCATCGACCACATCCGCTATCGGTATCGCTTTCCCGCGTTGCCCGTGGACATCAGTCACGAGTCGTTCGGGCTCGACCACAACCGCTGCATACTCTGCAATCGATGCGTTCGCGTGTGCGACGAAATCGAAGGAGCCCATACCTGGGATATCAGCGGACGCGGAACTTCCTCCATGCTGATCTCCGATTTGGGGGAGCCTTGGGGCGCTTCGGAAACGTGCACGAAGTGCGGCAAATGCGTGCAGGTTTGCCCGACCGGGGCGTTGTTTGAAAAAGGCAAGACCATCGGAGAGATGCGCAAAGACCGCGGTTTCCTGAAATACATCGTGACCGCACGGGTGCAGAAACAATGGATCGGATGAACCGTAGACCGAGAATCGCTACCGTATGGCTCGACGGCTGCTCGGGATGTCACATGTCCATGCTCGATATGGACACTGCCATCATCCCGCTCAGCCCCCGCATTGACATCGTGTACGGGCCGCTAGTCGATGCCCAGGAATTTCCCGAGGATGTCGACATCACGCTGGTGGAGGGCGCGGCAAGTTCGGAAGATGATTTGAAGAAGATCCGCGAAATTCGCGCGCGCACGCGAGTCCTGATCTCCATGGGCGACTGTGCTGTGACCGGGAATGTGCCGGTGATGCGGAACGTGATTCCAGTCAAGGGGCTGTTGCAAAGCATTTACATCGACGGAGCCGAGAGCCAGAAACTCATTCCTTCCCAGGCTGTGCCTCGCCTGTTGCGGCAGGCGCGCCCTCTGCGCGAGTTCGTGAAAGTCGATTATTGGCTGCCGGGGTGCCCTCCGTCGCCAGCTGCGATCCTGGGATTGATTACGAATCTGGTGGAGGGGCGCAGCCCCGAAGCGACGGCCAAGTTTGGATAAGGAGTTGGGATGAAGCGCATCGCCATTGAGCCGGTCAGCCGCATCGAAGGACACGGAAAGGTTACGGTCCAGCTCGACGAGCAGGGCCGCGTCGCTGGAGCGGAGTTTCACGTGACCCAGGTTCGCGGCTTCGAGAAGTTCACCGAAGGCCGTCCTTATCAGGAGATGCCGGGCATCACGGCGCGCATCTGCGGCATATGCCCTATCAGCCATCTGCTGGCGTCGTCGAAGGCATGCGATGCAGTTATGGCGGTCAGCATTCCGCCGGCGGCGCGGAAGCTGCGCGGCTTGATTCACTGCGCCCAGATCGTGCAGTCGCACGCGCTGAGCTTCTTTTATCTTTCGGCCCCAGATCTTCTCCTCGGGATGGACTCTGACCCTGCTACCCGCAATGTGCTGGGAGTCATTGCCAAGCATCCGGACCTGGCTCGCGACGGCATCGAACTGCGCCGGTTTGGCCTGCATGTTGTCGAAACGCTGGCGCACGAGCGCGTGCATCCTTCGTGGATTGTGCCCGGCGGAGTTGAGACTCCACTCTCCGTGTCGGATCGCGATCAACTTCTTTCCCAACTGCCGGGCGCGATGGCCATTGCGCAACGCACCCTGGCGTTTTTCAAGGCGATCCTCGACAGGTATAAGCAGCAGATTGCAGTTTTCGGCAGCTTTCCCACGATGTACGCGGGGCTGGTCGGCTCCGACGGCACCCTGCAGCTTTACGATGGCACCCTGCGATTCCGGAGCGCGACTGGCGAAGTTGTCCAGGACCAGATCGCGCCAGAGGATTACCCGAAGTGGATCGGTGAAGCCAGCCTGGAGAATTCATACCTAAAGGCGCCATACTTCAAACCGCAGGGCTTTCCCGGTGGGGTCTACCGCGTAGGGCCGCTAGGACGTCTCAATGCGGCGGATGGATGCGGCACTCCGTGGGCTGATGCGGAGTTTCGCGAGTATCACGAGCGCTTTGGGACGATCGTTCACAGCGCGTTTCTTTATCACTATGCCCGGCTCATCGAGATTGTCTACGCTCTGGAGCGCATTGAGACCTTATTGAACGATCCGGTAATCACCGACAAACACGTGCGCGCGACCGCAGGCGTCAATGCTCTCGAAGGGATCGGAATGATTGAGGCGCCGCGGGGAA
>Ga0335076_10007396_pt1 | contig 11057 bp, 7 predicted proteins | sample Lox_Sample_25_FD_206717 | JGI IMG/M metagenome (GOLD analysis project Ga0335076, IMG submission 206717) | Soil microbial communities from Loxahatchee National Wildlife Refuge, Florida, United States - Lox_Sample_2.5 | ecosystem: Environmental > Terrestrial > Soil > Wetlands | place: USA: Florida...
GTCGACAACGATGCCTACTTCGTGGGGGTGGCGGCGGAGATCGCCACCGTGGGGCTGCCCACGATCGGCGGCCAGCGCGAATTCGCCGAGGCCGGCTTTCTCGCCACCTACGGCACCAGAATTTTCACCACCACCCGCCACCTCGTCAGCTACGTCGACCACATCCTCAAGGGCGCCAAGCCCGGCGACCTGCCGATCGAGCAGCCGACCGAGTTCGAGCTGGTGATCAACATGAAGACCGCCAAGAAGCTCGGCCTCACGGTACCGCCGTCGCTGCTGGTGCAGGCGACAAGGTCATCGAATGAGATGACGGTCAAACCCAGCCACTCGATCGAGATCCCGCGCATGACCGCTCGTGGCACCGAACTGCCGGTCGGTCTCTATACTTTGAAGGTCTGCTACATCGGGCTTAGCCGACCCACGTTGACCCTCGCACCCAACGCGGCTGGTGACCCAAAGCGGCCATCCTTAAGTCGATAGACACCCCAAGGCCCTTGAGCCTAAACTGCGCTCATACGCTGTGCGTGCTGAGGAAACTGAAAATGCCGAAGGAGCAAGCCGAACGCCGGCTTGCCGCGATCCTTGCGGCCGACGTCGCTGGATATAGCCGCCTGATGGGTGCCGACGAGGAAGGCACGCTCGCGGCGCTCCAGGCTCATCGACGTGAATTTCTTGATCTCAAGATTGCCGAGCATCGGGGACGTATCGTCAAGACCACCGGTGACGGGTTTCTTATCGAGTTCGCAAGTGTGGTTGACGCCACGCGATGCGCAGTGGATGTTCAACAGGGCATCAGGGAGCGCAACGTCTCCGTCCCGCAGGATAAGCGTCTTAAGTTTCGTATCGGCATCAATGTCGGCGACGTCATTATCGAAGGCAACGACATTTTTGGCGACGGCGTGAATATCGCGGCCCGGCTTGAAGGAATTGCCGAGCCCGGCGGCATCGTCATTTCTGCTATCGCCCACGATGCCGTGACCAATCGCGTAAATGTGGAGTTCCGTGACCTTGGCGAGCTCTCGCTGAAGAACATCGAGCGTCCGGTGCGTGCGTTTCAACTCATGTTCGATTCCGGTGACGATGCAAACGCCGCGGGCGCTATGCGGGACACTGTTCGGCCGCTCGGTGCGCCCGAGCGGCCGTCGATTGCCGTTCGGCCGTTCATGGTTTTGTCCGAAGATCGAGGGCTCGAATTTCTGGCGAATGGACTGGCCGAAGACGTCACCGCTCTGCTTGCGCGGGTGCCCGGCTTTTTCTTGATTTCGAGGGCATCATCCTTCACCTTCCGCAATCCTGAAACACCGACATCCGTTATTGCCCAGCAACTGGGGGTCCGCTACGTGTTGGAGGGAAGCGTACGAGGCGCTGGTGAGCAGGTCCGTGTTTCAACCCAACTTGCCGAAGCCGACACGGGCCGCATTCTTTGGTCCGGCAAGTTCGAAGCTGCGCGAGCCGAGACGCTGGAGCTACAGGACGACATCGCTCGCGGAATAATCATCGAACTGGAGCCTGCGCTCACCCGGGCGGAGATCGCTGTGATTCGGCGCCAGCGTCCGGATAATGTCGACGCCTGGGGATGCTACCACCAAGCCACTGGCGCGCTTGGAGGTAGCGGGTGGAATGAGCGTGCCGTTGCTGAGGCGCAAAACTTTCTGCGACGGGCTCTCGAACTCGACAGCAACTTCGCTCTCGCGCGTGCGCAGCTGGCCCTTTTGTCGGCGCTTGCGCAAACCACCGGCCTTGTCGAAGGCTCGGCGCAGCATATTCAAGAGGCGGTAGCGGCAGCCGAAATGGCGATTGCAGATGATGCAGGCAGTTCCGAAGTTCTGGGCTATGCGGGTTGCGCGCTTTCTGACCTCGGATACCGCGCGCGGGGAGCGGAAATCCTCCGGCAAGCTGTGGAGACGGATCCAAGCAATGCCCAGGCCGAGGTGGCTCTTGGCGCGGCGCTCGCGGTGTCGGGCGAGCTTGACGAAGGAATCGCGCGCATGCGCCACGGGATTAAGCTCAGCCCCCGCGACAGGCGGCTGGGATTCTGGGGCTGGGCGTTAGCGTCATTTCTGTTGCGTGCCAACCGGGCGGGGGAGGCGCTGGAAGAGGCTCGTATCGCAGCACGACGCGATCCGCGCCTGCACCTACCGCCGATCCTTGAAGCCGTGACACAGGCAGCGCTGGGGCGGCCCGAACTCGCCCGGGAAGCACTCATGTCTGCGAGGCGCATCCGACCTCAACTCACGCAGCAAGAGATCGAAAGGTCTCATGGACGGCGCGCCGCTAGGATTCTGTCAGGCGTATGGGATGCCAATTAGACAACGGCCTCACGCCCGCGTGCAGACAGCAACTTTCTTAATATCATCAGCGAGGGCATGCTTGATGTCGCCTTTTGGCACGAAGCTGCCCTGATCGACCGCGTACTCAAAGTCTAGTAAGTGCCACTAAGCAGACCTGACGCCCGCGGATAGAGAGTGGTGCGGCGTAGTACTTGAGTCTTAGTTGGGGTGGTTCCGCAAAATTGGCCTTCCTTTCCGCAAGCCTCGCCTGTTCGAGCCGGGGATCCAGCCCCAAAGCTCATGCGCGATAGGATGGATCCTCTCGGTCGAGTTTGCGGAGGAGCGCATTGAAGCCGGCTTCCCAAAACCGAGCCTCTCCGACGCCTTGCGCGGCGGAGACAGTGCTGTCGATCACATTCTGGGACGGCAGAGCCAATGCCCCTCCGGCTTGCGCCGCGATCTGGATCTCGCATGCACGCTCGAGATAATGCATGAGATTAACTAGCGCTCGCTCAACGGCACCGAGGGGATCGCATATAATGCAATCATGGCTCAGGAAGGTGCTTCGCCGGGAAGGTCAATCGACCGCCGCGGCTGCTGCTTGGCGGCGCAGCCGTTCGACCTTCGCCATCGCGGCCGGGCCGGGCCACTCCTCCATCGGCCATTGGGGGAGCGGGTCGCCTGCGCTGCTTAGCGGCAGCACTTCGTCCTCGTCGCCGCGGCCGTACGGAAACAGCTCTAGCGCCCGCGGCATCTCATAATAGATCTCCAGACCATTCCCGTCGGGATCGGCGAAATAGATGCTGCGCTGGCAGACATGGTCGGCGGCACGCTGGATCTCGACACCGTATTTGAGCAGGTGGGTGTAAGCTTCGCGCAACGCCGCATAGCTGGCAACCTTGAACGCGATATGCGCGAGACCAAGCTGACCGCGCTGCGGTCTCGGCGCATCCTTCGGTGCGGGATGCTGCACAATGTCGATTGTATGAAAGCCGTCGCCCAGCGTCATGAACACACCGCCGTGCTTTGGGTCTTGCTCGGCGATGCGCAACCCCATCACGTCGCGGTAGAACCGCTTTGACGCTTCCTCGTCGGTGACCCGCAACAGAACGTGGCCAATACCGCTTAGGTTGATCATGCCGGGCTTCCCCTTCTCGCACAAAGACATATTAGCCGAGCGATTTGGCGTAAAATACCGATCATTGGAGCGGCCGGATCAGGCGATGCCCGATCGCCCGAAGCCGTCCGGTGCGCCAGTCGCCGATTTCTTGGCGCGGACCATCATCCGCGAGGGCGGGCTCGGCGAGCCGCGCCACGTTGTCCTCGACACGCTTCGCCGCCTCGACGCGCGAGCAGGCGAGGTGGTTGACATCCGCAACCCTTCACAAGTGCGGAAGTTGAGCGGTGGCGAAAGGGGCTCGAAGCGCGCTAAAATGCTTTCAGACGGTCAAGCTCCAGAAGGTGCTCCCGTGCCCCCGCGACGAAGGCTTTCTGCGATCCTGGCGCTGGACGTGGTTGGTTACACCAGTCTGGTGCACAAAGACGCCCCCGGCACGTTGGCTGCGCTCAACGCAATCTACCGATCTATTGTGACTCCCGCGGTCGCGGCCGCCGATGGACGCGTCGTCAAGCTCCTCGGCGACGGTGCGCTGATTGAGTTTCCATCGGCTCGGGCGGCGCTGCGATGCGCGATTCAGGTGCAACAGGAAATGCGGCGCCCCGATCCGCTTTACAGCTTCTCCGAACCCATACGGCTGCGCGCCGGCTTGCACGCCGGCGACGTCGTGGTCGAGGACGGTGACATCCTGGGCGAGGGCATCGCCATCGCCTCTCGGCTTCAAGCAGCAGCGCAGCCTGGGGGCATCCTTGCCTCGCGCAGCTTTTGTGATCTTGCCGGAAGCGATGCCGCCGTGCGGCTGCGGCGCGAGGGCTTACATAGCTTCAAGGGGTTCACCCATCCGATCGAGGTGCTCGCCGTCGATTTCGCTGACGCTACGGTGAGCGCTCAGCGCGCCGCCCTGGCGCAGGAGCAGGAGATCAGGTTCTGTCCGGCCAAGGACAATGTGCGCCTCGCTTGGACGGTCAACGGCAATGGGCCGACCGTCGTCAAGGCGCCGAATTGGATCGGCCACTTGGAACTCGATTGGCGTAGCCCCTTCACGGCGCCGATCATCGCTTCGATTGCGGACAAATACCGGCTTATACGCTTCGATCAGCGCGGCAATGGCCTATCGGATTGGGATGTGGGGGAAATTTCGTTTGAACGGTTCGTCGATGATCTCGAATGCATCTTCGACGCGGCTCGGGTCGAGAGGGCGCCGATCATCGCCATCTCGCAAGGAGGTGCTATCGCCGCTGCTTTTGCGGCCCGTTGTCCGGCGCGTGTATCGGCGATCGTCATGATTGGTGCTTTTGTGCGGGGACGCAACAAGCGCTCCTCCAAGCGAGAGCTCGAACAGGCGCAAGCCTTGAGGGCTATGATGGCAGCCGGTTGGGACGACGAATACCCGTCGCTGAGAGACCTCTTGGCCAATGTCATCGTACCCACGGCAAGCGAAGAAGAGCGTCGTCTGGTTGCGGAGGATATGCGTCGAATCATCTCGCCGGAGAATGTCGCGCGGTTTCGCGAGGCCGTCGACAACATCGACATCACGGCGCTGCTCGGCGATATCGCGTGCCCTTGCCTCGTGCTGCATTGTCGCGGCGACAGGATGCAGCCGGTCGAGCAAGGTCGAGCCTTCGCCGCTGGGCTGCCAAACGCTCGTTTCATCGCGTACGACAGCCCCAATCATATTCCAGTGGAAAGCGACCCGATCTGGCCCTTGATGGAAAGAGACATCCTCACTTTCTTGTCGCTCCACGCCAGTCGAGAGGCGATCCAGACTCTTCACTAAGCCGCGCAGATCGCTCGGGTGATAACAGCGCTCAACACCGACCCCGTTTCTATGCATGCTCGCTCCAGCTCTGCAAACACATCGCTGAATTGTATCGGCAGTTCGCGTAGACGCTGGGCATCGCAAGCCGTGAGCTCGTGGCATTGTGACGTACGTCACATGCCGTCGAATGAGGCGGCGGGATACTAAGACTGCCCCGCAAGCTGACGCTTCAAGGGACAAACACGATGAACCACGAAGCCATTGCTGCATTCGCCCAGAATCTCCGCGGCTCCGTCATCGGGCGCGACCACCCACAGTACGACGAGGCGCGCAAGCTCTATAACGCGATGATAGACAAGCGGCCGTTGCTGATTGCCCGTTGCACCGATGTCGCAGATGTGATTGCCGCGGTAAATTTCGGCCGCGACAGCAAGCTGCCCATCGCCATCCGCGCCGGTGGCCACAACGGCCCGGGCCTTGGGAGTGTGAATGATGGACTGGTCATCGATCTGTCGCTGATGAAGGGAGTGCGGGTTGATCCGACAAACCGAACGGTGCGTGTGGCGGCCGGCTGCGTCACCGGCGACGTCGATCACGCGACCCATGCCTTCGGTCAAGCCGTGCCCTTCGGCGTCATCTCGACCACCGGTGTCGCCGGCCTCACTTTGAGCGGCGGCCACGGCTACCTTAGCCGCCAGTACGGCCTCACTGTAGACAATTTGCTCGAAGCCGACGTGGTGCTGGCCGACGGCCGCTTCGTCACCGCCTCAGCAACGGAGAACTCAGACCTGCTGTGGGCCCTGCGCGGCGGCGGCGGCAACTTCGGCGTCGTGACGAGCTTTTTGTTCCGCAGCCATCCGGCGGGGATGGTTTATGGCGGACCGATCGTTTTCGAGCTCTCCGACACCGCCGCGGTGATGCGCTGGTTTCGTCAATTCCAGCCGACGGCGCCTGAAGAATTCTCGATGTTTCTTGGACTGCAGACGGTTCCGCCCGGCGACCCCTTTCCCAAGGAACATTGGGCCAAAAGGATGTGCGCGCTCGTCGTGTGCCACAACGCGCCGATGGCGGAGGCCGAGAAGGCCGTCAACGCGATCCGCGCCGAACTTCCAACGCCGATCATCGACTGGGCCCAGCCGATGCCGTTCCCGGTGCTGCAGACCCTGTTCGATCCGCTCCTGCCGAAGGGGCTGCAATGGTATTGGAAGGGCGATTTCGTCAAGACCTTGCCGGATGCGGCAATCGAGGCGCATATCCGGCACGCCGCCAGGATGCCGATCCCATTGTCGGGCATGCACCTCTATCCGATAGACGGCGCGGTCCACCGGCAGGAAAAAAGCGCGGCCGCGTGGAGCTACCGCGACGCCGCCTGGTCGATGGTAATCTTCGGGGTCGATCCCGATCCGGCCAATGCCCCGACCCTCAAGCAATGGGCGCGGGACTATTGGGAAGCCGTCCATCCTTTCAATCTCGCCGGCGCCTACGCGAACTTCATGATGGACGATGAGGGCGAAGCGCGCGTCAAGGCTGCGTATGGCGATAATTATCAGCGGTTGGCAATGCTGAAGAAGAAATACGACCCGACTAACCTGTTCCGAGTGAATCAAAACATCCGACCAGCGCCTTAAGCCCTGCCGGCAACGGACACGGGGGGTTGCAGGGCATTGCGGGCCCCGATGCCATCAACGCAACGATTGTTGGATCCTTCGGGCGCCTCGGGATTGCGCTCGGGGGCCGCCGAGTTTATCCGATGCCTGTCGTGATCGACAGCGTTGCTGCGATGGGATGGGCGGGACGTTGGTCACATGTTATGCTCTTTTTCGAGACCATTGCCCGGCGATTTGACGCGATGGGTTGAGCGCGGCACACCGCATCATTGGAGGAGGAGACACCACATGCCGCTCTATCTGGACGTCCACCACAAGATCGAAGGGCTGACCGCCGACGGAGCGGCCGATGCGCACAGAAAGGACCTCGAGATCCAAGGCAAGTATGGCGTGAAATACCTGCGTTACTGGGTCGACGAGGGCACGGGCAAAGTATTTTGCCTTGTCGAGGCGCCGAGCAGGGAGGCAGCGGCAGCGGTCCACCGCGAGGCGCACGGGTTTGTTGCAGACGAGATTATCGAGGTCAAGGAAGGCGGCTGACCTCCGCCTCACTCATTCGCTCGACCCCACGACACGGTGGGTCTGCCGCAGCCGCTCCAATACGTCGACTACGTTTGCAGGGCGCCGAAGAGAGCAGCGGAAAGCCGGCGCATGCCGAGTAATTCGGCCAGAGTAAGTGCATCGCGATAGGCAGTCGCGGCACCCTCGCGATCAGGTGGGTGGCCCCGCGCCATGACATCGCCGAGGAGGCTTAGCGCATAGGCCTCGTGTCCTCGCTCCCCGTACCGCCGCGCCATCTCCAGGGCACGCAGTGCGACGCGCTTCGCGACGTCGGACTGACCAGACAGCAAACGTGCTTCGCCGAGCCAGGTTAGGCGCCGCGCATGGTTTGCGGCGAACTCGAGGATTTCGGCGCGCTCGACCCCCTGGGCGATCAAATCCAGACCCTCTTCATGTCTCCCAGCGCGAACGTAGGCGAGCCCCAGCGGCGGCGCGATCAATGGAAGAAGCAACGGTACGTCTGAGACCCTATCGATCGCGAGCGCGCGTTCGAGCGAGGGCATTGCGGCGTCCATGTCTCCGACGAGAAGAAAAATGGTTCCCTGCCCCGCGAGAGCGACAACCTGACTGAACGAATGTTCGGCGCTGTCGGCGATCTCGACCGCTTCGCCGGAGTGCCGTACCGCTTCGCCGATGCGATTCTGCTCCACCTCGCATAGTGCGAGCCAGACGCGGGACAACACTGATGGAAATCCCGCAAACCCGAACAATTCCCTCTGGAGGTCCTCCTCGAGTAGCGCGATGTTGCGCGACAGCACGTCAGCAGCCCTGGCATACTCGCCGAGCGAATGGCACGACTGTCCCAATCGAAAATTCGCAGTGATCGATCCTCCAAAGTTCCGAAAGCTTGCGAGAATCGCCTGTTCGCGCTGTGTCAGGGCTACGGCACGTTCGTGAAGTCCCCGCCACCACAGATTTCCCGGGCTCTCAGGGCCGCCTAACACGGCGTCGATGCTCCGTCGCTCAGCTGAAGATGCGGTCTGGTTTAGGTAATGGAGCGCCTTGGACCAGATCTCTCCACGGAAGGCGTGGTGCGTCAGGTTCCTAAAGTGCTCGGGTAGTCGATCGGTGTGGATGCGCTCGATCGCGCCGACGATCTGAGCATGAAGCGCCCGCCGGCGATCGTGGAGCAGGCTGCCATAGGCCACCTCGTGTGTCAGGGCATGTTTGAAAGTGTACTCGAGATCAGGGAACAGCTTGAGCTCATAGACGAATTCGGCCGCCTGCAGGCGGCCGAGGCCACTCCGCAGCTCGTCTTCAGAGCACTCGGCGATCTCTGAGAGCAGGACCTGAGGCACGTCCTTTCCGATGACCGAGGCCGCCTGCAGAAGTTGCTTGTCTTGCGGTTGAAGCCCGTCGATGCGTGAGGCGATGATCGCTTGCACGGTGCTCGGCACTTGGATGCCGACCGGGTCCTTTCCCAATCGATAGGCGCCGCGCTCGCCAATGAGGACACCGGTCTCGACGAGCGAGCGCACACTCTCCTCCAGGAACAGCGGATTGCCCTCTGTGCGCTCGATCACGAGCCGGCGCACCGGGTCCAGGGCGGGATCGTCGCCGAGGATCGGCTGCAACATGGCCGCCGCGGTCTCGGGCCCGAGCGCGTGGATCTGGAGTTGCTGGTAGTAGCTCTTGTTGGTCCACGCGTGCCGGTACTCCGGACGGTAATTCACGGCGAGCAGGATGGCCGCCGCGGGTAGGCTGTCGACGAGGGCGTCGAGCAGCGCCTGCGTCTCACCATCGATCCAGTGAAGATCCTCGAAGACGAGCAGAACCGGCTGATTCCGGCTTTCGCGTAGCAGGATGCGCTTGAGCCACTCGATGGTGCTGCTGCGTCGAGCGACGGAATTGGCGCGGTGGAATTCATGCTCTTCGGGCAGCGCGTCAAGCAGATGGAGTAGGGCCGGAATGCCGTCCTTGAGCGCCTCGTCGAGCGTCAAGACATAGCCCGTGACCTTGGCGCGGATCGTGCGCGTGTCGTCACGCTCGGAGATACCGAAGTATGCCCTCAGGAGAGAGAGCAACGGCATGTACGCCGTCGCCTTGCCGTAGGAGACCGAGCTCGACTCGAGTACGAGCCAGCCCTGCGTGCGGTGCGAGTGGAGGAACTCATAGAACAGCCGCGACTTGCCGACGCCCGGCTCGCCGAAAACCGCCACCACCTGTCCTTGCCCACGCACCGCTTGCTCGAGCGCCTGGCGCAGCCGCTCCACTTCGGCGTCCCGACCGACGAACCGCGTGAGCCCGCGCGCCACTGCCGCCTGTAAGCGCGTGCGCGCAGCACCAGGCCCGACGATCTCGTAGACAGGCACCGGGTCGGCGAGCCCCTTGATCGGCACTAGGCCGAGCCCCTTGACGGCGATGCGCTCCTCGGCGCTGCGCAGCACGAACTCGGTGAGAAGCGTGGTTCCGGGGCGCGCGAGCTGCTCCATACGAGCCGCAAGGTGCGTCGTCTGCCCGACAGCCGTATAGTCGACATGCAGATCGGTGCCGATGGAACAGACGACGACCTCGCCGGAATTGAGCCCGACGCGGATCTGCACGTCGAGGCCTTGGCGGCGGCGTAGGTCATCAGCGTATCGCCCCACTTGCTCTTGCATCCGGAGCGCCGCATAACAAGCCCGCACCGCGTGGTCCTCATGCGCGATCGGCGCCCCGAAAAGCGCCATCACGCCGTCGCCCATCACATTGTTTACGGTGCCTTCATAATGGTGCACTGCTTCTAACATCCGCTCGATCACGGGATCCAGGATCTGGCGCGCGTCTTCGGGATCGCGATCGGCGATCAGCTCCATCGACCCTTTCAAATCCGCGAAGAGGACGGTCACCTGTTTGCGCTCGCCCTCCAGCGACGACTTCGCTCTCAGGATGCGCTCGGCCAGGTGCTTCGGGATAAACGCCTCGGGCCGGTTGTGTCGCGGATCGGATGGCGCGGTGGTGGAGACCGCCTGCCCGCACCCGGAGCAGAATCGTGCACCTTCCGGCAGGTCAGCGCCACACCGAGTGCAAATTGCGGTGAGTCGGGCGCCGCAGCCCAGACAGAACTTGGCGTGCGGCGGATTTTCTTGTTGGCAGCGGGAACAATTCACGCCGACCCCTCCGCCGATCTCAACTCGGGAACGTCAATGGAACGGTAGCGCCGATGGTATGGAACGGTCAACGAACGAGTAAGCCGCGCTCACGGCTTGGTAGTCGCTAGACGCCGCAGACATGCGGCAGTCGACGCCACCAACGTCTGGGCGCCCCGGCATGGTCTAGGCATCACTGTGCATTGCGGCTTCCTCACCTATGTCGCCACCCTGGTGGAAGCAGCGGTGCACGAGAAGGCGGTGCGAAGACGCGGGCGCGCAAGCAGCATTGAGCTGCTGCTCCTGTCGCTCAAGGTGCCGGTTCAAGTCCCGCAGCGGGCACCAGCGAAATGCAGCACGCCGCAAGGCGCCATGACGCTCCGGATGCGTTCCGCCTTTGGCGGAAGTGGTCTGCTTCAGAGCTGATTTGTGTGTTCAAACTCTGATTTTTCTTGCGGAGATTTTGGTCGTTGCCGCCTCGGACGTTGCGCCGCTGGTCGAACATGAAGTCGGCTCGGCTAAAGGTACCATCGGAGCGGGCCGACCGGTCCCACATTGGAACGTGCGGCGTGAGCTCGCAATCCACTAAAGCAACTTTGCCGCGGCAGTGAATGCGAGAATACCGACGCGCTCTTTTATAATGAAATGAAATTCAGTTCCAGATGACTAGGCCCC
>Ga0335076_10007397_pt1 | contig 11057 bp, 9 predicted proteins | sample Lox_Sample_25_FD_206717 | JGI IMG/M metagenome (GOLD analysis project Ga0335076, IMG submission 206717) | Soil microbial communities from Loxahatchee National Wildlife Refuge, Florida, United States - Lox_Sample_2.5 | ecosystem: Environmental > Terrestrial > Soil > Wetlands | place: USA: Florida...
GCTCAGCGATCGCCGGATCGCCGGATCGTCATCGATAACATATACGACTCCCTCTGCCATTGTGAGGCGCCTCCCGGTGTGATTCAAAAGCCCCGAAACGAGGGCATCGTATCATCCGGCAGGGTTGATGGCAATCGATTTGCCGCAAGGGGGTATCTCAATTTTTGGCGGAACAAGCATCCAGATAGAAGGGGACATGGATCATCGCAAGCGTCGATCGCTGCAGACCTCCTCTGGATGCGTGAGGCCCGGCTGCCAGAGGTCAATTTCCTGCTGTCGAGCGCGTTTTTGCCGATGACCGTGCTGAAGTCCATTGCGCGGGCGTCATCACACATCGGAAGCCCAGGTGATTGGTTCCCGTGTCGACGTCTCCTTTACCGCGGGTGCCGACCATATAACGAGAACAGTACTGATCGGTGCAAAGAAATGATCCGCCGCGATGGACTTTCTTCGGATGCCCCGGCTCAGAAGGATCAAACGCAGAATCAGGGCCCTGCGGATTGCGCGCCACACCTTCGGATTTGAGTTGCTGGTAGTAGTCGGGGCGATACCAGTCAGTTGTCCACTGCCAGACATTGCCCGCCATGTCGAAGAGGCCGTAGCCATTCGCGGGAAATTGCGCAACGGGCGCGATGCCGACGAACTTGTCTTCGCCGGTGTCTGTATCGGGAAAGTGTCCCTGGTGGGTGTTGGCCATCCATTTCCCGTGAGGACGAAATTCGTCTCCCCAGGCGTAGAGCTTGCCTGAAAGTCCTCCTCTTGCGGCAAACTCCCATTCAGCCTCGGTGGGAAGGCGCTTCCCTGCCCATTTGGCATATGCGAGCGCGTCTTCGTAGGCGATCTGAACAACGGGATAGTTCCCCTTTCCGGTAATGTTGCTATCCGGTCCGAGGGGATGGCGCCAGTTCGCACCTGGAATGTACGTCCACCACTGAAAATAATCGTTGAGCGGAACAGGATGATCAGGCGGAGCGAAGACGACTGAACCCGCGACCAGATTTTCTGGGGGCGCTCCGGGAAAGTCCTTGGGGTCGGGTTTGCGCTCGGCCACGGTCACGTAGCCAGTCGCTTTCACGAACTCGGCAAACTGCGCGTTGGTCACATCGGTCTTGTCCATGAAGAAGCCATCGAGATAGACGCGATGGATTGGGCGCGAATCAATTGTCGCCTGCATACCGACAGCGTTCATCTCATCCATGTGCTGAGCAGCGCCCATCGAGAATTCGCCGCCCGGAATCCAAGCCATGCCCGGGGGAGTCCCTGCGGGTCTGCCTGCCATGTTCGCAACAGTCGCCTCGAACCCGCCTCCACTCAATTCCGAGGCCCCATCCATTTCGCCATCAGCCGGATGATGATGCTCATCCGAGGCAGAAGGGTCAATTGGGGTGGACGACGCTTCTGGAACTGCTGGCGGTTGAGCCTGAACCGCAGGTGCACTCCTGTGAACGACGAACCAGATCACGACAGCGAAAGCGATGAGGACCCCAGCAAGCCAGGCTTTGGCGTTGACACCGGAAGCCTGGTGTTTTTTGGTTGCAGATTTCACAGTCGTTTTCAGATCCAATCCTCCTCGGAGCACCAGCTCATCAAAACCTATGAGATCGTCCTTGGCAAGTTGGCAAAAGAGACAGGGGCAACCCAACCGCACAGGGCGGCGATTCAGGTGCTGCAACCAACCTATTTAGTCACGTCGATAATGACCGAATCAGTCAGGACAGCATCGATCGACTCTCCAACCGTCAAGCGAGAGATGTCCAATGTTTTTCTGACTTTAACAGTCTTCTTTTTGCCGTCGGGATCTTCGAATGTGACTTTGCGCTTTTCCTGGTCAATCGCGATGATTTTCCCGCTGATCGCCACCGTATTCACAACGACGCCGCTCGGCTTGGACCCTCGCGGAGCAACACTCATCGCGCCGAGATTCGCCGCAGCTGGAGTTTCTCCAGCCTTATTGACCGTAACGAGAAGTTCTTCAGTGCAAACGACTTTCAGATGGTCCCCTGGCTGAACCTGGTCGAGATTCTGCGCAACCTTGTCAACTTTGTAAGTCTTGGTTTTTCCATCGTCGAGGGTGAGCGTTACCTTTCGTTTTTCGAGGTCGATTTTGTCAACCGTTGCGTTCACAGTAGCAACTTCCACATCATCAATTCCCTTTTCAGGTGAGAGCGCTTGCGCGTGGGTTCTCGGGAGTGGCGAGAGCATTGCAAACAAGACTCCGGTCATTAATATCCACGGTCTTTTCATACAGCCTCAATTTCCGGCGCAATCAGATTCGGCGCCGTCATTCTATTGGTTGATTGGAGTGTTGACTTCGAGGGCGGTCTGGTGCAGCCTTTGCACACCATTGAACCCTGTTGGAGCAGGCAAGATACAGGAGACGAGAACCATTGCGACACTGGCAGAAATGCCAGTCGCGCCCGGAGTCGACCAAGGCTTCTTATGGTTGGCGGAGAGTTCTGCGAAGCGGGTAAGCGACTCTTGCGGATCAGGCGAAAGATCGAAGGCTCAGAAGAAGTACGCCCCGGGCCGACGCCAGATTCGTGCTTCGGCCAATACAGCTGAAGAGAAGCGCTTAGAGTGAACTTCATCCAACTTGAGCGTGCTGCCCCAAGCGGTATCGGAGCGGAGGAGAAAATGTTTAAGACCTGGGCGAAAGACCTGTTGTGCAATGCACTGTCAATTCTGCTGATTGTCGTGGCGCCGCTTGAGGCTGGATCTCAGCAACCGAGCCGCGAGGGACAGCCGGAATATGCGGGGCAAGGTGCGCCCTTGTCAGCCAACGATCTGCAGCAGCTCGTAGCGCCGATCGCGCTGTATCCTGATGCGCTCGTCGCCCAGGTTCTCGGCGCGGCAACATTTCCTGACCAGGTCGCCTATGCGAACGACTGGCTCCAGCAGAATACGAACCTGACGGGCGACTCGCTGATGCAGGCCGTCGACAAACAGCCATGGGATCCGAGCGTGAAAGCGCTCACGCAGTTTCCCTCGGTTCTCGCAAACATGACAAAGAACGTAAGTTGGACGTCAGCGCTTGGCGAGGCCTATCACACCCAACCCGCGGACGTGATGGCAGCTGTCCAGACATTGCGAGCACAGGCCAAGGCCGCGGGAAATCTGAAGTCGGGTTCGCAGATTACGGTGGTGCAACAGTCGCCACAGACGATTGTGATTCAGCCGACGAACCCACAAGTGGTGTATGTGCCGGAATACAATCCGGCGGTTGTTTATGGAACGCCCTACACAACGCCTGGTTACAGCACAGGAGCAGTGGTTGCAACCGGCCTGCTTGCCTTTGGGGCGGGCATTGCCGTGGGTGCGGCCATCAACAACGGTTGCTGCGGATGGGGCTACAGCTATTGGAACTGCAACTGGCACGGCGGCGCCGTAGTGTACGGAGGGGGCGTCTACTACGGAAACAATGCATGGCACGGTGGGTACTATGGCTCAAGCGTGAGCGCCTATGGACCGTATGGCCAGGCGCACGCCGGCACGGCTTATAACCCATCCACTGGGACTTACGCGCGAGGTGCTTCTGCTTCCGGCCCCTATGGCGCGGCGGCGGCCGGCCAAGCCTACAACCCTAACACCGGCGCCTACGCAGCCACACATCAGACTGCCAATGCGTACGGGAACTACGGCAGTTCCGTGGTCTCGAAGAATGGCGAAACGGCATACACCCAGCACCAGACAACATCGCAGGGCTCGGTCGGAACGGTCCAAACCTCAGAAGGTGGGCGGGGGGTTGCAGGGACGGGCGCAAACGGCAATTTTGCGACCGGTGAAACCGCCAACGGCAACAAGTATGCGGCCGCGAACGGTAACGAGTACAAAAATACCGGGAGCGGGTGGGAGAAGAACTCAAACGGGAGCTGGAGCAGCGTTCAGAAACCGAGTTCGAGTACGAGCAGCGGTTGGGGGCAGGAAGACAGAAGCAGCAGATCATCGGGCTGGGGCGGCGGTGGCAGTGGATGGCAATCGAGAGCGGAAAGCGCTCGCGGTGCGCAGAGCCGTGGCGGCGGTGGGTGGGGCGGCCGCGGACGCAGATAGGGCAACCTCGAAAGACGATTCGCTTTACCGGCAGCCCTGAGCGCCGGAACTGGATTGGGAGGACGTCATGTTGGCGGAATCACGTATTACCGCGAAGGTCGCTCTGGCTTTGCTTGTAGCGCTCGCGCTTTCACTGACCGGCTGCAAATCGTCGAATGGACCCGGGATAAGAACATTTGCAACGCCGGAGGAGGCGGGCAGCGCACTTGTCGAGGCGGCAAAGTCTGGCGACGAGGCCACATTGCAGGCGCTTCTTGGTGCGGATTCAAAGGAGATAATTTCTTCCGGAGACCCAGTACAGGACAAAAACACGGCGAGTGCATTTGCTTCAGCCTACGGTGTAATGCACAGATGGCGCAGGATGGGAGACAACAGCCAGATCCTGCTGGTCGGTTATGACAATTTCCCATTTCCAATTCCTCTGAAGAAGAATGAGAGCGGGCAGTGGTTCTTCGATACGGCGTCTGGAAAAGAAGAGATTCTGAATCGTCGAGTTGGCCGGAATGAGCTGGCCATTATCGATGTCTGCAATGCGGCCGCGAGAGCCGAAGCCAGGTACTTTTCACAATCTCACGACGGCGCAACGACGAAGCAGTATGCCCAGAAGTTCCTAAGCGACCCGGGAAAGCACAATGGCTTGTACTGGGAATCTGCGCCAAACCAACCTCAGAGTCCGCTTGGTCCTCTGGTGGCATTTGCGACCGCCGAGGGATACAAGGCAAAACCGGATGCACATGCCCCGTTTCACGGCTACTTCTTCCACATGCTGAAGGGCCAGACCAACAAAGCTCCCGGAGGGGCCAAGGATTACATGGTCAACGGGAAGATGACCGGCGGATTTGCCTTTCTTGCGTATCCAGCGGAGTACGGAAACTCAGGCGTGATGAGCTTCATGATCAATCAAGATGGCGTTTTGTTGGAGAAGGATCTGGGTAAAAGCACGACCGAGGCAGCCACGGCAATGACCGACTTCGATCCCGACTCCGGGTGGCGCATTGTGGGGCAATGAAGCGTGGGGCCAGGTCTGATGAAATTCCGTTCAAGTGAGGAATCAGAAATGAATCTACGAAAGAAGCGGACCATCGTGACGATGTTGGTTTGCTGCGCATTCCTTGCCGTTACGACAGCGAAAGCAATTGCCCAGCAGCAGAATTCGCAGCCAGACCAGGGAGTGCCGGCATCTGCCCTGACCACCAAAACGGTGCAGGCAGTCGGCTATGACGTTGGCACCGGCAGCACGAAGGTGGACCTGATCGCGACTGATCTCGGTGGCGGCGCAAGTGGGCAGGCAAAGGTGGAGATCAAGTCCAAGGCCGATCGAGCCAGCGTCGATATCGACGTCAAGGGATTGAAACCAGCATCGTCAATCGGGGCGGAGTTCCTGACCTATGTGGTGTGGGTGGTCACGCCTGAGGGCCGGACGGGAAACACCGGCGAATTGCTGCTCAACAAGAATGGTGACGGCAAGCTCAGCGCGACAACACCGGCGCAGGCATTCTCACTGATCGTAACTGCTGAACCGTACTTCGCCGTTCGGATTCCAAGCGAAATGGTCGTGCTCCAAAGCCAACCCCGGAAAGGCACGCAAGGCAGGATTTTTCCGGTCGCCGACTACAAGCTGATGAAGCGGGCGCAGTACGAGAAGCTGGAGAACCCCCTGGGGATGACTCCAGACCCAAAGACCCCGCTGTTCGTCTACGAAGCGCGTGGAGATTGCAAAATCGCGACTGGCAGACAAGTATGCTCCCGAGGTTTTCACGAAAGCCGAGGGAAGCCTGCAATTGATGGATAACTCCCTCCAGGGCAAGGCTGACAACAGCGCGATCATCGCGAATGCCCGCCAGACCGTGCAGTTTGCCGAAGACGCTCGTGCCGTGTCGGTTCAGCGCCAGGAAGCTGAACGCATCGAGAAGGAAAAGGAAGCCGCAGCAGCTAAGGCGAGGTCTGAAGCTGAAGCCAAAGCATCGGCGGAAGCCGCCGAAGCAAAGCGCAAATCAGATGAAGCTGCCGCCGAAGCGAAGCAGAAGGCGGACGCAGAGATTGCCGCTCAGGAGTCTGCGAGAAAGCAGGCCGAAGAACAAAGAGCCCAGGCGGAGCGCGAGAAGCAGCAGCTCCGCGAGCGTCTTCTTGAACAATTCAACCGCGTACTTCCGACCACGGATACGGACCGCGGCCTCGTCGTCAACATGGGCGATGTTCTCTTCGCCTCTGGCAAGGCAGATCTGAGCACCGACGCGAAGATCGCGCTCGCGAAGCTGACTGGAATCGTCTTGAACTATCCGACGCTGCGCCTTGCGATCGGAGGATACACAGACTCAACGGGAAGCGCGGAGTTCAATCAAACCCTCTCGCAGAGCCGTGCCGATGCAGTGCTCAGCTATCTCGTGACGCAGGGGCTCGACGCCGGCGTTTTGTCATCGCAGGGTTACGGGATGACTAATCCGGTCGCGGATAACAGCACAACGCAAGGCCGGCAGAAGAACAGGCGTGTCGAGATTGTTGTCTCGGGCGAAGTGATCGGCAAACAGATCAAAGGATCGCAGGCACCTGCCGGAGAATAGTTGTGCAGACGCACGAGGCAGCGTAGGTACTTCTTTCTAAAGCCCGATTCAGAGGCAAGGCGAGCAGCTGCTTAGACATGCCGCTTGTGCCGATAGACTTGTGTTTGCCAAAAAATCATGCGGCTCGCTATAGTAACTCATCCCCTTCATGCGCTGTTCTCCGACACACATCTTGACTATGGGAGAAGAAAATGCTCAAGACCTTGGTTAGGTGCATTCTCACGACTTCGATTCTTGCGACCGCGCTTCCGGGAGGATCACAGGAGATTGTGCACGCGCTCACCGGAACAGTGAGCGCGGTTAGTAATACCGACAAGACGATCACACTCTTTCAGGACAACGGCTCAAAGGGAGTTTTCAAGATCATGTCCTCATCGGGAACGCGGCTCTCCTTCGACAAGAAGGTCGCGGTGGAAACGACGGCCGCCAGGGATTTCGAGAAGGCCGGCGCATACGTGATTCTCTTCTATATCGGGAATGAGGATAGCCGGACCGCAGTGGCCGTAAAGGCTCTTGGCGCGGGACCGTTTTCATCGACGACCGGAGAGGTGACGAGATGGAACGGACGCGACCATACGATCTCGCTAAAGGGAGAGGATGGAAGTGAGCACTCATTCAAGATCGGTCCGCAGACGATAGGCGAGACGTACGTTGGAGTCGTCGAAGGGTTGAAGTTCGACGTCGACAAAGGCGACCAGGTTCGACTTGTCAGCTCAACGGAGAACGGCAACCCGACAGTGCTCTTCATCAGACAAAAGTAGCTGGAGTTTGACGCGCAAGGATTGCGGGGTGAGAGCAACCATTCGCCTGCGAGGCTCCGCGCTATTCGAATCTCCATGTCAGGGGAGTGCTGCGGATTGACGATTGCAATTCTCCATTCGCGTCCCCGAGGGAGCTTCTCCGTTCCAGAATCCGGCTCGTGGGAGCAGCCTATTGTCCAGCGGCAGGCGCGACAACATATACATACTCCAGAGTCTCCCTGCCCGTATTCAGCACGTTGTGAAAAGTGGAGGGAGGAAAGTACACCGCGGCCGGCGCAGTAAACGAGATTCTCTTTTTATCATCCAGCAGCGCTTCTCCGCTGCCGTGAAGAATGACCAGCGTCTCCTCATGGCTACCTGTAGAGTGACGGCCTACGGATTGACCTGGAGCCAGACGAATAAACCCGCTGCGCATACCCGCCGTCTGCGGAACCCCTGTCAGCAGCGGACAATCCTCGCTCGCGCAGATTAACGGAATGGCGCGTGGTTCAGGTTGCGGCTGTTGTGCGATCACCGCAGTGGCGCATATCAAGATGCAGCCAGCCCCGGTACACAGCCATAGTTTTTCTATGGTGCACATAGGAAGCACCTCGGGTTGAGTATACGATCATAAAGAGCGTATGTGACATACGACACAATAATTCGTGCTACGATTGCTATAATGATATGTCAGCAATCCTCGCGATCTGGTCTGTCGCATTCTGGGCGGACAGGCGAGCCCTTAAGGACGTCAGCAATTCATTCCACTCCTTCTGAGAGATGGCATCGATGTTCGTTCGCAGACTTGCATTCGTCGTCTCCCTGGCATCCGCTACGTTGCTTTGCGGGCAGGAATCCACGATCAGCGGGAATGCGCTCGATCCGCAGGGTCGCCCGCTCGCATCGAGTGACAGAGCTTATCTGCCTCAGTTGTCAGGAACTGTCGTCGACGCGTCCGGCGCGGTGATTGCTGGAGCAACGGTGCACGTTCGGAGCGCGAGTACAGCAGAGAGGACGGCACAGACAGACGCAAGCGGCGCCTTTATGATCTCCGGACTCGCACCAGGTGATTATCGGCTCGTGGTGTCCAAACCCGATTTTGAAACCAAAGAGATTCCCGTCGCCATTGGGAAGGTCGGGGAGCCTGCGCCGCTGCGCATCTCTCTGGCTGTAAGCGCCGTGAGCACCACCATTAATGTGCAGGGCCGGGAGGATGACCTGATCGGAATCGCCGACTCAGGCACCCAGGGAACGGTGGGCGCTAAGGAACTGGAAGATCGCCCGATTCTTCGTTCGGGAGAAGTACTGGAGACGGTTCCGGGAGTCATCATCACCCAACACGCAGGCGGCGGCAAGGCCAACCAGTATTTTCTTCGTGGCTTCAATCTCGATCACGGAACAGATTTCGCCATTTTCATCGACGGTATGCCGCTGAACCTGCCAACGCACGCCCACGGCGAAGGGTACTCGGACATGAATACCGTTATCCCGGAGTTTGTGAAGCGGGTGAATTACGAGAAGGGTCCTTATTACTCGGACGTGGGCAACTATAGCTCTGCAGGATCGGCGCACGTGGAGATTTTCAAGACGCTGCCCCAGAACTTCTTCCAGGTCGAAGGCGGCATGTATGGCTATGGAAGGTTCGTTTTCGGCGCATCGCACAAGGTAGGGCCGGGCAATTTGCTGTGCGGCGGAGAAGCGTATCACGACGACGGCCCCTGGACGCATCCGGATAACTACTACAAGTTCAACGGCATTCTCACTTACAGCCAGGGCGGAGATGCCGCTGGTTTTAGTATCACGGCTCGAGCCTACCACGGGAACTGGCACTCGAGCGATCAAATCGCTGAGAACGCCGTGCCTCTGGTTGGTTTCTTCGGGACTCTGAACCCAACCACGGGCGGTCATTCCCAACGCTACAGCCTGCAGGGCGAATGGCATCGCCAGAATACAGATTCCTTGTCGCAAATCATGGTCTACGGATTCTATTACGACCTCGATTTGTTTTCTGATTTCACTTACTTCCTAACCGACACGACTCGCGGTGACCAGTTTGAACAGAAGGACAGGCGCTGGGTGGTTGGGCTGAACGCACGGCACACGATTTTCAGCCAATGGTTTGGCCGGAAGGTGGAAAATACCTTCGGCCTGCAGATCCGGAACGATTGGATTCACAACGGTCTTTACCAGTCGGAGAATCGTGTGCGCGTGGACAGGACTGACTCCTCCACCGGCAACACTCTGCCTGCGACCACGCAGGCGGATGACCTTACAGACACGCAGGCCGGTTTGTATGCGGAGAACAGAATCCAGTGGGCGTCAAAACTCCGTTCAGTCTTGGCCGTGCGTGGCGACCTTCAGTATTTTGACGTCACCAGCCTGGTGACCGCGGCTAATTCCGGCACGGCAACCAAATTGCTGCCCAGCCCAAAACTGAGCTTGGTTTTCGGCCCGTGGTCCAATACTGAGTTTTATGCACAAGGCGGATTCAGTTTTCACTCGAACGACGGACGTGGCACAACGCAGACCGTCGAACCGATTTCGGGAGAGAATCCTTACCCCAATACGCCCGCCACTCCGATTCCTCCCCTGATTCCCACCAAAGGCGCGGAGATTGGCGCGCGCACCCTGGCCACCCCCCATCTGCAAAGCACTCTTTCGGTCTGGTATCTCCATAGCGCTTCGGAGTTGCAGCAGAGTGGCGACACCGGTGGCACAACTGCTTCTCGACAGCCGAGCAATCGTTATGGCATCGAATGGGCTAACTATTACACCCCACTGGCACATTTGGCGATTGATTTTGATCTTGCGAATTCCAAAGCCCTTTTCACCGAAATCGACGAAGACGATGCTGCGCCGGGCAGCCCGGGAGGCAAACGTGTACCCGAAGCGGTTGGATGGGTGATTGCATCGGGCATCACACTGCACGATTACAGAGGCCTATCGTCGAGTTTGCGCCTACGCAACTTCGGACCGCGCGATTTGACATCCGACGGAATTTACCGTTCAAGAGCAACGATATTGCTCAATGGAGGGATTGGATATGAAATCGGAGAAAAATGGCATCTTTCGGCAGAATTCCTGAATTTGCTTAACCGCCACGATCACGACATTGACTACGCCTATGAGTCCCGAATAACACCATCCGCAACGCCGGCATTTACAGACGTTTTCCACCCCGTCGAACCGTTCCAGGTGCGCTTCTCCTTGGCGAGATCCTTTTAACAAATACACGCAGCCGGAGCGAGCCGCACCAATTCCGACTTAGTGTGGATGCTTGTGCGTGTGTTTGGGTATCGTTTTCTTGCCTGTATCCAGTGCATGCGGGGGCACAGTCTTTACCAAACGACCGTGTTGCACGCCTTTGAGCCCGATGAGGCGCCCGGCAAACTGCTCGACCTGAGCCGACTGGCCATGCACAATGAGGACTTCCAGGCAGGAATCATGATCGAGATGTGCATGGCTGGTTGAAACGACGAGCTCATGATGTTCGTGCTGAAGCTCGGTCAATTTCTCGGTTACACCGTGCGCGTGATGGTCGTAAATGAGGGTGACGGTGCCGACAACGATGGCATCGGGAGAGGCAGTCTGTTCACCCACGAGCCGGTCGCGAATCAGATCACGAAAGGCTTCTGAACGGTTGGTGTATCCGAGTTTGGCGATGAAGCGGTCGAACCGCTTGAGGAGATCGGAATCAAGAGCCACGCCT
>Ga0335076_10007399_pt1 | contig 11056 bp, 7 predicted proteins | sample Lox_Sample_25_FD_206717 | JGI IMG/M metagenome (GOLD analysis project Ga0335076, IMG submission 206717) | Soil microbial communities from Loxahatchee National Wildlife Refuge, Florida, United States - Lox_Sample_2.5 | ecosystem: Environmental > Terrestrial > Soil > Wetlands | place: USA: Florida...
GGGTCCCCGCCCTGGATGACGCCGCCTGCGATGATCCGGTGGAACGTCGTCCCGTCGTAGCCGCCGGCCTTCGCCGTCTTGACGAAGAGCGCGGCGTGCTTCGGAGCCACGTCGGGCAGCAGGCGGATCGTGAAGCTCCCCTTCGGCGTCTCGACGACGGCCTCCGTGCCGGGGGCGACGGCCGGCTCCTTCGCGGGCGGAGGCTTCGGCGGCCGGGGGGCCGGCTTCGGGGCGGGCGCCTGGGCGAACGCGGCCGCCGCCAGGGTCAGGGCCAGGGTGAGAGAGAGGACGGCTCGCCCGCTGCTCATGGCCAACCTCCGGTCGCGGGAAGCATCGTAGCAGGGAGCGGGCGCGCCGAGCGCGACCATCGCTCACGCCAGCCGTCGCCTCGCTCCGTCAGTCCTCCCACTCCCCGGTCTCGATCATCCGCTCCCGCAGGACCATCCGGCGCAGGACCTCGTTCCGGTCGCCGAGGGTCGTGGTCCCGATGCCCTCCACGACGCACGAGGCGGCGCAGGCGCCGAAGGCGGCCGCCTCGAGAGGGTCGCCCGTCTCCTGGTAGCGGACGAGGAAGGAGGCGGCGAAGACGTCGCCGGCGCCGGTGGGATCCGTCTCCGGCCGCGGGAGCGAGGGCACTTCGTGCCGGTCCTGCCGGGTGAGGAGCGTCACGCCGCGCCAGCCGCGAGTGAGGGCGACGATCGGCACCTGGGCGAGCAGCTCGCAGGCGCGGGCCTCGGCGTCGGGGAGATCGTGCTCGGAGAGGAAGAGCACGTGCACGCCGGGAAGGTCCCGGGCCGGCCTCGACCATTCCCGGGCCGACACGCGCCCGTCGGCGTCGACCGCGCGCACGTAGCCCTGCGCGATCGCCCCCACGCAGCCGGCCTCGAGCGCCGTCGCCTGCACGCCCGAGAGCTCGCCCACGATCGGCCCCAGGAGGAGGACGTCGGGGTCGTGCCACGACGCGGGCAGGGCCTCGAGGTCCACGTCGTCGGCCCGGGCGGTCACGACCTGGTGGCGGGCGCCGCTCTCGTCGTACTCGTTGACGAACCGCGTGGTCGCGGACGAGCGGCGGACGAAGGCGGGGACGCCGGCGAGCTCCCGCTCCGGCTCGAGGTCGGGACCGGCGCTGGTGAGGATCGCCGCCTCCCAGCCGAGCCTCCGGGCGGCGAGCGCGCCGTAGGTGACCGAGCCGCCGAGCACGTCGCCGCCCGGCCGGCGGTCGCGCGAGACGTGGCCGAGGGCGAGGAGGCGGGGCACCCTCGGGCCTCCGCCCTTCAGGCCCGCGCCTTCTCGAAGAGGCGCAGCTGCGACTCGTCGGGCACCGCCACCGCGACCGGGTAGCGGCCGGAGAAGCAGGCCGTGCAGTGGCGGCGGCCCCCGCCGTCGGCGACCGCCTCGAGCAGGCCCTCGTGGGAGAGGTAGGCGAGGCTGTCCGCCCCCACGAAGCGCCGGATCTCCTCGACCGAGTGCGAGGAGGCGATGAGCTCGCTCTTCAGGGGGGTGTCGATCCCGTAGTAGCAGGGGCCGGTGGTGGGCGGGCTCGAGATCCTCAGGTGGACCTCGCGCGCCCCCGCCTCGCGCACCATGTGGACGATCTTGCGCGACGTCGTGCCGCGCACGATCGAGTCGTCGACGAGGACGACCCGCCGGCCCTCGATCACCCGCCGCACCGGGTTGAGCTTGATCTTGACTCCCACCGAGCGCTGGCCCTGGCGGGGCTGGATGAACGTGCGGCCCACGTAGTGGTTGCGGATGAGGCCCCACTCGAAGGGCACGCCGCTCTCCTGGGCGAACCCGAGCGCGGCTCCCATCCCGCTGTCGGGGACGGGGACGACGACGTCGGCCGGGGCCGGCGACTCGCGGGCGAGCTGGCGGCCGAGCGTGAGGCGCGAGTCGAGCACCGTGCGCCCGAAGACGAGGCTGTCGGGCCGGGCGAAGTAGACGTGCTCGAACACGCAGTGGGCGTTCGGCTCCGGAGGGAAGGGCTTGAACGAGCGGAGGCCGGCCGCGTCCACGACGACGATCTCCCCCGGCTCGACGTCGCGCACGTAGCGCGCGTCGATCAGGTCGAGGGCGCAGGTCTCGGAGGCGACGACGGTCGCCCCGTTCAGCTGCCCGAGGACGAGCGGCCGGAAGCCCCAGGGGTCGCGGGCGGCGACGAGCGCGTCGCCGGCCAGGAAGAGGAGGGAGAACGCCCCCATGACCTTGTAGAGGCTGGCCGCGATCGCGTCCTCGAGCCTCTCGCGGTGGCTCCGGGCGTAGAGGTGGAGAATGACCTCGGTGTCGGAGGTGGACTGGAAGATCGAGCCCGCCGCCTCCAGCTCCTGCCGCAGGATGGCCGCGTTGACCAGGTTCCCGTTGTGGCCGACCGCGATCGGCCCGCGGTGGCACTCGATGAGGTAGGGCTGGGCGTTCGAGGCGACGGTGTCGCCCGACGTCGAGTACCGCACGTGGCCGATGGCCCGGTCGCCGGGGAGGGCGTCGAGCCGCGCCGCGGTGAAGACGTCGTTGACGAGGCCCATGCCCTTCTCCAGGCGGATCCTCGTCCCGTCGCCCGCCGCGATGCCCGCCGACTCCTGGCCGCGATGCTGGAGCGCGTAGAGCCCCATGTAGGCGAGGTGGGCGGCCTCGGGGTGGCCGAACACGCCGAAGAGGCCGCACTGGTCGTGGAAGTGATCGTCCTCGAGGGGCAGGCCGCGCAGGGACGGCGTTCCCGGCACCGGCGGTCGGCTCATCGCGCGAATGTTAGCATCCCGAGGGCGACGGCCGCGCCCGTCCGCGCACCGTCGCCGAGAGAGCGACGATCCCTTGCCCGAGACCGGCTTTCCCGACCTGCGCGCCTTCCTCGACCGGCTCCGCCACGTCGGCGACCTGGCCGTCGTCGAAGCAGAGGTGGACCCGCGCCTCGAGGCGGCCGAGGTCCACCGGCGCGTCGTCGCGGCGGGGGGACCGGCCCTCCTCTTCACCAAGGTGCGGGGCTCCGAGCTGCCGCTCGTCACCAACCTCTTCGGCACCGCCCGGCGGGCCGAGCTCGCGTTCGGTCTGCGGCCGGCGAGGCTCGTCCGCCGCCTCGTCGAGCTCGCCGAGACCCTGATACCTCCGACGGCGGGAAAGATCTGGGGCGCCCGCGACGTGGCTCTCGAGGCCCTGCGGATCGGCCTCGCGCACCGCCGCCGCGGCCCCGTCACCGAGGTCGTGACGGACGACGTGCGGCTCGACCGGCTCCCCGTCCTCACCTGCTGGCCGGAGGACGGCGGTCCGTTCGTCACCCTCCCGCTCGTCTACACCGAGCCCCCGGAGTCCGGGGCCCACGACTCAGGGCACCCGCGGGGTGGAGGGGCGCGACGAGCGGCGGCGGCGGGGCCTTCGAACCTCGGCGTGTACCGGCTGCACGTCCACGACCCGCGGACGACCGGCATGCACTGGCAGATCGGCAAGGGCGGCGGGTTCCACCACTCGGCGGCCGAGGCCCGCGGCGAAAGCCTCCCTGTGACGGTGTTCCTCGGCGGGCCGCCCGCCCTGACCCTCGCCGCGGTCGCTCCCCTGCCGGAGAACGTTCCCGAGCTGATGCTGGCTTCAATGATCGCGGGCCGGCGGCTCGAGAGGTGCCCGGGGCCCGGCCCGCACCCGCTCGTGGCGAGCGCCGAGATCGCCCTCGTGGGCCACGTGCCGCCGCGCGAGCGACGACCCGAGGGCCCCTTCGGCGACCACTACGGCTACTACTCGCTCCGCCACGACTACCCCGTCTTCCGCGTCGACGCGCTCTGCCGCCGGCGCGACGCCATCTACCCGGCCACGGTCGTGGGCAAGCCCCGGCAGGAGGACTTCTTCATCGGCGACCTCCTGCAGGAGCTGCTCTCCCCCCTCTTCCCTCTGGTCATGCCCGGGGTCGTCGACCTCTGGTCCTACGGCGAGACCGGCTACCACTCGCTCGCGGCGGCCGTCGTCCGCGAGCGCTACAAGCGCGAGGCCATGGCCTCCGCTTTCCGCATCCTCGGAGAGGGGCAGCTCTCGCTCACGAAGTTCCTCCTCGTCACCGACCGCCGAGCGGACCTCCGCGATTTCCGGGCCACGCTCGAGCACCTCCTCGAGCGAACGAACCCCGAAACCGACCTCTACGTCTTCTCGAACCTCGCCATGGACACGCTCGACTACACCGGCCCCGCGGTGAACGAAGGCTCGAAGGGCGTGTGGCTCGGCCTCGGCGACCCGGTGCGCTCGCTCCCCCGCGAGTTCCGCCCGGCCGTGCCGCCGCCCTCCGACGTGACCGACGTGAGGGTCTTCTGCGGGGGCTGCCTCGTCGTCGGCGGCCCGCCGGCCGAGAGCGACCCGGGCGCCGGCCCCCGGCTCGCCGCACACCCCGCCTTCTCCGGCTGGCCGCTCCTCGTCCTCACCGACGAGCCCCGGCGCGCGGCAGCGAGCACGATGAACTTCCTCTGGACGACCTTCACGCGCTTCGAGCCCGCCGCCGACGTCCACGCCGCGGCGACGCGTGTCGTCCGCCACCACGTCGTCCACGAACCCCCTGTCCTCATCGACGCGCGCCGCAAGCCTTCCTTCCCGCGCGAGGTCTCCTGCGACCCGGAGACGGCCGCGGTCGTCTCCCGCCGCTGGAAGGAGTACTTCCCCGCGGGAGCCGTCGAGATGGGCGACTCGGAGCGGGCCAGCCTCGACCCGGGGTAGGCCCGCCGCCCGGTCGCGCCGGCGCCTCAGGCGTACACGCGGATGGCCGTCGCCTTCACCGAGGCCCAGACCGCGAGGCCGGGCGCGAGGCCGAGGGACGCCCCCGCCTCGCGGGTGACGTCGGCCGCCATCGTCACCCCGACGTCGAGGACGACGCGCAGTCGATCGGGCAGCGGCTGCACCGCGGCGACCCGGGCGGAGAATACGTTCTGGGGGGAGCCGGGGAAGCGTTCCTTCCCCAGGGCGACCTCGGACGGGGCGAAGGCGAGGAACGAGGGACCGGCGCGATCATCCGCGAGCACGTGGAAGACGACGCCCGCCACCCGAGCTTCGCGGAGACCGTGTCCGGGCTCGAGCTCCACGCGGTAGAGGTTGAGGCCGGCCAGGTCGGCCACGAAGCCGCCGCGCGGGCGCGCGAGCAGCTCCTCGTGGGTGCCGACCTGGGTCAACTTCCCTTCTTCCAGGACCGCGACGCGATCGCCGAGGGCGAACGCGTCGACGGGGTCGTGCGACACGAGGACGGTCGGCAGGCCGCTCGCCGCGAGGATGGCCCCGAGCTCCGAGCGCACCGCGCCACGGGTCGTGACGTCGAGGGCGGCGAAGGGCTCATCGAGCAGCAGCACTCTCGGCTCGGACGCGAGGGCGCGGGCGAGGGCCACGCGCTGGCGCTCGCCGCCCGAGATCTCGGCGATCCGACGCCGGCGCAGGCCGTCGAGGCCGAGCCGCTCCAGCCAGCGCGCCGCGGCCCGGTCGGCGTCCGCGCGGGCGCGGCCCCGGGCCCGGGCCCCGTAGGCGACGTTCTCACCGACGGCGAGGTGGGGGAAGAGCGCGAAGTCCTGGAACACGAGGCCCACCCGGCGGTCCTCGGGCGGGCGGAAGACGCGGCTCGCCGTGTCGCAGAAGACCTCCCCGCCGCAGGCGATCCGCCCGCGGTCGGGGCGCAGGAGGCCGGCCACGAGCCCGAGCGCGGTCGTCTTGCCCGCCCCGTTCGGTCCCACGAGGGCGAGCGTCTCCCCGGGCGGGACGGCGAAGGCGGCCTCGAACCGGAACTCGCCACGGACACACGCGGCGTCGAAGGCGAGGGCACCTTCAGGCACGAGGCACGCTCCACCGCGCGGCCAGAGCCTTGGCCGCCACGAGGGCCGAGAGAGCGAGGCCGAGCGAAACGGCGGACACCGCCACCGCGGTCTGGAGGTCGCTCTCGAGGGCGGTCATCACCGCGAGGGTGAGGGTCTGGGTCCGACCGGGGAAGTTCCCGGCGAACATCATGGTCGCGCCGAACTCGGAGAGGGCCCGCGCCCAGGCGAGCACGAGGCCGGAGACGAGCGCCGGCCGGGCGAGCGGCACGGTCACGGTCCAGAAGACCCGCCAGGGGGAGGCTCCGAGCGTGCGTGCCGCCGCCTCGAGCCGCGTGTCGACGGTCTCGAACCCCGCCCGGGCCGCCTTCACGAAGAACGGGCTCGCGATCAGGAGCTGAGCCATGACGACGGCCACGGTCGTGAAGGCGACGCTCACGCCGAGCACCTCGAGGTGGCGGCCGAGGAGGCCCCGCCGGCCGAAGGCGAGGAGGAGGGCGACCCCCGCCACCACGGGCGGGATCGTGATGGGCAGGTCGACGACCGTGTCGAGGACGTCGCGGCCCCGGAAGGAGTAGCGGGCCAGGAGGTACGCGAGCGGCGTGCCGAGGACGGCCGCGAGCGCCGTCGCGACGAGGGTCGTCCGCACGCTGAGCCAGAGGGCCTGGAGCGCCATCGGAGAGGCGAGCCGGGCGGCGAGCTCGGCCGGGGGAAAGGCGAAGACGAGCGCGGCGAGCGGGAGGGCGATGTAGAGGAGAAGGAGGGAGGAAGCGAGGCCGAGGGCGACCGGCGGGCGCTCAGCGGAAGCCATGCCGTCGCAGTATCGCCTGCCCGCGCTCGCCGAGCACCCGGTCCACGAACGCCGCCGCAGCCGCCGGAACGCGGGTCTCCGCGACGACGCCGATCGGGTACTCCGCGACCACGCTCACGGGCAGCTCGAGGGTCCGCACTCGGTCACCGCTCGTGGCGGCGTCGGTCGCATAGACGAACCCGGCGTCCGCCTCTCCGAGCACGACCTTGGACAGCACGGCCCGGACGTTCGTCTCCTCGCTGACGACGTTCGCCCGTACGGCGGCGCCGAACGCCGGCCCGAGCCCGCCCTCCGTCCCCAGGCGCCGCAGCGCCTCCGCTGCGTAGCGGCCGGCGGGGACGGCCGGCCCGGCGAGGACGACCCGCATCCCCGGGCGAGCCAGATCGGCGAGCGACGCCACCTTCGCCCCCCCGGCGGGCACGACCGCGACCAGGACGTTGCGGGCGAAGACCCGCGTGGGTGCGAGGAGGCCGGCGCGGACGAGAGCCTCGGCATGCTCCCGGTCGGCGGAGGCGAACACGTCGGCGGGGGCGCCCTGCTCGATTTGCGTGCGCAGGGCCTGGCTCCCCCCGAAGCTCACCTCGACCGTGATCCCCGGGTTCTCGGCCTCGAAGCCGGCGGCGATCTCGCGGAAGGCCTCGGTGAGCGACGAGGCGGCGAGGACGCGCACCGTCTCGGCGGACGCCGTCCCGGCGGACGCGCCGGCGAGCACGACCCCGGCCGGGATCCACGCCGCGAGCCCCCTCATCCCCCGAGCCTCTCGACGGTGCCCTCGTCGGCCCGCAGCCGCACCCCGTCGCCGGTCTTGAAAGCCCGCGTCGCCCCGGCCACGTTCGTCACCGCGGGCAGCCCCATCTCCCTCAGCACGATCGAGCCGTGGGAGAGGTCGCCGCCCGTCTCCACCACGACTCCGGCCACGAGCGCGAAGGTGGGGATCCAGCCCGCGTCCGCGGCGCGCGCGACCAGGATCGTGCCCTCGCGCCGGAGGCCGGGGGGACGGTCCACCGAGGGGCCGGCGAGGACCCAGGCCCGGCCTTCGAGCACGCCCGCCGTGAGAGGGATCCCGCGCAGGCGCACGGGCGCCATCTGGCCCTCCGGCCTGCGACGGTGAGCCTCGAGGTCGTCGAACCTGTGGAAGAGGTCCGGGAGGTCGTATTCGCGGAGCGAGGCCTCCTCCTCCCTCCGGAGCCGCCAGAACGTCGCATCGGGCCGGAAGCCGGCGTCGATGCGAAGGGCCTCGCTCACCTCCAGCGACCAGACCGCCTCCGCCGCCGGCAGCACGCCCGCCCCGACGAGGAGCCCGGCGTGCTCGAGCATGGCCCGGCGGAGCCGCTCGAAGCCGACCATCGCCGTCGAGCGCAGGCGCTCCCGCGCACGAAGGGCCCGTCCGGCCTGCCAGGCGAGCGGCGCGAGCAGGATCGCGCACACCGACCGGGGGGGACGCGGAGGGTGGGACAGGGAGCCCGAGGCCAGGCTGCGGAGGAGGGGCGTCGGGTCCTCACGGTAGCGCGGCCGCGCGGGGTCGCTCTCGTAGACGCCCCGGTGGCCGTGCTTCGCGAGCCACTCCTCGAGCCCGTGGCGGAACGCGGGGTCCTCCGGCACCTCCCCCCGCTCGAGCGCGGCGCGCACGCTCTCTCTTCCCGCGGCGAGGCGCTGCAGGGCGGCGAGATCGTCGAGCATCTCCGACCTCCAGCCCGCCCCGACCTCGTCGAGCACGCCGGCCCGCCGGAGGAGCGCGAGCGGTGCGGCCATGGCCGCCGTGAGAACCACCATCTCCGTGGCCAGCGCGGAGTAGAGCCACTGGAACGCGGCCACGGCCTCGGAGAGGCGTGACGGCGCGAAGGCGGTGCGCCCGCGGATGGCCGCCTCGAGCCGTCGGGCGGATCCCGCCGCGGCGAGCTGGGCGAGGCCGAGCCGCCCGAGCACCGGGAGCCGCCGCGCGAGCCGGAGCGGCCGCAGGCCGAAGTCCCGGTCGGTCCGCCCGCCGATCGAGTCGGTGAGGAGCCTCGTGGGAAGGCCCCAGCGCCGCAGCACGTCGGCGAGCAGCGAGAGGTTGAGGAACGGCCGGCCGCGGAAGACCTCGACGAGCGGGCGGCGGGTCGTAAGGCCGGCGTCGAACCGGCGGAAGGATCCGAAGAGCCGGCCGGCGCTCGCCGCCACGACGCTCGTCATGAAGCGCGACGGCGGGTCGGGCAGGATCTCGCGGTGGGTGGCGGCGGTGAAGGCGTCGTTGCGGCGCGTCGGGCGGGTGACCGGCCTCACCTGGACGAGCCAGCATCGCCGGCCGTCGTCCGCCCACTCCACGTCCCAGTCGTCCTCGCCGAGCGCGGCCCGCACGTCCCGCAGCAGGAGCTGCAGACGGCCGAGGACGGGGTTCTCCTCGCTCGCCCGTTCGGCCGCGCACAGCCGGGGCACCGTGAACGTGTCGCCGGACGCCCGACCCGAGAGGAGGCCGTCCGCCGTCCCGAACGCGGCGTTCACCAGGTCGTCCTCGAAGCCGGGCTCCGTGAAGGCGACGCCCGCCCGCCGGGACTCCACCATCGCCTGCACGATCACGTCGTGCCGGAAGCGCCCCGGCCTCCGGAACGCCGAGGCCCAGACGCCGGCGAGCGCCGCGGCCAGGGCGAACGGCGTCCTCCCGTCGACGAACAGGCCGGACGCGAACCAGCCGGCCAGGCTCTCCGCCGACCCGTCCTCGCTCGAGAACGCGGACCGGACGGCGAGACGGCCCGTGCTCTCCTCCAGGTCGAGGAAGCGCACGAGAGCCGGCGGGTCGGGAACGGCCACCGACATCCGGCCGCCGTGGCCTTCCAGCCGGGTGAGGCGGCGCTCCATCGAGTCGACCCAGGCCTCGTGGGTCACGATCACGCCCGCCGGCACGGGCAGGCCCGCACGCGCCGCGCGGTCGAGGAGCTCCGCCTTCTTGCCGCAGCCGCGCGCTGCGGCTCCGCCGGAGCCGAGCCGCAGGGTCCGAGGCCGCGCCGACATCGATTCCCGCATTCTATGCTGCCGCGCCGGAGGCGGGGCCCTGCGCGACGGACGGGCGGGCCGCGTTTGCGCGCGCTCGGGGCGTCGGCTAGATTCGCGTCAGGAGGTCCTACGTGAGATCCACCGCAGGGTTCCGGGTCGTCGCCGCACTGTGCCTCTGCCTCGCGGGGGCCGCCGTGTCGGGCTGGCTCCTGGCCCAGCACCACGGCGAGCCGCGGGCGGTGTCGGCGGTCAACCAGGCCTGCGGCGACGGGCGGACGAGCGGGTGCGAGGACGTCGCGCGCAGCGCGTGGTCGTCCTTCGCCGGCCTGCCCGTGGCCGCCTACGGCCTCGGCTTCTATCTCTCGCTGTGCCTCCTCCTCGGACTCGGCCTCGTCTCGCCGCCCGAGCTGCGCGAGACGCTCGCCGGGGTCGGCGTCCTTGCCCTCGCCCTCGGTCTCCTCGTCGACCTCGGGCTCCTCGGCGTCCAGGCCTTCGCGATCCACGCCTACTGCCGGCTCTGCATCCTCACCTACCTGCTGAGCGGGGCCGCCCTCCTCGCCCTGCTCCCGGCCTGGCGGGCTGCCCCCTCGCTGGGCCTCGCGGCCCGGAGCCCGGAGGGCCGGGTCGCGATCGCGGGCCTCGTGCTCGGGGGCGTCGCCGCGGTCGGCGCGGTCCTCGCCGCCGACGTGGCCCTCGTGTCCCGCGCCGCCCGGCGGCAGGCCACGCTCCTCGGCGTGCCGGCCCCGGTCACGCCGCCGGCGCCGGCGAAGGAGCCCTCACCCGGGCCGGCTCCTCCCGCGTCGACCCTCGTTTCCGGCGCCTCCGCTGCGCCCGCGGGCGCGGCACCCGCCGGGCCCGCAGGAGGCGGGGACGCGAAGTACTGGCGCGAGAGGGCCGAGAAGCTCCAGGCGACCATCGACGACCCCCGGAAGCTCGAGGGCTACTTCTCGGAGAAGGCCCAACGCGAGTTCGACACCACTGCCCCCGTCTCGATCGACCTCTCCAACACGCCGGCGAGGGGACAAGCGACCGCCCCCGTCAGGGTCGTCGAGTTCTCGGACTTCATGTGCCCCTTCTGCCGCAACCTCGCCGGAGCCCTGACGCAGTTCGTGCCCCAGGCGGGGGGCCGCGTGGTCGTCTACTTCAAGAACTTCCCCCTCGACAACGTCTGCAATCCGAAGCTGCCGCGAGCCACGCACCCCGGCTCCTGCAACCTCGCGATGGGCGCGATCTGCGCCAACTACCAGGGGAAGTTCGAGGCCTACCACGACCGCGTGTTCCAGAACGAGGTCACGAACCCGCAGCCGGCCGATGTCGTGCGTCTCGCCGGCGAGGCCGGCCTCAACGCGGCGGCCGTCGAGGGTTGCCTCAACGACCCGAAGACGAAGGCGGACCTCGCGGCGCAGATCGCCGAGGGCAATCGTCTCGAAGTGAACGCCACGCCCACGCTCTACATCAACGGCAAGAAGCTACCCCGGATCAACGACTTCGTCCCCGTGGTGGACAAGGAGGCCCG
>Ga0335076_10007400_pt1 | contig 11055 bp, 6 predicted proteins | sample Lox_Sample_25_FD_206717 | JGI IMG/M metagenome (GOLD analysis project Ga0335076, IMG submission 206717) | Soil microbial communities from Loxahatchee National Wildlife Refuge, Florida, United States - Lox_Sample_2.5 | ecosystem: Environmental > Terrestrial > Soil > Wetlands | place: USA: Florida...
GCGCGCGCGCATCGTCGAGCTGATCGGCGCGAAGCGCCAGCTCGCGCTCGCCGACTACGTCCGGCTCCTCGACGAGCTCGCGCCCGCGCGGCCGATCGTCAGCCTCTTCGGCGGCGAGCCGTTCCTGTATCCCGACATCCTGCCCCTCGTCCGCGAGATCAAGGCGCGCGGCCTGACGTGCACGGTGATCACGAACGGCGGCCGGCTCGAGGCGCTCTCCCGCGACCTCGTCGAGGCGGGCATCGACTCGATCGCGGTGTCGATCGACGGGCCGGCGGAGGTGCACAACCGGATCCGCGGGCGCTCCGACAGCTTCGAGAAGGCCGCCGCAGGAATCCGCGCCGTCGCGCGCTGGCAGAAGGAGCTCCGTGCCGCCGTTCCGTTCCAGATGGCGATCCTGCCGGTCACCGAGCTGAATCTCGACTCGATCCGGCCCGCGCTCGAGGCGCTGCGCGAGCTGCCGCTCGACACGATCAACGTCGGCCTGCGCTGGTTCGTGCCGCCGTCGGTCGGCGCGGAGTACGAGCGCGTGATGCGGGAGGAGTTCGGCGTCGCGGCGACGTCGTGGAAGGGCTTCGACTTCGACGGACGGTCGATCGTCGCGACGCGCGGACGGCAGATGGCCGATCTGGTCAAGATGCTCAAGGGGCTCCGCCGCCGCCGCTTCCTCGACTCGTCGGTCGGCCGGCCGTGGACGTCGTTCGTCCCCGAGGTGCCCGCGGAGCGGGTGCCGGAGTACTTCACGAACTTCGCGGAGACGTTCGGACATTCGCTCTGTCCGGTGGCGTGGTACTTCGCCCAGGTCGAGCCGGACGGAGACGTCACCTTCTGCGGCGACTTTCCCGACTACGTCATCGGCAACGTGCGGCGCCAGTCCTTCACGGAGATCTGGAAGGGAGAGCGCGCGCAGAAGTTCCGCGCGAAGCTCGCGAGGGAGCCGCTCCCGATCTGCGCGCGCTGCTGCGGGAGCTACGTGTACGGGAAGTGGGAGCGGCCGGCGGTTTCGGCGCGCGCCGCCTCTCCTCGAGTCCTCTCGCCCCCCGGAGGGGAGAGAGGGAAGGGGTGAGGGGGGCGTCTCTTCCCTACGACCTCAGCACGTCCCAGAACCGGTAGAAGTTGAACCACTGCGTCGGGTGCCGGCGCACGACGTCCTCGAGGTCCGCGGCGACGCGGGACATCATCCGCACCGCGTCCTCGTCGGGGGAGAGCGACGGGTCGGCCGACAGCGGCGCACCCCACACGTTGAAGTACGAGCCGTCTCCGTTCCGCAGGAAGAAGCCCGGCAGGATGTCGCACTCGCAGAAGCGCGCGAGCAGCGCGGGCGAGCGCAGGAACGGCGTCGGCTTTCCGAAGAACGGGACGACGACGCGGTCCTCCGGATACGCGCGGTCGACGAGCAGCGCGACGGCCCGTCCGCGGTCGACCGCGGCGCGCACCTTGAAAGCCGTCGCCATCGAGGAGCCGATGTCGATCGACTCGACGCCGAGACGCGCGCGCAGCTGCTGGCGCATTTCCTGCACGTTCGGATCGAGTTCGGCCTGGCCGACGACGGCGGGAACCAGATCGTGCTGCCGCAGCGTGACCGCCCCCATCTCCCAGTTCCCGACGTGCCCGGTGACGAGCAGGAAGCCGCGCCCGTTCCGGCGGGACGCCGCGATGGCGCGCGCGTCCTCGGCGAGCGTCGTCACCCGCGGCACGAAGGCCTCGCTGCGCAGCCGCCACACGTCGATCGTGTGCCGCCCGTACTCGAAGAACTGCGCCCGGGCGAGCGCCTCGGCCTCCTCCTCCGAGACGCCGAGGGCGCATCGGAAATTGTCGCGCATGCCGGCCTTCGTCCGGCGGAGGAACGTCACCGCGAGGCTGTTGCCGACGAGATTGATCGCGTTCAGCGCCGCCATCGGCAGCCAGCGCGCGCCGTAGTGGAGACCGCCATAGACGACGCGGTTCGAGAGGCCGTGGCTGACCCACTTCTTGCGACCGCGCCGTTCCGGCGGCGGTTCGTTGCGAAACCCGGCGATCGCCTCGGCTTCTCCCATCGCGAGGCTCCAGTCTACAATCCGCCCTGCGCGCGATGAACGTCCTGCTCCTGCGTCCCGATCCGGGCAACGAGCGATTCGGGCTCGGACCCTTTTTCCGGGTCGAGCCGCTCGGCCTCGAGTACGTCGCGGCCGCCCTGCGCGCGCGCGGCCACGCTCCCACGGTCGTCGACCTGCGCTTCGGCGATTCGGCGGCGCGTTGGGTCCGGCGCACGCGGCCGGCGCTCGTCGGCATCTCGTGCATGCACGCGCTCGAGTACGGGCGCGTGCTCGAGACGGCGCGCGAGATCCGCCGCGCGAGCCCCGGGACGACGATTCTGGTCGGCGGCCACGCCGCGGCCGCGTACCCCTCGCCGCTCCGGGCTCCCGAGGTCGACGCGATCTGCGTCGACGACGGGGAGGAGGTCGTCCCGGCCGTCGCGGACGCGCTCGCGGCGCGCCGCGGCCTCGGCGACGTGCCGGCGCTGCTCGTCCGCAGCGGCGAGGCGTGGACGGCGACGCGGGCGTTCGAGGACCGCACCGGTCTCGACGCCGTGCCGCTGCCGGCCCGCGACCTGGTCGATCGCCACCGGAACCGCTATCACTGCCTCCTCTTCAAGCCCGTCTGGCTGGTCGAGACCGCGCGGGGATGTCCCTTCCGGTGCAACTTCTGTTCGGTCTGGCAGCTCTACGGCCGCTCGTTCCGCGAGCGCTCGATCGGCGCGGTCGTCGAGGACTTCGAGACGGTCGGCGACGCGATCTTCGTCGCCGACGACCTCTTCTGGAACCATCCCGAGCGCAGCCGCGAGCTCGCGCGCGCCCTCCTCGCGAAGGGGATCCGCAAGCGCTGGATCCTCGTGCAGACGCGCACGGATCTCGTCGGCCGCCACGCCGACCTCCTCGCGGAGTGGCGTCCGATCGCGAAGGACTTCGACATCTTTTTCGGCCTCGAGGCGGCTTCCGACGCGGGTCTCGCGAGCGTGACGAAGGACGCGGGCGTGTCCTCGTCGCTCGAGGCGGCGCGGATCGCGCGGGAGCTCCGCTACGGCGTCACCGGCAACTTCCTCGTCGACCCCGACTGGGACGAGACGCGCTTCCACGAGCTCTGGGACTTCGTCGCGGCGAACGGGTTCCAGCGCGCCGGCTACACGATCCTGACGCCGCTGCCCGGCACCGAGCTCTTCCAGAAGCTCGCGCCGGTCCTCGAGGGGCAGCCGTGGTGGAAGTACGACATGCACCACGTCCTTTGGGAGCCGCGCCTCGGCGCGAAGCGCTTCTTCGAGCTCTACGCCGAGACCTGGCGGCGCTCGATCCTGAACACCTCGGGCGAGAAGAGTTGGCTCGACTGGATGAAGCAGATCAAGCCGTCGCAGATCCCGTACCTGACCCGCGTCCTGGCGCGCACCCAGCGCATGATGAAGGCGCAGGCATACCTGAAGGAGCACGAGGAGGCGCAGCGGGACTCGCCCGTCGCGCCCGCGCAGGCGATCCCGGCATCGTAGGGAGAATCTTCCGCGGCGCGCGCCGGGAACCGAGGAGGGAGAGGCGGGCGCCCCTCCCTCCGACGAAACCGCTCACTGCAGGCCGAACGTCTTGACCAGGAACACGGCCATCTGGCCCCGGGTGTTCGGGTTCTGCGGGCAGTAGTTGCCACCGCCGCATCCTCCCGTGATGCCCTCGTGGCTCAGCTGCTCGATCCAGTTGGCGAACTGCGACGGGCACGAGACGTCGGCGAAGATCCCGAGGCACGCCGGCGGGACGTACGCCGAACCATGCTCGGCCTTCAGCAGGAAGACGGCCATCTGGTCCCGGCGCACCGGGTTGGTCGGGCAGTAGTCGCCGCCGCCGCAGCCGCCCGTGATGCCTTCGGCCGCGAGGGCCTCGATCCAGTTCGCAAACGTCGAGGGACAGGGGACGTCGCCGAAGATGCCCGTGCACGCCGGCGGGACGTAGCAGAGGCCGTGGCGGCCCTTCAGCAGGAAGACCGCCATCTGCTGCCGGAGCGTCGGGTTCGAGACCCCGTAGTTCCCGCCGCCGACGCCGACCGTGATCGCGTTCGACACGAGCGTCGTGACCCACGTGTAGAACTGCTGGGAGGGCGGCACGTCCAGGAAGTCCACGATCCAGGCCTTCTTGAGCGTCCCCGCCGTGCCGTCGTTGTTCGTGACGACGATGTCGTTGACGGTCGCCGCCGGCAGCGCGGGCGCGACCGCCGTCATGCTCGTGTCGTTCGTGAACATGACGTTCGTGCCGGGCACGCCGCCGAAGGTCACGCTCGCGCCCGACACGAAGTGCGTCCCGGTCAGCGTCACCGTCACGCCCCCGGCGGGCGGCCCCGAGCGCGGGGTCGAGGCGTAGATCACGGCCTGCGAGAACTCGGAGGTGTTGCCGGAGGGATCCGTGGCGGTGACCGTGATGATCGGCATGGCCGCGGCGTTGGGGTCGCTCAGGAGCGTGTCGAAGTTGACGTTGCCCGACCCGTCCGTGGTGACCTGCGTCGACCCGATGTAGTACGCGCTCTGGAGCAGGTCCCGCGGGTGCGGCGTGCAGGAGGGGCTCTCGTAGAAGTCGAGGTCGAAGGTCACGTTCGGGGTGGACTGCAGAATGCCGTGCACGGTGAGCGAGGTGGTGCCGTAGTCGACGGATGAGACGAACGGGAAGTTCTGCAGCTCGTTCGCGCCCGTGTCGGCGTCGAGGGGATCGTTCGGAGTGACGCCCGCCGGGTCGTTGTCGATGCCGATCGAGCCGTTGAAGAAGATCGGGTTGCCGCGGATCGAGTTGCGCACGCCGTAGTTGTAGATCCCGACGCCGTTCCAGGCGATCGCGTTGCCCTCGCCGTTCGTGATGCTGCCGATGACGCAGTCGGTCGCGGTGACGTCCATCTCGATGCCCGTCCCGTTGCCGAGGAGCAGCTGGCCCGTGACGTCGAGGCCGATCGTGTTGCCCTTCACCACCGCGCCGACGCTCGCGAGCAACACGGCCTGATGCGTGTTTCCGGAGATCAGGTTGCCTTCGCCGTTGTTGAAGTTGCCGCCGATGACGAGGCCCGCGTGACTCGACGCGCTGATGCCGACGTTGTTCCCCAGCGCCTCGCTGCCGGCCACGTTGGTCCCGATCCGGTTGCCCTGGATGAGGGCACCGCTCCCGCTCGTCAGGTAGATCCCCTCCAGAGAGCTCGCCGCGATCACGTTGCCCTCACCCGCGTCCGAACCGCCCACGACGAGATTGGTCGTGGCCGTCGCGAGGATGCCCTGGCTGTTGCCGAGGGGGGCGGTGCCGTCGGCGGTCGTGCCGATGTAGTTCCCCTGGATGACGGCGTTCGCGGCGTTGACGAGCGCGATCCCCGCCGTGTTGCCGCTGATCACGTTGCGGAAGGCGACCACCGAGCCGCCGATGACGTTCCCGGTGGTGCCGGACTGGACCTCGATCCCCGTGCCGTTGGCCGCGACGATGGTGCCCGTCACGTCGGTGCCGACGTAGCAGCCCGCGACGTGGTTGTTGCTGCTCTCCATCGAGATGCCCGTGTTCATGCCACGGATGACAAGTGCCAGAACCGAGCTCGATCCTCCCTGGAGCTTCAAGCCGGAGCCGGCGAAGTTGGCGATCTCGATGATCGGCGTGCCCGCGTACCCGGGCTGCGTCCCACCGTCCACGGTCGTGGGCTTGAGGATGGCCGGGAGCCCGGGCGGCTGAGGAGTGATGACGAACGGGCCGGCGCCGGGGATGTTGAACTCGATCGAGTCGCCCCCCGCGCCGGCATTGGCGTCGAGGATCGCCTGTCGAAGCGAGCCCGCGCCCGAGTCGTTGGTGTTGGTGACCATGAGGTTCGCCCCGCTCAGGATGGCCCCGGACGAGAGGAACGCGACCAGGGACAGAAGCCTCGCGAGGCAAGACTTGTGGAAAGCCATGGTTTGACCTCCGTTCGTTCACGCGCAGGTGGGGCCCCGGCGGGATCACGGGCAGCATATCCGTGTGGTTTAATGCGCCTCACTCGAGACACACGGTTCCGATGGAAAAGCCATCCGGCGAAGAGGTTACGGCTCTCCTCAAAGAGTGGAGCGCCGGGGATCGGGGTGCCCTCGAGCGCCTCATGCCCCTCGTTTACGGGGAGCTGCGGCAGCTCGCGGCCTCCCACCTGCGGTCGGAGCGCGGCGACCACACCCTGCAGCCGACGGCCCTCGTCCACGAGGCCTACCTGCGTCTCGTCGGCCAGAGGTCCGTCTCGTGGGCGAACCGGGCCCACTTCTTCGGGATCGCGGCCCAGATGATGCGGCGGGTCCTGGTCGATCACGCGCGGCGGCGCCTCGCGGCCAAGCGCTCGCCGGGGACGCTCCGCATCGACCTCGGCGACGAGGCCGCCGCCGCGCCGGATCGGGCGCCGGAGCTCCTGGCGCTCGACCGGGCCCTCACGGAGCTCGAGCGGCTCGACCCGCGCCAGGCGCGCGTCGTCGAGCTGCGCTTCTTCGCCGGCCTCTCGGTCGAGGAGACCGCCGAGGTGGCGGGCGTCTCGACCGCCACGGTCAAGCGCGAGTGGAGAACGGCGCGCGCCTTCCTGCGCCACGAGATCGGGCTCGACGCCTCGCCGTGGGCCTGAGCGCGGTCCGAGCATGACGCCGGACGAGTGGCGGCGCGTCAAGGAGATCCTCGACGCCGCGCTCGAGCGGCCCGAGAGCGAGCGCCCCGACTACCTGGCGGCGGCCTGCGGCGGCGATGCCGCCCTCCGCGAGAGCGTCGAGTCGCTCGTGCGGGCCGCCGAGGGCGACGCCGGGCTCCTCGACGCGACGAACGCGGTCGCGGGAGGCGTCGAGGTTCCGGAGGCTCCGACCCGGGCGGGCGAGCGCGTGGGCTCGTACGAGCTCGTCGAGGAGATCGCCCGCGGCGGCATGGGGGTCGTCTACCTCGCGCGCCGCGCCGACGACGAGTTCCAGAAGAAGGTGGCGATCAAGTTGATGCGCTCCGGTCTCTTCAGCGAGCTCGACGTGCGTCGCTTCCGCAGCGAGCGGCAGATCGTCGCGGCGCTCGACCACCCGAACATCGCGCGCCTGCTCGACGGCGGCACGGGAGCGGCGGGGGAGCCCTACTTCGTCATGGAGTACGTCGAGGGACGGCCGCTCCTCGAGCACTGCCGCGCGAACGGCGTGTCCCTGCCCCGGCGCCTCGGCCTCTTCCGGGAGATCTGCGCCACGGTCCAGTACGCGCACCAGCACCTGGTGGTCCACCGCGATCTGAAGCCCGGCAACATTCTCGTGACGCCGGACGGCTCGGCGCGCCTCCTCGACTTCGGCATCGCGAAACTGCTCTCCCAGGGAGACGGAGCGGAAGCCGCGGAGCCGACCGCCACTCTCGAGCGGATGCTGACGCCCGAGTACGCGAGCCCCGAGCAGGTCCGCGGACAACCGGTGACGACGGCGAGCGACGTGTACTCGCTCGGCGTGATCCTGTACGAGCTGATCGCGGGCGAGAAACCCTATCGGATCGAGACGGGCGACCCGGCGGATCTTCTGCGCCTCGTCTGCGAGCAGGATCCGGACCGTCCGAGCGCCCGGGCCGCCGGCATCTCGAGCGATCTCGACGCGATCGTTCTCAAGGCGATGCGCAAGGAGCCGGAGCGGCGGTACGCGTCGGCGGCGGCCCTGTCCGAGGACGTGGGCCGCTATCTGGAGGGTCAGCCGGTCGAGGCGCGCCGCGGATCGACCGCCTACCGCGCGCGCAAGTTCGTGCGGCGGCACCGGGTCGGCGCGGCGGCGACGGTCCTCGTTCTCGGCGCCCTCGCGGGCGGGATCCTGGCGACGCTCTCGGAGGCGCGCCGCGCCCTCGCCGCGGAGGCCCGCGCCGAGCGACGCTTCAACGACGTGCGCAAGCTCGCGAATTCGTTTCTCTTCGAGTTTCACGACGCGATCCAGGACCTTCCCGGCTCGACCGCCGCGCGCGCCCTCGTCGTGCGCCGCGCGCTCGAATATCTCGACTCGCTCGCCGGCGAATCGAGCGGCGACCGCGCGCTCCGCTGCGAGCTCGCCGAGGCGTATCGCCGCGTCGGCGACGTGCAGGGCAATGCGTACACGGCGAACCTCGGGGACGTCGACGGGGCGGCCGCGAGCTATCGCAAGGCGATCGACCTGCTCGAGCCGGCGGTCGCCTCGCCGGGCGCCACCGACACGGAGAGGACGACGCTCGCGACGACGTACCTCGTCGACTCCGGGCTCTACCTCATTCGGGGGAAGGCACCGGAGGCGCTCGCCGAGGCGAAGCGGGGACTCGCGCTCCGGGAACGGCTATCGGCGGAGAGCCCGACGCCCGAGCGGCAGATGGATCTCGCGCAGGCATGGCAGTACGTCGCCTTCGACGCGACGGCGGCCGGGAAGCACGACGAGGCGCGGGCGGCGCTGGTGAACCAGGCGGCGATCCTGGAGGAGCAGAGCCGGGAGCGTCCGGCCGACCGGGTGGTGCGCCGGAGCCTCGCGCAGAACCTCTACCTGACGGGCGACGCCTCGAGCAACGCGATGGATCTTCACGGAGCCCTCGAGCGCTACCGCGCCGCCGCCGGGATGCAGGAGGCGCTCCTTCGCGAGGACGCCTCGAGCGTGACGATCCACCGCGATCTCGCGTATTCCTACATGGCGATCGGCAACACCGAGGAAGCGCTCGCCGACTTCGGCGCGGCCCTCGACGCGCACCGCCAGGCTCTCGCCACCTTCGAGGCGATGGCGGCCGCGGACCGCAAGAGCACCGACGCGGTGCTCGGCGTCGCCATGAGCCATCACAACTGCGGCTCGGCGCTCGCCCGGCTGGCGCGGCCTACGGAGGCGCTCCAGGAGTACCGCCGCGCGCGCGCCGCCTACGAGCCGGTCGTGGCCGCGTCGCCTTCCGGGGCGTGGGCGGCGGGGATGCTCGGTTCCCTCTACGTCCAGATCGCCGAGCTCGAGGGATCGGGCAACGGCGAGGAGGCGTGCGCGCTGTACGCGGGGGCCGTCCGCCTCTTCGAGCCGATCGCGGCGGCCGGAGGTCTCGCGCCGAAGCGGCGGGAGCAGCTCGCCGTCGCGAAGGAGCGCCTCGCGCTCTGCGCGAATCGATGAGGCCGCGATGGCGGCTATGATGCGCGCCGGCTCGGATTCCGGAGGGAGGATCACCATGAAACGGGTCCTGCTCGCGCTGGGCCTCTCGGCGCTCTCGGCCGCCTCCCGCGCGCAAGTCGACGGCAGTTCCGCGTCGGTCGCGGTCGCCGGCGTCCTCGACGCGTGGCACGCGGCGGCCGCGGCCGCCGACGAGGAGAAATACTTTTCCTACTTCGCGCCCGACGCCGTGTTCCTCGGCACCGATCCGGGCGAGCGCTGGACCCGCGACGAGTTCCAGGCATGGGCGCATCCGTACTTCGCGAAGGGGAAGGCCTGGAGCTTCAAGGCGACCTCGCGCCGGGCCGCCTTCGCGAACGACCGGACCGTCGCCTGGTTCGACGAGACGCTCGACACTCCGAACCTCGGCCCGTGCCGCGGCTCGGGAGTCCTCGTCGCGACGGCGGCCGGCTGGAAGATCGCGCAGTACAACCTGTCGATCCCGATCCCGAACGCGTTGACCGACGAGTTCAAGGCGCGCATCGAGGAGTACGAGCGGGCGCCGGCGGGAAAGAAGAAGTCGTGACGCGCCGCCCGCTCACCGCCGCGACGCTCGCCCTCGCGTTGGCCTCGGCGGGCGCGGTCGGAGAGAGCGGTCCCGCGCCGGCGGACCTGGTGCTGACCGGGGGCGCGGTCTACACGGTGGACGGCGCGCGGAGCTGGGCCGGGGCCGTCGCCGTCTCGAACGGTCGGATCGTCTTCGTCGGCACGTCGGAGGCCGTGAAGCCGTGGATCGCGTCTCGGACGAGGGTCGTGGATCTGTCCGGGAAGATGCTCCTGCCCGCCTTCCACGACTCGCACGTGCACCCCAGGGACGGCGTCGGGCTGTTCGAGTGTGACCTGACCGGGCTCACGTCGGCCGACGCGGTGATCGGGGCGATCCGCGCCTACGCCGGGGCCCATCCCGACGCGGCCTGGATTCGGGGAGAAGGCTGGGAGCTGACACTGTTTCCGGACGGCAATCCTTCGAAGGAACTGCTCGATCGCATCGTTCCCGACCGGCCGGTGCTGTTGTACACGAGCGACGGGCACTCGGCCTGGGTGAACTCGAGGGCCCTGGCGATCGCGGGGATCACGAAGACGACGCCCGATCCTCCGCGCGGCCGCATCGAGCGCGACGCCTCGGGCGAGCCGTCGGGGACGCTGCGGGAGGACGCCACGGACCTGGTCCGGCGGCACCTCCCGAAGCGCACGGCGAAGGCGCTCGAGGCCGGCCAGCGCCGGGCGATCGAGATCGCCAACTCCTTCGGCCTGACGTCCCTGGAGGACGCGAACGTGTCTGAGGACCACCTCGAGGCGTACGCGGCGCTGGAGGCGTCCGGCGCTCTGACCGCTCGAATCTCCGCGGCGATCGGGGCCGACACCGACAAGGTCCTCGCCGACGTGCCGCGGTTGAAGGAGCTCCGGGCCCGCTACCGCGGCCGCCGCTTCCATGCGGATGCGGTCAAGATCTACGCGGATGGCGTCATCGAGACGCGGACGGCGGCGCTGCTCGAGCCCTACGTCGGCTATGGCACCGATCGCGGGAAGACGAACCTCGACCCCGTCGACTTCCGCGCGCTCGCGACGGCGCTCGACCGCGACGGCTTCCAGATCCACGTCCACGCGATCGGCGACCGCGCCGTGCGCGACACGCTCGACGCGCTCGAGGCGGCGCGGAAGGCGAACGGCGTCCGGGACTCGCGCCACCACATCGCGCATCTCGAGCTCGTCGATCCGGCCGACATCCCGCGCTTCCGAACCCTCGGCGTCATCGCGAACTTCCAGCCGTTCTGGGCGAGCGGCGACGATTTCATCACGAAGATGACCGAGCCGCAGCTCGGCCCGGCGCGTTCGAGGTGGATCTATCCGATCGCGAGCGTCGAGGCGGCGGGGGGTATGACGGCGTTCGGGAGCGACTGGAACGTCTCTTCCATGAACCCCCTCGACGG
>Ga0335076_10007401_pt1 | contig 11055 bp, 14 predicted proteins | sample Lox_Sample_25_FD_206717 | JGI IMG/M metagenome (GOLD analysis project Ga0335076, IMG submission 206717) | Soil microbial communities from Loxahatchee National Wildlife Refuge, Florida, United States - Lox_Sample_2.5 | ecosystem: Environmental > Terrestrial > Soil > Wetlands | place: USA...
TCAGTCTCATCGCGGCGCACTAAGTACCTCGGGGTTCCGTCTATCGCACTGATTTATTGATGTTTTATGGATTGATTTCCTGCACCGTACCTAGGCAAGCTTGAAGGGTCTCGGTTCGTTCCATCCTAAACAAAGCCCGTACACCTCGAATGATCCAGAAGATCGGTAAGTACCAAATTCTCGGCGAGCTAGGCAAGGGCGCGACCAGTGCCGTGTACCTTGGCATGGACCCCTTCGCAAATCGCAAGGTTGCAGTCAAGGTAGTAGAACGAGAGGTGCTGGGTGACAAGGAGCACGGCAAGCGGTTCCGAAAGCTGTTCCTGACCGAGGCTTCGCTCGCAGGCAAGCTGTCCCATCCTCATATCGCGGCTATCTTTGACGCGGTTGCGGATGAAGAGGGCAGCTACATCGTTATGGAGTACGTGGAAGGTGGCACGCTCGAGCAGCATACCAAACACGATAACCTGCTATCGGTAAACAAGATCGTTGAGATCATCTTCAAGTGCTGCAAAGCACTCGACTATGCCCATCGACACGGAGTGATTCACCGCGATATCAAACCGGCCAACATCCTGCGCGCCAAGGACACCGACATCAAGATCTCGGACTTCGGCGCGGCCCTGACGACGGCCGCCGAGACCACGCAAGTGAGCGGTATCGGATCGCCAGCCTACATGTCACCCGAGCAAGTGCAGGAGCAACAGCTCAGCCACCAAACCGATATCTTCTCGCTCGGGGTCGTCATGTATCAGCTCTTGACTGGAAGTTTGCCCTTCAAGGCGACCAACAACTACAGCATGGTTTTCCAGATTATCAACGTGGATCCGCCACCACCCAGCATCTTCCGTCCAGAGGTACCAACACCGGTAGATCAAATAGTGAAGAAGATGCTCCAGAAGCGCCTGGAGAGCCGCTATCAGACTTGGGACGAACTGGCTCAGGACCTGGTGCGTGTGTTCAATAATCTGCAGACGCCGGAACAACCTGTTCCAGATACGGAGAAATTCAATACTCTCCGCCGACTGGAGTTCTTCCGCAATTTCGGCGACGTCGACATCTGGCAGGTGCTGCATATATCAAACTGGCACCGCATCGGGCCTGGTACTTCCCTAATTCGCGAGGGTGAAACCGGCACCTCATTCTTCATCCTGGCCTCCGGAGAGGTCAAGGTGACAAAGAGCGATCGCGTTCTCAACGTCCTTAAGGCGGGTGAGTGTTTCGGCGAGATGGCGTATCTGGGCCGACGAGAATTCAAACGTAGCGCGAGTGTCGCAAGTGTGAGCGAAATCACGGTAATTGAGATAAAGGCGGACGCACTTAACGCCGCGACCGAAAGTTGTCGTCATCATTTCACCGCGGCCTTCTTGGAGTTATTGGTTACGCGGCTGGAGTCGGCCGACGTGCGCCTTTCACAGCTATTGCTCGACCGTAACGTCGGGGTGTGAGGCGCCGCCGGCTGGTATCATGCGTTCGCTCGTCCTCCACACGTGATTTCGGTGGCCCATGAACCAGATCGTTCCTGAACAGATCGAGCAATTGCGACAAGCGGGCTCTGTCATGCTGCTAGACGTGCGCACCGACCCGGAGGTGGCCCGAGGGCTCATCGCCGGCTCGAAGCACATCCCTCTGAATCAGCTGCCCGCGCGCTACCAGGAACTCAATCCAGAAGCGTTGCTCGTAGTGTATTGTCAATCCGGTGCTCGTTCCGCTCAGGCCTGTGAATGGTTGGCGGAGCGAGGATTTGCGCAGGTCCATAACCTGCAAGGTGGCTTGCTTGCCTGGGCGCGTGCAGGTCTACCGGTGACTACGCCCGGGTAGTCGTGCTTCGATGTTTCAAGTGCTGCGCGCGCACTTGCCATAGGCGCTATGCAATTTGATCGCGAAGTTGACGCACGCGGACTTAACTGCCCGCTTCCTATCTTGCGCACGAAGAAGTCGCTTAACGACATGACTTCTGGGCAAGTGGTCAAAGTGCTAGCAACGGATCCAGGATCGGTACGTGATTTTCACGCCTTCTCGCGCCAGACCGGCCATACACTGCTGACTTCGCATGCGGAGAATGGCGAGTTTGTTTTCTTTCTCAAGAAAAAATGACCCCCTTGTCTGCACCGGGAATGCGCGCCATTCCCCTGCCAGACGCTGATCGATTGATCAGCGCTTTCGATAACGCTTTGCGAACGCTATTTGCACCCGCTCGATCCCCGCGAACTCTCCCCTGGAAGTCTCTGTCAGACGAAGGCCTCAACGATGCGGAGCGGCGATTTTCTGCTCGGCTGATGCGTGTGAACCACAGCGGGGAAGTCAGCGCTCAGGCACTCTATCAGGGTCAACTCGTAGTCGCGCGAGGCGAGCATGTGAAACGCCTGCTGACGCGGGCGGCGAACGAAGAAAACGAGCACTTGGCCTGGACCGAGCATCGCCTGACCGAATTAGGGGGGCGAAAGAGCCTGCTCCGTTCGTTCTGGTATGTGGGTTCATTTGGTGTCGGGATGGCCTCGGGGCTGTTGGGGGACCGTTGGAACTTAGGGTTTCTGGCCGAGACGGAACGTCAGGTAGAGAGCCACCTGGATGGACATCTCAAGATCTTGCCTTCTACGGATCTTCGGAGTCGCGCCATCCTTGCGCAAATGAAGGAAGACGAGGCCGGACATGCCGTCGCTGCGCAAAGGGAGGGGGGTGCTGAATTGGTTGGTCCAGTGCGGTTTGCGATGCAACTCACCTCCAAACTGATGACCATTGGCTCGCTTTGGGTCTGAATCTAGGCTAGCGCTCCCCGGCTAGCTTATAGTCGCCCGACAACTCCCGGACTTCGAAATCGTGGGTAACCTCGGCCGTTTTGGCCAGCATGATGGACGCTGAACAATACTTGTGCGCTGATAGATCGATCGCTCGTGCCACATGTTTGGAGTCCAAGCCCCGGCCGGTGAGGACGTAATGGAAATGAATCCGGGTGAACACTTTTGGGTCATGTGCGGCGCGATCCGCCTCGACTTCAACCACACAATCCGTGATGTTTTGGCGCGCCTTTCTTAAGATTGCAACGACGTCGTAGGCGGTGCAGCCACCGGTACCGGCCAGCATGGTCTCCATTGGCCGTGGGGCTAGATTGCGCCCTCCACCTTCGGCGGCGCCGTCCATCACGATGGTATGGCCGCTCTCGGTCTCGGCTAAGAAGCTGACTTGCTCGATCCATTTCACGCGTACTTTCACGAGACTCCTCACTGTGGGTAGGTCGCCCAGAGGCGATGAACTCAGCCGATAGCAGCTGGTTCAATCGCACCGAGATGAATGGGCCGCTGCGATGCGGTAGATGCAATGCACAAAAAACGCTTGCAGGGGCCTTTTTTTTTCCTCAGAATTGGGGCCGTGTAGGTAGGTATTTTGGCTCCATAGACGATTCCTCCATCCTCCTCCTTTGGTGGAAGTTTGCGCAATCCCATCGGGTTGCGCTTTTTTTTAGCGTTCCACAGAGTTCGCGTTAACCGATCTTCTTACCCCCGCTTATCCGCTGATTTCGCGCCGCAAAACCAGCGCTTGAAGCGTGGTGTGCCGTTTGCAACCTCGTCGTTAGTTTACTCATCCAATCTCCTCTGAAATAGTTATTTTTTACAGGAACTTAACGTCAAAACACTGTAACCAATTCGACCTTTTAGCTAGAATGTCGCGTTTTTCCGCTTCGCTACCAAAGGATTCCTTCGCATGGCAGAGTCGACAGTCGACAGGGCAAAGCGTCGATTCCTATTAGTGGCTAGCGCCGTCGGCGGTGGCGTCGCCGCAGTCGCGACAGCAGTACCCTTCTTCGCCAGCATGCTGCCAAGTGCGCGCGCGCGGGCGGCAGGGGCGGCTGTCGAGGCAGATATTTCCAAGATTGAGCCAGGGATGATGATCCGATCGGAGTGGCGAGGCCAGCCGATCTTCGTCGTGCACCGGACTTCGGAAATGCTGGAAGATGTCAAGAAGATGGACGCCAGAGTCGCTGATCCGAACTCTGAGGCGTCAGTTCAACCCGAGTATGCGAAGAACGAATACCGATCGCGCAAGCCCGAGTACTTGGTGCTGATCGGTATCTGTACCCATCTGGGCTGTTCGCCGATCGGGAAACTGGAACCCGGCGTGGAGAGTGGAATGGGACCGGAATGGCTGGGGGGGTTTTTCTGTCCCTGTCACGGTTCGAAGTTCGACCTAGCGGGCCGCGTTCTAAAGGATGTACCCGCCCCGACCAATCTCAAGGTGCCGCCCTACAAATTTCTTAGCGATACCCGCCTGCTGATTGGCGACGACAAGGGAGCGTAGCGGATGAGCAAGGCACAAGCCCTCCTACACTGGATCGACGAGCGTTTTCCGCTTAGCGCGCTTTGGAAGAGTCAGGTTTCGGAGTACTACGCGCCTAAGAATTTCAATTTCTGGTACTACTTCGGATCGTTAGCGCTACTGGTGCTGGTGATCCAAATCGTGAGCGGAATCTTCCTCACGATGAACTACAAGCCAGATGCTCAGCATGCGTTCCAATCGGTCGAGTACATTATGCGCGACGTGGAAGGCGGTTGGCTGATCCGCTACATCCATTCAACCGGCGCTTCGATGTTCTTCATCGTAGTTTATCTGCACATGTTGCGCGGACTTATGTATGGGTCATACCGCAAGCCGCGTGAGTTGCTATGGCTGTTTGGAGTGTTCATCTACCTGTGCATGATGGCCGAAGCCTTTTTCGGCTATTTGCTTCCGTGGGGTCAGATGTCGTATTGGGGTGCACAGGTCATCGTGAATTTGTTCGCTGCTATCCCGATTATCGGGGATGACCTCGCAGTTTGGATCCGAGGTGACTACGTCGTCTCCGACGCTACACTCAATCGGTTCTTCGCTTTCCACGTGATTGCCATCCCGCTCGTCCTGTTGGTGCTGGTGGTCGTACATCTGATGGCACTTCATGAAGTGGGCTCGAACAATCCGGATGGGATAGAGATCAAAAAGAAGAAAGACCCCTCTACTGGTCATCCACGGGACGGAATCCCCTTTCACCCGTACTACACGATCAAGGACACGGTGGGCGTCGTGGTGTTTCTGGCAGTGTTCAGCTTTATTATCTTCTTTACGCCGGAGATGGGAGGTTATTTCCTGGAGTACAACAACTTTATCCCGGCCAACCCACTGCAAACCCCGTCTCACATTGCCCCGGTCTGGTACTTCACGCCCTACTACGCGATGTTGCGCGCAGTCCCCGCATTCCTTCACACGCAGTTTTGGGGCGTGCTTGTCATGGGAGCTGCTGTGTTGATTTTCTTTCTCCTTCCGTGGCTAGACCGCAGCCCTGTGAAGTCGATTCGATATAAGGGTCTTTACTTCAAGATCGCCCTTGCCTTGTTCGCGGTTAGCTTCCTAGTCTTGGGATGGCTCGGGACGAGGCCGACTGATTTTCTGGGCAGCGTGGGCAAAAGTGAAGTAGCGGTAATTCTCGCGCGCTTGTTCACTCTCGTCTACTTCGGGTTTTTCCTGCTGATGCCTTGGTACAGCAGGATCGACAAAACGAAGGCTGAGCCCGAACGCGTAACAGGCTAGGAAATCCCCAATCTGACTTGTATGGCGCCGATTCAATGAAAATTCTGAGCTTCCTTATTTTGCTGATTTCGCTGGTCGCAGTGGCGAGCGAAGAGAAGCTCGAGCGTGCACCTATCGACACTCAGGACGCTGTATCAATCCAGCGCGGTGCGCGGGTGTTCGTCAACTACTGCTTGAATTGTCACGCTGCAGAAGCGATGCGTTATAACCGGCTTGAGGATCTTGGATTGACCGAGCAACAGATCAAGGACAATCTGCTGTTCGCTACGGACAAGATTGGTGACACGATGACGGTCGCAATGCGTCGCAAAGATGCCAAGACATGGTTTGGAGTCGAGCCGCCGGATCTGTCGGTCATTGCGCGAGCTCGCGGCGCTGACTGGCTGTACACCTATCTGCGCACGTTCTATCGGGACGATAGTAGGGAAACCGGTTGGAACAACCTTACATTTCCGAACGTCGGAATGCCTCATGTCCTCTACGAGTTGCAAGGTGAGCAGGTGCTAAGGAAGGCTGCAGAGCAGGAGGGTCTGGGTGGTTCCCTGACATTGGCTCGGGAAATTCCAGGCAGACTTTCGCCGCCTGAATACGACAAACTGGTGGCCGATCTGGTCAACTACCTCGTGTTCATGAGCGAGCCAGCCCGTGAGACGCGAATCCGAATTGGGTACGCGGTATTGATATTTCTCGGGGCGTTGTTTGTTCCGGTCTATCTGCTCAAAAGGGAATACTGGAAGGACGTTCACTAAGCACGTCACATCCGACCTCGTCTATGATGACTCTTTATTCCGGCACCACATGCCCATTCAGCCAGCGCTGCCGCATCGTCCTGTACGAGAAGGGCATGGATTTCCAGATAGTCGACGTCGATCTGTACAACAAGCCCGAGGACCTGGCTGTGATGAACCCGTATAACCGGGTACCAGTGTTGGTTGAGCGAGATCTAATCTTGTACGAGTCGAACATTATCAATGAATATATCGACGATCGGTTCCCGCACCCACAATTGATGCCTGCCGACCCTGTCATGCGCGCGCGCGCGCGGCTATTCCTGTTCAGGTTCGAACAGGAACTGTTCTGTCACATCGATACTATCGAGAAGGGGCCGCAGAAGTCCGCCGACAAGGCACGAGTGGTCATCCGGGATAGTCTTACCCAGATCGCACCAGTATTCGTGAAGCAGAAGTACATGTTGGGGGACGAGTTTTCGATGCTCGACGTGGCGATAGCGCCGCTGTTGTGGCGGATGGATTACTATGGTATTCAGTTGCCGAAGCAAGCCGCCCCGCTGATGAAATACGCTGAGCGCATCTTCAGCCGCCCAGCTTTCATAGAGGCGTTAACGCCCTCAGAAAAGGTCATGCGCAAGTGAAAGACCCGCTGTCCACAACGCCGTACCTGATCCGCGCCATTTGGGAATGGTGTGGCGACAATGGGTTGACGCCGTACGTCGCGGTGAAGGTGGACGGCAGCACGCGTGTGCCCTTGGAGTTTGTTCGCAACGGAGAGATCGTACTCAACATCAGTACTGACGCCACGCGTAACCTCAAGATCGGCAACGATCTGATTCAATTCTCGGCACGTTTCAACGGCGTCTCGCGTGAAGTATCGGTCCCCGTTGCTGCGGTGGCCGGTATCTTCGCAAAGGAAACGGGGCAAGGGATGGCCTTCCACAACGTGACTGGGGACACTCCGGCGGTCCTTGTCGCTGGGAAAGCGAATGAACGCGCTCGGAACGTAAGACCGCACAGCGGAGACAAGCCTGACCCACCTCCCAGTCGACGACCGCGGCTGCAAGTCGTTAAATAACGCGAAGTGACGTTGCTGCTATCGCATTCGGCGGCACATGGGTCGTTCACCAGGGGCATAATGCGGCGTGAGCCGGATTAGCTCAGATGGTAGAGCAGCGCACTTGTAATGCGAAGGTCGGGGGTTCAAATCCTCTATCCGGCACCGTTCTGTTGGTACTGGCCGTCTTTCAGACTAATGCGGTCGTAGTGCTATGTTCCCTGCCCGCTTGATTTTCCTCATCGTAGTTGCGCTCGGATTCGCCCTATTCGGACCTTCACGGGATGGGACGGTGGCAGCGCACGCCGCGGGTCCCGAAACTTTGCCTGCAGCTCAGACCCGGTTGCGCTACGCACAGGAAGCGTGGGAGGCGACCCAGACGGAGGTCAAACGCCAGGAGCAGCGTCTCAAGGACGCGGAAGCCTCCCTCACGAGACAGGAGAAGCGGGTCGAGGACGAGAAGGGCAGAGTTGAGCAGAGTAGAAACTCGCTTCTCGATGCAAAAACCCGCGCCGACGAGGCAAAGCGGAAATATGACGAGGCTTACGCGGAGATCCAGGCGCTCTACAAAGAGCGTCAGCAGGCTCCCAGCCCAGCCAACGTCCCATCGGACACGCTAAAACCTAGGACGAACTGACAGCGGAAAAAGAAAGCGGGCAGCAAGGGAGGAGAATGCTGCCCGCAAATCCCCAACAGGGGAGGAGACCAACCCTGTTATCGACGATAGCCGGCCAGAACTTTAGAAAAGATTCTGACGCGGGGAAGTTTGGTGCGCAAAAAAAGGGCAGCTAAGGGGACGAGACCCGACTGCTCAGAATTTCCCCAACAGGGGAGCAGACCTTAAACCGATTTGCGTTAGAACCCTTTGGCGCAATAACCGATGGGTTCCGCTAGAAGGTTCCGTTCATCGCCCAGCGCGCGGCAAAGAACGTGCCAAGTGCCACGAACAGATATAGTGGTAAATCGCCGTGTCTCACAGGGCGTCGATAGAAGAACAGCCGATGCGAACGAGCTGTTAGCACTACAGCCATCAGCCCTATTATCACCAGTGCCATGAAGATGGGATTCGTTGCCCAAATCTGTCCGAACCAGGCTCGGAGGGATCCGCTGGGCGCGAGCGCATGGTAGAGGATGCCGGTCATGCCGATGACAGCTAGGGCGACTAGCACTAAGCTGTACAAAAAGCCTCCGATGTCGCCAAGGCTTTTGCCTTGAAGGGATTTATCCATATATAGACACTCCTCTTTCGACCTGGCCTTCGTTCTTCAGCTCAAGGGAAACTACTCAACCGCCGTCGTCATTAGGTTCACTGCGCTGCCTTGTTTGACACCCTGTCCTCTGACAAAGCCCAACGCTTAGGCTTCTCGCTAACGGCAGAAAGTACCGCAACTAAAGCACTTTGTGACGTCCTCGGGCACCCGTACGGGCTTGATTTTGCGATGAGGCTACGCCGCCAGAACAACTTAAACTTGATTGCTCCAGCGCTCTATCTTGGTTTATCGCGCTGGAGTCCCAGCAAAGTCCTTGAGTTATACTTCTGGCTGCCTCCACTTCCCCGATTCCCTTCGCGTTTCTGGCCTCCAATGGTTCAGCAGCTCGACCTTTGCGTTCGCATTCGCGGGCTGGCATCGAATAACCAACATACATGAAGATCCATGAGTATCAGGCTAAGGAGATCCTGCGCCGGTTCGGCGTGGAAACACCGCGCGGTGTCGCGTGCTTCAGCGTTGAGGACGCAGTAGAGGCTGGGCGCAAGCTAGGCGGATCGGTTTGGGTGGTAAAGGCTCAGATACACGCTGGGGGTCGCGGCAAGGGTGGTGGCGTCAAGCTGGCTCGCAGTATCGACGAGCTCAGACGGCACGCATCGGACATATTGGGTATGCGGCTGATAACTCACCAGACTGGCCCCGAAGGCCGTATCGTGAAACGCCTCCTAATCGAGGAAGGTGCGGCAATTCGCGAAGAGCTCTACGTAGCCATACTCGTGGACCGCTCCTCGCAGCGGGCGGCCATGATAGGTTCGAGCGCAGGGGGTATGAATATCGAGGAGGTGGCCGTCCATACGCCGGAGAAAATCCATAAAGTATCCATCGATCCAATTCAAGGTTTGACCATTGAGCAGGCTGAAGATATTGGCGGGAAGGTCGGAATTCCAAACGCACTTCAGAAGCAGGGGGTGGGTCTCCTTCGAGGGCTCTACGATGCGTTCGATCAAACCGATGCGTCGCTGGCGGAGATCAATCCCCTAGTTATAACCACCGACAACCGCGTCGTTGCCCTGGATGCAAAGATGAACTTTGACGACAACGCTCTATTCCGACATCCGGATATCGTAGCCATGCGCGACCTCGACGAAGAAGACGAAGCCGAAGTCGAGGCATCCAAGTTCGGACTTTCTTACATCTCTCTCGATGGGGACATCGGCTGTCTGGTAAATGGAGCAGGGTTGGCAATGGCCACCATGGACATCATCAAATTGTATGGCGCTTCGCCTGCCAACTTCTTAGATGTAGGGGGAGGTGCAACCGCGGAGAAAGTGACCGAGGCTTTCAAACTCATGGTTAAGAATCCAAAGGTGCGGGCAATTCTCATCAACATTTTCGGGGGCATCATGAAATGCGACGTGATCGCCGAGGGTGTAGTGGCGGCGGCACGTCAGGTACAGTTGTCTGTCCCGTTGGTGGTTAGGCTGGAGGGAACTAACGTGGATCTCGGCAAGAAGATCCTTGCAGAGTCGGGCCTTCCGATCATCTCTGCCGCCAATATGGCAGACGCGGCGCAGAAAGCGATCGCGGCGGCAAAACATCGATAGACCGGAAATGTCGATCCTCATAAATAAGAGCACCAGAGTCATTACGCAAGGCATCACCGGGAAAACTGGACAATTTCACACCCACGCATGCGCCGCGTACGCGGGCGGAAAAAGCTGCTTTGTGGCAGGTGTCACGCCGGGCAAAGGTGGCCAAAAGTTCGAAGGAATCCCGATCTTCGATACCGTAGCGCAGGCCAAGGCCGCAACTGGGGCCACAGCCACCGTGATCTACGTTCCCCCACCATATGCGGCTGCCGCCATAGATGAGGCGGTCGCAGCCGCGCTCGATCTGGTTATATGCATTACAGAGGGTATCCCGGTGCGCGACATGATCCGCACTCGCTACAAGATGCGAGGCACGCACACGTTGCTGGTGGGTCCAAATTGCCCTGGCGTGATCACGCCGGACGAAATCAAGATCGGTATTATGCCAGGCCACATCCACAAACGAGGTCCAGTAGGTGTCGTATCGCGCTCAGGTACCCTTACGTATGAGGCAGTAGGCCAATTGATGGAGCAGGGGTTGGGTCAGTCCAGCTGTGTGGGGATTGGTGGTGACCCTGTCAACGGCCTCAAACATATCGACGTCATGCGGTTATTCAATGAGGACGCCCAGACCGAAGCTGTCGTCATGGTCGGAGAGATCGGCGGGGGCGACGAGGAAGACTGCGCACGCTGGATCAAGCGCAACATGCGCAAACCGGTGGTTGGCTTCATCGCTGGCGTAGCCGCTCCGCCGGGTAAGCGCATGGGTCATGCGGGCGCAATTATTTCTGGAGGTACGGGCAGCGCCGCCGACAAGCTCGCTGTAATGGAGGAATGTGGCATCAAAGTAACGCGCAATCCGGCTGAAATAGGCGCGCTAGCGCGTTCAGTTCTCAAATCATAGCTTGATCCCT
>Ga0335076_10007403_pt1 | contig 11054 bp, 7 predicted proteins | sample Lox_Sample_25_FD_206717 | JGI IMG/M metagenome (GOLD analysis project Ga0335076, IMG submission 206717) | Soil microbial communities from Loxahatchee National Wildlife Refuge, Florida, United States - Lox_Sample_2.5 | ecosystem: Environmental > Terrestrial > Soil > Wetlands | place: USA: Florida...
CTGGTCGAAGAGCTCGGCGCCGTGCCGTCCTACTACCTCCGCTACTTCTACGCCCACGACGCCGTCCTGCGCGAGCAGCTGGAGAGCGAGCCTCGCGCGGCGGTGGTGCAGGAGATCGAGCGGCGTCTGCTCGACCTCTATCGCGACCCCGCCGTCGAGGAGCGGCCCGAGCTGCTCATGCAGCGCGGGGGCGCGTACTACAGCGAGGCCGCGCTCGGGCTGATCTCCTCGCTCGTCACGGGCGACGGCGCCGTCCACGAGGTGGACGTGCGCAACGAGGGAACGCTCGCGGGCCTGGCCGCCGACGACGTGGTCGAGGTCCCGGCGCGCGTCGACCGTGAGGGGCCGCGTCCACTCCCACAGCCTCCACTCGCACCGGAGCTGCTGGGGCTCGTCCAGCACGTCGCCGCCTACGAGCGACTCACCGTGCGGGCCGCGCTCAGCCGGGACCCGGTGGACGCGCGGAAGGCTCTGCTCGCGCATCCGCTGATCGGTCAGGTCGAGCTGGTGGACGGCCTGCTCGACCGCCTCGTCGCCGAGGCCGTCCACTGAAGACTCTCTTCGCCGTCGACGGCGGGGGCTCGAAGACCGACGCGGCTCTCGTCCGCGCGGACGGAGCCGTGCTCGGCTTCACCCGCGGACCGCTCAGCCAGCCGGACTACATCGGCGTCGAGGCGAGCGTCGACGTCCTGGACGAGCTCGCCGCCGAAGTCGGGGCGAACGCTGATCTCGCCGTCCTCCTGATGGCCGGTCTCGACTTTCCGGACGAAGAGGACGCGTACCGGGCCGAGGCCGAACGGCGTGGCTGGGCGGCCGGCATCGTCGTCGGGAACGACACGTATGCCGTTCTCCGCGCGGGAACCGAGCGCGGCTGGGGGATCGCGGTCACCTGCGGCTCGGGGATGAACTGTGTGGGAGTCGGGCCGGACGGCCGCGAGGCGCGCTTCCCGTCGCTCGGCGCCGTGAGTGGTGACATCATGGACGGGGCCGGGGCGGTCGGTCTCGCCGCAGTGTCCGCCGCCGCACGGAGCGCGGACGGGCGCGGCCCCGAGACGGAGCTCGAGCGGCTCGTCCCGCAGCACTTCGCACAGGCGACGCCGGTCGAGCTCGCTCGCGCCATCCAGGCAGGCACCGTTCCGTGGCGACGGCTCGGCGAGCTCACGCCGCTCGTCTTCGAGGCGGCCGATTCGGACGCCGTGGCGGCCGAGATCGTCGACCGGCTCGCGACCGAGGTGGTGGCGCTCGTTCGCGCCGCCGCCGGCCGGCTGGAACTCGCCGACGAGGAGGTCGATGTCATCCTCGGCGGAGGTCTGCTTCAGTCCGGCAACCAACGGCTGCTCGCCGGAGTCGAGGCCGGGCTGCGCGAGATCGGGCCGCATCTCTCGTCGCACGTCGCGCGCTCGCGCCCGATCGTCGGCGCAGTCCTCCTCGGCCTGGACCGGCTCGGAGCCCCGGCGGAGGCCTACGCGCAGGCCCGCGAGGAGCTGGACCGCGCGACCGCGTCAGTCGGCGACATGACAGGCGACACGGCGGCCGTCCCCGAGCTGTCGTAACTGCGGCGTCTCGGTCTCGCACCGCGCGACCGCGAGCGGACAGCGCTGCCGGAAACGGCAGCCCGGCTTCGGGTCGACGACCTTCGGCGGCTCACCGACGTCGCGGGCGTCGGCGAGGCGCAACTCGGCGCGAGGGTCGGGCACGGCGGACACGAGCAGCTGCGTGTACGGGTGCTTCGGCTGCTGGAGCACATCTTCGGCAGGGCCTTCCTCGACGAGATGCCCCGCGTACATGACGAGCACGCGATCGGCGAGGTAGCGCGCGCTCGCGACATCGTGCGTGATGTAGAGGAACGAGACACCCTCCTGCTCGCGCAGCTCGCCCATGAGATTGAGGACGCCGACGCGGATCGAGACGTCGAGCATCGAGACCGGCTCGTCGGCGACGATCAGCTTCGGCCGCAGTGCGAGCGCCTGCGCGAACCCGACCCGCTGGCGCTGGCCGCCGCTCAGCTCGAAGGGGAAGCGATTGCGCGTCTCGGCCGGCACGAGCCCCACCGCCTGCAGCACGCGGTCGAGCTCGGCCCGCCGCTGGGCAGCGGAGAGGTCACCGCGGTGGAGCTTCATCCCGCGCAGGATCCCGTGCGAGACCCGGTACGCCGGGTTGAGCGAGCTGTACGGATCCTGGAAGACCATCGGCACCGCGGCGCTGTACGCGAGCCGGCTCCCCCGTCCCCGCAAGCGGCTGAGCCGCCGGCCCTCGAACCAGATCTCGCCGCGGGTCGGCTGGTAGACGAGAGCGAGGAGCCGGGCGATCGTGCTCTTGCCGCTGCCGCTCTCGCCCACGAGAGCGACGATCTCGCCGCGCCCGATGCTCAGGTCGACGCCGTCGACGGCGTGCAGCATCTGCCGCGACATGAGCTTGCCCACCTGGAAGTGGCGGGTCAGCCCCTCGGTGCGGATCAGCGTCTCGGTCACGAGGCGTCCTCCGGCAGGACGCAGCGCACCAGGCTCCCGTTGACGGAACGGAGAGCCACCTCGGCGGCGATGCAGCGCGGCTCGGCGCTCGGGCAGCGCGGCGCGAACCGGCAACCCGGCGGCGGATTCGCGAGATTCGGCGGCGAGCCGGGAATCCCGAGCAGCCGCACCTTGGGGCCTCGCAGCGAGGGGAACGCCGCGAGCAGTCCCTGCGAGTACGGGTGCAGCGGATGGTCGAAGAGCTCGCTTGTCTCCGCCAGCTCCGCGACCTGGCCGGCGTACATCACGAGCAGCCGGTCCGAAAAGTGACTGACGAGCGACATGTCGTGCGTCACGAAGATCACCGCGAAGCCCAGCTCCTCCTGCAGCTCCTTGATCTGGACCATCAGCGAGCGCTGGGCGACGACGTCGAGCGCCGACGTCGGCTCGTCCATGATGATCAGGTCGGGCGTGAAGAGCAGCGCCATCGCGATCATCGCGCGCTGCCGCATCCCGCCCGAGAGCTGGTGCGGATAGCTGTGCAGGTGCACCGGGTCGATGGAGACGAGCCGCAGCACCTCGCGCGAGCGAACCTCGATCTCCGCCTTCGACCAGTTCGAGTGGGCCTGGCAGGCGTCGCGCATCTGCTCGGCGACGGTCAGTACCGGGTTGAGCGCGTTCATCGCGCTCTGCATGACCACCGAGAGCTCGCGCCAGCGGACGGCGCGGAGCTCCTGCTCCTCGAGCAGGACGAGATCACGCCCCTGGAAGAGGACGCGTCCGCCGACGATCTCACCGGCCATCGGCGCCCCGAGCAACCGCGCGATCGCGTACAGCAGGGTGGACTTTCCGCACCCCGACTCGCCGACGATGGCGAGGAACTCTCCGCGGGCCAGCTCGAGGTCCACGTGATCCACCGCGACGACCGGGCCGGCGTCGGTTGCGTAGGCGACGGTGAGGCTCTCGACCTTCAGCACAGGCGGGTCCACGCCCTCGATCGGTTCCGAAGGCTCGGGTGCCGGCGCGATGTTCGGCAGCCGCCTGCGATCGAGCTTGCGGACGCGCAGGGCCGGACTGCTGATCTCGTCGAACGCGTAGTTGAGCAAGGCGAAGGAGGCGCCGAGGAGCGCGACGCAGACGCCGGGAGCGATCGCCCAGAGCGGGATTCCCGCCAGGAGCGCGTCGTTGCTCTGCGCCCAGTAGAGCATCGTCCCCCAGCTCTGGCTGTTGGGATCACCCAGCCCGATGAACTGCAGCCCGGCTGCGGTGAGAACGGCGTAGATCGCCGAACCGAGGAAGATCGCCACGATGAGCGAGGTCATCGTCGGCAAGATCTCGTGCAGGATCACGTACGAACTTCGCTCCCCGCGCACGCGTGCCGACTCGAGAAAGTCGCGTCTCCGCAGCGACAGCGTCTGCGAGCGCACCTGTCGGGCCCCGTACGACCAGCCGAGCACTCCGAGCACGACGATCAGCGTGAGCAGGCCGGCGTTCTTCTCGTACGCGGCGATCACGATGATGAGCGGAAAGATCGGCAGGACGAGAATCACGTCGGTCACGAGCGAGAGGAATCCGTCGGTGGCCCCACCGAGGTAGCCCGCCGAGACGCCGATCAGGACCGCGAGGACCGTGGCGACCCCGCCTACGGCGAGCGCGATCACGAGCGAGAGCCGGGTGCCCCACACGAGCTGCGAGAAGATGTCCTGCCCATAAGCCGTCGTGCCGAGCAGGTGGTGCCAGGACGGACCGAGTGCAGTCGGGAAGTTCGTCGCGCTCGGGCTGTAGGGCGCGATCTGACCCGGAAAGATCGCCAGCACCGTGAAGAGGAGCAGCAGGAGTACGCCGACGAGCGCCTTCTTGTTGCGGCTGACCGCACGCCAGAGGTCGCCCCAGCGACCGTGCCGCATCTCGGCGAGCATCGGCGCACGCCCCGCCGGAGGAGCAGCGAGGTCGTCGGTCGCGCCGACGGAGGGGGCACTCATCGGAGGTCCCGGGTGCGTGGGTCGAGCAGCGCGGTCGCCACATCCGCGGCGAGGATCGCCGTCAGCACCGCGACGACGATCAGGAGGAAGAGGCCCTGCATGAGGGCGTAGTCCTCGTTCGTGACCGAGTTCAAGAACATGTAGCCGACGCCCGGATAGTTGAAGACGTACTCGACCAGGATCGCCCCGGCGACGACGAAGCCGAGCGACATTGCGAACCCGGTCAGATTCGGCAGGATCGCGTTCCGGCCCGCATAGGTCCACATGATCCGCCAGGGTCTGAGGCCCTTCGCGCGCGCCATGCGCACGTAGTCCTCGGTCAGCACCGCGATCGTGTTGTTGCGCATGGTCAGGATCCAGCCGCCGACCGAGACGACGAGGATCGTGAGCGCCGGCAGGATCGCATGCACGAACGCGTCGTGCGCGAAATGCCACGTCCAGGCGGGTGTGTCGATCGGGTCGTAGCCACCGCCGTGCGGCAGCCACCCGAGCTTGAGCGAGAAGAGCCAGATCGCGATCCCGGCGATCCAGAAGTACGGGAACGCCGACGTGATGACGAAGATCGGCGGCATCGCGCTGTCCATCAGCCCACCGCGCCGCCAGGCTCCCACCAGCCCGATCAGCGTCCCGAGGAGGAAGGCCAGGACCGTCGTCACGCCCACGAGCACGAGAGTCCACGGCAGCGCCTGAAGAACATCCTTCGTCACCGGATCCGGGAAGAACGTGAGCGAGATCCCGAAGCGCCCGCGCAGTGTGTTGCCGAGATAGCTGAAGTACTGGCCGACGAGACTCTCGTGCGTCTTGAGGCCGAAGGCCACCGTGAGCGCCTGCAGAGCCTGCGGATTGAGATGTTCCCCGCGGTAGCGGGACATCATCGCCTCGGCCGGATTTCCCGGCATGAGGCGCGGGATGAAGAAGTTCAGCGTGATCGCCGCCCAGAGCGTGACCACGAAGAACCCGAGCCTGCGGAGGACGAACCTCACGACCCGCGCCTCATGTCGGTGAACTCTGCCTCAGTCCGTCATCCCTTGGGCTTCAGGTGGGTGAGGACGACGCCCCAGTCGGGCACCTCGTAGGGCGACGGCTTCGCGTACGCGTTGCCGGGGGTCACCCAGCCGGTGATCGACTTCGTGTTGTACTCGTAGAAGTCGACGCCCTCGGTGATCGGGATGATCGGGATGTCCCGCACCATCGCCGCCTCGAGCTGGTTCACGATCGAGTGCTGTTTCGAGAGGCTCGTCGTCTTCGCGTAGGACTCGATCAGCTGGTCGACGTTCTTGTTGTAGTAGCGCTCCCAGTTCGAGGAGGCCTGTTGGCCGATCGGCGCCGAGTTCTTCGAGTACAGCTCCTGGCGCAGCTCGTAGTACGGGCTCGGCCCGCCGGCCTCGTTGCCGTCGTACGCGAGCTGGAAGTGGCCGTTGAAGGTGTCGTCGTCGTACGCGTTGCTGGAGATGTTGGAGGTCGTGATCTTGATCCCGATCTGCTTCAGCTCCTGCTGGACGATGCTGGCCGAGGCGATCCAGTCGTCGTAGCCGCTGATGTTGATCATCGTGAACGACAGCGGCTTGCCGGACTTCGTCTGGAAGACGCCGCCTTTCAGCTTGAAGCCGGCCTTGGTCAGGATCTGCTTCGCCTTCTTCGGGTCGTACGTGATCTGCTGCGCGAGCTTCTTGCTCTCCCAGCTCTTGAAGGTGGGCGAGACGATCCCGGTCTGGTTGCCGGGAGGCTCGTAGCCCGACTCGCCGAGCTTGGCGACGTGCGGCCGATTGATCGCGTACGCGATCGCCCGCCTCACGGCGACGTTCTTGAGGATCGGGTCCTTCTGGTTGATGAAGATCGAGACGTTGGCGACCGGCGGGAACCAGTAGTGGTTGTCCTTGCTCCTGCCCAGGTAGAAGGACTTGATGTTCGAGATGAACTGGCCGCCCCACTGGTCCTGCCCGGTGGCGAGGTCGAGATTCGCGGGCGTGTTGTCGGTGTACGCCGGATAGACGACGGTGTCGATCTTCGGCTTGCCCGGCTGCCAGTAGTGCGCGTTCTTCTTGTAGATGATGCGCTGGGCGTTGCAGGTGCTCGGGCTCACGGTGTACGGGCCGGTGCCGACCGGGGTCTTGTCGGTGTACTTCACCGGGTTCGAGATCTTGGCCCAGACGTGCTGCGGCACGATCGGCGTCTGGCCGGCGACGTAGTAGAAGTACGGCGCCGCCGGAGACTTGAACGTGAAGACGACCTGGTCGCTCCCCTTGCGGGTCACGCTCTTCAGCACCGACCACACGGCCTGGAGGTCGAGCGCCTTGTGCTTCTTGAGCAGCTGGAACGTGAAGAGGACGTCGGCGGCGGTGAGGGGCTTCCCGTCCGACCACTTGACGCCCTTCCGGATCGTGAAGGTGAGCGTCTTGGCGTGGTTCGACCACGCGTACTTCGACGCGAGCCACGGAGTCGGCGCGCCGCTCTTGAGCTCGTTCACGAACACGAGCTCCTCGTAGATCGGCCCGAACGTGAGGAACTGAACGGTGCTGTTGAACGGGTTGAAGTTGCACGTCCAGCTCATACCGGCCACGTTCGCGATCGTGACCGAAGAGCTGCCGGACGACTGTTTCGTGCCGGCCTGACTGCCGACGGCGGTCCACGCCGCAGCGGTGATCCCGGCGAGCAGCAGAACGAGAAGCCCTCGTCTCATCTCGTATCCCTCCCTGGCCGCCGAGCGGCGGTCCTCGCGTTGAGCGATGCGCAGCGCTGACAGCGCAGCCGTGCCACTTCCATGAGTTAGGAAACTAACCTATCTTTATGCTCGTGACAAGATGGTGACGACGGCGAAGGCGACCGGCGCGGCGCGGCCGAGGCTGATCCGCACGCTCAACGAGCAGCTGCTGCTCGAGCGAATGCGTGCCAGTGGCCCGGTGTCACGGGGCGATCTCGCGAGCGCCTCCGGACTCTCGAAGCCGACCGTCGCTCTGGCCCTGACGACCCTCGAGCAGGACGCGCTCGTGCAGCACGCCGGCCGACGGGTGGGCGGCCGCGGGCGAAGCGCGTCGCTCTACGAGATCCGCACCGACGCCGGGTTCGTGCTCGGGCTCGACGTGGGCCGGGAGTTCATCCGCGGCGCCATCGCAGACCTCGCGGGAACCGTCCGTGCGCGCCGGAGCCGGGCCACGCGGTCCTCGAGCGGTGCCGCGCGGGTGCGCGAGCTCGGCGGGCTTGCCTACGAGCTGTTGCGCGAGGTGGGCGTCGACAGCAGAGGCAACTTGCTCCAGACCGTGGTCGGCAGCCCGGGAGTCGTCGAGCCCGACGGCCGCGCTCTGCAGCTGGCCCCCAACCTGCCCGGCTGGGAGCGACCCACCGTGCTGCGCGACCTCCGCCGCCTCCTCGGTTCCGAAACGATGATCGAGAACGACGTCGACGCAGCCGCGGTCGCCGAACGCGACCACGGCCACGGCCGCGACTTCTCGACGTTCGCGTTCGTCTCCGTCGGCACCGGGATCGGGATGGGGCTCGTCCTGGACGGCGAGCTGCATCGCGGCGCGCACGGCGCGGCGGGGGAGATCGCTTTTCTGCCGCTCGCCGACGGCTCGCTCGAGTCTGCAGTTTCCGGAGCGGCGGTCGTCGCCGCAGCGCGGCGGGCCGGGTCGCCGCTGCCCAGCGCTCGCGACGTCTTCGCCGCAGCCGCGGCCGGAGATCCGGGTGCGCGCGAAGTCGTTGCCGCCGAGGCAACGATCGTGGCGCACGCCCTCGTATCGATCGTCGCGGTCGTCGACCCGGAGCTGATCGTGCTCGGCGGCGGGATCGGTCGGGCGCCCGGCTTCGCCGAGGCCGTCCTCGGCCGTCTGGCGGAGCTCTCGCCGCTCGTCCCTGAGGTACGCCCGAGCGCACTCGGCGAGGACGCGGTGGTCGACGGCTGCCTCGCCGTCGGCGGCGATCGTCTGTGGGAGCGCGTCCTGAGCTCGCGCCTCACCTAGTTCCGAGCGGCGCCGGCTTCCCGGCCTGGCGCCACGAGAACGCGAGGAACGACGTGGCGGTCAAGTCGATCGCAGGCTCCGTCGTCGTGTACGACTGCACGTTGTCCTTGTAGACGGCCCGCTTGGACCTGGCGAAGCGGCCGTCGTTCCCGTTGAAGCGCGCGTAGCGATCGCCGCCCTGCGGCGGGCAGGCCCGCATCGTGGGATAGCCGCCCACCGCCGCCGCGGAGGTCGGCCCTTCCACAGCCGCACCCCAGAGCTCGTGCGGGCCGCCGTTGCGGGAGCCGAGCAGGTTCGCCGGCTGCTGTTGCGGACAGTCGGTCCACGTGTCGCCTGCGCCGATGATCAGCGAGACGCCCCACGGGTTCGCACCGAGCATGTTCCCGAGCCAGCTGCGCGCGTCGGCGTCGAATCTCTTCGAGCCGAGCAGGAAGTCCGCGTCGTCGGCCATGACCACGAGCCCATTCCCGAACGAGGTCGTGTCACCACTTCGCCAGTCGCGCCCGAAGCCGAACGCGTCGTGCGCCCCGGTCCTCTCCGCGGCTCGGAGCTTCGAGGTGATCGCCGTCACGAGCTGCTTGTGGGTGATGCCGCGCGGCGCCGACGTCCCGGCGAGCTCGAGCGACCGGGCGAGCTCGAAGTTCGCGAGGCCGCCGACGTCGTACAGGTTGAGCGTGTCCTTGTCCCGGGCAGGCAGTCCGTTGTACGCGCGGGCGAACCTCACGGCGGCGGCGAGATACCTCTCGGCGGCGGCGGGGTCCTGCCCGCGAGTCGCGAGGTAGAGCTCGGTTGCACCGAGCTCCATGTCGTCGGCCCAGACGGTCTCCGGGTAGCCGTCGTACGGGATGACGGTCAGCAGATGCCGCTTGCCGCTCGCCGGATCGGGATAGCTCAGATCGGCCTGGGCGAAGACGTCCTCGCCGCTCTGCAACGCCCGCCGCGCGGCAGCCGGATCGGTCGTCCGGTGCAGCTGTGCGTAGAGCGCGAAGTCGGCGGCGAGCCGCCCGGCGAGATTGGGGCTGATCGGCTTGCCGGCAGGGTTGCGATGCGAGCCGGCCGGCTCGGCGACGAAGACCGGGCGGTGGCGAATGAACCTGTAGATGCCCTTCGGATCGCTCTGCGGATGGTCCGGTGCGGTGTCGTCGACCTGCGGGAGACGCCAGAAGTCGTAGTCGCCACGGAGGTTCGGAAAGTGCTTCCAGTCCTGGGTGTCACCGACCTGGAAGTACAGAACCTTCCTCGTGTCGTCCCACATCCTGGACAGGAAGCTCATCCCGAACTCCGACTCCCGCTCGAACCTCGGCTCAATCCGCCCGGCCCTCGACGAGACGACGGGAGCGGACCCGCCCAGCTGGCGGGGGAAGTCGCGCACGCCGATCTCCATCAGAGCCGTTGCGTAGCTCTCGGTCTCGACGTATTTCATGTTGTCGCCGGCGTCCCAGTGCCCGCCGGCGGCATCGATCGTCGTCCCATACGGGGTCAACGGCTTGCCCTTCGTGAGCAGGAGCTCGTTCCCGCCGCTCTGGATCGGCGGGTTGTCGTACGTCACGGCGTGCCGGTCGTTGAGGTGCGCCGGCGCCGGGCTGAGCGGGCCGCGGACGAAGTCCGGTCCGTCGCGGACGCTGCGGTAGTAGAAGAGCGTGTCGCCGAGCAGCGGTTCGTAGAGGTGCGCCGGCGTCGCCACTGCAAATCGGGGCGACGTCGCCGCTCCCCGCCCGCTCACCGAAACCGTGTAGCGACCGGCCGCCCGGACGACGAAGTCGAGCGTGTAGACACGAAAGTGTCTGCCTGGACCGGTGCTCCATGTTCGGGATCGAGCCGGAACGTGGGCGGAGTAGACGATGTGCTGCGCAGCATTGCGAACGACGAACCTCGAGCCTTGCTCGTCGACCCTCGCCATCAGGTAGGCCCGCATCGGGGCGCGGCCGAGTTCGTATCCCACCTGGTCGACGCGGACGAGCGCGTCGGGGGGACCGGCGGCCCGCGGCGAGGTCCCCGACATCCCGAGGATCAACCCCGCCGCGGCGAGCGCGACCGCGGTACGAACCGGATGGAGCGGCGTCACGCGGCTGAGGCTAATCCTTCGCGCTTCGGGCTAGTCGGTGGTGCGGCGTCGGTAGAGCACCGCCGCCAGAGGCGCGAAGGCGAGCAGGAGCGCGATCGACCACAGGAGTGATGCCGTGATCGGGTGCTGCATCGGCCAGACGTCGATCGCCGAGGACGGATTCGGGTTGCCCCAGAGCTCGCGTGCGGCGGCGGTGACGGCGCTGACCGGGTTCCAGTCGGCGATGGTGCGAAGGATCGTCGGCATGTGCTGGGTCGGCACCATCGCGTTGGAGACGAACGCGAGCGGAAAGAGAACGATCAGTCCGAGCCCCTGGGCGGATTCCGGGCCCTTGCTCAGGATCCCGAGGCAGGCGCAACACCACGACAGGGCGTAGCTGAAGAGGAGGAACAAGCCGAATCCGGCGAGCATGCGCGGGATCCCGTCCTCGGCTCGCCAGCCGATCACGAGTCCGCTGAGCGCGACGATCGTGGCGCAGAGGGTCGCCGTCAGCAGGTCGGCGAGCGAACGGCCCGCGAGTACCGCGGAACGCCAGATCGGCAGGGTGCGGAAGCGGTCGATGGCCCCGCTCGCCAGATCGCTGCTCAGGCCGACGGCCGTT
>Ga0335076_10007404_pt1 | contig 11053 bp, 10 predicted proteins | sample Lox_Sample_25_FD_206717 | JGI IMG/M metagenome (GOLD analysis project Ga0335076, IMG submission 206717) | Soil microbial communities from Loxahatchee National Wildlife Refuge, Florida, United States - Lox_Sample_2.5 | ecosystem: Environmental > Terrestrial > Soil > Wetlands | place: USA...
CCGTGCGTCAGCCTGCTCGACTTCTGGCTGCCGGACGGCGCGGTCGAGTTGATCGCCTACGCGCACAGCATCGACTTCGGCGCCAAGGGCTACGGTAACCTGGTCGAGCTCGCCGCGCTGCAACAGCAGGTGGCGGGCCAGTTGCAGCGCCCGGCCGGGCGGCTGCGGATGGTGGTCAAGTCGGCGCACGTGTACGAGACCGAGCGCGGCTACCTGCTCGGCGTGCTGGCCGGCGCCGGGGTCAGCTAGCCGGGGGGTTGGCCGCGGGGGCGGGGAGCTCGCCGTGGGCAGCGGCTTTGGCCAGGCGGCGGGCTTCCTTCAGGCCCAGGCCGCGGGCCTGCGGCGGAACCCGGAAGATGGTGGCGCCGCCCAACAGGTTGTAGGTGCGCAGCCGGATCACCGGCGCGCCGGGGCGCGGCGGGCGCTCGGAGCCGACCTCGGTGTTCCCGCCCAGCAGCGAGAAGCCGCCCACATCGACCTCGACCGAGTCCGGGATGTAGATGTTCGCGCCGCCCATGACCGCGACCAGGTTGAGGGTGAGCTCGCCGCCCTCGATCTCCGCCTCGCGCAGGTCGATGTCATCGCCGCCCAAGATCGCGACGGCGTTGATGCTGCCGACCGCGCGGAACCGGCCGCGCCGGTGCGAGCCGGCCAAGATGGCGACCATCCAGCGCACCGGCTTCCTGGCCCGGACCGGCGCGGGCTGCCCCTGGTCCCCCTCCCGCGGGAGGTCGCTGGTCAGCGCGGCGAGCTCGCCGCGCGTCTTGGCCGCCAGGGCCTGGCCGGACCGCTGCTCGAGCTCGTCCAGGGTGAGCCGGCCGACGGCGGCGTGGTCGCCGAGCGTGCGGAGCGTGGCGTCCCGCTCGGCGTCCGAGACCCGGAGGGCATCGTCAGGGTCGGTCACAGCAGGTCCCTTTCCTCGGCGAGCCGCTCAGCCAGGGTACGCCCGGCCCCGGCCGGGCTCCAAGCGGTGCCCGAGGGCGCCGCAAAGGCCGTTTCCGTACCGAGACGGGGAAAGCCCGCACGCGAACTACCAGGGGCGATACCATACGCTGCGTAATTGATGATTCAAATGGGACGTATGTGTTCCATGTGGCCAGGGGGACGGCACCTTCATGATTCACGTCAGCAACTTCGCTAACGGCGCCCTGAATCCGGTGCTCGCCTACCTGGTGTCGTGCGTGGGCTGCTTCCTCGGGCTCCGGTGCACCACCCGGGCGCGGGCCTACCAGGGCGCGGCGCGGGCCCGCTGGCTGACCCTGGCGGCGCTGGCTATCGCCACCACGGGGATCTGGGTGATGCACTTCATCGCCATGCTGGGGTTCGCCATCCCGGGCGAATCCATCCGCTACAACGTGCCCATCACCATCGCGTCCATGCTGATCGCGGTGATCGTGGTGGCGATCGGGACGTTCATCGTCGGCTTCAGCCGGAGCGGGAACGGCCCGCTGCTGCTCGGCGGGCTGATCATCGGGATCGGCGTGGCCAGCATGCACTACCTCGGCATGGCGGCCATCCGGGTCCCGGACTCGCTGAGCTACAACCCGGCGCTGGTGGCCGCCTCAGTGATCATCGCGGTGATCGCCGGGACCGCAGCGCTGTGGGCGGCGCTGCGGCTGGACACCTTGTGGGCCACGCTGGTCGCGTCCCTGATCATGGGCGTGGCGGTCAGCGGCATGCACTACACCGGCATGGCGGCGCTGCAGGTCCAGGCCGCTCCCGGGCTGGCCGTGAGCACCTCGGCCACGGCCAGCGCGGGAGAGTTCCTGCTGCCGCTCATCATCGGCCTGAGCACCGTCGGGTTCATCTTCTCGGCCATGATCGCGCTGTCGCCGACCGCGGCGGAGATCTTCGAGGAAGACGAGCTGATGAAGCGGATCGGGCAGAGCCAGGCCGGGTGGTACGAGGCGCAGGCGCGGCAGGCTCCGCGAGTCCCTTCGGTTACGCCGGGACCGCAGGCCCAGGCCGAGCCGGGCAGCCTGTTCCGCCCGCGCCGACCCGGAGATCCCGGGGACCAGCCGTAACCGCGAGCCGCCCGGGCAGGCGACCTCAGTCCCGAACGTTGCTGGCGAGCCAGGAGCAAAGAGGCTCCGTCGTTCGGAAGAATGAAACGACGCGGTCCTTAGCCTGGGCACTTTCCAGCCAGGGTTCCACCGGCCACTGCCGCCACGCGGTCAGTCCCTTGTAGCGGAGCAGCGTGATGCGGGGGTGGTCGGCCGGGTAGCCGCGCGGCGCGGACTTGAGCGCGCCGTGCCCGTGGACGGTGATGTCCGCCTTCTCGAGCCTGGCGACGATCTCCTCGAGCTCGGGACCGAGGCGGTCGCTGGCCACGGCCTCGCGGTAGCGGGCCAGCTGCTCCGGGTTCATCTCCCACATGCCGGCGCCCGCGCCCAGGCCCTCCACGGACAGCTGGACGTAGCCGGTGCCGCCGACGACCGCCCCGATGTGCGTCTTGTACGGGGTCTTGTCCTTGCTGAACCTGACGTCCCGGTACGGCCGGAAGATCTTCGGCTCGCCGAACTCCGCGGCCAGTTCCTCGGTCAGGTCGGCCATCGGCCCCAGGACCTTCTCGTCGTAGACGGCTTTGTGCGCGGTCCAGTAGGTCTTGGTGTTGTCGGCGATGAGCCCGTCGTAGAAATCCAGGGCCTCTTCCGGCCACCCGCTGAACGCCATCGTCCCGGCTCCTTCCGGTCGGCTCAACCCTAGCGCGGGCGGGGCCTGGACCGCGGCGGCCGGCCGCGGTGCTGCCGCGCGGCCGGCCGTCATCCGGGATCAGGGATCCGGGATCAGGGGTTGACGACGAGGCTGAACTTCCCGCCGAACGCCTTGATGCCGTTCCCGTTGCCCTGCGCCACGGGCTGGCCGGTGGGCGACAGCCCGAGCTGCTCGTGGCTGAACAGGTACAGCGGCTGGCCCGCCCAGGAGACCTGCTGCAGGTTCCCCGGGATGCCCAGCCCGCCGATCGGGGAGACCGGCACCCCGAGCGAGCCGACTCCGCCGCCGGTGATGACCGGCGGCCACGCGCGGGCGCAGGCCTTGATGGCCGAGCAGACGGCGTAGGCGGCCGAGTCGGCGCTGAACGTGTAGACCGGGAAGTTGACCCAGCCGGCCCCGGTCAGGTACTGCGCGGCCAGGACGGTCTTGCCGCCCACCCTGGTCGTGGTCAGCGTCCCGGCCCACGGCACCGGGTAGCCGCCGGGCGACATCAGCCACCACACGCCGAACCACGGCGGCAGGCCCGGCTCGAACCAGCCCTCTCCCGTCACCTGGCCCGGCATGTCGTCGAACAGGTACAGCGGGTGGCCGGCGTAGGTGATCTGGGTGCCGACGCCCTTGCGCTTGACCGTGCCGAGCAGCTTGCGGGACACCCCGGGACCGGCTATCGGCTTGCCGTTGGTGGTGATGGCAGGCCATTCGGCGTTCTTGTCGTTGGACGGGCCGGTGCAGGTGATCGGCCCGACGGGCGTCTTGGTCGCCCCGGTCGTGCAACCGTAGACCGGCGGCTTGTCCCAGCTGAGGAAGTACAGGCTGAAGCCCTTGAACGGGCCCGAGCCGACGACCAGCGCCGGGCCGAACACGGTGTTCTCGAGGCTGATGACGGTGCCCTTCGGCTTGGCCTTGACGGCCGCCGCGGCCGGCGCCGCCTGCGCGGCCGCCACCCCCAGCGGCAGGGCCAGCGCCGCGAACGCGGCGAGCGCCCGGTAGACGGATCTGTGTTTAGATGTGTGAGCCATTGAGCTTTCCCTCCCCGTTCCGTGCGATCAGGCCCGCCTGAAACGCACACGGCCGTTCGCTTCGCATGGTCGGTCCCGTTCGGTACCGGCGCGTCACGGTGGGCACCACAGTTATTTCGCCTGGGTTCCGTGATGACGTGGCGCGGTGCGCGGGCTTACCATCAGCGGCATGGGGCCTGGTGGGGGTTTGCCCGCGCGGCCGAGTTCGAGGACGGTTACGCGTGGGGGGTGGTCAGGCAGCTCTTCGAGGCCGAGGTGCGGGCCAGGAGCGGGCCACGGCCGCCGGACGACGCCACGGCGCTGGCCGCCCTGGCGCTGACCTGCGGCGCGCCGCTGAGCGCGGCCGCCTGCGCGGAACTGATCGGCGGGGCGCTGGGCACTGACCCGTCGCCGGCCTTCCAGGAGGCCTGCCGGGAACTGACCGGCGGGAACCCGCTGCTGCTGCGGGAGCTGCTGGCCGGCCTGGCCGCCGCGGGCCTGGCGGGGACCGCCGACGAGGTGCCGCGGCTGCGGCGGCTGGCCCCCCGGCACCGTGGCCCGCAGCGTGCTGCTCCAGCTCGGGCGGATGCCCGTCGCCGCGCTGGCCGCGGCCCGCGCAGTGGCCGTACTCGGCACCGCGGCGACCGCCGAGCGGGCCGGCCGGCTGGCCGGCCTGGGCGGTGACACGTGCGCCGAGGCGATCGGCGCGCTGATGGCCGAACGGCTGCTGGAAGGCGAGCAGTTCTTGCGGTTCGTGCATCCGCTGGTGCGATCCGCCGTTTACTCCGACCTCACCCCGCCGGTGCGGCAGCGCTGGCACAAGCGCGCGGCCCGGCTGCTCGACGAGCAGGGCGCCCCGCCGGAGGAGGTGACCGTGCACCTGCTGGCGGCGGCGGCCACCGGCGACGCGTGGGTGGTGGACCGGCTGCGCCGGGCCGCGGCCAGCGCCCGCGCCCGCGGCGCTCCCGACGTCGCCATCCAGTGCCTGGAGCGTGCGCTGGCCGAACCGCCGGCCGCGGGGATCCGCGGCGACGTGCTCCTCGAGCTGGGCAGCGCCCGGACCTTCCAGGCGCCGGCCGCGGCGGCCAGCCAGCTGGCCGAGGCCCTGGCCGACACGGCGAGCTGGCCCCGCCGGGGCGAGATCGCGCTCGCGCTCAGCCAGGCGCTCGCCCTGTGCGGGCGCTTCGACGCGGCCGCCGGCGTGCTGCGGGCCGCGATCAGCGAGGATGGCGAGGCCGACGGGGTTGGGGGGTCCGGCTCCGCGCTGGTCATGTCGCTCCAGGCGGCGCTGCTCAACACCGCGCGCTGGGACATCGACGCGCGCCCGGTCATGCGGCCGATGCTCCAGCAGCTCAAGGCCCGGGCGGACCGCGGCGAGCCCCTCGGCCCGCAGCTGCACGCCAGCCTGGCGATCGAGCTCGCCGCCGCGGGCCAGGACCTGGCAGGCGCGGTCCGGCACGCCCGCGAGGCGCTCCGCTCGACCCCGCGGCTGTTGCCGGCCACCCCGGCCCCGCGGCTGGTCCCGGCCACCCCGGGCCCGCCCGCCCGGACCGGGCCGCCCGAGGACTACGCCACCAGCGAGATGCTGTCCGAGACGAGCACGGTCCTGCTGTTCGCGGACCTGGCCGACGAGGCGCAGGAGTGGGCGCAGCGGTGGCTGCGCGTGGCGCAGCAGCGAGGATGGCCGGTGGCGTCCAAGGTCGCCGCCACGGCGATGACACTGATCTCGCTGTACCGCGGTGATGTCACCCAGGCGGTGACGTACGGCCAGGAGGCGATGGAGGAGACCGGCGACACGTGGATCTCGGCGCTGGCCACCGCCTTCACGGTCCCGGCGCTGATCGAACGCGGCCGCCTCGAGCAGGCGGGCACCCTGCTGGCCAGGAGCGGGCTGAGCGGCGAACCCGGCGCGACGTGGATTCACAACACGGTGCGCCACGCCCGGGGATGCCTCTACGCCGCGACCGCGGACCACGCCGCGGCGGCCCGGGAGCTGCTCGCGGCCGGCGAGCTGGCCGAACGGTGGGGCGTGCGGAATCCTATGCTGATGGCCTGGCGGTCGGACGCCGCGCTGTCGCTCAGCGCCCTGGGTGACCACCGCCTGGCCGGCCGGCTGCTGGCCGAGGAAACCGGGCTGGCCAGGCAGTGGGGCGCCGACCGGGCCGTCGGCATCGCGCTGCGCGCCGCCGGGGTGACCGACCGGACCGGCCGGGGCGTCGAGCTGCTGACCGAGGCGGTCGCTGTGCTGCGCGGCTCGCCGGCCCGGCTGGAGCTGGCCCGGGCGCTGCTCGATCTCGGTGCCGCGCACCGCCGGGCCGGCACGCGCGGCCTGGCCCGCGAGCTCCTCCGGGAGAGCCTGGACCTGGCCCACGCCCTGGGCGGCCTGGCCCTCGCCGACCGGGCGCGCCGCGAGCTGGTGGCCGCCGGCAGCAGGCCCAGGCGCGATGCCGTACACGGCCGCGACGCCCTGACGCCCAGCGAGCTGCGCGTCGCGCAGCTGGCGGCGGGCGGGCAGACGAACCGGCAGATCGCCCAGTCCCTCTTCGTCACCCAGCGGACCGTGGAGAACCACCTGACCAGCACCTACGGCAAGCTGGGGATCACCTCCCGGCCCGAGCTGGCGGCCGCGCTGGCGCTCCCGGCCGGCAGCGGGTATACGTGACGCCATGGCAACGGCCGAACGGGACGGCGTATCGCTGACCCACTTGGACGCGCCGCTGTTCGACGGGGCGGGTGCCACCAAGCGGGACTTGGTGGACTACCTGGAGGCGGTGGCCGGGCTGATCCTGCCGGAGCTGCGCGGGCGGCCGCTGTCGGTCATCCGGGTCCGGGCCGGCCAGCAGCCGTTCATGCAGAAGAACCTGCCGGACTACGCGCCGCCGTGGATCCGCAGCGTCACCCTGTGGGCCGAATCCTCGCGGCGCGAGGTGCGCTACGCGCTGTGCGAGGACTGGCGCACGCTGCTGTGGCTGGCCAACCAGCGGGCGGTGGAGTACCACCCGACGCTGGGCCCGGCCGGTCACCCGGACCGGCCGACCTACCTGGTGCTGGACATCGACCCGCCACCCGGGGGACCGTTCGGGCAGGCGGTGGCGGCCGCGCAGCTGGTCCGGCAGGCGCTGGCCGATCTTGACCTGACGGGGGCCGTCAAGACCAGCGGGTCCAAGGGAGTGCACGTGTACGTGCCGGTCGACGCCAGCGCCGAGGAGGCGGCCGCGGCCACCCGGGCCATCGCGGCGCGGGCCGCGCGGCTCGACCCGGGCCTGGCCACCATCGCGTTCATCAAGGAAGACCGCGAGGGCAAGGTCTTCCTGGACTCCACCCGGGCCTATGGCGCGACCGTGGCGGCGGCGTACAGCCCGCGGGTTCGGCCCGGGGTGCCGGTGTCGTTCCCGGTCCGGTGGGACGAGCTGGATGCCGTGACGCCTGGCGACTTCACCGTGCACAGCGTGCCGGGACGACTGGACGGATACGCCGCGTGGGCGGGCGAGCTGCCCGCGCCGCAGGTCCTGCCGGAGGGGCTGGTGGCGGAGGGGCGGGCGATCCCGGTCGCCCGGGTGCAGGCCATGCACGAGGGCAAACGGCGGAAGCGGGCCCGGGAGGCGCCGGGAGGCCAGGGCTAGCTGGCGCGCCAGCGCTCGCTGAGCTCGGGCCAGGCGGGGGGCGGGCCGGGCAGCTCGCCGCGGTCAGTGGCCCGCATGCCGTCGAGGATGAGCGCCAGGTACCGGTGGCGCAGCTCGGCGGTGCGGCCGGGGTCGGCGAACTTGATCGCGGCTACCAGCTCGAACGCCAGGGAGACGTCATGCAGCGCCAGATCCGGGCGGAGCACGTCGCGGACCAGACCGAAGAACTCCTCCATGAGCTCGCTTGACCGGCTGGCCAGGGCGAACATCTCCGGCGTGGGAGCGAACTTGCCGGCGAACGCACGGGTCATCGAGCTGGTGTCCGCTCGATCGTGTTCACCGGCTCGCTGGGCGGCATCGTGATGATCTTCAACGTGTTCCTGCAGAACGGGCTGGGCTTCAGCCCGTGGCATTCGGCCCTGACCACCGCGCCGTGGGCGGCGGGCGCGTTCATCGGCTCGGCGGCCGGCGGCATCGCGATGAGCAGGCTCGGCCGCCGGGTGCTGCACGCCGGCCTGGTCGTCGAGGCGGCCGGGCTGCTGGGGATCTACGCGGTGCTGCACGGCGCCGGCGGCGGCGTCTCCACCGCGGACCTGCTGGCCCCGATGGTCATCGGCGGGATCGGGATGGGCATGGTGTTCGTGCCGCTGTTCGACATCGTGATGGCGGGGCGTCCGGCCGCAGGAGATGGGCCACGGTGGGGCTGCTGGCCGGCTCGTTCGTGATCGCGTTCCGGCTGCCGCGCCGGGCGCGGGAGCAGGGCGCGCCGGAGGCTTAGCGTAAAGATCGTGGATCGCTACCCGCGGAATCCGGGGGGTAGCGATCCACGATCATTGTGGGGGTAGGGGCGCGGGGCTAGAGGGTGCGGAGGGTGTCGGTTAGGGACTCGGCCAGGCGGTCGACGTGCTCGGGGGCGAAGGGCAGCGGCGGGCGGATCTTGAGGGTGTGGCCGTGCGGGCCGGTGGCGCTGATGAGGACGCGGCGCTCGCGCAGGCCGTTGACCACGCGGAGGGCGGCGTCGCCGTCGGGCTGGCCGGTGTCCGGGTCGGTGAAGTCGGCGGCGGCGTAGAGGCCGGCCCCGCGCACGGCGCTGATCCGGGGGGTGCCGGCGGCGATGGCCTCCAGCGTGCCGCGCAGGTAGCGGCCCACGGTCAGGGCGTTCTCGCGCAGGCGTTCGGTCTGGATGACGTCGAGCACGGCGGCCGCGGCCGCGACGCAGACCGAGTTGCCGCCGAAGGTGTTGAAGTACCTGATCTTGTGACCGAACTCCTCCAGGACCTCGGGGCGGGCGGCCAGGCCGGCGATCGGCATGCCGTTGCCCATGGGCTTGCCCATCACGGCCAGGTCGGGCACGATACCGTGGCGCTGGAAGCCCCACATGGCCTCGCCGGTGCGGCCGAAGCCGGGCTGCACCTCGTCCGCGATGTACAGGCCGCCGGCGTCGTGCACGGCGTCCGCCACCGGCCGCAGGGACCCTTCGGGGCCCGCCGGGTCGGGGAGGATTCCGTCGGAGGAGAACAGGCTGTCCGCGATGAACGCGGCGAGCCGGACGCCGTGCCGGTTCATGTCGGCGATCGCGGCCCGGACCCGGGCGGCGAAGGCGTGGCCGGCGTCCTGCCCGGCGGGCGGGGCCACCGTCCGCACCGACCGGCCCAGCGGGACGGCCGGGCCGAGGCTGGGCGAGATCTCCGCCGCTGCCGTGGTCACGCCGTGGTAGGCGTTGGCGGTGATGATCACGCCCTCGCCGCCGGTGCGGAAGCGCGCCACGCGCAGCGCCAAGTCGACCGCCTCGCTGCCGGTGCAGGTGAACATGACCTGGCCGATTTCGTCCGGGTAGGTGGCGAGCAGCCGCTCGGCGTAGTCCAGGATGAGCTCGCTGGCGTACCTGGTGTGCGTGTTGAGGGTGGCTGCCTGCCGGGCGATCGCCTCCACCACCCGCGGGTGGCAGTGCCCGACCGACGGCACGTTGTTGTAGGCGTCCAGGTAGGCCTGCCCGTCCGCGTCGAACAGGTGCACGCCCTGCGCCCGGACGAACCGCACCGGCCTGGCGTAGAACAGCTTGTAAGCCGGGCCGAGCAGGCTGGCCCGGCGTTTGACGATCTCGCGCAGTTCGGGATCGAGGGCGTCGACGGCTTCCATGTCGAAGCCGTTGACCATCGTCGCGGTGTCACGCACGGGTCGCCTCCTGGATGCGCGCGGCGATCTGCTCTCCTGGGATGCTAAGCAACCGGTGCAGGTGCTCCCACGCCCGGGGCGTGTTGCGCAGGACGTAGGCGCGGTTGTCCGGGAACCGTTCGGCGCGCCACTCGCTGATGATGAGCCGGGCCACGATGCGGCCCAGGATCAGGTCCGGCAGCAGGGCGAGCTCGGCCGCGGTAAGCGGGGTGGCGGCGTGGTAGCCGGCGATCAGGTCCAGCGCGGGCCCGAGCAGGTCGGCGTCGTCGCTGAGCTGGTAGGCCGCGGCGATCGCGACGTCGTTGACGAGCGCGGTCACGGTCACGTCGCCGAAGTCGATGATCCCGCCGACCCGGCGGCCGTCGGCCGAGATCAGCACGTTGTCCGGGCTGAAGTCGTTGTGCACCAGCTGGGTGCGCTGGGCCGCGAGCCGGGGCGAGGTCTGCGCGATCAGCCGGGCGAGCTGCTCGGTGAGCAGGCTGGTGCCGGGGCCGGGCGGGCGCCCGGCGGCCAGCGGGCGCAGCGCCGGCAGCTGGGCCAGGTCCCAGAGCAGCGGCCGGCGCACCAGCGGGTCGTCGAAGCCGCGCAGGGCGCGGCCGAGCCCGGCCAGGGTGGCCCCCAGGGCGCGGCGCAGGGCCTGATCCGTGGTCACCGACCGGAGCAGCTGGCCGTCGAGGTACGTGAGCGCGTGCACCAGGCGGCCGCGCAGCGGGCCGTCGGCCACCACGGCCCACGGCGCGCCGTCGGCCGCGGGCAGCACCCGCGGCACGGGCAGCCCGGGGGCGGCCGACTCGACGTGCCGCAGCACCCGGACCTGGACGCCGACCACCGCCGGATCGGCCCGCTGGTGGGCGAACTTCACCACGTAGCGGTGGTCGTCCGGAATCCGCAGGAGGAAGTTGTCGTCGGCTTCGCCGGGCAGGCGGCTGAGCTCGCCGTCGCGTCCGAAGCAGGCCAGGACGGCTGCGGCGGCCTGCGGCACGGCGACCGGCGGGGAGGGCGTCAGCCGGGTCACGTCCAGGGCGGCGTCTGGGGTCACGGGGTGGCGTCTGGGGTCACGGGGTGGCCTTTCGCAGGTCAGCGACAAGCGGGCGGGAGGCGGGAAAGCCGGTTCGTTCGGGACATAAAAGGGTTTTCATGGGCGGGCGGCGGTGAGCAGGCGGTCGACGGCCGTGCGGACCGTGGACTCGAGGGGGGGCCAGGGGAACCTGGGACGGGAGATGCGCAGGCTGACGATGCCGTGCAGCTGCTGCCAGACGAGCTGCGCGGTGAAGAAGGCCTCCGGGTCGTCCGGGTGGGTGCCGGCGCACGCGGCTACCCGGTCGGTGAGCTGCTGGAACGCCTTGCGGCCGGGGAACTGATCCGGCGTCATGTCCTCCGGCATCGGCAGCGGGGTGGTGAACATCACCTGGTAGTTGCCGGGCTGGGCCAGGCCGAACTCGCAGTAGGCCAGGCACCCGGCCTGGACCGCCTCGCAGGGGTCCGGATCCCGGCTCTGGTCCTGCACCTGGACCAGCTCGCTGAAGCGGCGGTCGGCGACCG
>Ga0335076_10007405_pt1 | contig 11053 bp, 9 predicted proteins | sample Lox_Sample_25_FD_206717 | JGI IMG/M metagenome (GOLD analysis project Ga0335076, IMG submission 206717) | Soil microbial communities from Loxahatchee National Wildlife Refuge, Florida, United States - Lox_Sample_2.5 | ecosystem: Environmental > Terrestrial > Soil > Wetlands | place: USA: Florida...
AGCCGCATCCAATCAATGAGTCGGAGCTTCAGCTCCGCCTCGAGAGCGGGCGACGGGACTCGAACCCGCGACCCTCAGCTTGGAAGGCTGACGCTCTACCAACTGAGCTACACCCGCGCACATCCACTCGCCGTCACCAGCGCATCCATGGTGGGGGAAGGATTCGAACCTTCGTAGGCTGACGCCGGCAGATTTACAGTCTGCTCCCTTTGGCCGCTCGGGCACCCCACCGACGTCCCTTCCCCAATCTGACTCCCACTGACGACGCACCCCGCGTGCGGTACCCGCGGGGTGTGTTCTGTTTCGCGCGTCGCCTTCCGTGCTCCTTCGGCAACGTGAGCTGACGAAGGGACTCGAACCCTTAACCGGCGGTTTACAAAACCGCTGCTCTACCAGTTGAGCTACGTCAGCGAGCCGGTCGTGAAACTTTCCAGACTGGAAGACTAACCGGGGTCGGGGCCTGATGCAAGGGACGGGCCAGAAAGGAGTTACCGGCTCCGCGGCTTGGGTCCGCCGCGATGACCGCCCCTTCCGCCCTTCGGAGGGACCGCAGTGACCAGGGCGGGCGTCCGGTAGTGGACGTCCAGGGCATCGAGCCGGGCCACGTCGGCGCCGGACAAGCGGGAAAAGAAGTCGTCGAAGTTCGCCGTGCCCCGGGGGATCCACAGCACCTCGGCCAGGGCCTCGAGGCGGGGGAAAGCCATGTATTCCACGTGCTTCGGGTCGGGGATGTATTCGGTCCAGATCTGTCCCTGCGCCCCCAGGATGTGCCGGGCCTGCTCCGGGGTCAGGCCCGCCGGCACCGGGTCATACGAGTACACGGAATCGAGGGGCAGGAACCCCCCGATCGCCAAGGGCTCCGAGTCCCGGTCCCCCGTCTGGTAATGATCGAAGTAGGTGTAGTCGCCGGGGGCCATCACCACGTCGTGACCCGCTTTGGCCGCCGCGACCCCGCCGTCGATCCCCCGCCAGCTCATCACCACGGCGTTGGGCGAAAGCCCGCCGTCCAGGATCTCATCCCATCCGATCAGGGTCCGCCCGTGCGCCGCCAGGAACGAGTCCACCCGCGCCGTGAACCACCCCTGCAGCGCGTCCTCGTCCTTCAGGCCCAGGGCCTTGATGCGCTCCTGGGCGAGGGGACTGGCCTTCCATTGGGTCTTCACCGCCTCGTCCCCGCCCGTATGAATCCACTTCCCCGGGAAGAGCCCCATCACCTCGGTGAGCACGTTCTCCATGAAGGCCAGAGTCGAATCGGAGGGCGAGAGAATCCACTCGCTGACTCCCCAGTCCTCCTTGACCTTCACCGGCTGGCCGGTGCTGCCGAGCTCGGGGTAGGCCGAGATGGCGGCCTGGGAGTGGCCGGGCATTTCGATTTCGGGAACGATGGTGACGAACCGCGCCCGGGCGTAGGCCACCACCTCGCGGATGTCCTCCTGCGTGTAGAACCCGCCGTGCCGGGTGGAGTCGTACACGGCGCGGCTGGTGTCGTCGGGCTCCTTGCCCACGAGGGTCTGCGCCCGCCATCCCCCCACCGACGTGAGCCGGGGATAGCGCTTGATCTCGATGCGCCAGCCCTGGTCGTCGGTCAGATGCCAGTGGAAGCGGTTGAACTTGTAGAGCGAAATCAGGTCGATGTACTTCTCGACGAATTCCTTGGGCATGAAGTGCCGGGCGACGTCGAGGTGCATCCCGCGCCAGGAAAAGCGGGGGTAGTCGACGATCGAGAGGCACGGGAAGGTCCAGCGGACGTTCCCGACCGGCGCCCTGCGGAAGATCTCGGGCGGGAGCAGCTGACGCAGAGACTGGATGCCGTAGAAGACCGCGGCCGGCGTCGCGCCCTGGATGACCACCGTGCTGGACGTGACGTCCATCGAGTACGACTCCGGACCGTGCCCGGAGAGCAGCGAATCGAGGCCGAGGATGATGATCGCGGGGTCCGGCTCGACGGCGTCGGGAATCCGGTTCGACGTGGTGACGACGAAGTCGTAGCCCGTCGCGGGCCGCAGGTAGCCGGCCAGCTGCACGGCCAGGGGCTTCAGCGCCTCGGTGGTCATGATCGCGGTCCGGGGACGGAGCGTGAAGTGTCCCGGGTGCCGCACCACCGTCACGGGCCTCGGAATGATGGCGATGGAGTCGGTGGGAGCCTGAAGGGTCACGGTCAGCGCCAGCAGAAGAGGGGTCATCATCGGAGGTCCAAGATCGCGATCCGCTTGCCGCCTCCGCAAGCAGGCTGCACATTCGGGCCCATGGCCCACGCCCATCTCGCCGGCATCGACTACGCCATCATGGCGGTCTACTTCGCGTTCGTCCTGGGCATCGGCGTCGTGCTCCGCCGATCGGTGCACACCGGGACGGACTTCTTCCTCGCCGGCCGGGCCGTTCCCGCCTGGATCGCGGGGCTCGCCTTCCTCTCGGCCAACCTGGGCGCCCAGGAGGTCATCGGGATGGGCGCCTCCGGAGCCAAGTACGGGGTGGCCACCAGCCACTTCTACTGGGTGGGCGCCATCCCGGCGATGGTCTTCGTCGGGCTGTTCATGATGCCGTTCTACTACGGCTCCCGCGCGCGCTCCGTCCCCGAATACCTGAAGCTCCGCTTCGACGAAAAGACCCGCGGCCTGAACGCCATCTCCTTCGCGGTCATGACCGTGTTCAGCTCGGGCATTTCGCTGTACGCGATGGGCAAGCTCTTCAACCTGCTCCTGGGCTGGAACTTCACGACCGCGGTCCTGCTCTCGGCCGCCATCGTGCTGACCTATACGTTCCTCGGCGGCCTGACCTCCAGCATCTACAACGAAGTCCTGCAGTTCTTCCTCATCGTCTTCGGCTTCGCGCCCCTCGTCATCCTCGGCCTCAACGCCGTGGGCGGCTGGAGTGGCCTCCAGGCCCGGCTCGCCACGATCTCGACCGCGCAGGGATTCGCGCCGGGCGCCTACACCCAGGCCTGGCGGCACATGGACGCCGCCGCGCACAACCCGGTCGGCGTCGAGTGGTTCGGCCTCGTGATGGGCCTCGGGTTCGTCCTGTCCTTCGGCTACTGGTGCACGGACTTCCTCGTGGTCCAGCGGGCCATGGCGGCGGATTCGATGACGGCCGCGCGCCGCACGCCCCTGGTGGCCGCGTTCCCGAAGATGCTCTTCCCCTTCCTGGTCATTCTGCCGGGAATGATCGCGTTGGCGGTGGCGGGCTCGGGCGTCCTCGGGCTCGTGCCGGCCAAGATGGACGCCCTCGGCCACGCCATGATGACCGCCCAGGGCGCGCCGGTTCCGGACTACGACCTCGCCACACCGATGATGCTGATCCATTTCTTCCCGGCCGGCATGCTCGGGCTGGGCCTCACCGCCCTGCTCGCGTCCTTCATGTCCGGCATGGCGGGGAACGTGACCGCCTTCAACACCGTCTGGACCTACGACCTCTACCAGAGCTACATCCGCCGCGACGCGCCGGACGCCCACTACGTAGCGATGGGCCGGGCCGCCACCGTGATCGGCGTCCTCTTGTCGATCGCCGCGGCGTACGCCGCCAGCCGCTTCAACAACATCATGGACATGCTGCAGCTGGTCTTCGCGTTCGTGAACGCGCCGCTCTTCGCGACGTTCGCGCTCGGCATGTTCTGGCGAAGAACCACGGGACACGGCGCGTTCGTCGGCCTGGTCTCGGGCACGCTCGCCGCGGCGCTGCACCACGGGCTGACCCTCCCCGCGGGCGCCGTCCCGGGTATCAAGGGGGGCTTCTTCGGCGTGCTCACCACCTACCCGAGCGAGCTGGCCCAGACGTTCTGGACCGCCATCTTCGCCTGGACCACCTGCTTCGTCGTGACGATCCTGGTGTCGCTCGCCACCCGCCCCCGCGATGCCGGCGAGCTCAAGGGCCTGGTCTGGTCGCTCACCGAGCGGCCCAAGGACGCCGAGCTCCCCTGGTTCAAGCGGCCCCTGACCCTGGCGCTCGTGGTGCTGGCCCTGACCCTGACCCTCAACCTGATCTTCGCCTAATAAGAAGGAAGGGACATGGGACTGGACCTCCGCTTTCCGATCGGCGCCCTCTTTCTCATCATCGGCCTCCTCCTGGCCGGGTACGGGTGGACGACCCCGGGCGTCGGGATCGACCGCTGGTGGGGCCTCGTGATGGCGCTGTTCGGCGCCCTCATGCTCACGCTGTCGCGCCGGGGTCGCCGGAGCGGAGTCTGACCAGCCGCAGGGACTTCCTGACCAGCGCCGCTGCCCTGAGCCTCGCGACGGCCCGGGCCCGTCTTCCGCTCCCCCCGCCTCCCGCCGGACTCGCGGTTCCCTCGCCTTCCCAGCTTCACTGGCACCGCGGCGAAATGGGCCTCTTCCTGCATTTCGGAGTCAACACGTTCACCGACCGCGAGTGGGGCCTGGGGAACGAGCCCGAGAGCGTGTTCAATCCGACCGCGCTCGACGCCCGACAGTGGGCGCGCGCCGCAAAGGCCGGCGGCTTCCGGCGGATGATCCTCACCGCCAAGCATCACGACGGCTTCTGCCTCTGGCCGAGCGCGGTGACGAGCCATTCGGTGAAGTCCAGTCCCTGGCGCGGCGGACAGGGGGACGTCGTCCGCGAGTTCGTGAACGCCGCCCGCGCCGAGGGGCTCGAGCCGGGGCTGTATCTGTCGCCGTGGGACCGGCACGAGCCGTCGTACGGAAGTTCTGCGCGCTACAACGACTTCTACTGCGCCCAATTGACCGAGCTGCTCACCCGCTACGGCCCGCTGGTGGAGATCTGGTTCGACGGCGCGAACGGCGAGGGACCCAACGGCCGGAAGCAGACCTACGATTGGGAACGGTACCATCGCCTCATCCGGCGGCATCAGCCCAGCGCGCTCATCTTCTCCGACGCGGGACCCGACATCCGCTGGGTGGGGAACGAAGACGGCTCGGCGGGAGATCCCAACTGGTGCCCGGTGAATCCCGCGGTGGTGCCCTACCCCGGAGCCGGGGGGGACGCGGTGACCGCCGAGCTGCAGCACGGCGACCCGCACGGGAGCGTGTGGCGCCCGGGCGAAGCGGACGTCTCCATCCGGCCCGGCTGGTTCTGGCACCCCGCGGAGGACGCGAAGGTCAAGACGCCGGACCAGCTTCTCGATCTCTACCTGTCCTCGGTGGGCCGGAACGCCGGGCTCCTGCTCAATGTCCCGCCCAACCGGACCGGGCTCCTGGCCGATGGGGACGTGGCCAGTCTCTCGGCGTTCGGGACCCTCCGGCACCGCTGGTTCGGAGCGAACCTCGCGGCCAACGGCTCGGTGAACGCCACGGCGGCCCGGGTGTCCCTGGATCTTCAGACCCTCGAGACCTTCGATCTGATCGTGATCCGGGAGTCCATCACCCACGGCCAGCGGGTCGAGCGCTTCACGGTCGAGGGGGACGAAGGGAACCGGTGGCGGGCGCTCGCGACCGGCACGACGATCGGCGCCAAGCGGATCATCAGGATTCAGCCCTTCACCACGAACGGCATCCAGATCAAGCTGGAATCGACGCTCGGATCTCCGCGGATCAGCGAGGTGGCGCTGTTCCGGAGTCCCGCGTGAGCGGCCCGACCCTGGTGATCCTCGCGGCCGGGATGGCCAGCCGGTACGGCGGGCCGAAGCAGCTCGAGCCCCTGGGCCCGGGCGGCGGGACCCTGATGGACTATTCCCTCTTCGACGCCCGGCGCTCCGGGTTCGGCTCCGCGGTGCTCGTGATCCGCCGCGAGCTCGAGGCGGTGTTCCGGGAGCGTCTCATCCCGTCCTGGAACCCGCATCTCCCCGTCTCCCTGGCCTACCAGGAGATCCCGGCCGGCCGCAGCAAGCCGTGGGGGACCGGCGAGGCGGTGCTGGTCACGCGGCGGCTGGTTTCGGGACCCTTCGCGGTCATCAACTCGGACGATTTCTATGGGCGCTCCGCCATCGCCGCGCTCGGCAAGTTCCTGTCCGAGCCCGGGGGCCGGCCGCCCGTGGGTGGGCTGGTGGGCTATCCCCTCGCGGTCACGCTGACGGAGGCCGGGGGCGTGAACCGCGCCGTCCTCCACGCGGACGGAGAAGGCTGGCTCGACGCGATCACCGAAGTGCGGGGGATCCGCGATCCCGCCGCGTTCTCGCCGGGTACCACCGTATCGATGAACGCCTGGGGCTTCCCCGCCGCGGTCTTCGACCTTCTGGAGGGCCACTTCGCCTCGTTCCGGGCGGCGCACGCGGCCGACAACGAAGAGTTTCTCCTGCCGACCGTGGTGCAGGAGCTGATCCGGTCGCGGGCCCTGAGAATCCGCGTCCTGGCGGGCGGCGAGCGGTGGTGCGGGGTGACGTATCCGGCGGACCGCCCGCGCGTCGAGGCCTTTCTCAGGGCCGAGACGGCGGCCGGGGCCTATCCGGTGGAGCCGTGGCGCTAGCGGCCGACCCCGCGCTCGACGCGGCCCGGGCGTTTGCCACGCCCGGCACGCTCGCCGCCCTGGAGCCCTTTCCCGGCGGGCACATCCACGCCGCCCACCTGGCGACCTACCGGCACGGCGGCGGGACGGCGCGCTTTCTCCTGCAGCAGCTGAATACCCGCGTGTTTCCCGACCCCGAGCGTGTGATGGAGAACGTCGAGCGCGTGACCGCGCATCTCACGCGCGCCCTGGCCCGGGCGCGCGTGCGTGATCTCGAGCGCCGCACGCTGACCTTGGTGCACACCCGGCGCGGGGAGGCCTGGCATCGCGACGCGGATGGCCGGGTCTGGCGGCTCTACCATTACATCGAGGGCGCCGTCGCCCATCCCGCCCCCCGGAACGCGGAGGATGCCGCCGCCGCCGCGCGGGCCTTCGGGGAATTCCAGCGGTGGCTCGCCGATTTTCCGGACCCTCCGCTCTTCGAGACCATCCCGGACTTCCACTTTACGCCGGCGCGCCTGGCGGCCCTCGAGAAGGCCGTGGATCAGGACCCGCTGGGCCGGGCCGACGCCTCGCGGGCCGAGATCGAAGGCGTGTTCGCCACCCACGGCCTGGGGCACGCGCTGGTGGACGCCCATCTCCCCACGCGGGTGACGCACAACGACGCCAAGATCTCGAACCTCCTGTTCGATGCCGAGTCGGGCGCGGGGCTCTGCGTGGTGGATCTCGATACCGTGATGCCGGGACTCGCGGGGTACGACTTCGGCGACCTGGTGCGCTCGATGGCGACGCGGGCCGCGGAGGACGAGCGCGATCTCTCCCAGGTGCGGCTCGAGCCGGCGCTGGTGAAGGCCGTCGCGTGGGGATACCTGAAGGAAGCGGGAGAGTTTCTGTCGTCGTCCGAGCGGTCGCTGCTCATCACCGCCGCCCGGGTGATCATCCTGGAGCAGGCCGCCCGCTTCCTGGCGGATCACCTCCAGGGGGACCTCTACTACCGGATCGCCCGCCCCGGGCAGAACCTCGACCGGGCCCGGACCCAGATCCGCCTCCTGACCGAGCTTTCGGCGCACGCGGCCGCGCTCGAGCGCGAGGTCGCCCGGCTCTAGCCCCGCAGGGCGATCAGGGCCACTCCGGCGACGATCACGCAGGCGCCGGCGAGCCGCCGCGGTCCGAACCCTTCTCCGAGAAACCGCCAGCCCAGAAGCGCGGCGAGCAGAATCCCGCCGGCTTCCCGGATCGCGCCGCCGTAGGAGACCGGGGCGTGCGCGTAGACCCACAGCACGATGAGGTATGCCGCCAGCTGCCCGAACCCGATCGCGAGGATGCGGAGGGGCTCGCGTCGCACCACGGAGCGGAGCCCGGCCCAGCCCTCCTGGACGAGGAGCACCGGGGTGAGCAGCAGCGTGACCACGAAGAACATCGCGGCGGTGTAGCTCACCGGGTCCACGCGCCGCACCGCGACGCCGTCGATGATCGAGTAGACCGAGATCACGAGCGCGAGCAGCAGGGCCAGCGCCAGCGCCCCCCGCGGCCGCCCGATCTTCCCCGACCACCCGACGATCCCGATGCCCAACGCCACCCCCAGGATCCCCGCGACTCCCGGCGCCGTGGGGCGCTCGGCCAGCACCAGGATGGCCCAGAGGGCGAGGAGACCGGGCGCGGTGCCGCGGGCGACCGGATACACCAGCGAGAAGTCGCCGACGCGGTAGGCGGCGGTCAGAACGAGGTAGTAGGAGGCTTCGAGGGCGGCGCTCACGACGAGCAGTTTCCACACCGGCAGGATGGAGTGCGGCCGGGCGATGAGGATGGCGGCGCAGCAGAGGTTGGTGACGATCAGCGCCCACCACACGACAGGGCGGCGGTGGTGGGTGGTCTTGAGCAGGAGGTTCCAGAACGCGTGGATCGCGGCGGAGCAGACGAGCGCGCCGACGAACAGGGGGTTCATGATCGGCTGGCTCCACGACAACCCCGGGCTCGCGCCCGGGGTCGGGTACATCGGCCGGTGGGTTTCGCAGTACCCGACCCCCGGCGCAAGCCGGGGGAAGGCGAGGAGCCCGGCTCAGCCGCGCCCGCTACCGGGCACCTCCACCCGCCTGTTTCGGATCCCCCCTGAACATCGCGCTCACCACCCGGTACAGCACCAGCCCGCTCACGATGGCCATCACGAAGCACACGCCTGCCGTCGAGGCCCGTCCATAGAGCGCGTTCCCGACGCCGAAGAGCGCCGAGTAGACGAAGGCGCACCCGGCGGTCCATCCCAGCAGCGCCTGGGGCAACGAGTCGGGTGAGTGGGGCAGCTTGGTCCGTTCCCGCACTGCCCGCCAGCCGGGGCCGGCGGGCCGGGTCAGGGCGTAGAACTTGTCGAGCGTCGCGTCGTCCACCGGCCGGGTCAACAGGGTCACGGTGATCCAGACGACCGTAGTGACGGCGACGGTGAGGATCAGGCTCCAGTAGTCGGGGATGCTCCATCCGGCGGCGTGTTTGCCCGCGAAGAGCGTCAGCGAGCAGACGAACGACGCCAGCATCGCCGCGATCTCACTCCACGCGTTGATCCGCCACCAGAACCAGCGGAGCAGGTAGATCAGGCCGGTGCCCGCGCCGATCGAGAGCAGCAGCTGGAAGCCCTCGCTCGCGGTCGAGATGAACAGCGTGAAGACCCCGCAGAGCACCATCAGCGTGGCGGTGAGTCCGCGCGAGACCCACAGGTAATGCCGCTCGGTCCGCCCCGGCAGGACGAACCGCTGGTAGAAGTCGATCACGAGGTACGACGAGCCCCAGTTGAGGTGCGTTTCCATCGTGGACCGGTACGCCGCGAAGAGCGACGCGATCAGGAGTCCCTTCATCCCCGCCGGGAGCAGCGTGAGCATCGCGGGATAGGCGAGGTCGTTGCCGATCAGCTTCGGGTCGACGTGCGGAATGGCCCGCTGGATGTCCCCCAGCGTGGGGAACACCAGCATCGAGGCGAGGGCCACGATGATCCAGGGCCAGGGCCGCAGGGCGTAGTGCGCGATGTTGAACCAGAGCGTCGCGCCGAGCGCGTGCTTCTCGTTCTTCGAGGCGAGAATGCGCTGGGCGATGTAGCTCCCGCCCCCGGGCTCGGCCCCCGGATACCATACCGACCACCACTGGATGGTGATCGGGATGATGAATACCGAGAGCGTGACTCCCCAGTTCGAGAAATCCGGAAGCAGGGAGAGGACGTGGGGATCGGTGCGGTGGAGGAGATTCGCGAGTCCCCCGACCTGCGGCTGGCGCAGCGCGACCACGGCCGCGGCGATCACGCCGAACATCGCGAGCGCGAACTGGATCAGGTCCGTCACCAGCACGCCCCAGAGCCCCGACACCGACGCGAACAGGATGCACGTGAGGCCGCCGACGATGATCGTGGTCTCGCGGTGCCACCCCAGCATCACGTTCGCGATCTTCACCGCCGCGAGCGTCACCGTCGTCATGATGGTCAGGTTGAAGAACAGCCCGAGATAGACGGCCCGGAATCCGCGCACCCAGGCGGCCGGCTCGCCGGAATACCGCAGCTCATAGAACTGGAGATCCGTGAGGACGCCGGACCGGCGCCAGAGCTTGGCGTAGAAGAACACCGTGGCCATCCCCGTGAGCAGGAAGGACCACCAGGCCCAGTTGTACGAGACGCCGTGGGAGCGGACGAAGTCGGTGACGAGGTTGGGCGTGTCGGTGGAGAACGTCGTGGCGACCATCGAGGTCCCCACCAGCCACCAGGGCGCCGCCTGCCCCGAGGCGAAGAACTCGGCGGTGCCCTTGCCCGAGCGCCGGGCGAAGAACAACGCCGGCGCGAAACAGACGACGATCGAAACGATCGCGATGACGACGTCGAGGCGGGAGAGTTCCATGGGCGCCTAAGTTAGCGCCCGCCGCCCGCCGCGCCTACTTCCAGGAATCGCGATAGAGCGCGGGAAATGCCTGCTTGAGATGGACGACCTTGGGGGCGTCGTTGTAGACGATGTACGGCTGGTCGAGATGATGCTCCATGTAGTGCTGATGGTACGCCTCGGCCTCGTAGAACGTGCCGAGCGCCAGCACCTGCGTCACCACCGGCTGCGCGTAGACGTGGCGCCGCCCGAGGTCCGCGATGTAGGCGGTGATCGCCGCGTGCTGCGCCGAGTCCCGGTAGAAGGCGATCGAGCGGTAGTTGGATCCGACGTCGGGGCCCTGACGGTCCAGCTCCGTCGGGTCGTGCGCCACGGTGAAGAACACCGCCAAGAGCTGGCCGTACGAGATCTGCGACGGGTCGTAGACCACCCGGACCGACTCCGCGTGCCCGGTGGTCCCGCTCGACACGTCTTCGTAGGACGGCGACGGGGCCGTGCCGCCCGCGTATCCCGCGGTGGCCGACTGCACGCCCTTCAGGTGCTCGAACACACCCTCGATGCCCCAGAAGCAGCCGCCGGCGAACACCGCGGTGTCCACCGACGCGCGCGGGGTCCGGGAGCCGGGCGTGACGCCCGCGGACAGGGCGAGCCAGAGAGCGAGAGAATGCGTCATCGACGATGCTCGGCGAAAAAGGTCCAGAGTGTGCGGGAGCCGTCGAGATTCCGGGACGACACCCCGATGTAGCGCACCGGGAGATATTGCCGGCCCCCCGGCCACGCGTGGCCACCGCCCGCGATGGTCAGCTCCACCACGTCCGCGTGATCGCGGCAGCGGCCGTACCGCTCTTCCGTGA
>Ga0335076_10007408_pt1 | contig 11048 bp, 11 predicted proteins | sample Lox_Sample_25_FD_206717 | JGI IMG/M metagenome (GOLD analysis project Ga0335076, IMG submission 206717) | Soil microbial communities from Loxahatchee National Wildlife Refuge, Florida, United States - Lox_Sample_2.5 | ecosystem: Environmental > Terrestrial > Soil > Wetlands | place: USA...
GGCTCCGGCTCGGGCCTGCTCGCGGTGGACCGCTGCTCCGTGGCTGGATGCTGGTCGTCGGCGGGCGGGGCGGGTTTCTGGGTCGGCTGGGGCGATGTCGCAGGCGCGGGGGCGACGGTCCAGCCGGGGGGGCGGGTCGACGCAGGGGGCTGAACCGGGGCGGATGGGGTCTGGAGCGAATCATCACGCCACGCCCAGACACCGGCCGCCGGGGGTTCATGGCGCGGGGTGAACGCGGCCGGGGCACGGGACTGGTCAGCCGGACGTGAACCCGGTGGCTGGGAGCCGGGGCGGGACTCGGGGGAACCGCCGGGCGGGACGGGACCAGGGGCAGGGACGGGACCAGGGGCGGGGGCGGGCCTGGCTCTCGGCGGTGGCGGCTCGGCGGCGGGCAGGTAGCCGGCCCGGGACGGGCCGGACGGGATTGACGTGGCGGTGACGGGCCAGCCGGCTGCGGCGGGAGCCGCTCCGGCGGCCGGAGCCGTAACTCCGGCGGGCGAAGCCGGAACGGCCGGGACCGGCTCCGGCGGGACGGAGGCGGGCTGCTGCGCGCTGGTCCTTGCCGGTGCGGGCTGGGCCGTCGCGGCCCGGGCCGGCGCGGGCTGGGCCATCTGGGGCTGGGCGGTCGCGGACTGGGCCGACGCGGGCTTGGCCATCTCTGGCTGAGCTGTTCCGGGCTTGCCGGTCAGCTCACGCCAGTTGATGGCCACGCCTACGCCCAGCGCCAGCAGGGCCACGCCACTCACGCCGATCGCGATGTAGACGAACAGTAGCTTGCTCGTGACCACACCGGCGATCAGCAGTCCTACCGCGACGATAACGAGAAACGCACTGAAGCGAATCACAACGCGTTCTCTCCCCGCGGTCCCCGCTCAGATCGTTCGTACCTACCGGCGCTCGCGCGCGGGTGCTCCCTCGTTCGTACGGAAGCCACCGGAATGCGGGACCACCTCGGGGACGCCGTACTGACCCGTGCCCGGACCGCCGTTGCGCGCACCACTGGGCGCGAGCGCGGGCGGCATCGACGACGGCTGCGTGCCCGAACCCATCGACGGGAACGACGCGTTGTCGGTGACACCGGCCTCCAGGTCCCGGAGCTGGCCTTCCAGGTACGCCTTCAGCCTGCTGCGGTACTCACGCTCGAACGCGCGCAGGTCGTCGACCCGGCGCTCGAGTTCCTCGCGGGTCTGGACCAGCGAGCCCATGGCCTGACGGTGCCGCTCCTGGGCGTCACGCTCCAGGCTCTCGGCCCGGGCCCGCGCGTCGCCGGTAATCTGCTCCGCCTGGCGCCTGGCCTTGGTCAGCACCTCGTCCGCCTCGCGGCGGGCGCGACCCAGGGTCTCGTCGGCTTCCCGGCGGGCGTCGGCGATGGCCTGGTCGGCCGTCTGCTGCGCAAGCGAGAGCACGCGGGCGGCCGTGTCCATGTTGTCCTCGATATGCGGCATCCCGCCCATCATGACCGGCTCGGGCTGCCTGCGCTCGGGCTCCATCCGCTCGGGCGCCATCATCTCAGGCTTCGGGTCGGACAGCGGGGAGCTCAACGCGGGTACCGCTGACTTACCACCGCGCATGCACTCCGCCAGCTTGGCCCGGAGCTCTTCGTTCTCCTGGATCAGCCGGTCGAGCTCGGACTCAACCTCGTCGAGGAAGGCGTCAACCTCTTCCTCGTCGTAGCCCGGCCGAAGCCTGGTCGTACTAAATTGCTTATTCCGTACATCCGCGGGCGTCAGCGGCATCTCGTCTCCTCGGCGCACTTGGACCGTGTTCCTCACGACGGTACCGGAATCAGAGGCGCGGCACGACCACTTCAAGCAGGATCAGAATCACGATAAACAGAACCATGAAGCTGAGATCCAGGGCCACCATGCCGAGCCGGAGGGTCGGGATGAAACGGCGCAGGAGCCGAAGGGGCGGATCCGTAATCGTGAAGATACTCTCGGCTATAACCAGCAGTATGCCTGTCGGATGCCACTCGCGGGCGAACGCCTGCACCCAGCTGAAGATCATCCTGCCGATCAGGACCACAAGGTAGATCGTCAGCAGATAAGTGAGGACTTCCCTCAGGTACTGCACGATCCACCCTCTGTCCCTGCCGCCGGCGGAACCGGCCTAGCTTTGGTTGAAGAAGCCACGCTCTGCGATGCGAGCCTTGTCCTCCGCGGTCACCTCGACGTTCGCCGGCGACAGCAGGAAGACCTTGTTGGTCACACGCTCTATGCTCCCGCGCAGCCCGAAGATCAGCCCAGCCGCGAAGTCGACGAGGCGCTTCGCGTCGCTGTCGACCATCTCGGTCAGGTTCATGATCACCGGAGTGCCCTCACGGAAGTGTTCCCCAATAGTACGTGCTTCATTGTAGGTGCGAGGATGCAGTGTCGTGATCCGGGCGAGATCCGTCGTCTGCGACACCTGCTCGGTGCGCCAGTCGGCGGGCTGGTAGCCGGCGTAGTCATCACGGCCGCCACGGACATCGGGCTCCTCGGCCTGCTCGGGCCGGTCCGCCTGATCGTCGTAGTCCTCGTACTCACCGTAGGAGTCGTACTTGTCCTGGAAGCGGTGATCGTCCTCTACGAGGCCGAGGTAGACCGCCATCTTCCGCATGGCACTGGCCATCCTTCAGTCCTCCCAGCCTGTACCCGTCGTCGCCAGCCGTTTCGGCCTCACGCGTGGGACATTACCGGACACGCGGCCCCCGATCGCCGAGCAACGCCGTACCGATTCGCAGGTGTGTCGCGCCGGCTTCGACGGCGGCCTCGAGATCGCCGCTCATGCCGGCCGAGATCACCGTGGCGTCCGGACGCACCTCGCGCACCACGGCCGCGCTCACCATCAGCCGGGCGAAGGCATCGGCGGGCGGCATGGACAGCGGGGCGATAGCCATGACGCCGCCGAGCACCAGCCCCTCCTCGGCCGCCAGCGCCTCGGCCAGGACCGGCACCTGCTCCGCTACCGCACCGCCGCGGGCCGGGTCACCGTCCAGGCTCACCTCGACCAGGCACTCGATCACCCGCCCGGCCCGGCGCGCGGCCTTGCCGAGGGCGCTGATCAGGCGCGGCCTGTCCACCGAATGCACGAAGCTGGCGTACCGCACCACGCTGGCACACTTGTTGGTCTGCAGTTGCCCGACGAAATGCCAGGTGAGATCCAGGTCGGCGCACGCGGCCGCCTTCGGCGCTGCCTCGGCGTCGCGGTTCTCCCCGATGTCGGTCACGCCCAGCTCGCTGAGCAGCCGGACGTCGGACGCGGGCCTGGTCTTGGTCACCGCGATCAGCGTCAGCTCGCTGACGTCCCTCCCGGCCGCCTCGCACGCCCTGGCGATGCGGCCGCGGACTTCGGCCAGCCGCAGGGCGAGTTCGTCCCGCCGGCCGGGGCCGGTCACTTCAGGAAGTCGGGGACATCAAGGTCGTCGTCTTCGTCGAATACGACGGGGCGGCGGCGCGTGGCGGCGACGTCGAAGGTCCTGGCCGCCGACTCGGCGTGCGCCGGGCGGTAGGACGAGGAGTCGGCGGCATCGGTGGCCATGGCGATCCGCTCCGGCCGCTCGGAGCGTTCGGGGGTCGCGGCCGGCGCCGGTTCCGGCGCGGGCATCTCGTCCGCGGTGGCCAGGTCGGGGTACGCCGCGATCCCGTCCTCGGGCACCGGCGCCCCGAGAACCGAGCCGGCGACCGACGCGAAGCTGGTGTCGGGGACGGCCTCCGGGATCTGGGGGGGCGGCGGGCTGGGGGCGGGCCGGGGCGCTGGCGCCGGCGGCGGCGCGGGAGCAGGAGCGGGAGCGGGAACAGGAGCCGGGCTGACGCTCGCGCTCGCGCTGAAGGAGGAGCCGCCGGCGTCGGCGCTGCCGGCTCCGGCCGACGCGCCCCGGCCGGTGCGCTCCTGGTCCAGGCCGGCTGCGATGACCGTCACCCGCACCTCGTCACCGAGGGCGTCGTCGATGACCGCGCCGAAGATGATGTTCGCGTCGACCGCGGCCGAGTTGGAGACGAGCTGAGCGGCCTCGTTGATCTCGAACAGGCCGAGATCTGAGCCGCCCTGGATAGAAAGGAGCACGCCGTGCGCGCCGTCGATGCTCGCCTCGAGCAGCGGGCTGGAGATCGCCATCTCGGCCGCCGCCACCGCGCGATCGTCGCCGCGCGACGAGCCGGTGCCCATCAGCGCCGAACCGGCGCCGGACATCACCGACTTCACGTCGGCGAAGTCCAGGTTGATCAGCCCCGGCGTGGTGATCAGGTCGGTAATCCCCTGGACACCGGAGAGCAGCACCTGGTCGGCGGCCTTGAACGCGTCCAGGACGCTCACATGCCGGTCGGAAATAGAGAGCAGCCGGTCGTTCGGGATCACGATCAGCGTGTCGACCTCGCTGCGCAACTTCTCGATGCCGGCCTCGGCCTGCACCACACGCCGCTTGCCCTCGAAGCCGAACGGCCTGGTCACCACGCCGATGGTCAGCGCGCCGAGGGACCGCGCGACGTTCGCGACCACCGGCGCGCCGCCGGTGCCGGTGCCACCGCCCTCGCCGGCCGTGACGAAGACCATGTCGGCGCCCTTGAGCACCTCCTCGATCTCCTCGCGGTGATCCTCAGCCGCCTTGCAGCCGACGTCGGGGTTGGCTCCGGCGCCGAGTCCCCTGGTGAGTTCGCGGCCGACATCGAGCTTGACGTCGGCGTCGCTCATGAGCAGTGCCTGAGCGTCGGTATTGATCGCGATGAACTCGACGCCCCTGAGCCCCTCTTCGATCATGCGATTGACGGCGTTGACGCCGCCACCGCCGATTCCGACGACCTTAATAACCGCCAGATAGTTCTGCGGTGCTGCCACGAGGAGGGTACCTTTCCGCTCGTTTTAACTATTCCGTCCCAGCAGGCGGGAGACGTTTTTCGACACTTCCCTGAATTCACGCCAGGGCACGTTCGGCACCATCAGGTTTCACCTTCAGGTTTAGATTTAGAGTTTTTACCGTCCGCACGATTGATACGGACAGTAGGGTCGGAGGGGACCAGGGTCAACTAACCGCGCAGCGTGTCGCGGATTGGCGAGTCCGGGCCAGTCAGCTGGCCGCGACGGACCCCGGCCCGCTCACGTCGTAGTAGTGCAGGTGCGACCGCATGAGGATGGTCAGTTCCCGCGCCTTGACCCCGGCCCGGCCGGTGTCGCCCCAGAGCACGGTTATCCCGCCGGCCAGCCGCAGGGTCACCTGATCCGGGGCCGGGGCGGTGACCGAGATCACCGAACGCCGCACCTGGGCGGGCAGTTCGGTGACGACGGCGGCGGCCGCGGCCAGGTCCGGATTGCCGCGCAGCGCGCCCGCCGGGGCCACGGTGGGATAGAGCGGCAGGGCCGCGGGACGCCGGGCGACCTGCATCAGTACCACGCCGTCCGCGTCGGCCAGGTCGTACCCTGCGCCGCCGTACGCCGGCAGGACCAGCACCGGCGTCCGCTCGCGCACCACGATGACCAGGCGGTTCGGCCAGGACCTGGTGACCTGCGCGCTGCTGACCTGCGCGATCCGCTCGATCCGCGCCGCCGCCTGGGCGGTGTTCACCCGGATCAGCGGCGTGCCCGGCACCACGCCGGATTCGGCGAGGACCTCCGATTGCGGTACCAGGTGCGTCCCGCTCACCATCACCGAACGGACGGCGAGCAGCGGCGAGCCGAACAGAACCCACCCCGCGGCCGCGGCGACACCGGCCGCCGCCACAGCGACGAACGCCACGCGCCAGCCGCGACTGGGTCTGATCACCCCGGCGCCCCCCGGAGGCTGCCTACCAGCCGCGGCCCGAGCGCGGTGACATCCCCGGCGCCCATGGTGAGCACGAGGTCACCCGGCTCGGCGATCGCGTCGATCACCCCGGCGACCCGGGCCGGGTCGGGCACGAACCTGGCGCGGCCGCCGGGGACGGCGTCCGCGACGAGCTGCCCGGTGACACCGGGCTCGGGGTCCTCCCTGGCGGCGTACACGTCGAGCACGATGGCCTCGTCGGCCAGCCCGAGCGCGGCGCCGAACTCGGCCGCGAAGATCCTGGTCCGGCTGAACAGGTGCGGCTGGAAGATCGCGATGACCCGGCCTTTGCCCGCGGCGTTCACGATGTCCCTGGCGGCGCGCAGGTCGGCGGCGAGTTCGGTGGGGTGGTGCGCGTAGCTGTCCAGGACCCGCACCCCGCGCGCCTCGCCCTTGAGCTCCATCCGGCGCCGGGCGCCGCGGTAGCCCGCGATGGCCGCGGCCACCCAGGGCGGGTCGAAGCCGAGCTCGACCGCGGCGGCGAAGGCAGCGGTGGCGTTCAGGGCGTTGTGGTGACCCGGCACGTCCACCGTCACCCGGGAGACGATCTCGCCGAACGGACCGTGGTCGGCCGCCACGGTGAAGCTGATCGCCATCCCCAGGGACGCCACGTCGGCGAGCCGGTAGTCGGCGTGCGGGGATACTCCGTACCGGCGGACGCGGGCGGGATCGAGGGTGGCCGCGACGGCCTCGGCTCCCGGGTCGTCCGCGCAGGTCAGCACCAGTCCGCTGACCCGCCGGCCGAACGTGGTGAACGCCGCCTGGATGTCCGCCAGGCTCTCGTAGTTGTCCAGGTGGTCGGCCTCGACGTTGGTGATGATGGCGACGTCGGGCGACAGCAGCAGGAACGAGGAGTCGCTCTCGTCGGCCTCGGCCACGAAGTCCGGGCCGGATCCGTCCTCGGCGCCGAGCCCGGTTTCGGTGAGGATCCCGCCGATGACGTAGCCGGGGTCGGCCCCGCAGTCGCGGAGCACCGTGGTGAGCATGGAGGTGGTGGTGGTCTTGCCGTGCGTCCCGGCGACCGCGATCACCCGCCGGCCGGCCATCACCGAGGCCAGCGCGGCGGCCCGGTGCAGCACGCGCATCCCGCGCCGGGTCGCCTCGGCCAGTTCCGGGTTGTCCGCGCGGATGGCACTCGACACCACCAGCGTGTCGCCGGGCCCGAGGGGGCCGAGGTGGCCGGCCGCATGCCCGATGTACACGCTCGCGCCGAGCTCGCGCAGCTCGCCGAGCAGCGCCGAATCCCTCGCGTCGCTCCCGGAGACGGCGATGCCCCGGGCCAGCATGATGCGCGCGATCCCGGACATGCCGGCCCCGCCGATGCCGGCGAAGTGCACCCGGCCCAGCTGGGCCGCCGGCACCGGCTCAGCGGGCGTGACGAGGTGCTTGAGCATGTGAACCTACGATCTCGATGACCGCCTCGGCCAGCAGGCGGTCCGCGTCGCCGCGGCCGAGCGAGTGGGCCGCCTCCGACATGTCCGCCACCTGGTCGATGTTGACCAGCACGGGCAGCAGGGTGTCGCGGATCCATTCCGGGGTCAGGTCGGCGTCGGTCACCAGCATCCCGCCGCCCCGCTGCACGATCGGCAGCGCGTTCAGCCGCTGCTCGCCGTTGCCGATAGGCAGCGGGACGTAGGCGGCCGGCAGGCCGACGGCGGTGAGCTCGGCGCAGGTCATCGCGCCCGCCCGGCACAGCGCGAAGTCCGCCGCCGCGTAGGCGAGATCCATCCGGTCGATGTAGCTCGCGGCCACGTAGGGGACACCGGAAGACGACGCCGGGGCCTCGTTCCGCGGGCCGATGATGTGCAGCACCTGGACGCCGGCCTCGCGGAGCCATCCGGCGGCCCCGAACACCGCCTCGTTCAGCGAGCGCGCCCCCTGCGAGCCGCCGGTCACCAGCAGCACGGGCAGGTCGGGGCGGAGGCCGAAGTGCGCGCGCGCCTTGTCGCCCAGCCCCAGCCGGTCCAGGTCGGCGATCTCGCGCCGGATCGGGATGCCGATGTACGTGCCGTTCCTCAGCTGGGTGTCCGGGTGGCCGGTGAAGACATGCGTGGTGAACCGGGCGCCGAGCCGGTTGGCCAGGCCGGGCTTGGGGTTCGCCTCGTGCACGACGATCGGGATCTTGCGCCGCCGCGCCGCGAGGTAGGCCGGGGTGGCGACATAACCGCCGAACCCGACCAGCACCTGGGCCCTGGTCCGGTCGATCGCGGCGGCGGCCGCGTTGACCGCGCCGGCCAGCCGTCCGGGCACCGCGAGCAGCCGGGGCGTAACCGACCTGGGCATCGGCACCGCGGGGATGAGCTCCAGCGGGTACCCGCGCAGCGGGATGAGCCGGGTTTCCAGGCCGCGTTCGGTACCCAGGCAGGTCACTTCGGCGCCGGAGTCGACCCGGCGCAGAGCGTCGGCCAGGGCCAGCGCTGGCTCGATGTGGCCAGCGGACCCGCCGCCGGCGAGCAGTACTCTCATGGCTGTTTACCTTCGGCGCTTGGACAGACCGAGCCAGCTTAGAACGCGCAGCGGCCAGCCGGGGCCACGTGCGGCCAAAGCCTCGCGCGCGCCGGGCTCCTGCCGGGCGAACGCCATCAGCATGCCCAGCCCGACTAGCGTCACCAGCAAGGATGATAGCCCGGCGGAGACGAGCGGCAACGGGACTCCGGTGATGGGCAGGACGCCGATCACCGCGCCTATGTTGATCGCCGCCTGGACCACGATCCACGCCGTGATGGCGGTCGCGCCCAGGCGGCAGAACATGTCGGGCACGCGGCGCGCGATCCTGAGCCCGGCGAAGGCCAGCCCGCCGTACAGGAAGGTCACGCACAGCGTGCCGACGAGCCCGAGTTCCTCGCCGATGATGGCGAAGATGAAGTCGGTGGTGGACTCCGGCACCCAGCCCCATTTGCCTCCGCTGGCGCCCAGGCCCACGCCGAACCAGCCGCCCGAGCCGATCGCGTACTTGCCCTGGATGCTCTGCATGTTGGCGCCGGTGGCGCTGCCCTGCTGCTGCAGGTAGCCGGTCAGCCGCTCGAAGCGGTACTTGGCGGAGACGATCATCAGGATCATGGCCAGGGCCATCAGGAACAGCACGCCACTGAAGACCCGCCCCGGGGTACCGATGACCCACAGCAGGGCCAGGAAGATGACCAGCAGGATGAACGTGGTGCCCAGGTCGTCACCCGACATCACGAGCAGGCAGAGCACGCCGGCCCCGGGCATGAGCGGGACGAGCATGTGCCGCCAGTCGGCCAGCTGGCCGAACCGGTCCTTGCGGGCCAGCAGGTCGGCTCCCCACATCGCCAGGGCGAGCTTGGCGAATTCCGAGGGCTGGACCTGCTGCCCGCCGATGTTGATCCACCGCGAGGCGCCGTTCTGGGTGACGCCGACGCCGTGGATGAGGGTGAGGCAGAGGCCGACCACCGCGATCGCGAGCAGCGGGTAGGCCAAGGCCCGGAACAGCCGGGGCGACGAGCGCGCCGCCACCCACATGAGCGGCACGCCGATGGCGGCGCCCAGGAGCTGCTTGGAGAAGTCGGAGTAGGGCGAGAGCCCCGCGGCCAGGTCGGCTACCGAGGCGGTGGACTGCACCATGACCAGGCCGAGCCCCAGCAGCAGCACGGTGATGCCCAGCACGAGGTAGTACGACGTGAGCGGCCGGTCGAGCAGCGCGCGCCACGACCGGAGCTGGACCCGGAAATCCTGTCCGGGCAGGGTTTCCGGGTCCAGCTCCGCGAGATCCGGGTGCATGGTCCCAGTGTCTTGCCCGGCCCGCGGCAAGACCCGGACATCCGGTGCGTGTCGCCGGATTTCGTATGGAATGATGTGATCCAATGAGCAGGTCAGAATCTTCCCGTTTCCCGGTGACGGTTTCCCGGCTTCCCGTGACGCGCTGCGAGGTGTGCGGACGCACCCTGGCCTACCGGCCCGGCCAGGCCAGCGTGGTGCTGACCCAGCACTACAACCGGATGCACCCCGAGGCCCTCGCCGATACCGCGGACAAGGCGCGCTTAGGCTGAGTAATGGCCATCGCGGCGATGATTGCCTGGGTCCTCACCGCTAGCATCGGGGCTTACATGCTGCGCACCTGGGTGACGCGCGGCGGCCTGCGGCGGCAGCGGGCCACCGGGGCCGGGGTCCCGCCGGCCGTGGTGTTCGGCCACGCCAGTGCCGCCCTGACCGGGCTGCTCATCTGGCTCGGTTTCGTCAGCACGGGGCTTGACCTGCTGGCCTGGCTCGGCGTCACGGTCGTCGCGGGCGCGATCACCCTGGGCGTCTGCACGGTCACCCTGTGGACTCCCTATCCGGTGGCCGTCCCGTCCGCCGCGGCCCCGGCCGTCACCGCCCAGGCGACTCCTGCCGCCGATTCCGGCACCGTAACCGATCAGATGATCGCCGACCTGCTGGCCGACCCGTTCCCGGCCTCGGGCCGGCCGCGGCTCAAGCTGACCGGGCTCGTCCCGGTGGCCCACGGCCTCGGCGCGCTGATCACGTTCATGTTCGCCGTGCTCGCGGCGATCGGCGCACGATAGGTAAATTTTCATCCCATTCATTCGGGCCCCACCCCCGGTTGGGCGGTCGGCGGCCTCGTCGGGCAGTCTGGATTCATGGCAGAAACTCTGACAATGATGGCCGTGCATGCTCATCCGGACGACGAGGCGTCGAGCACGGGCGGCGTGCTCGCGGCCTACTCCGCCCAGGGCATCCGGACCGTGGTCGTGACGTGCACCAACGGGGAATTCGGGGACGCGCCCGGCGGGGTCAAGCCGGGCCAGAACGGGCACGACGAGCAGGAGGTCGCCCGGCAGCGGCTGGCTGAGCTGCGCGAATCCTGCGCGATCCTGGGCGTGACCAACCTGGAGGTCCTCGGATATCACGACTCCGGCATGCCGGACTGGGACTACAAGGACCGGCCGGACGCCTTCTGCAACATCCCGGAGACAGAGGTGGCGGCCCGGATCTCAGAACTGATCGGCACGTACCGGCCGCAGGTGCTGATCACCTACGACGATCAGGGGGCGTATCAGCATCCCGATCACGTGCACGCGAGCCGTTCGGCCCAGAAGGCGTTCGCCGCCAGCGGAAGCGTGGCCAAGCTCTACCTCAGCGCGATGCGCGGCAGCGACTGGCGGAAGATCTGGGAGGCCCTTCGCGAACTCGGCATGGAGATGCCGGACCGGGAGGAGGACCCGGACCGGGAGCGCCGGGCGCTCGCCTCGGAGGCGCGCATCACCACCACCGTCAACATCAGGTCCGTCCTGCCCCGCAAGCGCGAGGCCCTGTT
>Ga0335076_10007412_pt1 | contig 11047 bp, 8 predicted proteins | sample Lox_Sample_25_FD_206717 | JGI IMG/M metagenome (GOLD analysis project Ga0335076, IMG submission 206717) | Soil microbial communities from Loxahatchee National Wildlife Refuge, Florida, United States - Lox_Sample_2.5 | ecosystem: Environmental > Terrestrial > Soil > Wetlands | place: USA: Florida...
GGCCTTGCCCGACTTCCCGGATGGCGCGTGGCTCGTCGAGCTCGATCGCATCGCGGACCCCGAACGCGTTCCAGCCGCGGTGGCCGCATCGCTCCGTCTTGAGATTGCAGCCAGCCCGATTCCGGCCGAGCTCCTGTCCGCCACCTTGGCGCCCAAGCGCCTGCTCCTCGTGCTCGACGGCTGTGACCGGGTTTTGGACGCGGTCGCCGCCATCGTTCATGCGCTTCTCGCCGCGGGATCCCATGTGCGCGTGCTCGCGACGGCGATCGAGCCGCTGCGCATCGACGGAGAATCCGTCTATCGGTTGGCGCCGCTCGCGCTGGCGCCGCGCGCGGCGCCGACCGATGAGATGCTGCGTGCGCCGGCGGTCAGACTCTTCCTCACGCGCGCCAGGGCGGCGGATCCGCGCGGCGCGATCGACCCGGCATCGGTGCCGGTCGTCGCCGACATCTGCCGCCGGCTCGACGGAATCCCGCTCGCCATCGAACTCGCCGCGGCGCGCGCCGCCGCGCTCGGCGTCGACGCGATCGCGCGGCGGCTCGACAAGCGCTTCCGGCTGTTGACCGAGGGACGGCGGACCGCACCGCCGCGCCACCGCACGCTGCAGGCTGCGTTCGAATGGACCTGGAGCCTGTTGTCTCAGCCCGAACAGACGGTGTTGCGCCGGCTCTCCGTCTTCGTCGGCGTGTTCGATCTTGACGCGGCGGCCGCGGTTGCCGGCTTCGCGCCGGAACTCGGCGCCGAGACCGAATCGATCGTTGCCGGCCTCGTCGCGAAATCTCTGGTCGCGGCCCAACCCGGAGCCGGATCCGGACGGCAAGCGGCCTTGCGCCTGCTCGAGACCACCCGCGAATTCGCCCGGGCGCGGCTGTCGGAGAGCGGCGAGAGCGGCCAAGCCGCATTGCGGCACGCGAGCTATTGGAAAGAGCGTTTGGCCGGCGCGCAGGCGGCGCACTCGGCCCTTCCCGACGAGGCGTGGCGCGCCGATTTCGCTTCGCGTCTTGACGACATTCGCGCCGCGATCGATTGGGCGCTTTCCGCCGCCGGCGACCAGCATCTTGGAGTGGCGCTCACCGCCGAAACGGTCCCCCTGTGGATGCGGCTCTCTTTGCTCGGCGAATGCCGCGACGCCTGCAATCGCGCCCTCGCTGCCCTCGGCCCGGCCGAGCTCGGCGGCAGAGACGAGATGGTCCTCAGGACCGCGCTCGGCGCGTCCCTGGTGCATAGCACCGGATTGCTTCCGGAAGCCTGGACGGCATGGTCGAAGGCCCTCGAGATCGCCCGCGCGCTCGACGACGTCGAACACCAGATGCGCGCGCTGTTCGGGTTGTGGCTCTTCAATATCCGCAGCGGCGAGGCGCGCGCGGCATTCGAGCGCGCGCGCGAGCTGGAGGCGGCTGCGGCGCGAAGCCCGGACGAGAACGATGGTCTCGTCGCGGAGCGCGTTCTCGGCGTTTCCGAACTCTACCTCGGGGAGTTGGCGCCCGCGCGCCGGCATCTGGAGCGGATGATCGCACAATACGCCCCGCGCCAGCGTCGCGCCGCCATCGTCGGATTCGGCCTCGACCACAAAGTCGCGGCGCTCACCAACCTCGCGCGGGTGCTCTGGCTGCAAGGATTCCCCGACCAGGCGGTCGCCACGGCCGCGGAGGCGCTTGCCGAGGCGCGCTCGCTCGATCATGCGAGCTCGCTCTGTCTCGCCCTCGTCGACGGCATCTTTGCCATCGCGACCCTGGTTGGCGACCTCGGCGTCGCCGAGCAGGCGCACGCGGAGGCGAAGGTCGCGGCAAAGGCGCACGGGCTCGAACTCTGGCAGACCCTCACCGCCACCATGGACGGATGGGTCGCGGTCGACAGCGATGGCCCGCCCGGCGCCGCGCAAAGCCTGCGCGCCGCTCTCGCCGGGGCGGAGAAGGCGCAATTCCATCTGCGCTACTCGCGGTCTTTGGGCACGCTCGCCGAGGCTCTGGCCGCGCGCGGACGCAAGGACGAGGCGCTCAACACCATTGACCGCGCGCTTGAGCGCGTCCGCCGGAGCCAGGAGCTCTGGTGCTTGCCGGAACTGCTGCGCGTCAAAGCCAGAATCCTCCTGACGGGCTCCGACGCCGACCACGCCGGTGCGGATGGCTGCCTCGCCGACGCGCTCGCCGAAGCCCGCCGACAGGGCGCGCTGTCGATCGAGCTCCGGGTCGCAACCCTGATCGCCTTGGCGCGGCAGGCGCAAGGCCGCGGTCGGGAAGGGGGAAACCTGCTTCGCGCCGTCTGCAGCCGCTTCAGCGAAGGCTTCACGACCAGCGACTTTCTCGCCGCCCAGGAGCTCCTGGACGGCACGTCCTAGGGCCGGGTCGCGTCGCGCCGCCCTCCGCCGCGTCGGCGCCGCTTTCCTTGGAAACTTGTCGTTAAGTAAATCTCAGCCGCCGATCTATACTGCGTTCGACCTTTGGCCGAAGCACAACAGATCGCCATCACCGTCATGAGAATAGTCGCCTGGGTGATCACGCTTCTCCTGTTCATCGCCGGCATCGCCTGCGCGGTGGACGCGCTGACGACGGCGCACAGCATCTGGCTCAGCATTCCGATGCTGATTTTGTCGGGCATGCTCTTCGGTCCCGGGTTGATCCTGCTCGCGGCGCTGCTCGGGCTTTATCAATTCGCCATCGAGGTCAACGGTCATCGGCTGGAGGTCCGCCGGCGCGACGCGCCGTGAGGCCTGTCGCCGCCGGCGCGCCGCCGGCAAAGCACGCTAAATCCCCGGTGATGGCGGCGGCGATCCTGGCATCGAGCGGCCGTCTTTACCGATTGGCAACACCCCTCACTCTATTGTGTGCAAGTTGCCAGGCAAGGGGGGCTAGCGATAGTGCATGTCGGACACCTCAGGGCGAGAGCCGGTGAATGCCGTGCTTGCGCGAAGCTCGAAACCGACTCGGCCCTGCGCGACGACCTGCTCTCCCTTGCGGATGACTACGACAGGATCGCGAACCAGCTTGCGGCATCCGCGGCGAGGCGCTCATCGGTCTCGGCAGAGACCGGCCAAAGCGCGACAGATGCTGCCGGCCGCGCGCGCTAGATGCGCTGCGCTACGCGCGTTGGACGGGCGGCACGCCTAGGGGCGGGTTCGAGAACTCTTCCTTGGTTTTCTGTGGTGTGAGCTGAACGCTTCAGCTCCAGGTCGGGGGGTGGTGGTCGAATGGCCCGGCGCCTCTTCCGGGTGGGCAGTACAGGCAGGCGTCGTGCGGTCTCGCGGTTTCTGCGAATGCAGCTCTCGCGCAGGCTCACGGCCTATAGCGTGCTGATTCTTGTCGTGCTGCACGGCGCGAATGCGATCCTCATCGCCAAGCTCGTCGAATCCGCGGAGACCATCGCGGCAGAGGCCATGCGAGCACGCGCGACCCTCTTGGCCGAGCATGCCAGCCGCTCGATCGGCGGCATCGACCTCGCGCTCGCAGAGATCGCGTCCAAGGAAGCCGCCGATCCCGATCTGGGAAGGAAATCGGTGCCGCTGCACATGCTTCTCCACGAGACGGCAGCGCGCCTCCCGCAGGTGAAGGCGATCGTCATCGACGATCTGGACGGCGTCATGATCCAGGACTCGCGCCATTACCCGGCGAAGCACTTTTCCTACGCCGATTACCCGGCTTTCGCCGAGCAGAAGAAATGGCGCGGCGTCGGCCTCTACATCAGCGCTCCGACGCTCTCGCAGGTCGACGGCCGTCCGTATTTCGTGGTCAGCCGCCCGATTCTCGACAGCGACGGCGATCTTCGCGCGGTCGTCGTGATGGTCGCCGATCCGGCCTACTTCATGAGCTTCTACGGGCAGAACGCCGGCATCGGCATGGCGGCGCTGGCGAAAGATGACGGCGCGGTGCTGGCCGCGGTGGTGCCTACGGAGCGTCGTCAGGCCCTCATCGGCATGGATGTGCAGCGGTTCCTGAACCTCAATCCGGGCTTCATGTCGGTTGTCCAGCCGGTGTCGGGATTGCCCCTGAAGATCGTCGTCACCACGCCACCGGTCTGGATGCAGCCCTTCTTCCGCACCTATGCGGAAGCCGATCTGCTGTTCATGGCGATGCTGACGCTGCTCGTGGCGCTGGGCACGGTGAAGCTGGCGCGCGAGGCGAATGCGCGCGAGCGCGCAGCCGAAGCCGAACGCGTCGCCAGGGAGAGCGCAGAGGCGGCGGACCGCGCCAAAAGCGCGTTCCTGGCGACGATGAGCCACGAGCTGCGCACGCCGCTCAACGCCGTCATCGGCTTCGCCGAGCTCATCGACCAGGAAGCCTTCGGGCCGGTATCGGCGCGCTACAAGGAATATGGCGGGCTCATCGTCAAGAGCGGCCGCCACCTGCTGAAGATCATCAACGACATTCTCGACCTCGCGAAGCTGCAATCCGGCAAGACGGAGCTGACGCTCGAGCCCGTGGACCCGGCGCTCAGCATCCACGACGCGGCGACCCTGCTGGCGAACCGGGCGGCGGAGAAGGGCGTGCTGCTCCGGCACGAGCCCGAGGCAAAGCTCCCGTCGATCGCGGCGGACAGCACGCGGCTGCATCAGGTGCTGATCAACCTGCTCTCCAACGCCATCAAATTCACGCCCTCCGGCGGGACCGTGGCGGTGCGCGCTTGGCGCACATCCGCCGGCGTCGTCATCGAGGTCGCCGATACCGGCATCGGCATCGCGCCCGAGGATCTCCCCAAGGCGCTCGAACCTTTCGGACAGGTGGAGAACGCCATTACCCGCACCTATGAGGGCACCGGTCTCGGCCTGCCGTTGGCGAAAAACCTCGTGGAGCTGCACGGCGGCAGCTTCGAGATCGCCAGCGAGGTCGGACGCGGGACGGCGGTGCGCATCACCTTTCCCTTCAGCAACGCGACGCCGCCGCGTCTCACCCCCGCCGCCGTGCGGTCGAAAGCCCGGAACGTCGCATGAGCCGCCGCGCGCGATCCTCGATCCTGGCCACGGCGCTGATCAGCGGCTGCCTTGCCCTGGGGTCGGCAGCGGCGCTTGCCGGCAACCGCTCGGCCGAGCCGATCGACATCGCCGTCATCGGTCCTTACACCGGCGGCTCCGCCGATATGGGGATCAGCATGCGCCAGGGTGTCGAGCTGGCGACGGACGCGATCAATCGCGCGGGCGGCATTCTCGGCCGGCCGATCAAGTTGATCGAGCGCGACGACGAGGCGCATAACGAACGCGGCGTGCGCATCGCGCGCGAGGTGACCGAGACCGCTCCGGTGACGGCCGGCATCGGCATCATCAACACCGGGGTGGCGCTGGCCGCGGCCCCCTATTTCGAGCAGGCGCAGATCCCGCTGATCGTCAGCGTCGCCACCGGGGCCACCATCGCGGAGGAGTTTGCGCCGCCGGAGTACGATGAGAACTACGTCTTCCGCTTTGCCATGAGCACCGCCATCGAGGCGCCGGCAATCGTTGCCGAAGCGGTGCGGCGCGGCTATCGCCGCCCAGGCATCCTGTCGGATGCCACGAGCTATGGCCAAGTCGGCCGCCATGATCTGATCGCGGCGCTCGCGCGCTACGGCATCGCGGCGGTTTCAATCGAAAAATTCAATATCGGCGACACCGACATGACGGAGCAGCTGCGCCGTGCCCGCGCTGCCCGCGCCGATGTGCTGCTGACCTACGGCATCGGCCCGGAGCTTGCGGCGATCGCGCGCGATCGAACGGCGCTTGCTTGGACCGTGCCGCTGATCGGCAGCTGGACCTTGTCGATGTCGAGCTTCATCAAGGGCGCCGGCTCCAGCGGCGTCGGCGCGGCGATGCCGGAAACCTTCATCGAAGAGGCGCGCACCCCGGCTCAGGCCGCGTTCCTGAAGGAATTTGCGGCGAAGTTTGGACCGCATATCACCTCGCCCATGTCGGCGGCACAGGGATATGATTCGATGCGCGTGCTCGCCGCCGCGATCGACCAGGCAGGCTCGACCGATGGGCCGAAGATCCGCGCTGCGCTGGAGGATTTGCGCCGTCCCGTCGCCGGGGTCGTCAAGACCTACGAGCATCCCTTCGTTCCCGCCGATCACGAGGCGATTTTGCCGACCGACATCGTCTTCGGCGTCGTTGCGGCGGGCCGCGTCATCCGCGCCGGCACGGTCGCGCCGCGCACCGCCTCTGCGGAGTAAGCGGGCGTCGACCCGCCACCGAAAAATAATCACCACAGAGACGATGAGACAGTGAGAGGTCTTGTCGCGCGCAGCGCGTCAACCATTCCCCTCACTGTCTCACCGTCTCTGTGGTGAATTACCTCTGTGATGAATTCATATGCGAAAACCCTGCCTGTCGCCGGCCGGCGCGCCGTCAGGGTGCGTGCTGCCACTCGCGGACGAAGGCTTCGAGCTGGTCGCGCTCGAGGTCGGAGACGGCGGTGAGCGACATCCCATCTGCCGTCCAATGGATGACGTTGTAGCCGTCGCGGCTGGCGCTGGCGGGCGCGACGGGTCCGTTGGCCTCCGGCCAGACGAAGAGGTCGATCAGGTGCTTGCCGCGCGAATAGGCGAGCGCGGCGACGGGGTGGCCGCGCAGATAGTCGAGGCGGCCGCCGATCAAGGGAAAGCCCTGGGCTGCGAGATTCTTGACCGGAGGGGCGAAGTCGAGCCTGCCGTCGAACCACGGCTTCACCGTATGCTGATCGGTCGACAGCACGTCGGTGAGATGGCCCGGCTGCAGCGCGCGCACATGGTCATCGACCAGAGACCCGACGATGCCTTCCTGTTGCCGCGGCAGCACCGCCAGCACGATCGCCGCTGCGAGCGCAGCGCCGGCCGCAAAGCTTGCCGCCTCGCGCCAGCGATAGGACCAGCGGCGCGGTACCCCTGCGGGGGCGCTGCCGCTTCGCGCCTCGATGGCGCGGCGCAGCGCTTCCGGCGCGCGATGACGGCTCGCGCTGCGCACCGCCTCGCCGGCGGCGACGAGCGTCGCCCAGTTCGCGCGGCATTCCGCACAATCGGCGCGGTGCCGCGCGAGCTCGGCGGCTTCCGCCGCGTCGAGCTCGCCGTCGAACTCCGCCTGAAGCAGCAGAGCCTTGTCGCAAGTTGCGGCGCTCATGGCTTGTCACCCCGTTCTGCCGCCTGGACCAGCAGGCGCCGCGCGCGCCATAGCCGCGACATGACCGTGCCGATCGGTGCCGATGTCACTTGCGCGATCTCGCGGTAGGACATCTCCTCGATCTCGCGCAGGATCAGGGTCTCGCGCAATTCGACGGGGAGCCGCGCGATCATGGCGTCGACCCGGCTCAGATCCTGAGCGCGGATGAGCGCCGTCTCCGGGTTGTCCGAGGTATCCGGGATTGCCTCGATGATGTCGGCCTCGCCGTCGCCGTTGTTGGGTATGAAGCGCTCGCCCTGCCGCGCCTTCAGCGCGGCGTAGGCGGCATTGCGCACGATTTGCAGGATCCAGGCGCGGGCGCTGCCGCCACGGAAGCTCGGAAAATAGGTCAAGGCTCGCACCATCGCCTCCTGCACCACATCTTCTGCATCGGCCCGATTGCCGGTGAGCCAGCGTGCGAGATTGAACGCGGCATCGAGATGCGGCAGCGCCACGGCGGCAAAGGCGGAATCCTGTCCCATCGGGTGAGTATAGATCGGCACCGGGACGGTTTTATTCCCGAAAAATTTACCCCGGGCCGCGAATAACCGGCACTCCCGACGAATCCTGATACGTGACGACGGCGTCGCAGCGGCGTCGGCGCCCGCCTCAACCTTCCCGGGGCCGGTCTCTTGGCCGGCTGTGCCATGGGCGTCCGGGACGCGAGGCGGCGGATTCCTGGTGCAGATCGAGAGGTCAGAGGATGAGCGAAGATGTGAAAGACGCGCGCGGCATGAATCGCCGGCGCGCAATGCAATGCCTGATGTGGGGCAGTGCGGGCGTGCTCTGGACGATGTCGGGCGGCGTGCCGAAAGCGCTGCGGCTCGATGGCGAGGCGGTTGCCGCCGAGGCCGGAGGCTTCAGCTTTGCCCAGATCAGCGACACGCATATCGGGTTCAAGGCGCCGGCCAACCCGAATCCGAACGGGACCTTGACGGAAGCGCTCGCCCGCATCACGGCGGCGCAGCCGGCCTTCATGGTGCATACCGGCGATGTCAGCCATCTCGCCAAGCCCGAGCAATTCGACACCGCCGCCGAGATCATGAAAAGCGCGAAGCTCGACACCTTCTACATTCCGGGCGAGCACGACACGATCGACGATGACGGAAAGCTGTTCTTCGAGCGCTTCGGCCGCGCCCAGAATACCGGCGGCTGGTACAGCTTCGACATGCACGGCGCGCATTTCGTCGCCCTCGTCAATGTCGTCGGCCTCAAGGGCGGCGGCCAGGGCAGGCTCGGCGCGGCGCAGCGCGAATGGCTCGAAGACGATCTGAAGAGCCGCAGCGCCAGCACGCCGATCATCATCCTCGCCCATATGCCGCTCTGGTCGATCTATCCGCAATGGGGCTGGGGCACGGAGGACGCGGCGCCCGCCCTCGACTACGTGAAGCGGTTCGGCTCGGTCACGGTCCTCAACGGCCACATCCATCAGGTGATCCAGAAGGTCGAGGGCAACGTGACCTACCACACGGCCTACTCGACCGCCTTCCCGCAGCCCGCGCCGGGTGACGGTCCCGGACCCGGCCCGCTCAAAGTGCCGGCCGACAAGCTCAAATCGATGCTGGGCGTGCGGCGCATCGATGTCGTCGCCGACCGCGTTGCGCTCCGTGACGCGCCGCTCGAAGCCTGAGGTGCCGTCATGACGGTCTATCGGAAGCACCTGGCAACGACGCTGCTGTTCGCGACCATCCTGGCGGCGCTCCTCTGCGGCGTGCTCTACCTGCGTCCAGGGCTTGCGGCGTCAGATGCGAAAGCCGCGGTGACGATTGACAACTACGCCTTCGGTCCGGGCACTCTGACCGTGAAGCGCGGCACGACAGTGACCTGGACCAACAAGGACGACGACGTGCACACCGTCAAGAGCGACGGGGGCTCGCAGACCTTCAAGTCGTCCGCGCTCGACACCGGCGACAGCTTTAGCGTCACCTTCGACAAGGCTGGAACCTATCAATATATCTGCTCGATCCATCCGCATATGCAGGGAAAGATCGTCGTGCAGTGAGGAAACGCCGTGGATGCGATCGGCGAGCGCACGCCGGGGATGACCATGCGGCATGGTCGCCCCGGCGGCGTCGCTCGCACGATCGCCGAATCTTCGCTTCAGCTGCGAGGTAGCGCTATCGTATTTGATGCGGCGCCCATTGCAGGAAAAGATTCACCACGGAGGCACGGAGGGCACGACAAATGTTGAGCGCGCAAAGCGCGCTTTTCTTCGTTCTCCGTGATCTCCGTGCCTCCGTGGTGAATCCCTTCCCGCCGCGGGCGCGGCGACAAATGCGATTGCCCTATAAGATGGACCATAGAGGCAATGAGGCGGTGAGAAGGCCAAGGGAATTGGCGCGCGACGCGCGCCAGTGCTTCTTTCCTCATTGCCTCACCGTCTCTGTGGTGAAGCCCTTCTCACCGCGGGCGCGGCCACAAATCCTCCGTGCCTCCGTGGTGAATCGATCGTCGCGGCCACGTTGTCTGAACGACATCGAGCGTCATGCGCCGATGCGGACTCGCTCATCGTCGCGCGTGTGCTCGATCTCATGGGCGAATTCTTCCCATCGCTCGATCAGTTCCAGATAACGCTGCTTGCGGTGCACATCGGTTGTCGACTGAGCCAGCTCGCGCAGCTCCGCAATGCGATCTCTCCAGGCCTCGAGCGTCATCAGCATTCCCCTCGTCGACAAAGCGGAAGCCTAGCAGCTGAGGTTCGTGGCGGCTTGTTCGTTATGCTCGATAATGCGGGCGCACAGTAGCGTCTGGCGCGGGCTGTGGACAACTCGCCGCTGCCGGCGATTGCGGCGCTGCAGCATGCGCGTGCCGATCGCTACGCATCGCGGCGCAGCGCGATACGATGGTCGATGCCCTGCCACGCGCCGCGCTCGGAGAAATAGCAGGTGAAGTCGAGCGCCGCGTGGCCTTCGAGGCGCGATGCGTCGAGCCGGACGCCGTGCATGCCGAGTCCGAGCGGTTGCGAGTCGATATCGCTCGCTGCGCGCCAGCCATCGAAACCGTAATGCAGTCGGAAGGGCTCGAGCTGCTCGACGAGAAGCGCGCGGCCGGGCGGCAGAGTCTCGATCGGCGCATCGGCGCGCCAATGCCAGGTCGGCGCGGCGGGGCGTTGCGCGTGATAGCGCCGCTCGACGCTGGCCAGCAATTCGATCGGCCGCCTGTGCCGGCGCGCCCAGAGCAGCTTCAGGAATTCGGCATGCGCCCAGACCAGCGGCATGGCGCTGCCCGTCGGCTTGCCCGGAAACAGCCAGCGGTCGGGAATCGAGGGGCTGTCCCAGACCTGCTCCGGAATGAGTCCGCCCGGGCCGGTCAAGCGCGCCATCGCCTCGAGGTAAGGCAGGGGATCCCGGCCCAGCAGCACCTCGAGATGACCGCGCTCGCCGGTCAGCAGCGGCCAGGCGCGGCCGATGCCTTCGCCGTCGAAGGGCGCGCCATCCGCGTGCTCGCCATAACCATCCTGATTGTAGCGGTGATAGGCCGTTCCCAACGGCGTCTCGACCTTGAGCAGCCGCTCGGTGAGGGCGAGCGTGTTCTGAATGCGCCGATCGCCGGCTTCGCGCAGACCGACCCGCGCCAGGTAGACATACTCCATGCCGACAAGCGCCGCGGCATCGATGGTCTCGCCGCCCCGGTTGCGCAGGTCGATCCGCCCGCGCAGCCCGCCGCCATCGGCCGGCGGCGCCAGCCTTACGTAATAACCGTCGATGCCGTTTCCTGCGGCGAGCGGACCGTTCTCGACATAGGTCCAGTCTTCGATGCGCTCGTTCCAGTAATCGGCCAGCGACAGCACATAGCTCGCCTGCTCCGGCGGAAGATGCTCGGCAGCGGCGACCAGCGCCGCGATCTCGACGGCGAGGGTGAAGGGGCTGATGCCGGTATTCTCTTCCCAGCGGTCCTGCGGCGATCCCGGGCCGCGCTGGACGATGTAACCCGCGGCGCTGCGGATCATGTCCG
>Ga0335076_10007413_pt1 | contig 11046 bp, 8 predicted proteins | sample Lox_Sample_25_FD_206717 | JGI IMG/M metagenome (GOLD analysis project Ga0335076, IMG submission 206717) | Soil microbial communities from Loxahatchee National Wildlife Refuge, Florida, United States - Lox_Sample_2.5 | ecosystem: Environmental > Terrestrial > Soil > Wetlands | place: USA: Florida...
CACTCGGTGATGATGGTCGGCGACGGTGTGAACGACGCGCTGGCCCTGGCCGGGGCGGACGTCGGTGTCGCGATCGGCGCCGAGGTGAACGAGGTGGCGCTGGGAGGCGCGGACGTCGCGCTGCTGGGCGCAGACCTGGAGCGCTTGCCGTTGCTGATTCGCCTGGCGGAGACCACGCGGACGGTGATGGGTCAGAACGTCTGGCTCGCCTTCGGCCTCGCGGCGGTGCTGATCGCGCTGGCGGCGGGCGGCGTGCTGAACCCGCTCGCCGGTGCGCTGGCTCAGAGCGCCGCGGTGGTCGGCGTGGTTCTGAACAGCACGCGCATTCTGCGCTTCGACCGCTAGCCGCCGGAGAGACTCACTCGCCGGAGGTTCTTGGAACGCGCGTCCTGAAGTCGGCCAGCTCGGTACCACGCAGGCGGATTGGACGCGCGGGCGGCACCGCCAGCGGGTCGACGCGAACGTCGTCGAGCAGCACCTCGAAGTACAGGTGAGGCCCGGTCGCGACTCCGGTCTCGCCGACGAAGCCGATCCTCTGTCCGCGAGTGACTCGCGCTCCGGGGCGGACGCCCGCTGCGAACCGGGACAGATGGGCATAGGAGGTCTGCAGGTGGCCGTCGTGGCGGATGCGAACGTACTTGCCGTAGTTCCCGCGCAAACCGACGTCCTCGATGACGCCACTGGCCGCGGCGAGCACCGGTGTGCCGATGCGCGCGCCGAGGTCGATGCCGTTGTGGAAGCGCCGGTCTCCGAACACGGGATGGATGCGCCACCCGTACGGCGAGGTCACCGGCGCGCCGGCGACCGGTCGCTTCAGGTCGAGCAGGACGACCCCCGTGCCGTCGTCGTGAACCAGCGCGAGCTCGCCGTCCCGTGTCTCGTAGCGGTAGATCCGATGGATCCTTCCACCGGTGTCGACGCTGGCCCAGCGGACTCTCGCGTTCTCGAGACTGCCCCGCTTGGGCGTCCCCTCGTAGACGACGGAGAAGCGCGCGTCCCGGGGCAGCACGCGCGGCAGATCCGGATCGAGCTGAAAGGCCGTGACGACCCCACCGACGAGCGCAGCGGGCACTCCCGCAGCGCGCAGAGACTTCGCGAAGCTCCCGCCCACGAGCCCCGCCGCGCGACGCCCAGCGACCCACGAATCGGCTCGGGCGGGGAACTCGGAGAGCGAGATGGGCGTCGCCCGCACGAGGGCAGGCAGGGCCTCGATTCCGAAGCCCGCGGCCACAATCGACAGAGACAGGAACCAGCTAACCCGCCGAGCCCGAAGCTGCGTGCTCACCCTTCCACCATCTGCAAATCGGGGTTTCGGGACTGTGCGCTGGATCACCAACAGCACAGCCGCCAGCACGACCGGCAGCTGGAGCTGCTCCCGCGGTCTGGCCGACGATTCCTTCCATGGCGAGGACCACCTGCGCGAAGACCTCGCGCTGCTGGAGGCCTGGGAGCATCCTTCCCACTGCGCGCGCAGGACCTCGGCGCTGGAAGCCCGAGCCGCTGCGGCTCGGCGCCCTGGCCGCGCGGTGGCTCGACGATCAGCGCATGCGCTGCAAGCCAAACACCGTTCGGTGTAGCAACGACCGCGCGAACCGCTTGGCGATGGTGCTCGGCCCCATGAAGCGCGTCGCCGAGAGCGTTCGAGGACCACGGGCACGAAGAGCGCCGAGACGGATTGCACCATATACCCATGGGGGTATAGTGTTCCCTCCGACTGAGGACCTGTGGCCCACACGATTCTCCACAAGAAGAGCTTGCTGAACCGCGTCCGTCGCCTCCGCGGGCAGCTCGAGGCTGTCGAGCGCGCGCTTGACGAGGAGCGCGGCTGCGCGGAGGTCATGTTGACGCTCGCGGCGAGCCGCGGCGCCATCCACGCGCTGATGGTCGAGCTGCTCGAAGAGCACATTCGGACGCATATCCTCGACAGAGCTCCCCGTGCCAAACAGCGCGAGGGGATCGACGAGGTCTCCAAAGTCTTCCGGATGAGCCTCCGGTGACCGTGCCGCGCGAGGTCGCAGTGGCGGCTCCGGTCTCTGGCTACGAAGTCGGAGTGGACGAGGAACACGAGCCCGCCTTCACGCGGATCGCAATGGCGCGGATCGCGCTCGTCGCGGTCGCTGTCGCGGGCGTCGGTCTCAGCGTGCTCGGGGGGACCTGGCTGGTCGGAGGGATCGCCGTCGTCGTGACGCTCGTCGGCGGCTTCCCGATCCTCGAGGAGGCCTGGGAAGCGATCCCGGCGCGGCGCATGACGATGGAGCTCTCGATGACGATTGCGCTGCTCGCAGCGCTCGCCATCGGCGAGTTTCTGACCGTGCTCGTGATCGTGCTCTTCGTGCTGATCGCCGAGGAGATCGAGAAGCTGACGGTCGGCCGCGGACGCCGCGCGATCGAGGACCTGCTCGCCTTCCTGCCTCGGCGCGTCTTCGTTCGCAGCGGCGGCGACGTCCGCGAGGTGGACGCGTCCGAGGTGCGCCCGGGCGACGTCGTGGTGGTGAAGCCGGGCGCGCGCATCCCGGTCGACGGAACGGTGCTCGCCGGAAGCTCCGCCGTGGAACAGGCGGCGATCACCGGCGAGTCCCTCCCCGTCGAGAAGGTTCCCGGGACATCGGTCTTCGCGGGCACGATCAACCAGACGGGGACGCTCGACGTCCGTACCGAGCGTCTGGGACGCGACACGACCTTCGGCCGCATCGTCGAGGCGGTGGAGCGCGCGGACCGGACGCGGGCACCGATCCAGAAGACCGCGAACCGGCTCGCCGGCTACCTCGTCTACTTCACGCTCGCGGCGGCGGCCGTGACGTTCTTCGTCACGCGCGACGCCCGGGCGACGATCTCGGTGGTCATCGCGGCCGGCGCCTGCGGCATTGCCGCCGGGACGCCGCTCGCGATCCTCGGCGCGATCGGCCGCGCAGCGCGCCAAGGCTCGATCATCAAGGGTGGGATCGCGCTGGAAGTCCTCGGGCGCGCCGACACGATCGTGCTCGACAAGACGGGCACGCTGACCTTCGGGCGCCCGGAAGTCGTCGCGCTGCGCCCAGCGGCGGGAATCAGCGATGTCGCGCTATTGGAGACGGCGGCGACAGCGGAGCGGCCGTCCGAGCACGCACTCGCCCGCGCGATTCTCGCGCGGGCGGCCGGTGTGAAGCCCCGCGACCCCGAGCAGTTCGAGGCGTTTCCGGGCAAGGGCGTTCGCGCGATCGTCGACGGTGTCGAGGTGCTCGCGGGAAGCCGCGCGTTTCTCGCCGGACTAGACGTTCGCCTGCCGGAGCTCTCGCCCGAGGCGCACGGAGGCACCGAGATCTTCGTGGCGAGAGCCGCGACGTTCCTCGGGTCGATCGAGGTCGCGGACACGTTGCGCGGGGAGGCAGTCGAGGCGGTTCGGTCCTTCCGGACGATGGGCCTTCGCACGGTACTGCTCACTGGTGACGCCCGTCCGGTTGCCGAAGCGATCGCAGGCCAGCTGGGCGTGGACGAGGTCCGCGCGGAACTCCTTCCGCACGACAAGGTCCAGCGCGTGCGAGAGCTCACGCGAGAGGGGCACACGGTCGTCATGGTCGGCGATGGCGTGAACGACGCCCCCGCGCTCGTCGAGGCGAGCGTCGGCATCGCGATGGGTTCCGGGACAGACGTCGCCCGGGAGTGCGCCAGCGTCGTGCTGATTGGCGACGACCTCCTCAAGCTCGTCGAGACGCTTCGCATCGCGCGGCGCTGCCGCCGGATCATCTACGCGAACTTCGCGGGCACGATCCTGATCGACGGCGCGGCGATGGCGCTCGCGGCGGTCGGGATCCTCACCCCCATTCTCGCGTCGATCGTCCACGTGGGCTCCGAGCTGGCTTTCATCCTGAACTCGGCGCGCCTACTGACGCGGCCAGCAAGAGCGTCATCGGGAGCGCGCTCGGTCGAGGACGCCTCCACACAGGGGAAGGCGGCGGCGCCCTGGGGCGCAAGCCGGACGCGGGTTGCCTAATGGCCGCTGGCAAGCCCCTCAGTACGTGTGCCAGCAGTATGACGCGGCCCGGCGGAGGAGCGCGGAGGCGCCGACCCTCGATCGAGACTCGAGGTGCTTGCGCTCCTCTGACGCCACGCCGACATAGACGACGATGGATGGACTGACGGTCTTTGGCTTGTTCGCCGTCTCCTCGATGCTGGTCTGCTATGCCCTCGAATCACGCAGCCACTGGTTCATCTTGGGATTCGCCGGCGCCTGCGGACTTGGCTCGGCCTATGGCTTCCTTCAGGGGGCGTGGCCGTTCGGACTCGTCGAAGTGATCTGGGCATTCGTTGCGCTGCGGCGATGGTGGAAGGCGCGCTCTACTATGACCCCGGCAGCGCGCTGAGCCTCCCGGCGGACGCACTACGCGATGATCTCGCGTCGAGCATCGGCGCCGAGGAAGCCCTGGGCGCGGATGTTGCGGAACCAGACGCGAGCGAGCGAGATGAGCTCCGCGCGGCGCTTCGGATAGACGCCGGTGCGCCGGCCCGCGTCGTCGTAGACCTCGACTGCGCGCCGACATAGTCGTTGCGGAACGAGATCGGCTCGGCACCGAGCGCGTGGAACTCGAACACGATCCCGGGGTCGTGCCACTGCGATGCCGCCCAGTCCGTCGGGAAGTTGCCCGTGCACGTGGACGCGTTCGGGCACAGCTTTGCCTCGCTGCACATGGCGCGCGGAACTCCGATCAAGTGGATCCAAGCGCAGGGTGGGTGGGCGAGCGCGAAGATGCTGCTCGACGTCTACGGGCACTTCATGCCCGAAGAGTCGGGAGGCTTCGCCGACGCGCTGTCCGCGTCACCGGAGGGCACCAGACGGCACCAAGGCGTGAGTCGCGTTCGCAGTCGCGACCGAGCTCGCATCGAAAGGCGAGCACCTTCACGGGGTTCGCTGGTGGCGCAGGGGAGAATCGAACTCCCGACACGCGGATTTTCAGTCCGCTGCTCTACCAACTGAGCTACCGCGCCAAGGGCGGCGCAGTATCGCCCAGGCGCGGGCCGTTTTCACGGGTGCGCGGGCGGCGGGCGCGGCGTGGCCGAGCTAGACGGCGAGCAGGCTAGCCGGGCGTGCGGCGAGCACCGCGCTGCCGAAGCGGAGGGGCAGATCGCCAGGCGCCGGCGCCGGGAGGGGGGACTCCGGCGCCGGCGCGGCTGCGCCCAGGCTTGCGCCTGGACGCTCGGGCACCAACCAAAGGCTCGAAGGGGGGCCCGAAGAACCTCCGTCTGCCCGGTCCGCGGCGACTCGCCACGGGGTACACAGCGAGACCAGGAACCAGATCAGGCGGAGCGTTCTTCGCGCCATCGCATCTTCGACGGTGCGCATCGCGTGCGGCTTGCTGACACCGCGATGAGATGGCGCTCAGTGCACCGTGTAGTCTTTTCGCGCGCTCACTTCGCTGCGGTGAGGATCGTCACGCTCTCGATCGTCACGTTCTGCAGCGGGCGATCGCGGCGGTCGCGCGGCGCCTGCGAGATCTTGTCGACGACGTCCTGCCCCGCGACGACGCGCCCGAACACCGAGTACTGGCCGTCGAGCTGCGGCTGCCACGACTCCGAGCCCGTCGTCATGATGAAGAACTGGCTGCCGGCGCCGTCGACGTCGCTCGGTCGTGCCATCGAGACGATGCCCGGCGCGTGGTGCGTGTCGCTGAACTCGTGCTGGATCGTGTAGCCGGGACCCCCCGTACCGTCGTTGTTGGGGTCGGCATCCTTCGAATTGGGATCGCCGCCCTGGATCATGAACTTGGGGATCACCCGGTGGAACGTCGTGCCGTCGTAGAAGTGCGTGTTCGCGAGCGCGATGAAGTTCGCGACGTGGCGCGGCGCGAGCGACTCGAGCAGCTCGAAGCGGATCTCGCCGAAGTCGCGCACCCGCAGAACGGCGATGGGACCCGCGGGCGCGCGCTGGCACGAGAGCGCGGCGGCGAGGCCGAGCGCCGAAAGCAGGGCGAGCGCGCGATGGCGGAGCGACACGGTCCGCGCACGCTAGCACGCGGCGTGGTACGGTCGAGCCAGATGCGCGCCGTCCTCGTCCGCGTCTTCGTCTGGCTCGTCTCGATCAGCGTTCTCGCCGTCCCGCGCGCGACGGAGAGTGCGACGCCGGGCCCCGCGTGGGGCAGCCGCGGCATGGTCGTGACGTCGGTCGGGCCGGCGGCCGACGCGGGGCGCGAGATCCTGGGGCGCGGCGGAAACGCCGTGGACGCGGCCATCGCCACCGCGTTCGCCGCGGGCGTGGCGCACCAGTACAGCTCGGGCCTCGGCGGCGGCGCATTCGCCGTGGTGTACATGGCGGAGTCGGGCGAGGCGGCCGCGCTCGACGCGCGCGAGACCGCGCCCGCGAGCGCCGACACCGCGAACTACCTCGGCCCCGACGGCAAGGTGAACCCCGACGCGTCGCGCATGGGGCCGCACGCGATCGCGGTGCCCTCGCTCGTGCAAGGGCTGTGGGAGCTGCACGAGCGCTACGGCTCGCTCGAGTGGAAGGCGCTGCTCCAGCCGGCGATCCGCCTGTGCCGCGACGGCATCGAGGTCGGGCCCGCGCACCAGCGCATGCTGCAGCTGGTGGCGCCGAAGCTCGCGAACTACCCCGAGACCGCACGCATCCAGCTCGATCACGGCAAGATCCCCGCGCTCGGCTGGCGGCTGCGCCAGCCCGAGCTCGCGAAGACGCTCGAAGAGGTGGCCGCGCGCGGCGGCACGGCGCTGTCCACGGGCCGGCTCGCGCGCGCGATCGCCGGCGCGAGCGGCGGCGCGCTCACCGTCGACGATCTCGCGAACTACCGCGTGGCATGGCGCGCGCCCGTGCGCGGCACGTACCGCGGGCTCGACATCGTGTCGATGCCGCCGCCCAGCTCGGGCGGCGTGCTCTTGCTCGAGATGCTGAACGCGCTCGAGCCGTTCGACCTGGCGGCGCTGGGGCAGAACTCGAGCGCCGAGATCAACCTGGTGGCGGGCGCCATGAAGCTGGCCTTCGCCGACCGCGCCTTCTACCTGGGCGATCCCGACTATTGGACCGTGCCGACGGACAAGCTCGTCTCGAAGGAGTACGGCGCCGAGCTCACCGCGCAGCTGCGCCCGCCGCCCAAGTGGGAGCGCGCGCCGTGGAACTGGGACAAGGGCTGGATCCCGAAGACGCGCGCGCCCTACCTCGCGCCGCCTGCCGACGCGGGGACGACACAGATCAGTGTCGTCGACGCCAAGGGCAACGCCGTGTCGCTCACGCAGACGGTGAACACGCTGTTCGGCTCGCTCATCACGGTGCCGGGCACGGGCATCGTGCTGAACGACGAGATGGACGACTTCTCGATCACGCCGTCGGCGCCGAACGCGTGGAACGCCGTGGGCACGGCCGCGAACGCGATCCGCCCGGGCAAGCGGCCGCTCTCGAGCATGACGCCCACGATCGTGCTCGACCACGGCCAGGTGCGCTACGTGGTCGGCAGCCCGATGGGCACGTTCATCATCACCGCCGTGCTGCAGTCGCTGCTCGGCGTGATCGACTTCAAGCTCGACCCGGAAGCGGCGGTGTCGGCGCCGCGCGTGCACCACCAGTGGCTGCCCGACCAGCTCTTGGTCGAGCGCGGCCACCCGAAGGACGTGCTCGACAAGCTGCGCGAGTGGGGCCACGACGTGCAGCCGAGCCCGTATCCGCTCGGCGCCGTGCAGCTCATCGCACGCGATCCGCAGTCCGGCGCCTGGCTCGGCGCGACCGATCCACGCCGCGACGGCTCGGCTCTGGGCTACTGACTCGAGCTCACCGAGTCACTTGATGATCGCCACGACCGGCGCGTCGAGGCGGATCACGCGCTTCGCCACGCGCTGCAGGTCGGCGGCCGTCACCGCGTCGATGCGCTTGGCGTAGTCCAGGTGGTACGTCGGGCCCAGCCCGTACAGCTCGTCGAGCGACAGCACCATCGCCTGTGCGCCGTACCTCTGCAGCGACACGGCCTGCGTGCCGATCAAGTAGCCCTTCGCGCGCACGAGCTCCTCGTCGGTGACGGGCGCTTCGACCACGCGCTCGAGCTCGGCGCGGATTCCCGCGAGCGACTTGTCGAGCTTCGCCGGCTCGCCCGCCATGTACACGGCGAACGTGCCCGGATCGATGCCCTCCATCTCGAACGCGGTGACCGAGTACGCCAGGCTCTGGCGGTCGCGCAGCTCCACGAAGAGCCGGCCGCCCTGGCCCCCGAGCACCTGCGTCAGCACGTCGAGCGCCGCCAGGTCGGGGTCCTCGATCGTCAGCGCGAGGAAGCCGTACACGATGTGCGACTGGTTCTTCTGCTTCAGCAGCGACACCTCGCGCGGCTTCACCGGCGCGCTCGGCTGCGTGCGTGAGGGGAGATTCACCGGCCCCGCGCCGTGCCAGTCGGCCAGCCGCGCGGCGAGCGCCTGGACGAACTTGTCGGGGTCGACGTCGCCCACCACGCCGAGCACGGCGTTGTCGGGCTGCGCGAACGTCGACCAGTACTTCGCGAGCGCGGCGCGGTCGAGCTTCGCGAGGCTCTTGTCCGTGCCGAGCGACGAGAAGCGGTACGGGTGCGTCGGATAGAGCGCCTGCTGGAACAGCTCGAACGCCTTCGTGCCCAGGTTGTCTTCGCGGCGGCGCAGCGCGGCCTTGCGCTCCACGCGCAGCTTCTCGATCTCGGCCGGCTCGAACGCGGGGTGCAGAAGCATGTCCGTGAACAGGTCGAGCCCGCTGTCGAGCGACTCGGCGAGGAAGTCTCCCTGCAGGCCGAAGCTGTTGCGGCCCGCGAAGCCGGACAGGTCGGCCGCGATGTTCTCGACGTCGGTCGCGAGCTGCGTGGCACTGCGGCTCTCGGTGCCGCGCGACAGCATCTCGGACATGAACGACGTGATGCCCTCGTTGCTCTCGGTCTCGGCGAGCAGCCCGCCCTTGAACGCGAGGCGCAGCGATACGAGCGGCACCGAGTGACTCGGCTTCACGAGCACGCGCAAGCCGTTCGGAAGCTTGTACTCGCGGATGTCGTCCCGGAACGTCTCGGCCGAGAGCTGGGCCTGGCTCGCGCCCGCGCCGCGCTCGAGCGCCGCGAGCAGGCTCGCGTCGGTCACGGCGCCCTTCGCGTCCTTCGCGAGCAGGGCGATGACGGTCGCGTGCTCGGGCACGAGATACTTCTCGGCCACGCGCTGCAGGTCCGCGCGCGTCGCGTGGCGGATCTGGTCCAGGTAGCGCTCCTCCTGCTCGAGGCCGCCCGCGAGCACCTCGAAGTAGCCGTACTTCTGCGCCTGGCCCATCATCGTCTCGCGCTCGTGGACCTGGCTGGCCAGCACGTTCGTGCGCGCGCGCTCGAGCTCGCTCTCGGACGGGCCGAACTCGCGCAGGCGCCGCACCTGCTCGCCGATGGCCGCGATGCTGGCGTCGATCTTTCCGGCGTCGAGCTCGCAGTCGACGAAGAACAGGCCCGGGTCGAGCGGCGTGTAGGACGACGCCGAGATGCTGTTCACGAGCTGCTGGCGGTCCTTCACCTCGCGGTAGAGCCGCGAGCTGTCGCCGCCGCCGAGCACCATGGCCAGGAGGTCCAGATACGCGGTGTCCGGGTCGCGGAACGCCGTGCCGCGCCACGCCATGCCGAGCAGCGACTGCTCGAAGTCGCTCTGCACGACCGCGGTGCGCGGCGCCGTCTGCGGCGGCTCGACCGCGCGCGGGTGCTCGAGGCCTGCGCGCGGCTTCGCGCCCGCGAACGCCTTCTTGATCTGCTCGAGCACCTCGGCGCTCTTGAAGTCGCCGACGGCGACGAAGGTCATGTTGTTCGGCACGTACCAGTAGTGGTAGAAGTCGAGCAGGCCCTGGCGCGTGAAGCTGCGTACACTTTCCTGTGTACCAATGACTTCCTTGCGGTACGGGTGCTGCGTGTACGCCGTCTCGAACAGCGTCTTCGAGATCATGCTGTCGGGCGTGTCGTCGGAGCGCCGGATCTCCTCGATCACGACCTCCTCTTCTTTCGCCAGCTCGCCCGCGTCGAAGGTCGAGTGCAGCACGGCGTCGGAGAGCACGTCGACGCCCACGGCGGCGTCCTGGCTCGCCATGGTGATGTGGTAGACGGTCATGTCGAACGAGGTGAAGGCGTTGATGTTCCCGCCCGCGCCCTCGACGGTCGCGGCGATCTCGCCGACGCCGCGGCGCTCGGTGCCCTTGAACAGCATGTGTTCGTGCACGTGCGCCATGCCCCACTGCTCGGGCTTCTCGTCGGCGCTGCCGGTGCGCACCCAGACGTTCAGCGCCACCACGGGCGCCGAGTGGTCTTCGACCAGGACCACGGAGAGGCCGTTGTCGAGCTTCGTACGCAGCATTCCTTCCTTTTCTTGCGGCGCGGGCCCGCCCTGCGGCAGAGCCGCGCAAGCGCACAGTACCGATGCCAGAGCCAGGCCGGGGATCCGCCGCAACGCGCTCTTCCTCCCCCGCGGTAAGCGGGGCGCATAGGATAAGCGGCGTGAGTCGACCGACAAGCGGGGGCGACCTGGGGGTGTACGTGCACGTGCCGTTCTGCGAGCGCGTCTGCCCGTACTGCGACTTCGCCGTCACCGCCGTGGGCCGCCTGGCGGAGGCCGACGACGCCGAGCTCGGGGAGCTCCTGCGCCTGGAATGGCGGCGCTGGCGCGAGGCGCTCGCGGGGAGGACCGTCGCGACCGTCTACTTCGGCGGCGGCACGCCCTCGCTGCTGCGCCCGAAGTCGCTCGACGCGATCCTTTCGATGCTCGCGGCGGACCTGCGTTTCGCCGAGCCCGAGATCACGGTCGAGCTGAACCCCGGGCAGCTCGAGGTGGCGCGCGTGCCCGAGCTTCGCGCGCTCGGAGTGACTCGCCTGTCGGTGGGGCTGCAGTCCGCCGGCGACGCCGTGCTGCGCCGGCTCGGCCGTGCGCAGAGCGCGAGCGAGGCGCTGCGAGGGCTCGAGGCGTGCCTGGCCGCCGGCTTCGCGTCGGTCTCGGCGGACCTGATCTACGGCGCACCGGGGCAGACGGTGGCCGGGCTCCTGGACGACGCCGAGCGCGTGCTCGCGCTGGGCGTGCCGCACGTGTCGGCGTACGCCCTCACCT